>Ga0157365_10000248_pt1 | contig 25037 bp, 33 predicted proteins | sample AttsexASBM3_FD_111478 | JGI IMG/M metagenome (GOLD analysis project Ga0157365, IMG submission 111478) | Fungus gardens microbial communities from leaf cutter ant in Ribeirão Preto, State of São Paulo, Brazil - Atta sexdens ASBM3 | ecosystem: Host-associated > Fungi > Mycelium > Unclassified ... | reverse complement strand
TAGTTCTCGCTTTCCTACGATACCACGCAATAGGGCAGGGACGACCCTGCGAAAATGATAGTGACTGCCGACAAGCCGAAGCATCTGCTTCTCCAGAATGGAGAAGGTTTTTGGAGAAGTCCCGCTCTCTTAAAACTGAGAGCATGAATTTCTGTTATTTTTCAATGAGTTACTGGCGGAGAGAGTGGCGGTCGATCTGATCTTTTATCTTATTGTTAATAAACGTATATTTCTCAATATCTTTGGAAAAGCGCCCCCAGTGGCGCCCCCAAAAGAAATTGCTTCAATTCGATTCCGCGCTCTTCCATCGAATTCACAGGATCACTTCGCCATTGAGCACGCCCGCACCTGATCGCGCAGGCCGATGTAATCCTCGATCCAGCGCACAGTCTGGGGCTGTGGATGCGCCTTGATCTCCGTAGCAAGCGCCGTCTGATCGGCTTTCGAGTACGTCACCAGCGTGGGGCAGGGAACATAGCGCACGGATGTGCAGCCGGTGAGGGCGAGAGCCAGGACAATCCACCTCATGCCGTTCCTCCATCAAGCCGCGCCAGAACGGCATCCTCAGTCGCGGGCTTATCCGCCTGAGCCTGCGCCATCGCTTCGGCCTTTTCGGTGATTGCTGTTGCGCTATCAGTCGCGGCTTGAGCCGTTGTGACGGATGCGTTGTTCTTTCCAGCCCGGTACGAAAACCAGATCAGCCACGCAACAAAGGCGAGAATAATGACGCCCCCGCCGATGATGACGTAAGTGCTCACGAAGCGGCAATCAGGCCAGCAGCCTGAAAAGCAGAAAGGAGCCCGTTATATTTGGTGACGAAAGCATTGAGGTCTGACACCACTCCTGCGATATCCGTCGCCGTCGAAGCGCCAACATTAGCCTGATTAGGAGACATTTTCACGCCACCAATTGCAGTTTGAGAAGCGACAGGAACTGCCTCCAGCGCTCCGACGTCCTTAGCGGCAAGCGTAACCACGCCCGTCTTTCCATTGACCGATACGACAGCTCCAGAGGAGTTGATGGCTGAGACAAGAAAGGCAGCCGCTGGGGGAGAAATTCCCAAAGAAGCTAATTCGTTGGCAGTCACCGGCATCGTAAGGTTTCCTTATACATGTTCAGTGTCAGATTTCGCGGTGCAGCCGAGCTTCGTTTATTTCCCTAGGACGGCTGGCAGACCAGACGAGAAGCCCGAGGGCGATGACGACGAGCGCCACCACCCCCAGAGCAACATCAAAGATTATGCGCCGCCAGCGATCGCATGCGTGACAGCCGAGCTGGCAACGGGCGTCTTTACTGCCGTGATCGTCGCTGTCAGTCCGTTCAGCGTCTGCGTTGCGCCGGTAACAACGCCATCAACATTGAAGGTCGTATTACGCTGGAGAATGGAAAGACCTAGGGCCACAATCGCAGTGCCGTCAGAAATGTTGGACTTCACCTTGTCGGAAACCTGGTCGCCGGAAATGGCAGAGAAAAGGTTTTCACCAGAGGTTACGAGGTCAGAAATAGGCATGGGGCTTGCTCCTAGATGGGCTTGGGTGTCCCGCAGTTACGTCGGCGCTTTAGGCTCGTCCGTGCTTGCAGTGGCGGATGGCTTCGCAAAGAGCGCGTGCCGTCCGATCTCGGTAATTGCAGCGCCTGCAACGACAGAGGCGGCGCGCTGCAATTCAGGCTTCTGAGGAACGAGCAAAGGGATGGCTGCTGCTGCCATAACGCCCGATATGCCCGTGTCCATTCCGAACCACGAGGCGACCATTGCGCCTGTCAGCAGTCCGAAGCCTTGAAGGGTTGTGGGCTCACGCGCCCAGTCGATGAGCTTGCTCACGCTGCGATGGCCTCCGCAAAGAAGGCGACATTCGCGGCGGCATCAGCTGCGCCGAGCGAGGTGTTGTAATACGCCTTGTGATACGCACTCAGCCCCGCCGCATCGGTTGCTCCCGGCAGCGTCTCGGGCGCGCGGTAAAACCGGATGCGCGCCATCGCACAGGCGTAGCGCAGGTTTGTTTTTAATTGCGCATCCGCAGATAGATCAGGAGCGAGCATGCGAGTGCATATGGCCGCAAGATGAGATTGCTCAGGAAAGTTGAGAAAATTCTTCCAGCAGTCATCATGAGTTGTAGGCTCCATCTGCCACAGCCCAAGAGCGGGACCGCCACCAACCTGCCTGACATAGGCCGCACGGCTCTCCGCTAACGCCGTTCCAGTCAGTAAGTTAATTGCGGCTGCGGACACTAAATTGAGAGATTGGAGCGTAGGTCGCACAACGTCGTATTTGAGTTGGCGGATATCGAGCCCGGTCATCGCGCACCAACCAGATGCGACGTGATCTGCACAACGCCAGTGCTTGTCACAATCACCAGCACCCAGCCGATCCACTGTCGGACTGATTGCAGGTTATCGAGCTTCTTGTCCTGCGCGTCTTGATTGGCAAGGATTTGTGAGAGCTGACCGCCCTGAGTGCCCTGCATGGTCTGAACTTCAGCCATATCGCGCTCGAGCTTCTTGACGTCCTGCCGGACCTCGGAGAACTCGCCGCGCGTCACGAAATGAGCGAGTGGGTCAGCTTCCGATAAAGGGGCAGCATCGCCCATGCGGAACCTACTTTTTTGAAAGTAAATCCGCCTTAGCTGCCAAGCGAGAGAAGACGAAAGATTGTGGTAATATAATACCTCATAATTCCGCCTCTCGCAATGCTTTACGACATGATCGTCGCGGGACGTGCTGGCAGCGCCATGCTGGTCGTATCCGTTCCGCCTGCGATGGCCTGAATGGCTTTCACATAAGCCTTCATGTTGTCAGTGAACGTCTCTCCCATCGCAGCAGCCATCGACGCCTGCGAGGCAATCCATGCCAGTTCAGTCTGGGCCTGTGTTTCAAGAGGAACAACAGGCGCAGGCGGTGTGTAGTCCACCAAATCATCGTCTTTCACACCTTGCGGACCTGTCACACGGTCGTTCCACTGGTCCTGCGTCAGAGCCAACATGTCAGACGCGGCCGGAAGATTTTTTGTCGTGCTTAGTGTCCATGTATCGAACCAGCCCGTGATACCTGTGGGCTGTGCTGCCGTAGTATCGTAGGTTGCATAAAAGCGGGACGGGTAAAGCAGGGCCGTGCCTGTGATACCAATGTTCGGCGCACCTTTCGCCAGCGCGAATTGTGTAACAGTCAAAGGTACCAGAGCGGAGGCTGCCGATAGTTGTGACAATGTCACGGGGCTTCCATTGAGGTATTTCGCGTTCCACACATCCAGAGCGGTGCTCAGGGAGTCGCCTGACATGTTTGGAATGCCGTAGTATTGCGAAGGATAGTGCTGCTTCAAAAGCTCCAGAACGGGGAGCGTTGATGTTGTATCAGTCACGGTATTGGTTCTCCTGTGAAGTTATGTGTACTTAACGATTGCCTATAGCTTGAATACAGAATTGCCACGGACTCCCATCCGCCGAAGCCCCTTTATAATCCTCACGCTGTGCACCGATAGTGAAACCACCGGCGTCAACATTCTCCCAAGCTGCAACAACTGGGGAACTAGTGTATCTCTGTCCTGTAATCACAATATTGATGTTAGAAGCATCTGAAAACCCATTTGGAAAGTTCACTCGATCACCATCTGAGGCGGTTACAATGAACTCCTCAATACGGCGCGAGGTAGGCAGAGGGAGGTCTGATTGAAAGGCGACTACTCCTTTTGTACTTTGCGCGATGCTTCCATCAGCATTAAACCACCAATACTGGTCAAGAGTGTTGTCCCAGTCGTATGCAAGAACGCCAGCAGCATTTCCGTCAACCTGATCCTGAGAAAACAGACGGAACCCTGCGCGAGTATTGGTGTAAGACCTTAAAACTGGTGAGTAGTTCCACTCGCCTGATGTGAGTTTGGGGTTATTGAATGTAGCCAAGTCGCCTATCATGAGATCGCCCGACTTGGATACGCGACCATCGGCGTTAGTATTTGCAGCCGCCTCTGCGGCTTCGGCGCGGGACGTTTCAGCATTCAGCGCCGTATTTGTCGCATAATCACCAGCAGGTTGTGCGAAGTGCCATGTCCCGTCACCTGTTTGGGCCGATATCTGACCTAACCCTGTATTGTAGGTTAGCTGTCGGACTGTTCCTGCGCTCGTCCCACCGACGGTTGATGCCACATATCGTCCGTCAGCATCCTTCGCGCCAACGGCCTGATATGTGGTCCAGTCTGATACTGCGGGGACGATAGCGGTCCCTGAAACCGTCAAATTTTGTGAATTCGTATTGCCAGTGAGGGCCGTGTTCGAAAGAAGGCCATTTAATTGTGACAGGTTAACTGCATCGCCGTTATTTGTGCCATTGGCAATATTGGTGATTCGAAAGTTATTGGCATTCACATTGGCTAAAAATGGAACTGATCCATCTCGCAGGAACGCTTTATTGAGCGCGGACTGAATATCCTCGAGCGGCGTATTGTGCTGCTCCGTCATGATCGTCGTACCAGGCGTCGCCTTGTAAACCGCTGGGAGCGTGTAGTTTCCATTGCTATCGTACGGCATCAGCGTGATCCCTGCTGATTTTGATTGCCCTGAGTGAGCGCAGCAGTCAGAAGCGCTCTGGCGATAATGTCTCTGTCTGTCGGTAGGTAAGCACGCTGCGCAAGGCGCCGCGCTTCAGCCTCATCCTCGGGCGAAATCCTAGCACCCTCTGCTGGTCCGCGCATCTGGTCCATAATGGCTTGTGCAACGTTGTTGCGTTCTGCCTGCTCTGGACGAAGGGCGGCATTTGCATCGCGGGAGATCAGGATATTGGCGATCTCCGAATTTACCGCATTGGCACGAGCGCGGATAACTGGTCCCGCGACTGCGTTTGCGCCTGCTGAAAGCGCTTTGCCAATAGTGGCTGGAATGCTGTTCGGCAGTTCAATTTCAGAGGATGCGATAAGATTTCGCCCAGCCAGACGCTTCGCCGTAGCAGAGTTTCCGACTGTCGCGTTCAGCGTTTGCCCGAACTGACGTTCAGAGTTTAGGCCGGCTAAAAGATCCGCAACGGCACGCGCGCCACGTTCCTTATCCGGGGCAATAAAGGCCAGTCCTGGAACAGGCGGCTCCGCATCCCGATCGACCTCTGCCTGCTGAATACGCTGCTGAATGATGCGCTGACCTTCTTCACTATCTGGATGAACGCTTTCACCGCGATCATTCAAAAGGGCCGTTGCAGGGTCATACACATCATCGGGAGTAATGGCCGGCCGATCAGGCGCAGCATATCCAAGGCGACTGCGCATTTCATTCAGAATGCCTTGTGTAGCCTCATCCTGCGTTGCTGTTGGCTTCACATAGGAGAGCAGGGCCGCAAGCTTGTCCTGATTGTCGAAGTTGGGATTTTCGTTCCCAATGCCGAGCAGAGTATAAGCGCGCTGCCTGTTGTTTCGAGCGCCGCCCATAATGTTAGACACGCGCTGGCGAGCGCCAAGCAGATAAGCCTGTTGCTCAGAAGCATTGTCGTATTTTGAAAGGTTTCGCTCCATAGCTTCTGGCGTCAGATGATTGGCACCCGTGCTGCTATCAAAAGCGGACATGCCCTGATTGTAGGCATCTTGAACAGCGCTATTCCCGGCATAGATAGTGCGTGCCTGCTGATACTCAGGAGACATTTCGTCCATTGCGGAAAGAAGCTGCTTGCGAACGTTCCCCACGCTGGTGGACAGTTCGTTGTCCTTGATGCCCAAGCCGGGCCGAACGTCGCTCATGTAGTTCTGCATGCCGCGCTGGACGTAATGCAGATCCTGCAATGTCATGCGGTTCAGATCGAGAGACCGGTTGCCTTCCTGGTCGGCGCTGTAGAGCGTGCGCCCTTCATTGTTTGCCAGCTCCTCTGCAATCGGCAGAGCCTTCTTGAAGGCAGACGTCTTCATTACAGATCGCAGCCCATCACTATCGGTCACCGGAGTTGCCATTGCAGCTTCGTAGAGTGGGCCTGCTGCCTGTCGCCGTTCGTTCTGGAACTGGTCGAGGATACCAGCGCCATCCATGCGCGGACCAAGAGCAACCGTCAGTAGATCTTCAACGCGCTGACCTGACCCGGCTTCACGCGCTTCAAGTGCACGCTTGAGCGTCGTCTGGCCAGCTCCCGCTTCCGTACCAATCGCGCCGCCCATGTTTTCCATGGAGGGCGAAACGTCCATAAGATTTGCATGCTGTCCCACGGTATTGAGACGCTTGCGGAGATCCTCAGGTGTCGCCCCTTCCGCAAGAAGCGCATCGGCTACCTTGCTTCGCGCCACGTCTCGCGCATTGAAGGCGCGCCCCGCCAGACCATCGCCCGCTTCGCTATTAAAGGCCCGTCCAGCCACTTCTGCGCCGCGCGCACCCAAACCAAGGCCTTCCCCTGCTGCCGAAGTCGCAGCACCCATTGCTGCGCCTGTTGCAATATCCCCGCCGTTCAGTGCTGCGCCGCCCGCACCAACGCCTGCACCAATGCCAACGCCAGCAGCGCCACGCATCAGGGCGCCAAGTACGCCACTTTTGCTGATGCCTGATGTAACGCCGCCTCCGAGACCCAGTCCGGCACCAAGTTCAGCACCTTCCAGAGCATTGCCGCCCCTTGCCTTGCTGTCCAAAGCGCCAAGAATGGCATTTTCGCCTGCGCCAATACCTGCCCGGGCCACTAGGCCCTGAAGGCCAGTCATGGTCCCGGTCCCGAAGCGTCCAGCCAAGGTCAGCCCCAGTTTTCCGGCCCCGCCACCTGCCGCCAATCCACCCGCTATATTCGCGGCAGTATCGACATATGGATGCGCCTGATGGAACTGCTGGGCCTGACCTGTGATATTTTGCATCGACTGAGCGAACCGCTCATCCAATGTTCCGTGGAGGTCGGAGTGCATAGAGGCCGGAGCAACGTGATCCCACCCATCCGAGGCTAGCGCCGACATTCTTGCAATACCACTATCGAAAAGGCCACCCAGAATTGGAACACCATGAACAGCAGAGAGACCTATTCCACCTAAAAAGTTCGGAAGGCCTCGATTTGATGTGCCAACGTCATCCGGAAGAAGGCCGGGGTCAGATGAGCTGTCGCCGTTCCTATCAAGAACAAATCCCTCAGGCAGGGCCGCTCCGCTGCGAGGGGTATCAATGACAAATCCATCAGGTAGACCGGCCATTAATTCGACCTCCATTGCCCGTCTGAGTATTCGTACCGGCGCGCGCCAGTCCGGGGATTGGTTGCGGTGCGCCCGGTTCGCGTTGCGGCGCTCGACTGACCAGCAGCATCCGTTGTCAGATCCGGGTGCGCTTTTTTGAACTGTTGATATGGGTTCGGCAGCTTACGGATCTGCGTTTCGGCATCCTGCCAACTAATCTGGCCGCGCTGCGCCTGACTGGCAATATCGGCTGCCTGCACCTTATTCTGCTGCAACGCCTGCATGGTGCCCGCAATGATCTGGTTACCGCCGTTCGTGTTGGCCAGCGTCGGCAGGCTGTTCATGAACATGCGAACGTCCGTATCAGACGAAGAGCCCGAACCAACGGGACGCATGGACGGGGCCATACGGTCCACAATGGCATTGAATGCCTGTGTCTGGTCGAGGCCCTTCACATTGACGCCGAGAGCCTGCGCGTATGGGCCAACAGCCGCCAGGAACTGCGCGCCCTTGCCGGTGCCGATGCTTTTGGACAGGTCGGAAAGTTGTTGGAGCTGCCCGATCAGAGCCGGAGCGGCGCTTCCTTCCTGAATGTAGCCGCCAAGGCGTTCGGCCGCGGCGTCGTCAGATTTCTTCTGAAACTCGCTTGTGGTCGGTCCATTGTTCAGCGTGACGTTCACGCCACTAGCGCCGATCTGAGCAATCTTCCCGTCTGGTCCGACCTGATATGCCTTAGATGGGTCGAGCCCCATGGCCTGCGCTTGCTGGGGCGGGATCATGGAATACCCAGCCTGCGGAGAACTATTCATACGCTGCTGAAGCGCCGCCGTTCGGGCGTCATGTTCCTGAAGCTGAGCCTGATAGAGCGGATCAGCCTGCTTGAGTTGGATCTGCCGCGCCTGATCGTCCTGCTGCATTTGATTCTGGAGCAGGGCGGAGGCGATGCCGCGTGTCTGCTGGTTCGCCCTCGGGTCAGACATCACTGCCAGAAGCTGCTGCATACCTGGCCCGGTATGCTGTGGCATGGCAGGCGTCGACTGCGCACCCTGCATGGCGGCCTGTTGCTGAACAGCAGCAGGGATGGGCTGCGCGGCCGGGGCAGCAGGCAAGCCGATCTTGCCCGCGGCCCAGTTCCGGAAGTCGCCTACGGTCATGTTTTTCAGGAACGGATTGGCCTGAACCGCCCCCGCGCCGGTGAGGGCTGAAACCGGCGCGCTATCAGGAGCCGTCAGAACCTTGGCAGCAGTGGGAGCGCCGAGGAACCACGCGCCATAAGCGTTGGCATCCGTCGGCTGCACGCCCTGAGCCGCAAGCGCATTGCGATTATCCTGATCCAAAAGGAGTGCCGCAACCTTCTGCTGCTGCGGCGTCAGTGAGCCGGTCGCGGGCAGGTTTGCTTCGGGATGGTTCCGGGCAATTCCGGCCTGCGTCGGAGCCGTGATCTGATATAGACCACGCGCCGAGCTGGCGGGGTTCGTTGCGCTCGGATCGCCGCCGCTCTCCGCCTTCATGAGCCGATTCGTGTAATCGTCCACCGCCATGTTCTGGCCGAGCGCTCGCGCAACCGGGGATGCGGCAACGGTCCCGACGTCGGGAGTGGCCGGGGCCTGCACGGGCGATTGGGCCATCAGGGCTTGAGCGACCTGGGAGGACTGCGGGGCAGCCCCGCCCGTTAGGCTCTGGGCGAGCTTCGCGTTGTAGTCCTCATTTTCCTTTTGCATGCCGTTGTAGTCATGCATCTGCCAGCCGCCGAGCAACTGGTTGACGACGTTAGAGAGCGCCTGCGTCCACGAATGGACTTCCTGATTTGCGCCGCCACTGGCGAGTGCCTGCGCCTGCTGGCCACGTCGCTCCAGTTCATTCTGCGACAGAGCTTCGCCACCATCGCCCCAGAAGAAAGCCATCAGAAAGCCTCCCGCAGAACGCGATCATAATCGACCATGGCAAACCCATACCGGTCGCGCGAGACAGCGGCAGGGCACACGCGTTCAACCTCGTCTGCCATGAAGCCGGTTTCGGCCTGATTGGGCGCGCTCTTGTACCGGTAGGAATACACTCCGAGGCCATTGGCAAAGCGCTTCAGCAAGCGGATGCCTGTCTTCAGGCGGCGGTCAGAGTATTTTTCAAGCGCTTTACCGCCAAGGCCTCCAACAATGCCGCCAATGCCAGAAAGAACAGAATTGCTGTTCTGCATCTGCTGATTGTAATTATCCTCTACAAGACCAGTGTAATTCACTCCTGCCACATCGGCAGTAGGCGTGCTGCTCGCTCCCGTCGTGGCATTAGAAACTTGAGATCCAGACAGAAGTGCAGACAGCTCATTCAACGGCTGATCGCGCTGAGTATAATAGTTCTGGAGCCACTGACTGTTCGCGCTGTTGTTGAAATTCGCGTTGTTCAGTAAGGCGCTGTTCGTGAACTGCTGGCCGGTCAGGCTGGCATTGTTCTGTGCGTTGAACTGGTCCAATGCCGATTGGTTACCGAACTGCGCCTGATTGAGTAGGGCGCTGTCAGTATAGGCGGCCTGCTGCTGTTGCTGGTTAAATAGCTGGTTCTGAACGGACTGAGCCGTCTCTGTCGCCTGATTGGCCGCGCGGGTATAATTGTCCCCGATACTCTGCTCATTCGCGGTGTAAGCAGCTGAACCGGGCCGGATACCTGACGCAATTTCCTGCGCACGCGTTGCCTCAGAATTGCGGTCGAGCGTCGGCGTCAGCTGGTTCATGACGGCATTTTTGGCGTCGTCGTAGGCCTGCGAAACATCTCCACCGAAAGATGTGTTGTAGTTCGATCCAAGGCTGGTCGTGTACCCGCTGCCGAGGGAAGTGCTGTAGCTGTTGCCAGGGCTCGAACTATATCCGCTGCCGAGGCTTGTTTGCAGGGCAGGGGCGCCGGACGTGTCTACGGCTTGCCCAAGCGACGAAAGACCGCTGCTTGAGAGACTATTGGCCGTCTGGGCGATATTATTCGCTGCAGACTGCGTCTGGTTCAGCGTGGACTGCTGTTCTGGATTAAGCGTCGTCGTCTGGGTGAACTGTGGGACCGTGTAAGTCTTGCCGTCCGCGCCAGTGAACGTGCTGTTGCCAGTCTGATTATAGGTCAGCGTGCCATATGGCGTGACCTGATTGGTCATGTTCAGAAGCTGCTGAGTAACAGCCGTATTCTGATTGTATTCAGCCTGCGCTTGTGCCGTCTTCGTTGGATCCGGCGCGGATGGTGTGTGAACCATGGCGGTAACGGTACTCATCTCGCAGAACGCCGAGAAGGATACCGTCTCTATCGGGGCCGAAATGGTTGCGGATTACGCCTTCCTTCTGACCACCAAGCCGATAAACGATATCTACGACGTTCTGTTTTTCGGTGATGGCCGTAAACCGATCGACATTCAGCTGGTCGAAAAGATACTGGCCCATTTCGCGCAGAAACCTGCGGGTCCATCTGCTGCCAGCGACACTAACATGAATGTCGTTTCCGGTGAAAGAATTAAAGATCATCCCCGCGATAATCTGGCCGTCCTGCTCGATCCCCATTTGGGTGAAAGGGGGATGAAAGAGCGTGTTCAGCCGCTCTGCTACGAAGCAGGCGATGCGGCCATCATGTTCAGCGGGAAGGATGGTGCGGGACATGAAATATACTGGCATACATGCTATGGGGTGCAAAAAAGAGACAGATACAATGAAAAATATCTCCAGTTTGTTTGTCTTATTGCTAATTACGAACACCGCTCAAGCCGGTGGATACCATTCGGTTATAGGTCATTTTCGTAAAGATGGCGCTTATGTTGCGCCGCATTTCCAGACAAATCCAGATCATAATCCTTACAATAATTGGAGCACTCGTGGGAATGTAAATCCGTTTACGGGAGAGATAGGCACCAAGGATCCAGTCCCGAAATATTATGGGCAACAACCTGTATCTCCGGGCTATATGCCCTCACAAACATATGCTCCAGTTACTATCTCACCTTATCCATATATTTCTCCACCTACTAACCTAAGTTGGTCGGCTCCCCTGCAAATCCCAACATCATTGGTAATGCAGGCGCATGCAAATATTCAAAAAGCTAGAAGAGAAGGAGGGATGATCGGTTTGAAAAATATGGTGGATTCCTGCTATCAAATATACTCTGATAGAGTTTTATGCATGCTTGAAGATTTAGGGTCATATAAATCAGACGAAGCTATGCGCGAATTATTAAGTCAGAAAATAGGCCATGACCCGGGTCCGACTATAGATTTCTTTTCGGAAGCAATCGTAGAAGATAGACTGGAGTATAATTCCAAAGATATATTCCCATCGCCTTGGGATTTTTGGATGTTCTATAGAAATGCACCAAACATTGTTTGGTATCCTGATGGCGCCCCACCGTGGGAGAAGGGAAGCAACTAATCTTTTTCGCTGCTATTTAACCCTTTCTGGATCAATTGCCGAATAGCCTCAGCTTCAGAGGGAAGCCGGTTATCATATCTGAACTCGCTCACTTTTTCTGCCAATTCACGAGGCATAGCAATAAGCTTTTGGACAGTGGTTTCTTTGTTAATGGCCATATAGGTGAAATAACCCATTTCTCCTGTTGCTCGCAAGAGCGAATGGTTATATAACCTATGGACAGCCGGACGGGAGCTACAACCTTCCCATCCGGCCTAACCACTAACCGGAGGTTCCCGGACATGGCTGATGCCATCTATGCCACAATTGCGACTTTTCGTCTTCTGTTTGATCGCAAATTTTCTGTGACGATCACGCCAGTCATAATGACGGGAGAAGAAGCATGAGCGCATCTCTCGCCAACATCACTGTCACCATGTCTTCCCGCGAGATCGCGGAACTGACCGGAAAAGAGCATCGTAATGTAACGCGCGACATCGAAAAGATGTTGAATGACATTGGAGAGGGTGTGCTCAAGTTTGAGCATACCTACAAGAACGAGCAAAACGGCCAAGAATACCGCTGCTACAATCTCCCCAAGGACCTGACCATCACCCTCGTGGCGGGGTACCGCTCTGACCTGCGCCTGAAGATCGTCCGCCGCTGGATGGAGTTGGAAGCCGCCCCGGCTCCTGCATCCAAGGTTCCGACCTCTTTCCGTGAAGCCCTGCTCCTCGCAGCCGACCAGCAGGAGAAGATCGAGGCACAGGAAAAGGCTCTTGCAGTCGTCACACCCAAAGCCGCCGCCCTCGACCGCATCAGCACGGCCGACGGATCATACGGCCTGACGGAAGCGGCGAAGATCCTGCAAGTGAAGCCCAAGGCGCTGATTGCGTTCATGGCCACGTCGCAGTGGATCTATCGCCGGAACAACGGCAAGAACTGGCTGGCTTATCAGGCCAAGATCGACGCCGGGTATCTCTGGCACAAGATTGGCACTTACACAGACCCGAACGGCGAGGAAAAGACCCGCGACACGGTGAAGGTCCTGCCGAAAGGTCTGGCAAAGCTGGCCCAGCTTGTTCCCGGCGCGAAGATTGATCCGAACCTGATGCAGATGGAGGCGCGCCCTTTCGCCAAATCCCCGGAGCCAGTGTCATGACCTATGTTCCGCTGGCAACGGCGGAACGTCAGGAACAGGCCGCAAGAGCGCGTGTGCAACTCATCACCTCTGACGCCATGCTGATCAACGAGATGAACCGTTGGACGGCTCTCCGCTACAACGGCATCCCGGCAGATCAGGCGGCGGCGGATCTTTGGTATGAGATCGAGGATTACCAGCCGAAAACAGAGCGTGCCCGGGCGGGGAAAGCCCAGTTCCTTCGACAGTTCCCATACGTCGCACTCAAGCGGAGCGAGTTTGAAGAGCGCCTTAATAAAGCTGCGGATGCTTTCGAGCGCCGGAACGAGCGCGTAGGAGCAAAGCTCTGCGCCTGACTACGGAGCCGCCCTTCGGGGCGGCTTTTACGACAGTAGCCCGCCCGCAAGATACGTCACATCAATCCGCACGATTTCATTATCAAATGGGGCCAGATTGCCACTGGTGATCTGGAGGCATGGCGATATTGCGTAGCCTTGCCCAGAAACGGGCGTCCACTTCTTCTGAGAACGGAGTTGATTGCTCTGGTTCCAAACTCCTGTATTCCACTGTGCTTCATTCCAGATCGACTGTGCAGCGACACCGCTCCCAGATGGGGGAGAAGGAACGGCGACGATGTAGTCGTACATCATGGAAATAGCCCATGTGACGTCGAAGGCTCCGCGCATCATTACATTTGCGTCTTTCGGAATCTTGACTCCGTAAGTTCCGCCCAGGTCGTGGAACAACGGTGCATAAATGGAGGTGAATGGCGTGGATAGGTCGTATCCCGTCTGCCAAGCCCCTATGACCTGGCCATTCACGCTGCCAAAATACATTTGCCCATTCATTTCAGCGAACGAACGGCAGTCCCACCCTGTAAAGCGCGCCCACGCACTAGTGTTTGTGTTCACGGCCAGAAAATAAGGCTGATACGAACTGTATGCAGGAACGGCAACAGCGATCATCTGCATTTCAGGCCAGACCATGACCTGCCAGTTTCTAGCCGGACGCTCTGCCACATACTGCGCCCACGCGTCTTGAATGGGGTATGAGACAGCGCCCAATGCAAGGTCACTTGGATTGCGTTGAACGGCTTGGGTGAGCGGAATCAACCCCGCGTCGGTTGCGATCAGAAGGTCGCCGCCGTTTCGAATGAAAGCTCGCTTTCCTCGTGGCTTGTCGATGCGATAAAGACCGACCTTACCCCATGTATTCGAAAGGTTCGGATCTACGCCCTGATAAACGGCGACTTCACCATTTTCAGTGCACATGATGCACTGCTCCGAGAGGCCGTTACTGCTGGAATTATCAAGAGACCAGGACGAACCGAACATTAGTTCTCCGCCGCCTGAGAATATGCCGCCCATGGGGAAGGGCGTAGCGGCACCACTGAAGGCGTCCGCGTCAAGATACCACGCGTTCAACGTGCCTTTTTGCACAAACCATAGTCGGCCCATATAGGCCCAGACGAAGGAGAAATCGCCGGTATCAATCGTCGCAATCGACGATCCAGAAGCCGCCACAATCCCAGAAAACCAGATTTGACTAGCTGTGGAGGAGGTTGCATTTCCGCCAGCCGCACCTGTTATTGTCTCTCCTGACGAGAACGCCTTCGCATTTGTGCTGGTCAGATAGACTTCAGACGTGTCGGCATAGAGAACCGTTCCGGTCGCGCCGGAGGTTCCGCCCGTCACCGTCTCGCCGGCAGAGAAGGCCTTAGTAACGGTTCCAAGTGATATCTGAAGGATATTGTCCCGAGTAATCGGCCACCAACGTGCACCGTCAAAGAGCTGCATAGGATCAGCCCCGTTGACCGCAATCAGCCAAATACCGCCTGTTGTAGCAAACTGGAGAGAAGACCATTCGCCGCCAATCAGGCCCGTACGAACAGCCACAGGTTCAGACGCGCTTGTAACGTCCCAGATCGTGCCACCGATACATGCAAAGAGGCGCTGGATGGAGCCGTTATCGTAGCTCATCAGCGTGTCACACACCTGCGAGGTATCTGGCTGAGAGTAGAGTGCACAGCCGCGGCGCATACGGACCGTCTGTGGCGTAGGCCAGAAATTATCAAGGACAACAGCGCCGGGCTTGTCACTCGTATTGGCGATTAAATTCTGATTACTGATCCAGCCTGCGGTCGGAGGAGGGAAGCTGACAACTTGCGCCTTGCGGGCGCGGGCCGGAACATTGGCTGGCGTTCTCATCGGGCCATTGCCCAGATGCCGAGCCGGTTTAACCCGCTCCGATTGGAGCGGATCGGCTTGCTACCGTGATCCTTGGCTGCAAGCTGCGACAGGCGGATTTCGTAATTCCGCATATCCTCTTGGTAATCCAGCCCCTCGGCCTGCTTCCAGCGCCAGATCGTCGCCAGCAGAAGGAGCTGCTCGTCCAGGACGAATGCGTCGTCATCGCTGGTGAAAGCAGACTTGAGAGAGCCGTCAACCGCTCGGACGATATTGGTGGAGAGATACCAGAAGCACGGGTTCTCTGCCTCGCGTGGTGTTGGCAGAAGGTGCATCTGGCCACCATAGATGATCCAGTACCCCGGGATGGTCGAGGGCATGAACCGCTGAAGCTGGATCCATTCGTCTTTGTCTTTGGCCGGTTCGTAATTGACTGACCAGATCGAGGAATGGACGTCCGCCTTGACCGGCATGCGACCATAGTCGGATGGCAGGGCGAAATCCGCCGTGTTACCGTCTGTGGTGAGCGTGCAGAGCTGCGTCAGCGCATTCCAGTCATGTGCCTGGGCAATATCCAAAATCGCTTCTGACAGGATTTCCAGAAACTTGATTTGGAAAGGTTCGCTGCCAGTGAACAGACTGCCCTGATCCTGAGACAGAAGGCGTCTGGATGCGCTCTTGAAGCAGGATAGGACAGTCATGGATTAGGCCTCCGCAGCCATGCGCAGGAGCGTTTCGCGCGACGGATTGCCGCGAGGCGTGGTGCCGGTGCGCTCGCGGATGTAGCTCTTGATCTGCTCGTCGCTCAGGGCAGCAAATTCCGAGGCCTCAATGGCTTCGTCTACGGCCTCAACAGCTACTCTCTCGACAATGTCTTCCTTGGCCTGCGCGTCCTTGAGCATGGCTGTAAGTTCGACGATCTTCCTGCGGAGGTCATCCACTTCGTTCTCGACCTGGCCGCTACGAACAAGGTTCGCCATGTAGGCTGCCGCCATACGCTTCAGCTCATTGCCCTGTACGCCGAGCGCCTTCAGGCCCGCACCTTCAAGGGAATGGATTGCCTCTATGGAGTGGATCTTCATCGCGCGGCAGAGTGAAATCTGCGCAGGCGTGATGCCATAAGGCGAGAGTTCCTGAAGCGGCGTGCCGGATGCCTCCTGAGAGCCACCCATTTTAAACTGCCGGTACTGGTCGGCGAAACGCTCGGCATAGGTGACAGACTGGCCATCCTGAATCTGCCAGATGCTGTCAGCCGGAACGACGGGGACGTAATTCTTTTCGCCCGCAATCCTCAGTTCGCAAACCTCAATGGTTTTCATCACAGCGCGCTTTTCACGCTGAGACGCCATCACGTCCTCGACCGTTTCGTGACGAAAGAAGGGGGTGACCGCAAAATCAGTCATAGGCGTATCAACGCGCGCGATTGCAACTTCCATGGGGTGCCTCAAAAAAGTGAGGGGAGCACAAAGCTCCCCCGTTTCAGATTGCTGCGGCCTGAGCCCAGAACGAGCCACCAGCCGGGACGGCGATGGGCGCCGTATAAGCGCCTCCAGTGCTGGCTGTTGCATTTCCGCTATTATCAATTGCGATCGCGGCTCCAGCTGTCAGAGCGGCGGCAGATGTGGCCCAGACGCGCTTGTAACCAGAACCATCAAACGCAACGTCGCCGTAGAGCGGGGAGACATTCCCCGCCACGTCAAACCATGCATCGCCTGGTGCGAGAACGGTATCGAGGCTCGGACCCAGAGAGGGGTTGGTGCGAATGGTCATGATCTTAACTCCTCAAGCCGTGACCAAGCGCCAAGTGTAGCGCGGGTTCTTCAGGACCATTTCGCCATTCCAGACGAGGTACTGCACGATGGCGTCCTGATTGATTGGACGAGCACCATCACCCTCGAACAGCGGGACCATGTTCCGGCTCGGGTGGTAGCGCATTTCCAGCGCCTGGCTGTCGATGCCGTAGATAGTGTTGTCCGGCATGACCGTGCCAACGCCATTGGCACACAGAATGGCTACAGGACCAGCAGGTGTCGTGAGCTGGAGCGCATCAAAGCCGAGCTTGCCGACATTCGCCTCAGTGATGCGCTGAATGCTCGTCATGGCCGTCTGAATGACGTCATACGACTTGATGTCGCAGATGATCAGATCGGCCTTGCGCGTGCCCTTAGACCGCATGGCAATGATGCGGCGCAGAATACGCATGCAGCTCGTCACGTCGAACGCATTGCCGATATCAGCAAAATCGGTTGTCGCATTGAACGAAGAGGTCCGCCACATGGCGACCTGAGAGCGATCGATGCCGCCGTAAACACCCGTATTGGGCACGATCGGAAGAGCGCCGCCGAAGCCGATCATCTCACGACCGCCCGAGCCCGTTCCGTCGCCATGAATGGCCTCTTCCATGACGTTCTTCATGGAATCCTCAGCGTTCTCCATGTAGGTGTCTACCAGATCAATGATCTTGGCGCGGCCCTCGTTAGCCAGAATTTCCGTGCCAGTCAGGGAGAAGCCGACAGCCACGTTCTTCGGCGTCCAGACGGCACTGTTGATCAGCTCTTTCGGCTGATTGTTCAGCTTGTCGTAGCCGGTGAACCACTGGCCATCGAGCTTGTCGATCGTCAGTGGAACGCGAATGTCCGGGCCCGAATATTCCTTGAACCGGTCATTTTCGCGCAAAATGGCGAGAACCGGATTGCTGGAAAAGACAAGGTCCTGAATTTCCTTGCTGCGATCTTCCAGCGAGGTCGTCAGAACCTGCCGGAGCCAGCGATTTGAAGTGACGGCTGCCATAGCGCCAATCCTCGATTATCTGCGGGAGGCGCCGTCCATTGCGGCTACGATCGCTTCCCTGCGTGACAATTTACCCCTACGCACCGGGCTCGCGGGGGAGCCTGAAGAAGGAGCGCCTTTGATGGAGAGATTTTTGCCCGCACGCGGATTGGCAGTCTGGGCACCGAGGTCTTGCGCAGGAGCGCCGAGGTTTGCTTGTGGAGACGTGGAGCGCGGGGAAAGCCGCTCAGCCATGTCATAAGCCGCCTCAAGGCGTTCGTTGTGGCTCAGACCTGCTGGAATCATACCAGAATTCAGGCACTGAGCAATTGTTTCCTGCAATTCATCAAACCGGGGATGTGCCGTGCGGAACGGCTGTATCACCTCGGCATAGACACGCTTGCTCTGTTCTTCGTGCAACTGCGTGCGCAACTGCTGTACTTCCGGCGATACCTGTTCCTGTGAAGGAACATCTTGCGCACGGCGCTGCATCATCAGAGCTTGATAATGAGGACTGTTCTGCTGGACGATCTGCGCATACTGCTGCGGCGTCATCCCGATCCGCTTAAGGATTTCAGAAATGCCCTGCACCGGGTTTTCGGCAAGATGCCGATCAATCTCGGTGTAAACCTTCAGAGCATCGGAAAGCTTGGCGCCGCTCTTGCTGGCGTATTCCTCGAATTCTTTCAGCTCCTGCCGATACCGCCGGTCTTCCATGCCTTCGCGCGCCATGGCTTCGAAATCCCGTTCCATACGGGAGACCTCTGCCTTTACGGCGTTCGGCGTATTCGCCCAAGTATCCTGCGCCTTCGGCAAGAAGCGGGCAGGGGCCTTGTAAGTTTTCTTCTCCGGCTCCTGCTGATCCTTCTCCGGCTTGTTGGCTTCAGGATCTTGGGAGCCGGTCTTCTCGTCCGGCTGCTCCGTGTCGGCAGGCGCGGTGGCGTCTTTGCCTGGCTTGACGGCGGATTGCTCTGGTTCCGGTTTATCGGCGGCCTGCTCGCCCTTCTCCAGCTTGTTGGCTGCGGCCTCAATGGCCTCACGACGGGTCTGCGGCTTAGGCTCAGGCGTGACCTCCGGCTGTTCGGGCGCATCCTGCGGCTCGGTTCCGGCTCCAAGAGCCGTGCTCTGCTCCTGTTGGAGCGTTGTGGATGGGGCCTCGTTTACCGGTGCCTCAAGCGTATCGCTCATACCTGCGTCCCTTCGCCGCGATCTGCGGTCGCCATTGCTTTCTGGATGATTTCTGAAGATTTGCGCTTATCGCGCACAACGTTTCCACGCTTCTGCTCATGCGGCCGCTGGTCATTGCCGACTTCGACATACTCACGGCCCTGCGGGTTCCCGTCTGCGCGATACGTCCGCCTGAGTGCCGTTTTTGATGTGTAGACTTGTCCGTCCGCCATGCTCTCGGTTGGCTCGATCCCGTCCGAAATCACCATCGGGCACGGCAAGTCAGAACGCCCCACTACAGGCAGCAAGAGACGGCGGAAAACCTTACGTCCGTTGCCAAGGTCGAACCATGCGTATTGTGGTTGCGCTGCTATTCGGGTCATGCGGTATTTTGATACCACATGACCCGCAATCAGTACAATCAGAGAATAGACGCGAGACTAGACTTCAACGTCCGCTTCATCATTGTCGGGCTCGCCATAAAGCGCTTCGTCTATTCCCATTCCCGTCACATCATCCGGCATGTCTGCATCCACCGGCCACGGATAGGCAATGTGCACGTTCGCTTTGTGGAAGTCCCGCGGCTTACTCATTTGCGATACCGACAGGCTGCATCATGGCCTGATCCTGTTCGAACTGCTGGCCACCGACTTCCGCGATAACGCGGGCGCTATCATTATCGGCCGTCTGCCGGGCCGTCTGCGCATTGGCGATCAGCATTTGCGTTTCCACTCGGACACGTTCGATATTCGCCAGCGTTTCCTGAAGGTCAGCCTGAGCCTGTTGAAGTTCCGCCTGAAGACGCTGCGCTTCCATCGCTTGAGTATTCTGGCGATGTTCGGCATCTGATTGCGCCTTTGCAATCGCAAGCTGGTTCTGCTGAAACTTCAGCTCACTTTCGGCCTGCACACGTTGCATCTGGGCCTGAGCCTTTTGCAGTTCGGCTTGGGCAAGCTGCTGCTGAACCTGCGCAAGAGCCGGATCTTGTCCTTGAGGTTGCTGCGCCTGCATCTGCTGCTGCACGATCTGGGGTGCCTGTTCGCAGAACTGCTCAATCAGCCCGTCAAGCTGACGGCCCACGCGATAGGGGGCCAGTGCGAATTTGAGCAACCCGCCCGCCAGTTCAGCGCCAGACTGTCCAAGCTGCAGCAATCCCTGCACGCCCGCACTGGCCTGCGAAAATGCCCCAAGAAACTCGTTGCGACTGGATTTCTCGGCTGCCTCGTCCGGCATAATCGTACTGTCAGTCTCGATCTCAATGGAGAATGAACGCACACGCTCGTCACGCAGAAATTTCACCACCTTTTCGATGGTGATGGTCTGATCCAGTGTCTGAAGCTGCTGGCTGACCTGCTGCTGGACCTGTTGCCCATGCTGCTGAAGCACTTGTATCGGGTTCGGCGCTTGCTGTGGCTGACCCTGCTGTTGTGGCATCATGGCGCGGGCACTCCCTGCGGCTGCGGTGCTGGCGGCTGTTGTGGCGGAAGTGACTGCATGACCCGCTGCTGCGCCTCAAGTTCGCGGGCTTGATGGCCGATCTGATCGAGGGCTTCTTTCCCCTGCTTTTTGACAGCATCCATCTGCTTTTTCACATCTGCATCTGACGGGAGCTTGGTCAGGGACAACGCCATCAGGTCGGAGCCGCTATAGTTCTCGCTGATGATCTCGCCTGCGATGGCCGCAATGTCACGCGCGAGGCGGATCAGAGCGGCCGATTTCTCTCTTACGCGGATGCTGCCGTACTGGCTCTTGAGTTGTTGAGCGCCAAGGGTTTCCTGCGCATCCGATGCACCGCGCATGATATCGCTGATGCCGGACAGCTCGTAGAAATCGCTGATCAGCTGCTGACGGGCAGCAATCAGGCTCTGCACAGTATTTGCGAACATATCGAGAGGAAGCCACTGCACCATGTCGCCGCCTCCCACAAGCGCAGCAGCGGGAACCGGGATCAGCATCATGTCATCATCAGACTCAGCAATCAGAGCCTGTGTGGCTGATCCGACGTCCGTTCCTGAAGGGATCAGGCCTCGTACACGTACCTGGTCCAGCAACCCATAGATCCGGCTCGTCAGGTCATTGATCTGCTCAAGGTTCGTCTCGTAACGGCCATAGTCCGGGACCGGAACCAGCGTGCGGCGCTTCAGTGTGGCATAGGCAGGCTTGGGGCAGGGGAAGAAACCCGAAATATCGAGAAACGGATCAGCCTCATCCAGTAGAACATCTACGCCCTCTGCAACCCAGTAAACGCGATCGTCCACACGGCTCCAGACCTCCCAAACGGGTGCTTTTTCGCTGTGATCGGTCATGCCGTGCTTGGCTTCATCACGCTGGCTCGTGAACGCCGCATGCTGATACGCAAGGTCAGACTTGCCTGAGAAACGCTTCCGCATTTCCTCTTTCGTCATCCAGGCGCAGCGGGCGACCCACCCAACCTCAGACCACTTGCGCGCAGGCTCATGCAGAAAATCCGTGTTCTCCAGATGCTCAACCACGACCTGCTTGTCTTCGCCGTCCTCCAATGAGACCCACGCAACGCCGCGACCGGTCATGATCAGATCATCGCGTGCGCCTTGCATGACGTCATCCATGCCGGTCTGATCAAGCGAAGTGGCGATGGAGCGCTCTAGGATTTCCGAGACCTGATCCAGAAACGGATCACGGATGGAAAAGCGCGTGCTCACGACCGGAACGGGCGGACGGGCATAGACAGCGGGCTTCAGGATCTCGGTTGAGGACCAGAACAAATCAAAGTCTGGATCCTGATACGTCGAGACACCGCCAACGGAACGAGCGCGGGAAAAGACCTTATCGATCCGCTCGCATTCATTCATCCACGGCTGGAAAGCACCGTATGCGTCCCGAATGGCCTGCAGAAGAACGGCGGATGACTTCGGCTTGTTTACGTCTTCGAGCGTGTCTGAAAATGTGGGTTGTTCAGCGTCCACTACCGTCTCCGGCGTGCGGGCCTCAACGGTGGAGGGGTCAAACCATCAGCCACCATTTCAATGGTTGGCGCAGCGGGAGCAGGAGCAACCTCACGAGCGCGGCGCCATGATAGCGCAAGATACCGGAAACTGTCAGCATAATGTGACGCCCAGTCATGCTCAGGGCCTTGGGAAAACGCCTTTTTGTTGTCGTCCCATTTGCGCTTGTAGCTCTCAAGCGCCGAAAAGCCGGTCATTTCCGTATCGGCATCAAACACACAGAGCGGCAGTGTCCGGCGAGCAGCATTGATGCCATCCATCAGGCCGACATTCGGCACCAGCTCAGGCTTAAATCCCATCGCCATCATTGTCTCGATGCGTGTGCGACCGCCGGTCCATTCACGTGCTCGGGCATCATGCGGGACGAAATCCACACCCTTGATCCAGCATTTCTGCGAGTGGATCTCGTGCATGTAATTCTCGTAGTAATCGAGACCAACGCCAGACTGCGCATGGCAGCCAAGGATTAGGATTTGAGCACCTACGACCTGAAAGTGCCAAAGCGCGGTATCATCGCTGATTCCCAAGTCCCAAGACGTATGAACCGGCACACCAGGAGCAGCCTCAATCGCGCAGAGACGGCCTTCGTTGCGAACGGCGGTCAGCTCCCGTCCATAGAACGCGCCCATGATGGCGGCCGTGAAAGAGCACAGATACTCTTGCTCAAACAGAGCCTCGCCCATGTCTTCGCCGTACAGATCGATGTATTCCTGCCGTGAAGCCGCCACCTGTTCAGGCGAGAGGGCGCGCGTGTCGGTGATCGACAGCACCTCGCTGAACCAGTCCGGCCGCTTCTGCGCGTTCTGGATCATTTCCCAGAAGTGGTTTTTACCTCGGGGCGTGGAGATGAATGCGGCCCAGCCGTTATTCTCCTCCAGCATCGGTCGGATGTAGGCATAGGCGGACGGGTTGGCGAGCGCATATTCCGAGAACGTGGCACCGGCCACGCCTGCGCCTACAAGATTGTTGTAATGGTCTGAGCCGACGAGCTGCCATGTCGAGCCATTCACGAACCGGATTTTCATCTCGGTATCGTTCATGTTGGTGATCAGCTCTTGCGGAAATGCCTCGAATATCCGGCGCTTACCGGTGTGCGCAGAGACCGCATCCCAGATCGCTTTCCGGCACTGCGCGAATTGAGGCAGCATATGCCAATAGTTCGCAGGTCTCTCCATTGCAGCGCAAGCCGTAGCGTGCAGCAACACGTCATCCTTGCCAGCGCGACGATGCCAGCAGCAGATTGCCCGCTTTCCACCCTCACGCAGATACTTCCATAGCGGGATCTGATAATCGCGGGCTTTCCATCCGTTGGGAAGCGTTACTTCCTTCGCCACAGCCGCGCCACCTTAACCGCCTGGCGTTCAACCCATCGACGACACGGCGGGATGGACACGACGAACAGCGCAGGAAGACCGAAGATCTGAAAGGCGTTTGGGATATTTCCAATCAGGATTGCACAGAAGATCAGGAAGGCAACGTACCAAGGTCGCCCTGTCGTCGGTGAGGTTTCGACCGTCTCAAACGGCACAAACAGAGGCTTCAATAGCCGCGCTCGATCACGATACGAATCTGTCCACCATCGTCGTCGTCAAACTTCATGGGCGCCTTACCCCAGCCGCGATCGAGCAGGGCATTTGAGGCCGCGACACTGGCCGCAGGTTCGTTCGAACGCGCCCAATGAGCCAGACGCTCGATTGCCAGCAGCGTATGTTCACGCGCCGCCTCTTTCACTTCCTTAATGCACTTCGGACGCCCACCGGGATTGCCAGATTGGCCCTTCTTGAACTGGCCCTTCCGGCTTGCCTCAGATGGCCTGATCTCAGGAGTTTTTGCCATGAGAGCAATTTATCATTCGGGAGCAGTCAGTACAAGCAAGAGCGGTAATATGAAGCCGCATGATTGAGTTTGATTTGGGCTACTATTCCAGAGGATGCTTGAAGGAGATCACACAATGGTCAGACAGCCTTGGGAATTGCCTTTCAAAACACCCGTCTTTTTAGAAGGCGAAGAAATTGGAAATTATTACATCGAAAACGGCAGACTCTTTGCTTCAGCCCATGGCGGAGAATCAATGGAAGTATCAGGCCGAAGTGACGTCGGCTCGATAGTCGTTCGTGAACTTTACGACAAGAAAATTGCAGCCGAACAAGCAGCGAAGAAGCGTCGGGAGGAGGCGGATAAAAAATGAAAATACAGAAAACGATTAAGAACCATTATATACCTATATTCTACACAAAAAAATGGGCGAATATAGATGGAAAAATTATAGAATTTTCTCGTCCCTACAGTGAATCACAAGTCATAGATAGAAGGAAATACCCATCCGCGACAGGGTTTAGAAAAAACATTTACACCCTGAAAAATTTATCCGACGAAACAACAACTTGGATAGAAGATTTTCTTTTAAAAACGATTGATGATAAAGCTGCCGTAGCCCTAGAATATATAATAAAAAATTCCGAAGCTGATACGGATGAGCTGCGGAATTCGTTTGCGTGTCTTTTGTTTTCATTGCTCCGACGAAATCCAGAGCACATAATAAAAATGAGATCTATTTGGGATGAAGGGCATTCTAATGTGATGTCTACTCTTGAGCACAACTATCTGGAGCTACGCTCTTCTCAGGACCCACAAACATTCGAATCTTTTAGAAAAAAATATGAATTAAATTCGGCTGATGCAGGATTTGCACATTTTGTTTATTTAATGATGTCAGGGGATGGTATAATAGAGCACTTAATAAACTGTGAATGGAAATTTGTTGAAATTCAAAAAGGCTCATCGCTATTAACTTCTGACAGGCCCGTAATATTTAATTCAGGAGCGGCCTATCAAGATTTTCATATATTATTTGCATGTGGTCCAAATAATATATTTATCGCAACTAATAATATTCATGAAATGAATAGGATAACAAAAAATAAAAATAAATTGTTGAGGCACTACAATGATATAGTAAGCAGGCAAGCAAAAGATTACGTTTACGGATGCGACATAAGTCATTTAAAATTTATAGATAACAGATTAAATAAAGGGATTGTGCAATGTTTCTTCTAGGTGAGGACCTCTTTCCCCACCTCAGGCCACTTCTGGATCAGGCAACGGATAACTTCGGTGTGGCAGAGATGAAGTCCAGTTAAGCTTGGGGAACCCTCTGCGCTCTAATCAGAAATAGGCACGAACAGGGTCTTTCCCGGCTGCCTTGGCGCGACTTTCCATCCGCCGCAAAAGCTCCCTTTTGGCAGGCGTCCGTAAGGCGCCCTTATTTCTAAGGCTTTCGATACGCTCTGGCGTTTCCGTCAAGCCTAGTGCTTTCTTTC
>Ga0157365_10000247_pt1 | contig 25158 bp, 23 predicted proteins | sample AttsexASBM3_FD_111478 | JGI IMG/M metagenome (GOLD analysis project Ga0157365, IMG submission 111478) | Fungus gardens microbial communities from leaf cutter ant in Ribeirão Preto, State of São Paulo, Brazil - Atta sexdens ASBM3 | ecosystem: Host-associated > Fungi > Mycelium > Unclassified ... | reverse complement strand
GGGCAACAGAAGGGCGATGATCAGTCTCACGTTGTTTCTCCGGTATGTATATCGGGCTCATGGAGCCAGCATTCCCGATCCTATAGCAGGAAAGGGCGACGCCGCCAGTGCGTCCGCTGCGCGACCAGGTGGGACGTGCTTGGCCAGAGGCACCTGCTGCAAGGCGCATGATCCCGAGTGGATGCCGATCACACGTAGCGGCAGATCCTGAGACTTGCTGTATCACGCAGCTGGCTCCGCATTGGTTGTGAAAACTGTATACACAGAAATGAAAAGACCGGTTTACAGTCTGGATTTTCGCGTGCGTTCGTGAATCAGGGCATCATATACAGGGAGCAGGCAACCCCAGAGTGCAAACAGGCAGAGCAGATTCGTGACCGTGTCGAATGAACGCCCTGTTTGTTGAGCGGACGATGCTCAAACCTGCCTGTGGAAGGGAGTGTGGTGTGGGTCTGAAATACAAACATGGCAGGCTTAACTGCTGCTTTTTCTGAAACTATGCCGCCTGATGCAATGTCATGTGCCGGATCTATCTCCCCGGCCTCCCGATTTCACCGCGCAGACGGATGGTCGTCGCTCATGCGGTGTCGCGATCGAAGTGCCGCGTCGATCTGGCGCGGGATATCTGACGATGATCGGCCCTACACCTTTCAGGAGGCCTTCTGGTGTGGCACAGGGCGCGTGAGCGACTGTGCCACACGCTGATTGACCTGATCTTCGATGCCCGCGAGATCCTGATGCAAAAGTTGCCCGTGATCGACCTGCTGGTGGCCGCCGACATACACACGTTCAAGATCCTGCTGCGACGTTACAAAAACCAAAGTGGCATAGGGGTCGAACACGTGCCCGAAATGCGTCGGGTCGATCACCAGAAAGTCCGCGAACTTCCCGACCTCCAGACTGCCCAGTCGATCTGCAACCCCCAGCACGTCCGCGCTGCCCAAGGTGTGCAAGCGGACCACATCATAGGGCGTCAGCACAGCAGCGCTCTGGTATTTGTCGCGAATGGCGTAAAGGCCGGAGCGCATATTCTCGAATGGGTCGGCAAGATCGGCGCTGGCTTCCCCGTCCTCGCCCATGCCGACGCGGATTCCGGCTTTCAGATAGGCTGGAATATCCGCAACGCCTGACGCCAATCGCCCGTTGGACAGCGGATTCCATACCATCGCAGCGCCGGACCGACCGGTCGCGGCAATGATGTCCGGTGTGGTGTGGATGAAATGTCCGAAAATCAGCTTCGGTCCCAGAAGCCCGGAGGAGACAAAAAGCGGGAACTTGGCCTGTTCCTCGGCACTCTGGTCCGGGGGTTCCAGATAGTGGGACTGGTTAGCCAGATCGAATTCCCGCATCAGGGCAGCTTCGAGTTTTGCTTCGCCCGGATCGGCCCGAAAAGCAGTCCAGCCATTCAGCATCACCGATAGAAGCCGTGGCTCGCCAGGTTGCGTGCCCGTCCAGTCGAGAAACTGTCTGATCCGGGTGCGTGCGGCTTGGAGTGAATGGTCCGGCCCACTTGCAGGGTCGAGCCCGTGGACGAACCGGATGCCGGAATCCGCTTCCGCACGAAATTCCTGGCGGTCCGCGACCCCGGTGTTGAAATTATATGCAGCCGTGACGCCGTGCGACAGGTGATCCAGGGCGCCGTAAAGCGTGAACCAGTAAAAATCATCCGGCCGGGCGCGGCTTGCAGTTTGATCGTAAAGTGCGACCAACCAGCCGCTCAGCGTGTCCTGCGCGGCGAGTCCGCGATAAGCCGCCTGCCACAGGTGACTGTGGGCCGAAATGAAGCCCGGCACGATCCAGTGACCCTGGGCATCATACACTTCACGAGCCTGTATATCGGGGGTGGGGTCACCATGCCCAATGCGTGCGATACGCCCGGTTGCGTCAACTGTGAAAAAGCCGTGAAATGCAGCCTTTTCGTTCTGGGCCATTGAAAATATCTGGGCATTGCGCACAAGCAGCGCAGGCTCCGTCGTGGCAGCTTTTGCAGTGCCAGATACTGACAGGACCAGCATCACGGTGGAGAAAAAGCGCTGCACCTTCGGACCTCACGCGATAAATTCCAGCATTAAGTATTGAATATGCCACGAACACTGTAAACTCAAAATGACACGAAATCGTAACGATAGGTAAGCTGGAGTATCACACTGCGCGTACAGGCTGTTTCTTCTGTTTTTTGAGCTGTGTTGCTTGAGAGCGTCTTTAATTCTCTCGTGCTAGCGTTTGCCAGAGCAAGCTGCATGTCGAAGTGTAGCGCCGATGTGAGAGCGGCTGTCGACTCTGGGGGGGGGGGATAATCTGATATTGCGATATGCCATGGGCTCGGGTTGCGGTTCTAGTGGGGGCAGCAGTTCTCATGGTGTCAGATTTAAGTCATATCGACTGCAACATCAGGAGTTTTGACAAAAAAGCCTGCGTAACCGATGTGATCGTCGGCCCGGACGGCCAACGCGAAACACTGGTTCAGGATGATCGACTTGTGTCCCCCGATGCGCTCTTTATCGATACGAAGCGCACGCCGTTTATGCCGAGCCCCCAGATTCAGAAATTAGCGATGTGTGATGGTGAAATTCGATGAATCACCCATCTTTTCAGGTCCTTTCCTGGCCGCTGCCAGAGTGGTTGGAAATATATCGCTCGGGCTTGTAGTAGCGGGATAGCGTTCTAGTCCATATCGCCGCCGATAGCGCCAATCAGGACCGGAGCAGTTTTCCCGCAGGCCCGATCTCCAAGACCGTCACTTCTTTTGCAGGGCAATCGCTTCTTGCAGAAGGGCGGTCAGCGAGCGCACAGCCTCGCTGAGGGCCAGAATCTCCTCGTTGCGGAGGGCGTCGATTTTCTGATGCAGGAGTTCGATTTCAAGTTCGGCCTTGATATTGATCTGATAGTCATTAGCCGCCTCCGCGCGATCCACGGCTTGCTGACGGTTCTGACTCATCATGATGAACGGCGCGGCATAAGCAGCCTGAAATGACAGGCCGAGATTCAGGAGGATGAAGGGATATGGGTCCCAGTGCTCCATGTAGGCCGCGACATTCAGCGTGATCCAGCACAGCAGCACGACGCTCTGGATAATAATGAAGGGCCATGAACCCATCGCGGCGGCAACCATGTCCGCAATGCGCTGGCCGACGGTAAAATGCGCTTGCTGCGGGCGGCCGGTTTCCCCGCGACGTCGCTGTCGTAGGGCCCGCAGAAGTTGAAGCGCGCGTGCCTCGTCATGCTGCAGATGGTGGGTTAGCGTGCTCGTGTCATCAGTGCTCATCGTCATGCGCTCCATTCGTAATCCTTCATGTCATGAGAACAGGATAACAGGAAAGCATGTATGGGCAGACAATGAGGTCGGTTGTTTACGGCAGACGCATTTGCTCATGACCAACGCGCGAGGGCGCTTAGGCCGCTATTGGCCCGGGCGGTTCCTGATCGAGTATCGCCCGGGCCTGAAAGTCTCAAAAGTCCTTTTGCATCGCCCTCATGTGCGAGAGACGGCGCTCTGCTCTTTCAAGCGTTGAAAACATCGGAGATCGCAGCCTGAGCCTCGTCCTGGATGGCTTTCAGGTGTTCAGGGCCTTTGAAGCTCTCGGCATAGATCTTGTAGACGTCCTCGGTGCCTGACGGGCGCGCGGCGAACCAGCCGTTTTCGGTGGTAACTTTCAGGCCGCCAATTGCCGCGTCGTTACCCGGTGCGCGGGTCAGTTTGGCGGTGATCGGCTCTCCCGCGAGGTTGTCGAGGGGGAACTGCTCGGGGGAGAGCTTGCCCAACTTGGCCTTCTGCTCCGGGTTTGCGGCAGCGTCGATACGTTCGTAATAAGGCGTGCCGAGGCGTGCCGTGATCTCGTGATAGTGCGCGCTGGGGTTCTTGCCCGTGCGCGCGGTGATTTCAGCAGCAAGCAGGCCGAGGATCAGGCCGTCCTTATCGGTCGTCCATACGCCGCCGTCGCGGCGCAGGAACGTGGCACCTGCGCTTTCCTCGCCCCCGAAGCCCAGCGAGCCGTCCATCAGGCCGGGCACGAACCATTTCAGACCAACCGGGACTTCGACCAGTTTGCGGCCCATTTCGGCAGTGACGCGGTCGATCAGGCTGGAACTGACCAGCGTCTTGCCGACACCCAGATCGGGGCGCCAGTCGGGCCGGTTCCGGTAGAGGTAGGACACCGCGACTGCCAGATAATGGTTGGGGTTCAGCAGGCCGTCGGGTGCTGCGACAATGCCGTGACGATCAGCATCTGTATCGTTGGCGAAAGCGACATCGAAGCGGTCCGTCATGTCGATCAGACGACGCATGGCGTAGGCGGAAGAGCAATCCATGCGGATCTGCCCATCCCAGTCGGCGGTCATGAAGGCGAACTGCGGATCGACGACGGTGCTGACGATGGTGGCGTTCAGGCCGTAGCGGTCGACGATCGGCTGCCAGTAACCCACGGCAGCACCGCCGAGCGGATCAATCCCGATCTTCACGCCGGAGGCACGGATCGCGTCCATATCAATGACCGATGCAAGATCGGCCACGTAGGGGGTGATGAAGTCGTATTCCTGAACGCAGGCGGCCTTGATCGCGCGCTCGTAAGGGATACGGCTGATGTCGCGCAGGTCGCTCCGCAGGAAGTCGTTGGCCATGTCCTGCACGGCTTTGGTGACGGCGGTATCGGCCGGCCCGCCGTGGGGCGGGTTGTATTTGAAGCCGCCATCTGTCGGGGGATTATGCGATGGCGTGATCACGACGCCGTCTGCCAGCCCCTCGGTCCGCCCCTTGTTATAGGTCAGGATGGCGTGGGAGATGACGGGCGTCGGTGTGAGCGCATCGTCTTTCGCGATACGGAGTTCGACCCCGTGGGCCGCAAAGACTTCGATGGCCGAGCGTTGCGCCGGCGCGGAGAGGGCGTGGCTATCGACGCCAATGAAAAGCGGGCCAGTGATGCCCTCTTTCTTGCGGTAGCGGCAGATGCCTTCTGCGATGGCGAGGATATGATTTTCGTTGAAACTGGTATGCAGGGCGGATCCGCGATGGCCCGATGTGCCGAAGCCAACGCGTTGGGTGGCGATTTCGGGATCGGGTTTGCCGGTGTAGTAGGCGTCGATCAAGGCCGGGATATTCGCGAGCGATGCGCGATCCAGGGGCTTTCCGGCGAGCGGGCTAAGATGGGCCATGGGGAGTCAGGTGCTCCTGCTTGTCATTCCAGTATGGAGCCACAACGCGCGACCCCGGCTTGGGATCAGAAAACCACTTGGCGCGAGAGGCGTCCAGTGCACCGGTCATTATTGGGGGCGTGTTCGACGGTTGTTCAGAGGGGGCTGTCCGTCATTGCAAGCAGCTAAAGTCGGCTGCGACTTCCCGGGGTGCGGTCGTCTCTCTGAGCGCGCGGAGTGACTCCTGTCCGAGAGCGTGTGGGCCGCGACGGTGCATCGGATATGTGATCGACATCACATGTTTCTTGCTGTCCATAGCCAATTGAACACCGATCCTGATGGTTTGAGGGTGGTCGAATTCTTGGACGATGTCCGGCGGGGTCGGGCGACTTCAGAAATGTCGCCCGCCTCTCGCTGGATGTCGTTTCAAAGGGCGCAACTCTTATCGCGCGCTGCCGCACCGGCCCGTTTGCACGCAGGTTCGATTTGTCTTGGCCGGCGCCCCTTGGATGGCTCGGTTGGCTGCTGGCGCGCTGGGGCGTCGAGTTTGATCGGGCTCTGAACGTCCGAGGTCGAGGATCGCTTTGTTCCGGTATTGTCGAGCAGGTGCCTCCGGTCATGATCGGCTGATGGACGGATCGAGGGCTGCACTCTTCGGGCGCGCGCCCAGCGTCATGGCTGTCAGCACGACAAGGAAAGCGATGTATAAATCGGCGGTCAGGGTCAACCCGAGCCTCTGCACCGTGAACCCAGCCACGAATGCCGGAACGCAAAAAGCCAGATAAGACAGCACGAAATAGCTCGCCATCAATCCTGCCCGTTCGTGCACGAGGGCGAGCGGCACGAGGGACCGGATCGCGCCCTGAACCACCAGGCCGATACCCGCGCCAGCCATCCCGATTCCGACGAAAAATACCGCGACTGAGTGGGCATGCATTCCCACCAACGTTATAGGCAACCCGATCAACGCCAGAACCACGCCCCGCTGCAACGACGTTGCGGCCGTGGTCTGCATATTGAAAAGCATGCTGACCAGAGCTGCGCCCATCGTGATTCCGACGACCCAGCCCCCCAGCATCGGGTCATGCGATCCGCCGCTGGCATTGCGGGCAATCGTCGGGCCAAGCGACAATAGCAGACCCGCAAAAGCCCAGACTGCGGTATTGGCCGGTGCAATGCGCAGCAGTGTCACACGCGCGGGGAGGGGGACATGAACCCGCGGCTTCAGCGACGCCAGAGCGCCGGGCATCGGCGAAACAGTCTCGGAGACGGCGAACACAGCAACTGTAAGAAACAGCAACGCGCCCAGCAGCAGCACGAAGACAAGGTGCAACGGTTGCGGTGCGAACTGCGCCAGTGCGGCTGAAAGCACGGCAAACCCTGCCATCGAGCCCATCGGTACCATGCCGCTGACCAAGCCACCGCGTGTCCGGTCGGCATCCTGCAGGCCCGCACTGAGAACGCTGGTCGCGATCCCCGTTGCCAGCCCCTGCAGCGCGCGCCCGAAGATGACGGCACCGATCCCCGTTGCTGTGGCAAAGCGGGCCATCGCGGCCACTTCGATCGCAATGGCAATCAGGGCAACCGGGCGTCGTCCGATATGATCGGACAATCCACCGAAGCAGAGCAGGGAGATCAGCAGGGTAACCGCATAAATTGCAAATGCCCCCTGAAGCATCGGGAGCGAAGCGCCCCACTGCGTGTGATAGAGCGGATAGAGGGGGGTCAGTGCTGCCGAAGCCCCCAGGAATACGAACAACGCGATGCCGTAGGTCCATAAAAGCCGGCTTTTTGAGAAGGGGGTCATGGACAACGTCCTGCCTAATGCTAATTTTGAGCTATAAGCAACATGGGCGTAGCTGTCCGTAAACGCAATATATTTGCATTAAGGAATTTCGCATGGCAGTCGCACGTCCTGCTTCACGACCTGGCGGACGCAGTCTTCGGGTGCAGAATGCCGTTCATCAGGCCGTCAGCGAGTTGCTGGACGAGATCGGTCGTGAGTCCGTGACCGTGCCGTTGATTGCGCAGCGCGCCGGGGTGACGCCTTCGACCATTTATCGTCGGTGGACAGATATCGCCACATTGCTGAGCGACGTGGCGCAGCGCCATTTGCGCGTTGATTGTCCCCTGACACCGAGTGGGTGTGTCGCCTCCGATCTTGTCGCATGGGCCGAGATGTATCAGGACGAAATGGACTCTGCCCCCGGGCGTGGCATGCTGCGCGATGTTCTGGCTGGATGGGACGGCCGCACCGCTGCCTGCACTCTGATCGAGGCCGTCCGCCCCAGTATCGAGACGATCCTGATCAGCGCTGCGCCAGCAGTGACGCTGTCATCGGACCGAGTGATTGACGGGATTGTGGCCCCGGTGCTGATGCGGCTGATTTTTTCGGATGCTCCGCTTCCGCGCGGTTTTGGTGCTGATGCTGCGCGACGTTTGGTCGAACATCTCTGACCGGCAGGCGCGGCCCGCGCCGCACGCTTGCGATGCGGGTCGCGTGCCTGCCTTACGAACACGCAGCGTCGACCCTAGATGTGACCGGGTTCTGGCGTGTCGGCGACTGATGCCAGAAACGCGACCACTGTATCCCTGAGGGGAGTGGTGCTTCGTCCGATCAATCGGGACAAGTGACCGGCGTCCTCAAACAGTGCGCCTTTCGCGACGCCCTGATCGGTATCCGACATGATTCTGGCAAACAGATTCGGCACTCCCGCCGCGAGCAGAGCCTCATAAAAGTCTCCGGCAGTCATGTTCTGGTAGACAACCTGCTTCCCGGATGTCTCGGCCATAAGAGTGACGAGGTCGCGCAAGGTGAAGCTAGTGTCTCCTGCGAGTTCAAAGGTTTGACCTGCATATTCATCACCGCCAGCCAGTACGATGGCGGCAGCCTTGGCGTAGTCTGCGCGGGCGGCAGATGAGGTCCGTCCGTCTTCGGATGCGCCCATGAAAATTCCGTGCTGAAGGGCTGACGGGATGCGCCATGTAAAGACTTCGTTGTACCAGCCATTTCGTAACAAGACGAAGGGCAAGCCGGAGTCTTTTAGGGCTGCCTCGGTCTCGAGATGTTCTGTCGCCAGAAAGAGCGGCGACGTGTCGGCGTGTAGAATACTGGTGTAAGCGATCAGTCCGACGCCCGTGTCTTTTGCCGCTGCGATAACATTCCGATGCTGTGCGGTACGCTGGCCAATCTCGTTGCCCGAAATCAGCAGCAGGCGCTCGATCCCCTGCAGAGCGCTGGATAATGTCTCTGGCCGTGCATAATCGGCAACGCGGATTTCGATTCCCTGTTCTTGTATGGCCAGTGCGGATGCTGACGCGGGATCGCGCACACCTGCGACAATGGTTTCGGCGGGAACGGCTTCAAGAAGTGCGTCGAGGACAAGGCGCCCGAGTTGGCCGGTGGCCCCCGAGACAAAGAATTTACGTTTACGGGACATGACTGATCTTCCTTGTGGTCTACTACCAGAACAAGGTAATTATATGAGACCATAAGGTCCGTGAAGGAGGCAGAATTTTGGGACAAGGTGACGCCGGAGTAACCATTGATCCGACCCGCAAGGCGAAAAGCGGTGGTCTGCCGGACCGCCAGCCTGTCTGGGCTTACGATCCGCTGTGCCCGGTGCGTGATGTGCTGGATCGGATCGGAGATAAATGGTCCACGCTCATACTATGCACGCTTGGCGCGGGGCCGCTCCGGTTCAGCGCGCTACAACGCGTTATTCCGGATATTTCGAAGCGGATGCTGACACAGACCCTGCGGGATCTGGAGCGTGATGGTCTGGTGGCGCGTACGGTGTTCCCGACCAAGCCCCCGAGCGTCGAATACCGGTTGACGTCTCTGGGTGTCACAATCCTTGAGCCGCTCGGCTTTCTGGTTCAATGGGCTGATCGGAGCCATGCTGAGATCCGGCAAGCCCGCCTGGTGTTTGATGCGGCGTCATGACGGAGGTGTGGCACTGTGGCAGTTCCAGCAGCACTCCGTAAGCAGTCGTGTTGCAAAAAAAAGGCCATGTCATGTGTCTGACACGGCCTTTCGCAATTTAGACCCTGCACCCGGTCACTCTTGAACTGCTTGAGAGTTTACTTCGACGCCTTGGCGGCGCGTTCGATCACATCAGCCACGGCGCGTGGGTGAGAGATAAAGACCACGTGGCTGCCTTTAAGTTCCGTGATTGCGGTGCCGGCACGCTTATACATCGTGCGTTCAAGTTCGGGGTTGATCATCCGGTCGTCGGTCGCCACGATGCCGTAGCTGGGCTTGGTCTTCCACGCAGCCGCGGTGATCGGCGTGCCGAACGCGCTGGCGTTAAGCGGAACCTGAGAAATTGCCATGAAGTTGGCTTCAGCCAGCGGCAGGTCGGGTGCGAAGTCGGTCGCGAACTTGGATTGGTCAATCAGCAGATATCCGTCCGCCGTCGGCGCGATGCTTTTCGCGGCAGGCGGGATGCTCATGGCCAGAGCGCCGAGTTTCTCTCCGGCATCCGGTGCGAACGCCGCGACGTAGACCAGGCTTGCAACATGTGGATTGGTTCCGGCTTCGGTGATCACCGCACCACCATAGCTGTGCCCGACGAGGACGGTCGGCCCGGATTGACGATCAAGGATACGATTGGTGGCCGCGACGTCGTCCGCGATAGACGTCTCTGGTTCCTGAACGATGTTGACGGTATAACCATCGTGACGCAGGATATCAGCAACCGGTTTCCAGCCGGACCCGTCTGCGAACGCGCCGTGCACCAGCACGACATTGCGAACCGGTCCGGTGGCCGGAGCGGCCACGGCGGCGCTGCTCAGTGCAATGAAGGAGGCGGCGGACAGCAGGGTGCGAATGAAGGTCATGGGAAAGCTCCTTTGATCGCCGGTCCAGCCGGCGGCGTTTATGAAAAGATAAGGATTAAACGACGCTGAGACGGACTGCGGCACCGGTACGGGCCAGATGCGAATAAGGGCAGACGGTGTCCGCCTGCGCGATCAGGGAGTTCGCCAGTTCGGCGTCGATGTCTGGCACCGTGATCTCAAGGGCGATATCCAGACCGAACCCTTTGCCATCGTCACGTGGGCCGATCCCGACCGTTGCGGAGACCGACGTCGCGTCGGACAGTTTTACCTTGTTCTGGGCCGCGACATATTTAAGCGCGCCGAGGAAGCATGCGGCATATCCCGCCGCGAAAAGCTGTTCAGGGTTCGTGCCGCTGCCGCCCGTGCCGCCCAGTTCCTGTGGCGTGTCCAGCGTGACCGCCAGACGACCATCGTTTGATGCTGCCGATCCTGTGCGGCCACCGGTTGCAGTTGCTTGAGCCTGATAGAGAGTGTTCATGATGTCCCCGCTGTAAGGTTCGCGATATCGTTTATCGCGATAAGCATCGTCTAGGGCCCTGGTTTGGGTTTGTAAAGCATTTATTTATCGCGATATTAAATTTCGTGATAATAATAAGGAGGCGACGAGTACACAGGCCCGTTGCAACGGCACCCACCCACGACTGCCAGGGTGGTGTGTGAAACGGAGGGACTGTCATTCTGAACGGTTGGGCCGTTCAGATTGGACGGGCACGTGCTGCACGCGCCAGATAAACGCGAGAGTGTGCCTGATAAATCCACGATCTCGGTTAAAGTGGCGGCCTGTCCGGGAGTGCTTGCGAGCGATCTGCACGCAATATCTGCAGCAGAGGGTCCTGCTGATCCGCCTCCACGAAACTCAGCAACAGCGCCGCGGCAATGCAGGATGCCCTGACGCGCAGATCCGAGTCCGGAATTTCCCCTGCCACCCAGAACGAAATACTGCCACGAAAGCCATGTGCCAGATATGTCGGCAGCCGGGCGGCCGCGAGTGCCGTCATCTCCTGCCTTATTCCGGCAAAATCTCCCAACGCGTTTGCCCACAGCGCGCGAGAGCGATCTGCCACGCCTCCGGGTTCCGTCGTCGGGCTGCCCAGCGACCCGATCACCGGTTTCGTCACGGCCGGTTCCTCAAGCAACACGGAGACCGCGATGTCGAAAGCCGTCAGCACGCGCGCAGATGCCGTCTCCATATCTTCGGTTGAGAGGAAGCGTTCCGTCATCGTGTCGATAAGGCGGTTCGACAGCGCGTGCATGATCGCAATCTTGGAGCCGAAATAATTGAACGGTGTGGCAAAGCTCACACCGGCCTCCTCCGCCAGATCGCGCATCGAGAAATCGGCTGTCTCGTTTCGCGCCAACAGCCGACTCGCCGCGTCGAGAACGCGTTCGTGTTTTGCTGTGCGCTCGGGGGGCTTGTATGTGCTCATGCGGTTATTTATATCATGATATAAATCATATCGCCAGACACAAGGAACCTGTCCAATGACAGAATTTGGTGCTCGTACATTTCTGATTACCGGCGTCAGCAGTGGCTTGGGAAAGGCCTTTGCTTCGGCTGCGCTGCAAGCCGGGCACCGTGTCATTGGCACGATCCGGCGACCCGAAGACGGGGCGGCTTTCGAGGCGCTGGCACCCGGACGTGCCCATGCACTTGAACTCGATGTGACCGATTTCGACGCCATCCCGGCACGGATCGCTGCAGTCGAGCAACTGCACGGGCCGATTGATGTCCTGGTCAATAATGCAGGCTATGGGCATGAGGGTGTCCTTGAAGAATCGTCGATGGACGATCTGAAACGCCAGTTCGATGCAAACGTGTTCGGCCCGATTGCGATGATCAAGGCGGTGCTGCCCGGCATGCGGTCACGTCGGCGCGGCCATATCGTGAATGTCACGTCGATGGGGGGATTTGTCACCATGCCGGGCATCAGCTTCTACTGTGGAAGCAAGTTCGCACTTGAAGGCGTGTCGGAGGCTCTCGGCAAGGAGGTCGCAGCTTTCAACATCCATGTCACGGCCCTGGCACCCGGTCAGTTCCGTACGGACTGGGCCGGGCGGTCGATGGATCGCACACCGCGCACCGTCGCGGACTATGACGCGGTCATGGACCCCATTCGGGCAGCGCGACAGGGCAAGAGCGGCAAGCAACCGGGCGATCCGGCAAAGGCGGCAGCCTGTCTGCTGAAACTGGTCGAGGCGGATAATCCGCCGACACGTCTGCTGCTCGGTGAAGATGCGATCGGGCTCGTGAACGAGAAGTTGACGCACATAAAAACCGAGATGGCAGAATGGGATACCGTGTCACGGTCCACGAACTACGATGCGTGAGCAGTCACGCGCGTTGAGGTCATGAAAATGCCTACGCGGCAATGATCTTATTGTCGGGCTCTCTTGTTTGACGTCACGTGCGCGTGCCGGAGAAAAGATACAAAGCGAAAGCGGCAGGACACTGGCAACTGCCGTTCGGCACGCCAGCGCGGGCGGATCAGGGCGGCAGCATTTCATTTTGACGTGATAAGCGTCCGGTCGTGACGCTGGTACCGGAAGGCTCCGGTATTCGGGATACCCTTATGGAAAGCGTGGGAAAGTATACATATCAGTGACTTCCGATGTCGCGAAAGCTTCAGGTCTGGTGTGATCGCGCAAAAAACTATCGGTAGTGCCGAAAGTTCGAACCTAGTCGCACGCGGCGAAAAGCAAGATACAGGGGACAACAACAAACCTAACGTCAGCCAGTATATCGGTCGACAAAAAGGTGATCCTCATGCCGCACGTGCTTTGTCTCGTCCAGTTTGAACACCCTCATTTCCGCCGCGGCGGTTCGGGTGTGTCACGGTGACGGCCTCTCCCAAAGTGGCTCTGGGCGGGCGGGCCGTCGACGCGACGCGTCCTGGCAGTATGACGATGCCCAAATCGGTTTACGAAGTCATTCAGCCTGAACCTGATCAGAGTTTCCGCTGGCATAGGCACGATTATCCTGCCCCGTGCGCGCGCTGGAATCATCATCCGGAATATGAACTTCACCTGATTACGCGCGGTGAAGGAAAGGCGATGATCGGCGATTATATCGGGAGTTTCTCGGGTCGCCAGTTGATGCTTATCGGGCCGGATCTGCCGCACGCGTGGTTCAGCACGCTGCCGGAGGGCGACAGGATCGAAGGGCGCGACGTGGTCCTGCAATTCAGCAAGGCATGGGTTGATGGTCTCGTCGGCCTGTGTCCCGAACTGCGGAGCCTCAATGGAGTGTTGGAGGTTGCGCAGAGGGGCCTGGAATTTACCGGTCCATTAGCGACGAGATTGGGAAATTCCCTTGAAATGATGGGTGATCTGCAAGGTGCAGAGCGTTTGGCAGCGTGTATCGAAATCTTCGCAGGCCTGTCGCGGGCGCCTTACCGGATGCTTTCTATACGGGTGGACCCGGTACCACCGAGCCCGCCGGACATGGCATCGATGGCATCGACGATCCGCACCCTGATGGCGTCGGACCCGGCACTTATCCGTCACGAGCGGCTGGCGCGTGAGCAGGGGCTGAGTCCCAGCCAGTTCTCACGTCGCTTTCGTGCAGCGACAGGCGATACGTTCATGTCGTTTCTGCATCGCCTTCGTATCAGCCATGCTTGCCAGCTTCTGGCCACGACTGATCTGTCGGTGACAGAGATTTCAGAAGCATCCGGTTTTCACAACCTGTCCAATTTCAACAGGATTTTTCTACGACTACGTCATGTAACGCCCCGGAGCTACAGACGTGATTCTCGCCGGATGACTGCCACAAGCGCAACCTCGGGGCGCAGTATCTGGCACTAGGACGACGGAAAGGACAAATTTCATGAATGCAATGCCACAACGTTTCAGTCTCGATGGAAAAATTGCCGTAGTGACGGGCGCATCTCGGGGGCTGGGCGTTACGATCTGCGACGTTTTGAGTGCCGCGGGGGCAGATATTGTTGCCGTTGCACGCAAGGAACCGGATCTGGCAGAGACACGTCGACTGGTAGAGAAGAACGGTCGACGCTGCCTCGGCGTGCTCGCCGACCTGTCGGATGCAAGCGCGCCCGACAGGGTGGCGCAGACAATCGCGGCTGAATGGGGCGATGTTGATATTCTCGTTAATAATGCGGGTATTACTGCACCGCGTCCTCTTACCGAGCAGACCGTGCAGGAATGGGATCTGATCCAGGCAGTCAACCTGCGTGCGCCGTGGTTGATGGCACGCGCGCTGGCACCATCGATGATCGAGCGTCGCCGCGGTAAAATCATCAACATCAGTTCCCAGACCAGCAAGGTCGCGCTGGTCGATCACGGAGCCTATGTCGCTTCGAAGAACGGCTTGAACGGGTTGACCAAGGTCATGACGGCCGAATGGGCGCCCTTCAATATCCAGTCCAACGCCGTCTGCCCCACAATCGTGTGGACCCCGATGGGAGAGCAGGTCTGGAGTGAGGGAAACAAACTCGAGAAGTTCCTGGAGCGTGTTCCCGCCGGGCGGGTCGCAACACCGGAAGAAGTGGCGGACGTAGTGTTGTTTCTCGCAGCTCAGGCATCCGACATGATCAACGGTCAGGAAGTCTTTGTGGATGGAGGGTACACCGCACTTTAATGCCGTGCCTGCATATGACGCCCAATAAAATAACAATAATAATGGTGTATTATGAAATTCAAAACATTCCCGCTCGCGCTCCTGCCCATTCTGTTCAGTGGCGCGGCTGTTGCCCAGACGCCGCTGAAAATCGGTGTTTCGTTCCAGGAAATGAATAACCCCTACTTCGTGACCATGAAGGATGCGCTAGAGTCAGCAACCAAGTCGATTGGTGCAACGCTGATCATCAGCGATGCACATCACGATGTCTCGAAGCAGGTGAGCGACATCGAGGACATGGTGCAGCAGGGCGCGAATCTGATCATCATCAATCCGACGGACACAGTTGGTGTAACGTCCGTCGTCAAAGCCGTACATGACAAGAACATTCCGATAGTGTCCGTCGACGCGCAGGCTGGTGGCCCGATCGATGCCTTTGTGGGCTCGAAGAATTACGATGCCGGATACAAAGCATGCGAATATCTTGCCAATACGATCAAGACCGGAAATGTCGGTATTATTGACGGGATTCCGGTCGTGCCGATCCTGGAGCGTGTGAAGGGATGCAAGGCAGCATTGGCCAAGCAGTCGGGAATCAAAATTGTCAGTGTCCAGAACGGACGACAGGAGCGTGACCAGGCGTTGACTGTTACGGAGAACATGTTGCAGGCAAATCCCGACCTGAAGGGGATTTTCAGTGTCAACGACAACGGGTCTCTGGGCGCGCTCTCGGCAATTGAGTCGAGCGGTCAGGACGTCAAATTGGTCAGCGTAGACGGTGCGCCGGAAGCGATGACGGCGATCCAGAAACCCAACTCACACTTCATTGCAACAGCGGCGCAATTCCCGCGGCAGGAAATCCGGATGGCGTTGGCACTCGGACTTGCCAAAAGCTGGGGCGCCGTTGTCCCTGCCTCCAACCCGGTCGATGTCGAACTCATCGATGCGGCGAAGGCAAAGACCTTTTCCTGGTGAACCGAAAGTACGAGATGCAACTCTGAATACCGGGGAGCGCGACCATGAATGTTGAGCCCTTATTAAGCATGCGGGGTATCTCGAAAAGTTTTCCCGGTGTGAAGGCTTTGCGAGACGTCAACCTGGATATCAACCGTGGCGAGATCCATGCTCTTCTGGGTGAAAATGGAGCTGGAAAGTCGACTATCATTAAGATTATGGGCGGCATCCAGCGGCAGGATCAGGGGCAGTTCTTTCTGGGTGGAGAAGAGTGTCATTTTGCCAGTTATCGCGATGCGATTGCTTCGGGAATCGGTATCGTATTTCAAGAATTCAGTCTGATCCCGGAGCTCGACGCAGTCGATAATATCTATCTGGGGCGTGAGATATGCACGCGCATGGGATTCTCTCAGAAGAAAGCCATGACGCGTGCGGCTGGTCTGATATTCGAACGCCTTGGCGTTACCATTGATCTGGGTGTGGCAGTCGGGCGCCTGAGTGTCGCGGATCAGCAGTTTATCGAAATTGCGAAAGCACTTTCTTTGGATGTTCGGGTGCTAGTTCTGGACGAACCGACTGCGACACTGACCCCCAGAGAAGCCGAGCATCTGTTCAAGGTCATGCGACAGCTTCGAGGTCAAGGCATCGGTATTTTCTTTGTATCACATCACCTTGAGGAGATATTCGAGGTTTGCGACAGGATCACGGTACTTCGTGACGGTGCACATGTTGGCGTCGCATCTGTGGACCAGTGTTCCATGGATACGTTGGTCGAAATGATGGTTGGGCGGAAAATCGAAAACAACTTTCCGCCCAAACCACCCAGTATCCTCGATCACCGTGTGCTGGAGGTCGAGAATATCCGCTTCAAGGCTCACGGGCGCGCAAATAACTTTTATCTTCGCAAGGGTGAGATTTTAGGCTTTGCGGGCTTGGTGGGGTCGGGTCGAACCGAACTTGCGCTGGCCCTGATCGGGGCACTTCCAACCGCGACGAAGGATATTAAGATAAACGGGAAGAAAGAATTGCTCCGAAGTCCGTCGGAAGCTCTGGCACATGGTATCGGAATTATGCCGGAAAATAGAAAAACGGAAGGTTTGATCGTCGATTTTAGCGTGAGAGACAATATATCTCTCAATAATCTTCCTCAATATCGCACGCGGGCTGGGACAATCAGCGCCGTAAGGGAGCGCAAGAAGACGCAGGAACTCATGAGTGCGGTCCGCATCAAGGCTCCTTCCCAAGACACAACCGTCGTTACGCTGAGTGGTGGCAATCAGCAGAAAGTCGTGATTGCACGGTGGCTTAATCGCCGCAGCAATATTCTGATTTTTGACGAACCGACGCGGGGTATAGATGTCGGTGCGAAAGCGGAAATCTATGGATTGATGCGTAAATTAACGGCGGAAGGGTTTTCGATAATCATGATTTCCTCCGAACTTCCTGAAATTATCGGCATGTGCGATCGCGTGGCTGTCTTCAATCGCGGTTTTATCGCGACGACGCTTGAAGGCGACGACATAAATTCCGAAAAGGTGATGCATTATGCAACCACAAGTCCTGAAAAGCCCGCCTTTCACTAGAATGTTTATGGATCGCTGCAAAAACTCGAAATTTGTCAAGTCGACGGCGTTTCTGCCTCTGGTCGGCCTGCTTGTGGTTGTCGCGTGCATGATCGTCATGAACGATCGCTTTCTGTCTTTCGGAAATGTTGAGAACATCGCACGTCAGGTCTCCATTAATGCCCTCATTTCTGTCGGTATGACGTTCGCTATTCTGACAGGTGGCATAGATCTGTCGGTCGGGGCCGTGATGGCAGTTGCCGGGACAATTACTGCCGGGCTTATGGTCGGTGGCGTGCCGGGTGTTTTTGCCTGCTTGGCCGGGCTGCTTATCGGCGCACTCTTTGGTATTGGCAACGGTGTGTGTATCGCGCGCTTAGGCATGCCGCCGATTATTGTCACGCTCGCGTCGATGAGTATCGCCAGGGGGCTCGGGCTGATTTACACCAACGGCTATCCGATCTCCGGATTGCCGTCGTGGTTCGCCTTCGTGGGGCGTGGCAGCATTGCTGGTGTTCAAACGCCCGTCGTGATTATGGCCGTAGTTTATGTCTTTGCTTATGTAGTATTGCAACGGATGCCGCTGGGCCGGTACATTTACGCGATCGGCGGGAACGAAGACGCTGTCAGGTTGTCAGGTATAGATTCCCGAAAATACAAGATTATCGTTTACTTCGTCAGTGGTCTGACGTCGGCGATAGCCGGTATCGTTCTGAGCTCGCGGTTGATGAGCGGGCAGCCAAATGCAGGCGTATCGTTCGAATTGGACGCAATCGCTGCCGTCGTATTGGGCGGTACGTCAATCTCCGGCGGCCGGGGTTCGATCATCGGCACGTTGATTGGTGCGATGCTGCTCGGTGTGTTGAATAATGGGCTGAACCTTATGAATGTTTCGCCCTATGTACAGAATGTAATCAAGGGGTTGATTATCCTTCTGGCCATTTTCATCAGTCGCCAGAAGCGGCCGGGCTCCACACGTTGAAAACAGATTGAAGTAACGGGAAGAAGATGATGACGAATGCTCTTGAGGGCAAAATTGCAGCGATCACTGGAGCCGCCTCCGGGATTGGGCTGGAGTGCGCGAAGCACATGATTGCTGCCGGTGCGACGGTATATCTGCTGGATCGCGACGCTGCGGCACTGGAGGCGAAATGTGATGAGCTTGGTAAACGGGCCAAGCCCTTGATCGTGGATCTTTTTAAATACAGCACGGTCGATGCGGCGATCGAGACGATCGTTAGCAACGAAGGCAAGATCGATATTTTTCATGCCAATGCGGGATCGTATGTTGGCGGAAACATATGGGAAGGAAATCCAGATAGCTGGGATGGCATGCTGCATCTCAACATCAATGCGGCGTTCCGGTCTGTTCGCGCAGTTCTCCCTATCATGATGAAGCAAGAATATGGCGACATCATTATGACGAGTTCGATCGCCGGTATAATTCCAATAGCTGCAGAGCCGATTTACACGGCGTCGAAGCACGCAGTTCAGGCCTTTGCGCATACCGTCAGGCGGCAAGTTGCCAAATTCGGGGTACGTATCGGCTCTGTCTTGCCGGGGCCTGTGGTTACGCCGCTTCTGAAGGATTGGGATCAGGAAAGGCTCGATGCAAACATCAAGGCAGGCGCCTTGATGGAATCTTCGGACGTGGCTGAGGCGGTGCTGTTCATGCTGACGCGACGTAAGGGCACCATCGTAAGGGATTTGGTATTGCTTCCTCACAATTTCGACGCATGAAGCACAGTCGCCAGCGTGTATGTCAAACTAACCTATCGACCCTAGAAAAATGAAAACGGACCGTCTTGCGGGCTCCCGCGAAACGGTCCGTCGTCACTCAATTCGTCTTAGTATGTGCCTTCCGCCGGAGACGCTGCTTTGATGAGCGTTATTCCTGAACTGGTTCCAATCCGGTTCGCGCCGGCGGCTATCACCGCTTTGGCGGCGTCTAGGGTGCGTACCCCACCCGAAGCCTTAACCCCCATGGCTGGTCCGACCATCTCACGCATCATCGCGATGTCTTCGACGGTGGCTCCACCCGTTGAAAACCCCGTCGATGTTTTTACGAAGTCGGCGCCAGCCTCTTGGGACAGGCGACACGCAACTCGCTTTTCCTCATCTGTCAGAAGGCAGGTTTCGATAATGACCTTCAGAATCGCGCCGGAGGCCGCCTTTCGAACGGCGGCTATATCATCGCGAACATAGCCCAGCTTTCCGTCCTTCAGTGCACCGATCGGGATGACCATGTCGATTTCGTGCGCCCCGTCAGCCACGGCTTTGGCAGCTTCGACCGACTTGATTTCCGATGGCGTGGCGCCAAGTGGAAATCCGACGACCGCACACACCTTGACGGTCGTTCCAGCCAACGCCGCTGCCACCACGGGCACGTGAATCGCGTTCACACACACTGAGCAGAAGCCATATTGCTTCGCTTCATCACAAAATTGAAGAACCACGGCTTCGGAAGCATCTGGCTTCAGGATCGTGTGGTCGATCATGGCCGCAATGTCCTGGGGGGAGATATCCGTATCGCGGGTGGGTTTCATGGTGTTTCCCTTGTTATTTCGGCGAAAAACGCCGTCGGTGATCAAACGAGGTATCGTTTTGTTTACCGGACTGTTCGTTGACAGTTCGTGCCCTCGGCCTTAACACGAACATCACTAAGGAGCAAATAACGCTCACATGTGGGGAACGACCCATGAGGACGAACATGATACGTAAAATGAGCAGGCGTTCGGTCGCTGGTGTTTTCGCGGCTGCGTTGACTGGATCGATCGCGGTCTCGGTCGCGCCGTCAGAGGCGAAAGGCCTGCTGATCGGTTTCAGTCAGGCGACGCTGCAGTCTCCATTCTATGTGCAGCTGAAATCCGGTGCGGAGGAAGCCGCCAAGGCAAATGGGGATCAGGTCATCGTGCTCGACGCGAACAATGACGTGAGCAAGCAGAACAATGATATTCAGGATCTTTTGACACGCGGTGTGAAGGTTCTGATAGTGAACCCGGTCAATCCGGAAGCTGTAGCCCCAGCGCTTGCCGCAGCGGACGACGCCCATGTTCCTGTCATGACGGTCGATCGTAATGTGAAGGGCAACGTGGTGACGTATGTCGGCCGCGACAACGAAAAAATGGGCGAGATATCGGGAAAAGCGATGGTCGCCCGTCTGATCCATGATGGAAAGCCCCACGCGAAGATCATCGAGATTCAGGGTGATGCGGGGGGCACCGTCATGGCGGCGCGGCGCGACGGCTTCAACAAGATTGCAAAAGCCGCGGGCATGACAATCATCATGGGCCCTTATTGTGATTATGTCCGCTCAGAGGCAGTGACCGCGATGCAGGATCTCTTGCAGGCACACTCGGACGTGGATGCCGTTTACGCCCATAACGACGACATGGCACTGGGTGCCCTGCAGGTTTTGCGAGAGAGCGGTCGTAAGGACGTTCTCGTATCCGGCGTGGATGGTCTGTCCGAAGCAGTCAAGCAGATTGCTTCGGGCGATCAGTATGTTGCGACGGCCGTCAATAATCCGATCGCACTGGGTGAAGTCACGATAGCGACGGCGCAGAAGATTGCAGCAAAAACTGCGGTCCCCAAATTTGTCGATGCCGGGACATCAGTCATCGACAAAGCGACTGTGGATCAGTTCACAACCACGTCCCTGTTTGCCAATCCCAAATAAATTCGTAGACCGAAAAAGGAAGCATCGAAATGCGCGCAGCCGTTCTGTATGAGCCTGGAGACATTCGCGTCGAAGACGTGGCCAAGCCTCTCGTCGGTCCTCATGAAGTGCTGGTGAAAGTCGCTGCGTGCGGGGTCTGCGGTTCCGATATACCGCGTATGCTGACAAAAGGTGCGTATCGGATGCCCATCATATGCGGGCACGAATTTTCTGGTCATATCGTTGAAGTTGGCGAAGGAATAGAGGACTTTGCCATTGACGAACTTGTCGCCGTGGTGCCGCTCATTCCATGCCGCAAATGCGACCAGTGCCAGTCGGGCGCGTTTTCCCGTTGTCGGAATTACGATTATTTTGGAAGCCGTCGCGACGGGGCATATGCGGAATATGTTTGTGTGCCGCACGGAAACTTGCTGAAGGCACCGCAACATCTCGACCCCCGGGCGGTGGCGATGACTGATCCGGCGTCGATTGCGCTCCACGCAATCTGGAAGTCCCCGATTACCGTGGGCCAGGTAGGCGGCGTGGTCGGTTGCGGACCGATCGGCCTGTTTGCCATTCAGTGGATGCGACTCATGGGTGCATCTGCGGTGGTGGCAGTCGATGTGTCGGAAGAGAAACTTGCCCAGGCAAGGGAAGCGGGAGCAACCCATACCTTCCTGAGCCACGATCCGGTGCCCGACGTTCCGCCGTGCGATCTTCTGGTCGAAGCGGCCGGGCATCCGTCCACTGTGAATCTGGCGGCGCGTCTTGCAGGACCCGGAGGGCATGTCGTGTTCATCGGTATTCCGACACAGGATGTGACGCTCGAGATGGCGACATTCAGCCGTTTTCTGCGTCAGGAGATTACACTTCACGGGGCGTGGAACTCCTTCGGTGCGCCGTTTCCTGGTGCGCAATGGACCACCACGCTTGAAAAGCTGGGTTCGGGCGATTTGCGTTGGGAGTTCATGATCACGCATGAGCCAGGGCTGGATGACCTGCCACGTGTGATGAACCTCTTCAAAACACGTAATGAGTTTATCTCTAAAGTGATGGTTCGTCCGTAATAGCGTGCGGTAGACTGTCCCTTTCGGCGCATACATAAGAGGAGGAACTCCCGATGAGCCTGGTTCTGGGATTGGATTTCGGCACCGGTGGTGTCCGTGTCGGTATTTTTGACCTGGAATCGCGCTCCGTCATTGCGGGTGCCGAGGAGTCTTATACGTCGACCTATCCGCAACCGGGATGGGCCGAACAGTCACCTGAAGACTGGTGGGAGGCGCTGGGCAAAGCGTCACGACGTGCAATGAGCCTCGCGGGATTCCCGCAGATACAGGGCATCACGGCGTCGACCACAGCATCAACGGTTGTTGCGTGTCAGTTAGATGGCTCTGTGCTGCGACCTGCGCTGCTGTGGATGGATGCTCGGGCTTCGGCGCAGGCGACGCGAACCTCGCGCTCAACGCACGAGATAATGGCTCACAGCGGCGGCGGAGATGCGGCAGAATGGCTGGTTCCCAAAGCCATGTGGCTGGCTGAAAAGGAGCCCCGCGTCTATCACAACGCGCAGGTCATTTGCGAATGTCTCGACTGGATCAATTTCAAGCTGACAGGAACATGGGTGGCGTCTCGTATGAACGCGACCTGCAAATGGAATTATGACGGTATAAACGAGAAGTTTGTTTATGCTCTCTATGACGACCTTGGAATACCCGACCTTCACCAGAAGCTGCCACAAAAAGTCGTGGCTGTCGGCGACCCGGTCGACTTTATAAGCCCAGTCGCGGCGAGCCACCTTGGCCTGCGCAGCCGCCCGTTACTGTCTCAGGGGGGCGTAGACGCTCATATTGGTGTGCTGGGTGCGGATACTGTCGATCCGGGAAACCTGCTGATGATCGGCGGTACATCAGTCGTTCATCTGTTCCATCTTCCCAGCGAACGCCCAATGCCGGGATTCTGGGGACCGTATCCCAATGCGCTGATTCCCGGCCTATGGCTGGTGGAGGGTGGTCAGGTCTCGGCGGGGTCAGTTTTATCCTGGTTCAGCAAGCAGATTTTTCAACTTGATGAAGCCGGGACCCGCGCGCTGATCGAGGAAGCATGCGATCGTCCGATTGATGGAGCTGGTCTTTTGACCCTCGATTACTTCATGGGAAACCGGACGCCGTATCGCGATCCATGTCTGCGCGGGGCCATTTTGGGACTGTCTCTGGGACACGATAGGGCCGCGCTCTATCGTTCTGCTGCTGAGGGCGTGGCGTTGGCGTCCGCCAATGTCGTGTCACAGGCGCAGGCACAGGGGGTTCCCATCGAGCGGATCGTCTCATCCGGCGGCTACCGAAAAAATGCGCTGTGGCTTCAGGCGACCGTTGACGCGATCGGTTTGTCGATTGAACTCGCTTCGGAGGAAAATCTTACCATTGTGGGCTGTGCAGCCGCCGCCGCAACCGGTCTGGGTATATTTCCCGATCTGCGCGCGGCTGCCAAGGCGGTCACACGACCCGGACTGGTGATTGATCCCGACCCGTGTGCACACGCAATCTATACCGAAGCACTGGAGCGGTATCGCGCAACGAGCGCTGTCCTGACTGACACCCTGCATGAGTTGTGCGATGATCGCAGTGCAGCGCGGGTATCCGCCCTGCCTGCCGCAGCACCCGAGGGACCCCATGCTCGTACGCACTGACCACGATGGCGAAGTCGACTTTCGCACCATGCCGGCCGAAACGCGCGAGCAGTTGATGGTGCAGGCGGCGAAGGCTTATTACGATCTTGGTCGAACAATGGGCGACATCGCGACGCAATTGGGAATGACGCGCTGGCAGGTCGGGCGTTTGCTGAAAGATGCGCGTGAGCAGGGGGTTGTCAGGATCGAAATCGTTCCGCGCGCGATGCGTCTGCCGGAACTTGAAAGCCGCCTGCAGCGACAATATGGCTTGCGGGAGGCAATTGTCGTGCCGTCTTCGGGCGACGAGGATATGTTGGCGCTGGACTCGATTTCCCAGGCCACGGGTCAATATCTTGCCGGACTGCATCCTCGTCCTTCCCTGATCGGGGTATCCTGGGGGCGGACCATGGCATCCGTGGCGCACTGGCTACCCAGAAACTGGAATGACGGTGTGGAGGTGGTGCTGCTCAACGGGGCAATGAATATTCACGCAGCGTCGACCCGCACCAACAACATTGCGGAGCTTTTCGCTTCCGCCGGCAACGGTCGTGCAACGCTGCTGCCGGTGCCAGCCATCGTGGGGCGCCCGGAAACGCGGGTCGTTCTGGAGCAGGACCCGGTTATAGATCGTGTTCTGAGCCTCGGGCGAGCCGCGCCAGTGATCTGCTTCGGCCTCGGGAGCATGACCGCTGACTCGGTCCTGGTGCAATCCGGTGCCATTGGCACATCGGATATTGCCAGGCTTCGCCGCATGGGCGCGGTCGGTGATCTTTTGGGACGCTTCATCGATCAGGATGGAAAAATTGTCGATCAAGAACTGAACGATCGAACAATAGGCTTTGAACCCACTCCAGTGAGCGCCGGTCGCATAGCGATTGGCGTCGCAGGGGGCGGCGCAAAGCATGCGGTCGTCATTGCCGCGTTACGTGCCGGGCTGCTGTCCGTACTCGTGACCGATGAGCAGACTGCGAGAGCCGCTCTGGAGTGAACACAGAGTCAGGCTGCGAAAAATAATGCTGCAAAAAATATTGCAGAGAAACCGTATTGCTTGGGAATAAAAAGAAATGTCGGAAGACATCGTTCTCAGCGTTCAGGATGCCGTCAAAACCTTTCCCGGTAATGTGACCGCTCTGAGCGGAACATCGTTGCAAGTCAGGCGAGGTGAAGTGCATTGCATTCTTGGCGCGAATGGAGCAGGCAAAAGTACGCTACTGAAAATTATTGCGGGCGCACACTCGCTGACCTCCGGCACCCTGTCGATTGACGGTGTGCCCCAGCGCTTTCGATCGCCGCAAGATGCCGCGTTGGCCGGTATATCCATGATCTATCAGGAACTGGATCTGGTTCCACAAATGACTGTGGCACAAAACATGCTGCTGGGCCGTGCCCCGTCACGTCTGGGGATCATTCGTCGTTCTACACGAATGGCCCGAGCACGGGACGCTCTGGCCCGCGTAGGTGCAGATTTCAGTCCTGATGCACTCGTCGGATCCTTGTCCATTGCCAAGCAGCAACTGACCGCCATAGCCCGATCGCTGACCATGGATGCCAAGGTCATTGTCATGGATGAGCCCTCGGCTGCTTTGAACGAGACCGAACTGGCGGCAGTATTTGACGTCGTGCGCGCGCTCGCGCGTGAGGGGGTGGCCATTTTGTATGTCAGCCATCGGATGCCCGAAATCCGGACGATCGGGGATCGCGTGACGGTGATTCGAAACGGAAAGAGTATCGATACCTTCGATCTGGCAGACACATCTGAACAAAGGTTGGT
>Ga0157365_10000246_pt1 | contig 25269 bp, 25 predicted proteins | sample AttsexASBM3_FD_111478 | JGI IMG/M metagenome (GOLD analysis project Ga0157365, IMG submission 111478) | Fungus gardens microbial communities from leaf cutter ant in Ribeirão Preto, State of São Paulo, Brazil - Atta sexdens ASBM3 | ecosystem: Host-associated > Fungi > Mycelium > Unclassified ... | reverse complement strand
TTGCCCCGCTTGCGCATCGAATGCGCCGCGTCATGAGCGCGCACGAGGGAAATAAACCTGATCTTGCCTTGGCATCCGCATGAATCGTGAGACATTCGTATCTCCTGATCAAGATCACCACCTAGACGGAGAGACTTGCCGTATACTGACCGATCCCTACCGCAGCCTGGTGATCGAAGGCGTAGCAGCTTGCTCTCCTGTTCCCGGACAGATCATAAACCCACATTCGGCATCGGGTACTCGACCGGCTCTTCAACTGCCACGAGCCGCCTTGCCGCGCCGGAGGAAAGAGAGGCGTCAAACCGGGCTTTGCGTTCATGGAGCTCGGCCACGCTGGTGCTCCTGCCCGAAACCACGGGCTCAACGGTAAATGTTGCGATAGTCATCGTACGCTTTGTTTCACTGTTTGCCCCACTGTGGGGAAGCCCAGTATGGGCCGAAGCGATGTGAGCGCGTGACGCACGGACGTCGGCGTGTTCGTTCCACTGCCCGAAATGAGAGTTGCGGCCCCTGCTATGCCAGCAATACAACCGAGAATACGTAGGCTTTTCGTTGCACGCGGACCGGCCAGGCCTGCCAGTCGGATCGCAGGCAGCAGAGCCGCTTTACCGACCAGCGCGGTCAGCAGTCCAGTGCCGATCCAGACCGCAGGCACCCAATGAAAATATGGCCGGGGCCAGTGCGTTTTGAGGAAGGAAAGAAGCCCGAGCCCCAGAGAGACCGGCAGGCGATGGCTGAGCCATGCGAATACCGGCTCCATCTGATCGGCGGTAAGGAATCCGTCTAAGAAAGCGCAGATCAGACCGAGACATAACCCTCCGCCGGCCAGAAGCGCAGAAGGAGGATGGCCCTCACGATAGCTTGCCTTCCCACATTCTGACATAGTTTCGCGAGGCGGGGGCGTTACCTGTCCCCCTAGCCTGACGCGGTATCGCACGCTGACGCGGCAGGGGGTGACGCATCGCTCGACAACCGGACGGTACGAGGCGCGTAGGACACTCGCGTTTTGACGAGCCCGACCCGAGGTCTCAGCGGAGACGATCGTTCTAGCCATTCGTCACCGCCTCGGACGCCCCTGAGCCCATGCGCTGGGCGACCGTGTTATAATATTGTCCGACGGTCCAGCCCGTCATATTGTTCGCCGCCAAAGCGCTGCTGGACACGAACTGGCTCAACGGTGTCTGTGAATCCTTCGCGGCGGCGATCTCCGATCCGGCCTTTGTGCCGAACATATATGCCCCATACACCTGAGTCCCTGTCGCGGGAGATCCTGTGGTTTTGCTGACTGAGCTCGCATAATCGTCGATGATCGCGCTGGCCACTTTCGCTTGTATGGCCGGATCTGAGCGATCGGCGTCGCTCAAGCCGAGCTTGGACGCATATTCGTTCCATGTGCCGTCCGTGACCTGCCACACACCGCTCGCGCTCGATGATGAATTTCCGACATTGGAAAAATGACTTTCGATCTGGCCGAAGGCAGCAAGCGTATCAGGATTGATTCCCTGAGCTTGCGCTGCAGCAAGTGCAGCCGCACCGTAACTCTGCGAGAGCATGGTGCTATAGGCATCGCCCGTGCCCCATGCACCGCTATACCCTGACGAAGACGATCCACTCGAAGAGGATTGCGATGACGCACTGCCGGGGAATGAAAAGCTCGGCGTGCCGAGTTCGCCAATCTCGGGAACGATCTGGGGCGGCACAGCAAGGCAGGTGAAAGGAAAGCTCGTCGCCAGAAAGGCGATGTAGCCAGATTGCCTCAAGATGCGCCTGCCGCCCATGCTTATCACTTCGCGGGATGGTCGAACAGGATCATCCCGTTCGCCGCTTCGCCTGCAACAACGCAGCGTGTCGTATTTCCAGGAACCAGAGGCTGGTATGGGACGACATCCGCATCGGGTATCCAGGCGAAACTATTGCCGACGCGCAGAACCTTGCGCCAGCCTTTTGAGACGACAGAGGTGACGGCGATCTGGGGAGCTGCCACGCCGACGCGAACAGATTCGAGACTGGGTTCGGCATAGAGCGGCTCAAAATCCCTGCGGGGGCTTTTGCACTCGACCGCGACAGGCAGGGAACGTTTCACATAGGTCTCGTTTGTGACCGGCGGCGGTGGCCCCCAGTTGCGCGGCCCAATTTCCTTCTGGCGCTCTTGCGCCATACGATCGAGTTGCTCAGGGGTGAAATTCTGGGCGTGTACAGTTGCCCCCATCATCGCCGCGACAACAAAACCTATCGCGCCAGCATAACGTCTTCTCATCTTTCGGGCTCCATCCTGGGTAGACAACCCCAAGCATAATGTCTCGCGATGTGAGCGCGAGCATCTTTCGCGTTCACGCGCGCTCACATCGGGCGGGGCCATACTGATTCCAGGAGGATCAGCCCCATGCGCGCACTTCAGATCATCGGACTGACAGTCTTGTTTTGTCCCTTGCCAGCCTTGGCGCAGCAATGCGCTGCCCCCCCTACCCTCGAGCATATTCCTGCGCAGAGCGGTGCTCTGCCCCCTCTCCTTTCGCTTGAAGCCATTCAGACGAGTGCCGCCCTGCAGAGACTGGCAAGTCACGGCGCAGAGCTGCGCGATCTCGGTATCTCACATGGATTGCAGGGCGTCTTTGCGCAGAGTGGAAAACAGTTTCGGGTGTTCTATCTGACGCCAGACGGTACCGCGGAAATAGGCGGTGTTATGTGGGATGAGACCGGGCGGAATGTGACACGCGATCAGGTCGCAACCATTCCGGGTGTCATCCCGACTGTAACCTGGACGCCATCCAGGTCGGCAGCTCCGGATCTCGAGAAGCACGGAAATCCGGTCGATCCTGTCGCACGCTTGGCCGCAGCAGACTACGGGCTTGTCGGGCGCGAGGGCGCACCTCGCGTCTACATGGTCATCGACCCGCTCTGCCCGTATTCGCAACAGGCCATGCAAAGCCTGCAGGGCGCGATACAGTCCGGTCGTATACAGGTCGCGCTCGTCCCGATCGCCATCAACGACTACGAGAACGGCAACCGCAGCACGCCTGCTGCCGACATGCTGATTTCTGCTGGCTCGCAGAAAATGGGCGCGGCCTGGCAGCAGATCATGGCAGGAGGAAAAGGCGTAGCCGACACCCGGATCGATCCCACGGCGCCGGCGCAGCTCGTCTCGAACATGGCGGCCGCGCATGCGATTTCGATCCGAGGCACACCGACCGTCGCCTGGCGCGACCATGAAGGTCATTCCCACACGCAAGCGGGTCTACCTGACGATCTCGAAACCTTCCTCAAGGCGATCGCTTCTTGAAGCGGTCCGGCCTATGGGGGTTCGCCAAGGCCTCCTTTGTATTCGCAGTTATCCGACCGCTTATCCTGCCGTTCCTGCGCCCTGTGATGATGTTGCGTCAGGCACAGGCGATCCTCGGGGATATGCCGTTAGTGCAGTCAGACCCGGCGAATGTCGATCCGGTGGTCGATGACGCGGAGACGATGCGGCAACGACGCATAAGCCGGAAATGGGCGCTGCTCTTCATGCTGCTAAGCATGGGGGTCTGGGGATGGTGGCTTGAGCATATATCATCTGATGTCTGGACGATCATGAGCCTGCCCAGTCTTGAGACAATCCTGATATCTGGCGCGCTTGGTCTACAGAGCCTTGTTCAGTGCTACACCAACTGGCGCGCACGGGGACATCAAGGAAGTTTTACGGCCTTACTGGCAGACGCGCAGAACCTCTGGCCGCGGTGAGACCCGGTAGCGTGGCGTATCATTTGGCCCGCCATGCGGAGTCAGGCTTTGCGCAGAGCCTCGTTGATGCGTGTCTGCCAGCCTGGACCTGTGCGCCGAAACTTCTCCAGAACATCAGGGTCCAGACGTAGCGAGACGAGACCGATGTCTTTTTCTTCTCGCTTCTTGGTCGACCTGTCGGCCGGCGCACGAGACCGTCTTTAGCGCGAGCCGCCAAATCAGGAAAAGCTTCCGCAAAGGGTACTGCCCGTCGAAGTTGCCGATCGGTAGCCTCGGGGGCATCGGGATCCTCGAGAATCATTTCACGGACTTGCGTCTCGGTCACACTTTTGAGCGTCTTGAGCTTCCTCATAGGCTCGCCTCTCCTTTGCACTAGCGGGTCGCATTGAAATGATGGACAGCCTCTCATTCCCTAACGCGAGGAAGACCACAGCGATCGTTCCGTCGAGGAAAGGGCCTATGGCCATCCGGCGTCCGCGCTTAGCTGGCACCACAAGCGATTTGAGGAAAAAATCTGCGCTCAAATCAGCGAAGTCGAGACCACGACGCCTCAAAGTGCTGAGACGCTTGGGCTCGTCCCATGTAACAACCAGCATACTTTATGTATATACACCTATGCTGAATCGGACCAAAGAGAATTCCGAAACGGATTACCGACGTTTCGCAAACAGCTGCCTGAACTGCTCCTGTGTCACGTCTTCCCGGGCAACGACCTCGACGATCCTTCCCGGTTGAGCAATCATGCTTCTCCCGCGCGCCATATAGCGCTTCTCCGATGATTTGATGAAGACCTCGTCTGCCCCTGGGAAACGGAACAGGGCATCGATTGCGAGATCGGCGAAAACCGTCCGGGGCGCGTAGCTACGCGCTCGGGAGCGGTTGAACCGCTCCCCGGCCATAAAAAGAGTGGCGGGGAATCAGGGGTTTGAACGATCCACGCGCGCAAGGGGCTTGCGCGCAATTCGAGTCCATGTTTGGAAAGCGATCAGCGTCGTCATGAGGGTCTGTCTCTGTCGGCGTTAGCTTCGCTCGTGGTGTTGACGCACCCGGGCGGAGCGCCCCCGCGTCGGGGGCACAAAAAGTCTAGTACAGCCCTGCCGCTGTTCCAAGGTTTTTATGGCTGTGCGTATGAGTCAGGCGGCGTTCGATATCAGAACGTACCGGCCTGCGCCGCCTTGTGTTCGATGGACCAAGGTGCGTGCTCGTAATCAGGGCGCTCGGCTTGATCGGTCGGGTCTGTTGGCTTAATGATAGTACCCGCCCGCGTCGCCACTGCAGGCCTCCAAATGACCGGAGCAGACCCATATGCGGCGTAAGGATCATTGTCCCGATTGGCTACGTAGGGCGCCTTGGGACTATGGATTGATCCTGGAGAGGCTACGTTAGGTGAGACGCATCCTGTGAGTGACACGAGGAAGCTCGACAGCAAAACAGATCGACGCACGACAGCCACCTCAGCTGGCTTTGTGTCCGGGTGCCAAGGCGCGAAGATATTTTTCTTCCGCAATTTCCGCTTTCGCCTCTTGCTTGTCAGCGTAAGCAATCCACTGTTTGTTACTTGCCTCCATCTTCCTGGCTTCCCTCTCCCAGTGCGCCGAGGTAGCCAAAGCAGCATCCAGCTGAACGCGCAGCTCCTCACAACGGGCGAATAACTGGTTATAGGTTTCGACCGGCACGGTCGCAGCATTGCCCTGAGCCTGCGCACGCCGGGTGAGTGTCTGAATACCGCGATTGATTTCGCTAAGCCGCGAATAATCCATCATATCGAGAGACATGATCCTATTCTCCTATTGGTCCGCTATCGCGTAACAGCGCTTGCGTCGTGGAATCTAACTGTTGCGGTCCGTGATTGTCGATCTGTTTTTGTCCCCCGCCTCCAGCTATATCACCAGCGAGCTTCGCCGCACCCTTGATCGCCTGATGCTGAGCGTCCGGAGACGTCTTTCCAACCACTTCGTCACTGTTCAAACGCCCGATCGAGGTCATGTTTGCAAGAGCGACCACATGATGAGGCAATGTGTTGATCATCCTGAAGCAGATCCCCGCCCAGGCAATCTCGGCCGACACGAACATGCAGGTAAGAACGATCACACCGATCAGGTTCGTGACCAGATAGCCCGCATCGAATACGAAGGACGCTGCAATCGTAAGAGTCTTGAGCAGGAGCCATGATACCGCCTGGAACAGGGGATAGCTGACAAGAAAACCGGCAATCATCAGCAGGGGGCGAAACAGGATTGAAAACAGAATTTCGTAGCCACGAATACCCCGACCGTGAATCCCGTCACCGGCGAAGGTGAGATGGGCCAAAGCCCAGAACGGAACGCCGATCACGGCCTCGATGACGATGAGGTACCAACCCGCCACACCGGCGATCCAGTAAAAATACGGCATCATCGGCAATACAAACGCTAGTGCAATTCCAGGCGCGATGAGGCCGGCCGCAGCCGTGAACAGGGGACCCAGAAGCGACTTCACGACGCCTGAGAATGGGGTCGAGGCAACCTGCGCGACAGCGCCACCTACATTGCCCGTCAAGGCTTCACCGGCCGCGGCTGTGAAACTCGCTGTCGGGTTGGCAGCTATCGCGCTCGCCGCGATAATACCAAGCCCAATATGGATAAGAAGGTGTCCAAGTCCGATCAGTCCAGCCAGTGGGTCGGTTGCGCCGGAGCCGCTGCTCGGCGCCGCAACATAGTTGAGCGCGCCTGCCAGGAGACGACGATTGACACCAGCTGCCTGAATTACTTTCGTCAGTAGGCTATAGGGATCGGCCGGACTAGCTGTCTGAATTGCGCTGTCAGGATACAGAGAAGGAACGCTATCAGGCGCTGACTTATCGTCTGCGAGCCAGGCCCGACTGCTCTCGATCGTTTCATAGCGATGGATCGCATCGATTATTCCGCCCAAATCCTGGTGCAGCGCCGATCCCATTCCCTCCCAGCTTGGTTTCTCGACGTTGGGCGAGAGCGCGGCGAGCGAGAGTACCTCGCCATTAAGTCGGCCGATCTGCAGGTAGTAGGCGCCAAGCCCGGTCCATCCGAGACCCGACATCGCCGCTATCCCTGAGCCAGTCCCTGATTTGTCAGTGCTATCATAGGCGCTTCGTATGCGGGCGATTTCTGCCGCCGACGCCTGCGTGATGCTGGCGCGGTAGGTTGCCGTATTAGAGGTCAGAACCGCATCCATTGCCCGCAGCGCAGACATTTGTCGCGTCGTCCAGAGATTGGTCGCGATCTGCTCCATCGGGACACGAACATTCTGAACCAGCGTCTCCAGTGATTTCTGTCTATCCTGGGCATACTGGGTCCAGTCGATTGCCCCGACAGGATTCGTCAGGGACGTTGCAGACTGCGCGTAGGATATGGGAATTTCGAGACTGAGGCTGCCGCAGACGTTCGAGCCGACGCTGTCGCCCTCGGCCAGCGACCAGCTTACGCTGACCTGCGCACCATTGCTGCTGAATTGCGGTTGCGGGACAAGCTGACTGCCTGAGGCCGTGTTCGATGCCTGGTTGATCAGCGCCCGACACAGCTCGCTTTCCATCACCGCGAGCACGATGGACTGCGTACCCGGCATCACCGGTGCGGCTATGGGCAAAGCTGCCGGCCCAATCCTGTTTTCGACGAGCGTGGCACCTTGGGTGGCGATACCCAGGGCGATGCGCGATCCCCGCAAAAGGAGGTCCTGTCCTAGCGTATACCCGTTATCGACGGGCAGCAGCAGGACTGCGGACCAGACGATCTTGATGGGCGCCCAGGCATTGAAATGGGCTGATCGCAATTTTCCCGTTTCAGCCGTGCGATGCACCTGCATGATGCTTGCGTAGGAAAACCAGAAGACCCAGAAGAAGATCACGACGCTGGAGATGTACCCAAGCATCGTCCCCATAACCGAGCCCTGCGTCCCACTCGCCGGGAAAAGCCCGTCCAGAACCGTCGCGGACCAGTCCGATCCAGGATCGAAGGATGCCCAACTTGGCGATGCGCTCGTGGTCTGCGCCTGCGCGAAGCTCGCACCGAGCACGGGTGCAACCGCAAGCAGCAGCGAGAGCCAAAAGCGCAACCGGGCAACAAGCAGGTTCATGGTCTCTCTCTCAGCCAAGAGGTCGCTCAGGGAGCAGCGGATCAGCGCGACATGGAGGGCGAGTTATCACGTTCACGCCCTGCCGCCTTTCCCCGCAGCTGGTCCAAAAAACGGCGGACGTTCTCGACAATATCGACGATGAAATTGCCGGCGCGTTCGAGCATGTTTGCACCTGGCTCGCTTGAGGGCAGCTTTTCCAGCCTGTCTGCGACGGGGCTGAGCTTTTTGTTCGTCTCCGCAACAACAGGAGAATCCTGCATCTCGGCCTGCCTCGCCTCGAGGTTCAGGTTGCGCACGCGATTATTGAGGGTGTTCAGGGAGGATTTCAGTGTGGCGTGCTGCTCGGCAAGCATCGGGTTATCGGCAAGTGCCTTGTCGAATTGCTGACGCAAGCGGGCATAGGGTCCCTTCTCATGCATGCCAGCAATAACTTCCTGATGCGTCTTGCCGTCGCGCTGTACGGTTTTTTCCAGATCACCGAAGAAGGACGCGCCTGTCGTGCGAAAGGCCGAGATATTCTCGTCGACCGTCTGCGCCGCCTGGTCTACTTTCGCCGCAAGCTCGGTCATGCGCTTTTTGTCGCGTTCGTTCCCCTTGCCATCTAGCCAATTCGTATAGGACTGCCCAAGCCCCTTGCTGACTTCCACGATTTTCTCGACCACGCTCGGCCCGGTGTGCTCGGACTTGGCAGCCTGCGGTGTTCGCGTGGCAAACATGCCACCTACTGGTGGTGCGGTGGCAGGCATAGTTGCTCCTTGCCCTTTTTCCCGGTCGGCGATTGTCGAGTGTGACACTGGCGATTCAGGGCGCGCCGGGGCTGGATCGCTTATCTCGGTCTCAACTGGCCTTTCGCTCTGCGCACGCTGAGCTGTCTCTTTATCCTCTCGACGCATTTTCGCGTCAGCCTCTTGAGAGGATACACCCTCCCCCAGGGTTTCCTGCTGCGGTTGGTCATGCCTCAGCTCCTCTGACGGAGCCCTCGTTTCGCGAACACCTTGTTCTGGTGCTCCTTGCATCGGCAGACCGGGAGCCTCTCCTGGTTCATAGAACGGCGGTGGTGTATCCAGATCTTGCGCTGAAGGCCGGTCTCGGTCCTCTTCCTGCGCGCGCATCGGTGTCTGGACGGGGTCAGGAGACGGTGCCTGCACTGGGCTAGTCTGTGGCTGTGTTGTCCCCACGCCTGCCTGTTGCATGCGGTAATCGAGCACAGCAAGGTTCTTGATGATTGCGAGAGCCAGTTGCTCTCCCGGGGGCAGTTCGGCAATGCGCAGGGCTTCGTTACGAAGCTCTGCGAGCAGTTTCTGATCGGTCATCCCCTCAGAATTGCGCAAGAGAGCCTTGACGTCCTCGTTTTCCAGGCCCGGCAAATTGACCTTGAGGCTTTGCATCATGGCTGCCTCCCGCGGTGGCAGCCAGGGCTGCTGCCCGGTACCGCTCATCTGCTTCCAGTCCTGCAGCAGCCAGGCAACACCGACCTGAAACCGCGCATTATTCTCGAGCGAGGGATCCTGCGCCAGGCTTTGTCTCAGTTCGGTAAGACGGCCTTCAAGCCCACGTTGAGAAGGAGGAAGCGCTTTTTGCTGGCCATCCAGATGCTCGAGGAGGGAGGCAAACATCGATTGTGTCTCGGACATCGCGCTGTCTTTCAGTTCGTTGGGGTCGGGACGGTCATAGGCGTGACATGCGCCAGGCGGTCGCGCTCCATGGTGGAAAGCTGGGCGGCCTGCATCATGGCCTGTGCCTGCTGCATCTTGAGTTGGGCGAGCATGATCTGATTACGCTGAGCATCGAGCAGGGCGATCTGGATCAGTACGGATTTATCACTGGGCATCGCCTGCAGATCGCCCTGCCAGTCCGTGCCACCGAGCTTGCGATTGATGTCCAGTTCGAGCGCCTCGAGTTCGGACCCCTTTTCAGTGTCCGTGCGACCTTCCCTTGTGGCTTCCGCACGCTGCGCGGCTGAGAGTGTCACGGTCGGCGCGCGCCAGCCCTGGACGTCGTCGACGACAAAATGAGCGAGAGAGAGGGCGGCACCGTAGGCGCGTCGCTCGGGCAGGAGGCTCTGCCCCTGGGGAGAGCGAATGGCGTCGCCGCGTAGCGCGGGAGGGGCAACGGGTTCGATCAGTCCCTGAGCGTAGTCATTGGCCTGATTGATCCCGTCCTGATCTGCATAGACTGACGGTCCCAACAGGCTGATCGCATGTTGGTCTGCATTGACCAATGCATCGGATGCGGCGCTGCATAATCCTGCTTCGGCCTCGGCGTCGTTGCAGTACTTCGAGAAATGGTGGTTGTTCGCCGCCTGTGTTGCCTGCCCCGATCCGGTCCAGGAGGGTGTTCCCTGCCGTGCATCTGTGCGGCGGTTCTTTCCTCCATCCAGAGCCGCAGAGAATTGCTCGCCCGAACGAGCAGCGACAACTGTGACCGCTCCATCCTGCAGATTGAGGCAGTCCTGGCGATTGACGGCATGCTGGTCGCGCACCTGGGCGTTACGTTCGTCGCGCTGGATCTGCGCCTGGACGATGTTATTGGCGTCGGCGATTTTCTGGTCTGCGGTAATGCTGGCAATCGAGAGCTTGCTCAGTTGCCCGAACCCGTCTCCAAGACCCGTGTTGATCAGCCCCAACGAATTATTGAGCACGTTCTTCGCGGTGGAAACTGCGGTGTTCATAGCACTCTGCAGTGCGGTGATCGCGCTGACGATCGCAACCGAGTCAAAAAAGGCATAAGCAGGCCTGGGCGCAAAGCATGTCCCGATCTGAAAGGCAATGCCAAGCGCCACGCAATTGCGCAGCCGAAATAGACGACCCACGGCTCAGTTCCCCTGCACATGCGAGTAGCCCGTAGATGGGCCAGCCAGATCAAGCTCGTATCCCGTCGGCAACTGGGTAGAGCCCTGCGCATCCCAGGAACTCGATCCATTCGTGTTGGTGCCTGCATTGATCAGGGCGTCACCGCCGCCGCCGAAATTCAGCGACGGGCAAAAATTGCCACTGCCCAGGGATCCAAGACCGAAATTCGTATTCAGTCCTGTCACTGTCATGCCGCATTGCGCGGAGCCCTTGAGATTATCCCATGCCGAGCTGAGCTGCGTGCAGACCTTGCTCATCGCGGACTGGGCGAGGGCTCCGATATCGAGGCCATTCGTGATGACGTTGAGTCCGACCCCACCGAAGATATCGCCAAGGCAGGTAAATTTCGAAATCGATTGCGGCTGCCTGATCGTCTGGTCATCCGCCTTGATCTGATTGGCCATGCCTGTCGCGGCTGCGCTCACAAGTGCCTGGCATCCTGCATCGCTTGCATCATCGGCATGCGCCTCTCGTGACGCCGTGATCACGGCAAGGCCAAAGAGGCACACGGACAGAAATCGCCCACCGCGTAGCGATCGACAGAGACTCATTGCTGCCCCGCTCCGGCAGGACGTTCGTCCGAGCGAATGTTGCGAGATGAGGGACCGAGGGCGCCTCTGATCCGATCCAGGACGTGACGAACATGATCGGGCGTCAGCCAGTCTCTCCGCTCCGCAGCAGCGGTGTCGGCCTCAGGGGCAGCTTCATCGGGCACTATATCGGACCTCCAGCGATGTCCCAGTTACATTGCGTCAGCGCGATGTGAGCGCCGCTAAAAAATTGTCATGCATGACGATTCGACTGCAGGATTCATTACGATCTCGTCACTTTCACGGCAATTTCGGCGGATGATGAGCTATGCACGATAATTTTTTTGTTATGCGCACAGGGCAGGGCTCGAATCTAGATCGCTGTTCCGCCTGACAAAAGTAGGATGATTTTAGCAACATTTTGCAAAAGGGCGTCACCCCACCATCTTGTCACACAAAAATAACGCTTGCGTAGCGACTCGGCATGCCGTTTTTAAGGACTGAATTTATTAGACTTTTCGAACGGAAGGATGACCGATGCTCTCAGGGACTGCCTCGGCCGCCACGTTTTCAATGGTTACAAACCATTTCACCGCGGAGCGTTCCTCGCTCGCCTACCGGACGTGGCTGTATCCGACGCAGGAAGACTGGAAGACATCTCCCTCCTACAAGCCTTCGAAGCCTTATCGCCGTCTATGGACCCTCAAGGATGAGGAGACTGTCCAGCTTCTCTATCCAACAGGCATGCCGACGCGGGAGATCGCCGATCGGCTCGGACGCTCGATCGGCTCTCTCCGCGCCAAGGCCCGCCAGCTCGGCGTGCGCCGTCCGCCGCGCGGCAAAATCGCCACGAATGCTATACCCCCCCCCGCATTTCCTGATCTATTTGTCAATAAGGTTTCTCCGCTCAAGCATATAAAATCCTTGTTCCAGACGCGCGGTAGCCGCCTCTCCTGGTCCAATGATGGTCTCGATATGCTGGCCGAACTCTGGAAGCGCAGCTTTACGGCGTCGCTCATCGCGACGCTGATCGGTGCCACACCGGGCGCGGTACGCGAGCGTGCCAATCGCGCCGGTCTTCCGCCTCGGCATGGCATCACGCTGATCGATACTGTCGCGTTTGCCGATCCGCTTGACCATCCGGTCTGTCACGCAATCGCCGACCAGATTGTGGCGAAGGAAGACACGGATAACGGCAGGCGCTGGTTTGTCCAGAAGAAGGACAAGAGACGCATCCATTATTCGAAAGACAGGGCCAAGCGTATTGCAAGGTTGCATTAAAATGCGCGGTTCCGCCAAGGCGATTGATCGCCTTCTGCTCGATCCCGCTTTTCTGCAAAAGCTCTCGCGTTGGGGTATATTAGCTGCACTTATTCTCGGCAGCCTGCTCGTGCTCGAAACGATCGCGATCATCCTGCTCGTGATGAACCCGCCCCGCGTCAAATATATCTATCATGACGCGTTCAATAAGCCGCGCGAGCTCCTCGTGACAGACCAGCCGTATTTTACGGACGCGCAGGTTACGAATTGGGCGGTAGAGAAGGTAACAACCCTCTATACGCTCGATTTCGTCCACATCGAGAAACAACTGGATGCCTCGAGTGCCGCCTTTGCGCCGCCAGCATGGAACGCCTGGGGACAGTCGTTTCAGGGGGCTGGCAACATCCAGTACATCAAGGACAGGCGCGTCTTTCTGACCGCTACCCCGCGGGCAGCGGCCTCGGTCCGCAGTAAAGGCACGCGTAATGGCGTGTACTTCTGGAAGGTGGATTTTCCAATGGATTTGCGCTTCGAGAATGAGAGCGGATCCAAGAACAATCTTCTTTCCATCCACGTAACGATCCGGAAAACTAATGACCCGGAGCATCCGGACGGCCTGGAAATCACCGAGCTCAATGCGCCGCTTTCAGATCGCGATGGTTGATTTGCGCCTGTACCGATTATTGACGATATCGGCCTTGGCATGCGCAGCGTCGGTATTCTCTGCGTATGCGCAGCAGGATAGCCAGCAAAAGCCCCTGGATCCGATGTATCAGAGTCTCCCGGCGCCACCAGGAGCGCTGAAAGAGGCCTTCGATCAGTACGATCAGGGCGAGCGGCTGAAGAACGGTATCGATGACCCCTACCGCATGGCCGTGCCGCAATCGCGATCGGTCACGGTCACGATGCAACCGGGCGGCCAGACAAATATTGTGCGTCTCGCGCAGGGCTACCCCTCATCGCTGACCTTCCTCGACAGTACGGGTCAGCCATGGCCGATCGCCTGGAACCTCATGACAAACAAGACGGCCGATTGCGACAGCCACGGTGCTGGTGAGAATGCTGCCATCCGCGCTATTGGCATCAATGCCTGTGTGCCTGTCGCTGGGTCGAATGTCGTGCAGCTCACGCCACTGTCGCGCTATCCCCGTGGCGGTGTGCTGATCAGCCTCGAAAAGGCCAAGCAACCCATTTACTTCGTCATTATTTCAGGCCCCGGTGTCTATGACGGACAGATGACGGTGCGCGTCAAGGAGCGCGGTCCCAAAGCACAGGATCTACCCGTTCTGGAGGCAGACGCCCCTGAAACAGGCGCCCCTTGGCTCAACGCATTGCTCGACGGTGTCCCGCCCGAACAGGCCACCCCTCTGACCGTGACCGGCGTCAGCGCTGACGATCTGCGTGCCTGGCGGTATCGCGGACAGGTTCTGCTCCGGACACGCTATATGCTCGATTCACCAGCCCCTACCGCGCATGAGACCGAATATGGCGTCACGGCCTATGTGCTGCGCGATACGTCGCGCCTGCTGATGACGGTGAATGGGCAACTCACCGGAATATCTCTTGGAGAGGAAGGGCCGTGAGCGATAGCAATTCATCGGATCATCCGACGAATCGGGAATCCGCCCGCCTTCCAACCAACTTCGCGCAAAGCACTCGTGATGCACGCAGGCTCGCGCCCTGGGCCTTAGGATTTCTTCTGTCTGGCGTTGTCGCGACCTATCTGTTCTCGGGCGGGCGGCATGTAGACGCTCCACGATCAACGGCGCTGTCGCTACCGCAAATGCCAGTGCCCGCAGGGGGCGAAAACAATTCAGCGGTGATGGACAAGACAAACCGCGATGCCGACAAGGCTGCTGCAGAGAAAGCGAGGCGCAATCATAGTTCCTACGCCAGTGCTCTGCAGGGCAGTGCAGCGCCTGCGCAAGGCGGGGGCGAACTCGGCGATACGCCCATGCAGGATACGGGCAAGCCTGCAGAAAACCCTCAGTCGGACGTAGCGGCCAAACCTCAGGGATCGGCCACCGCGCAAAGGCCAGCCGACCCGGCTCCGGCCTCGGCAGCCTCGCCGCAGAAGCCGGTAAAACCGGTCGGGTTTGCGGAGCCTGGCGCATCACCTCCTCGCCCGCCGCGCCCGGGGACGTTATCGGACACGCAAAAGTCAGAGCTCTTCGCATTATGGGGCGGTCGCCCGGCGAGCCTGAACGTCAGCCTCCCCGTGAGAGGAGATGCAGCCTCCGGTCGTGGGGCTGGGTCAGGCTCAGGCGGGTTCGAGACATCCCAGGCGCAAACCGGAGAGAAGGCTTCGTCCTCTGCAACACAGGACGCAGCCTCTAGGACCATCAAGCGCACGGTTTTGCTCCGTGGCGGTCGTGGCATCATCGGGCACGCTGTCCTGACGGTGAACAGCGACATCAATCAGAGCGTGCTGCTGCAAGCCGATAGTGGCCCATTTACCGGTGCGCGCATGATCGGCTCATTCACGATGGAGAGCGATCTCCTGGTCATCAAGATCCAGAAGCTTATGATCGACGATAACGCGCCTATCTCAGTCAATGCGTTTGTTGTCGCACCCGACAGCGGTGAGGCCGGCGTTGCGACCGAGGTCAATGAGCATCTCATGACACGTGTTGCCCTGCCTGCAGCGGCCGCGTTCGTTCAGGGCCTGGGTACAGCGCTGCAGAACAACAACACCCAGACTTATACGGCAGGGTTAGGCCTCACATCCTTCACTCATTACACGCTTCCTCAACAGCTTGGCATGGCGGGTGGAGCTGTTGGACAAAGTCTGGGCCAGTTCCTGCAAAAGCAGACACCACAAAAAGCGACGTCCAGGCTCGAACAGGGCGCATCGGTGGGGATTGTCTTCCTCGAGCCTGTCTACGCCCCCTGATTTCAGAAGCCCTGCACCGCGCTCACATTGCGCACAGGTATCATGCGGTCATCGAAAGGAAAGGACCGCATCATGGCCGCAGCTCAGTCCAGCGAGCAGATCGAGCGTAAAGTCACGCAGCTTCGCACCCCTCAGCGCGCGGGCGCCGATGCTGATCCCGCCCTGGAGGAAATCACGCAGGAAGAGGAAGATACCGCGCCACGCACAAGCAAAATGCGCATGGTGGGGCCAAAGACAAAGGGTACGCGCTTGCGCATTGGCAGCCTGTCACTGCCCATCCTTCTCATTGGCGGCGCAGTCATTGCCGGGGGAGGCTATATCGGCCTCAAGACCGTGACACAGCATGGCGTCATGGTGCCCTTCGTCAATGACCACGTCGTATCACCGCCCGCCGCCACCGCGACACCGTCATCTGGCCAGTTCGCCTTTGCCTCGGGGCCCGGATTGCCCTCAGCGTCGCCCCACAGCCGAGAGCAGGGAGCGACGCCGAAAACGTCCGCGTCTTCAGCCGTCGCCGTTCCTGGTCCGGACCAACAGGGTACACCCCATGCCGGCACTCCCCAGGTGGGGGATACGACAGGACACGGCGTGCCTGCGGCTCTTAATGCGGATAGTCAGGCGTCAATCATTCTCGATCTCGCGCGTCAGATTGCTGCAGTCAAAGCACAGAACGAAAAAATCAGTGCCGACCTGTCGGAGACAAAACAGGCACTGACAACCCTGGTCACTCAGAGCGCGGCAAGCTTCGGCACCGTCAATGGCGCGCTTGGCGAGATCCGTCATCGTGTCGATCGCATCGACGACAACTTGCAGGCTCATCCGGCAGTCGACCCGGCCGTCCAGCCTCTGCCGCCCGCGGCATCGCCGGTCGCTCCAGCGGCAGCGACGGTGCATCGCGCGAGCCCTGCTGTCCCACCCTCGCAGCCTTCCTCGGTCAACAAGCCGGTTTCTCCACCTCCCGTCCCGCGGCACCCGTATCACGTTCTCTCCGGATCCCCCACGATTGCCCTGATTGCCGGTCCCGATGGACAGGGCCGCATGATTCATCCGGCCGGTGTCGAAGCCCCCGGCGACGATCATCTGGCGGGATGGGGTGCTATCCGTGAGCTACGGCAGGTCGGCGAGAGTTGGGAGGTCGTCACCGAGCATGGCGTGATCCACTAGCTATGGTTGGCATCCTCTCCTTTTGTGCGTCGCTGGGCAACGCGCTTGGCTGGTTGCTGCCGACGCTCTGCTACATCGTCGGCGGCTCCATGATGATCTCGGCCATCTGGGGCTTCTACGGCCGCGCCACGCTGCAAAACGGTCTGGTGACCAGAGGCTTTGCCCCTGAGATCCTTTTCCTCGGCTCGGGTACTCTTCTGTCCTTCCCTCAGTTTCTCAATGTTCTGAACAGGTCATTCGGTTTTTCGACGACGGCCTCGCTCACACAGGGTCAGGACGGTGGGGTCGCGGCCTACAGCTTCGACGCGGCCGCATTCAACCAGGCTGTGTCCCAGGGCCCGACCTCGCTGATGAAAGCCATGATCGATGTCTTCGATCCCTACTTCATCAGCTATGGCGGGCTTATCGCGTTTCTGGCGGTCAAACGTCAGATCGACAGGGCGCAGGGCAGGAACGACTCATCGACAGGCATGAACGTCACGGCGCTCATCGGATCCATCCTGATGATGAACATCGAGAAAGTCAGCCAGATCGGCACCTGGGCGATCCAGGGCCACTAACCTCTCAAAGAAAGTCTCAGCCCTCATGACCAAGACATTCCCCACGCGTCTATTTCGCACCCTCCCGCGTCCCGCCCGCCTGTCGCTTGGCATTATCGCCGCCGCGACGCTGCTGCTCTGCATGCCTCACGCGCATGCCCAGGCGATCGACGATCTGACCCGTACCGCGACGGGACATTTCAATGACGCGGCCGCAATGGGATTTAACAGCGTCTGCTGGATCGTGGGCGGCGCATTGTTCATCATCGCCATATGGGGCTGGTATCAGCACACGCGCAATCCGAATGCCGGAACGCGTATGGGCATGGTGTTTGCCGGCATCGTCGCGGGCGGGCTTCTTCTGACGTTGCCCTTCATCGTGCGTACGGCAACCTTCACACTGTTCGGTACCAGCGCCAGTGTGGATGGTAGCCAGCAGATGATGCGCTTTGACAAGTAAGGATTGAGCCCCATGCAGGATCTCGTCCGCTACGCCCGCTCGCCTGGGACGCTCATAGCGAGCCGCTTCGAAGGCCCGGACGAGACGATCTGCACCTGCTGCCAACACGCCAGGGCTACAGTGTCGGTGGCAGGCAAGGCGCTCTGCCCCACCTGCCTCCCGGCTTATGCGCTGGACACCCCACGCATCGATGAGATGGCGTCGCTGATCTGGCTACCGCACGTCGATCAGGGCGTTCTCTCGCGACTTGCTCTCGCATTGCACGCTGTCTGCGCGCAACAAGGCGAAGCGATCGGCACCGCCACTACGGGCCCGGCAGGTCACGCCGGGGCCATCTTCGCCGAACTTCGGGCCCAGGCTGGCGGGTTGATCGAACGGATCGGCACAGCCCAGATTTCCCATCTGCGCGAGGCGGCCAGGAACCTAAGTCAGGCCCCGCTCCAGCGTCAGCATGTCGCAAGCGGGATACGGGTCCTGCATCACGGCGTAGGCCTGCCTGATGAGCCGAACAGCTATCGACACTATCTGAACACCCTGAAAGAAGGTTCCTCCTCTTGAGCGAAACGGCTCTGACGCCTCCTCCGAAGCTGTTCGCCCGGGGCTTCCTGCCCCTCGTCGCTTTGCAAGGGCTTACAGCCAAAATCTGGAGCCGGTTTCGTCTTCCTTTGACAGCGTTTTGCGATCTGGCGACCTGCAGCGAGGAAGGCCTGATCAGCTTTGGTGGTGATTATGCGAGCATCATCCGGATTGACGGCATGCGCAGACTGGCCACGCGCGCCGAGATCGAGGCACGCGCACAGGAAATCTGTCTCAGCTTCGGCTCATCATTCGAGCAACCGGGACACGCTGCCCAATTCGTCTATATCAGTGATCCCCAAGGTGCAGAGGCGGCTATAAGCCAGCAGATCGACGAGCGCAAACGCATCGCCAAGGGACTGCGCGCCAATTTCGACGATATCTTTGCCGAGCGTCTCTCCATCTTCCCGCGATACATGCGTCAAGAGCGCATCTGGCTCGTCCTGTGGACGCGCCCAGGGCGACTTTCGCGCGGGGAGCGCAAAGCGCATGACAAAGACAAGCGGAAAAGTGTTGGGACGCTGCCTCCCATGGGCGACGCCCAGAACCCGATTTTGCACGACCCGGCACTCGCCGCCATCCACCACGCCTTCGTACGCAACGTTGCGCAGATCTTCGCCAATCACGATGTGCAAACAGAGGTTCTGAGTTCCAGAGCCGCGCTCCAGGTGATCCGTCAGGAGATCTACCCCGACACGATCGGCAGCCAATGGGATCCGGTAATCCCTTCAGATCCACCACCTGATATACTCCCTGACGAGGAGCGGCCGCAGAGCGCGGAAGCCTCTCTATGGCCTTCCCTGCGCGAGCAGATTTTCATGGGCGATGCACAGACAGATGGGTTTGCAGCGACGCGCCTCGATACGCTTTTGTGGCTGCCGCTGGACGTGACACGCATCGGGCAGGTCCGGCCGCCGATTACGGAGCTGATCGCCGATCGCGCCGCCCGTTCCCAGCCATGGCGGTTTTCGACGCTGATCGAAGGTGCGCCAGAAAGCCTGATGCTCTGGAAAAAGACGCTTGCCGGCATGTTGCGCTTTGGCCCCAACAAGTCAGTTTATGACGCGTTCGAGCACGTGAATGCCTTGAGGGGGCAGCGTACCGACAAAATCGTCAAGGCGCGTATGAGCTTTGCGACGTCAGCGCCTGATGGCGAAATGGCGTTGCTGCGCAAACGTTCATCGAGCCTCGGCCAGGCGATTGGCACATGGGGCGGAATGTCCGCAACGACGATGTGTGGCGACCCTCTTGCTGGCGTCCTTTCGAGCGCACCCGGCCTTGCGATCGCGTCTACGGCACCGCCGACAGCAGCACCGCTCAGCCAGATCATGACCATGATGCCGTGGGCACGTGCGGGTGCGCCCTGGGGGGATGGGGCTGCGCTTTTCAGAACGAGTGACGGAACGATCGTTGCCTACGATCCCTCCGGCCGGGGCCGTAAGGCACAGCTCGATCTGTTCATCGGTCGTTCGCGCACCGGAAAATCCGCACTGATGAATCTGCTCTTGCTGTCAACCATCACCAGCGAAGCGGCCATGACATCGGATGGCATTCGGCTGCCCCTTATCGGAAAGCTGGATATCGGGGATTCCTGCAGTGGCTTTGTGGACATGGTTCGATCAGCCCTGCGCCCCGAGGAGCGGCACCTTGCAACGCATATGTCCTTGCGCTTCATAGACGAGCACGCGATCAACATTTTCGATACCGAGCCCTGCTGCCGCAAGCCCCTCGATTATCATCGTACCTTCCTGACCAATTTCATCAACCTCGTCTGCGCGAAGCCCGATGGAAGTGCCTATGACGGCATGAGCCAGTTGCTCTACGACGCGATCGATGCAGCCTACGAAGCAAAGAGTGACTCTGGTCCCAGCACGAGGCCCCAGCGATACGAGCCGCGCGAAGCCCCCCTGATTGCAGAAAAGCTGGCTTCGATCGGCGCGCAACTCCCTGCGAACCCCACATGGTGGGACGCAGCGGATGCGCTGGGGCAGGCAGGCGATCTCCATGGTGCAGGACTGGCCACGCGCTACGCCGTGCCCACGATGCACGATCTGATCGACGTTTTGTCGAGCGATACGGCGATTGGCATCGACTACGACAAGGTCCGTCCCGCGGCAGGGGCCGAAGACATTATTTCCATTTGTCGGCGTTATCTCAACAGCTTTACCAAGCAGTATCCGACTTTGTGCAAGCCGACGAAGATCGACCTGAGCGCTGCGCGCATCATCGCGCTTGATATCGACTCAATCGCGCCTGAAGGCAGTACGCCAGAGACCCAGCGTCAGAATGAGCTGATGTATCTACTCGGGTTCAATATCGTCTCACGCCAGCTCTTCCTGACACCCGAGCATGCGGATGATGCCCCCGAGCCCATACGCGACGCTCTGAGAGCGAGGTTCAGGGAGATTTCTGAATCGTTCAAGCGACTTGAATGCGACGAATTCCAGCGGACAAAAGGTGCGCCTTATGTTCGGGCGCAGTTTGAAGAAGTGGCGCGACGTGGTGCCAAACGGCGCATGTCGATCGGGCTGGCGAGCCAACGCGTGGAGGATTTCGGGGATTATCTGTGCAATCAATCGACGGGCCGCTTTATCGTCAGTGTGGAGAATGGTCCTGAAGCTCAGCTTTGCCGCAAGAGATTCGAGCTGACAGAGCAGGGAACCGCCATTCTCACGAGCCTCAATGGCCCGCGCGACGACGGGAGCGGCGCTCCTTTCCTCATGCAGGTCAAGGTCGGCGATCAGGTCTATGAGATGTACCTCCTCAATCTCATGGGCCCTGTGGAACTCTGGGCGCTGTCGACAACGAAAGTGGATAGCAGCCTGAGGCGACGTGTTTACGACGCGCTGGGATCCACAGTAGCCCGGCAGCGTCTTGCTCGTGTCTTCCCGCACGGCTCGGCAGAAAAGGAAATTGATCGCCGCACAAGCGTGCGCATGAAGGACGGCCAATCCGAAGACATGGTGCAGTCAGGCATCATTGATGAAATCGCGCTTGAGATCATCAACGGGGTTGGTCTCGGCGCAGTCATCAGGGAGTGAACGCGCTCACATCGCCCTGAGGCACACTTTGCCTCATGAAGCCATTTCTTTTCCGCCGCACCAGAGCCTGCGCAACACTGCTCGCTCCCGCTCTGCTGTCTTTGGCGGGATGCGAGGCCGAGAGATCCGCGCCAGTAGCCTTCGACGTTCCTGGCCTGCCAAGCCCCGAACTGGCCCTGCAACAGGCTCTCGATCGCACCCACGGCTTCATGGCGAGCCTCAACGAGCGAATTGCGACGCCAGCACGACAGACGCTGCCGCTCTACACCACAAACGATTATCACGGAGGCCCTTTGGTGCTGCACCCAGACAGCCCCACCAGCGGCGCTGCGCCCAACCCGGCCAAAGGTGCCGAGGCGACACCGCGTTTCCTGCGCGCGGGCGCGACATGGTTCGGCTTTGGCGATGGATATGCCCGTGTGCATTGTCGCCCCGGACAGATCTGCGTCGTCAACCTTCAGAGCGGCGAGCGTGTCGCGACGAGCCGCCTGCAGACCGATCAGGAATCAGGCTGGACCGTCACAGTCGTCAAGGGCACCCGCGGCGTTCACTCGAGCTGGGCGGTAGCCCTGACTCCGCACATGGAGGCCACGAGCGCGGTCCTTCATATCCCGACCAACAAGCGTCGCTACGTCCTCGTCCTCGATCCTGCCGGCGACACAATGCAGTCGGTGCGGTTCATCTATGACGATAACGATGCCCAGAACCAGCCCGAGCCCGGTACGGCCGATATTCAGGCGAACCAGCGCGCTGCGGGAACGGAACAGCGATCGTCCTCCGTCGCACCTGATTTCGGTTTCGTCATCAGCGGTGCGAACCCTCCATGGAAACCGTTGCGTGCCTATCGCGAGGGCGATCGCACCTACATCCAGTTTCCGCCCGGCGCGATCGTAGCGCGCCCGCGCCTCGTCGTCCTGGCGCCAGGCGGCGGCAGGACCGGCGATTATCGTACAGTCGGAGATTCCTATGTCATCGACCAACGCATCGAGGATGCCCTGCTCATCGGAGCCGAGCCCGATGCGCCCAGCGTCCGCTTAACCCACAGGAGGGCGCCATGATGCGTCGCGCAGCAGGGGCAGCCGCCATGCTGGTCTCTCTTGTCGCCTGCGCAACGGGCGATGAGGCACGCACTTCCCACGTCGATATTAGCGGCTTTCGTGACATCTCAGCACTGACTGTCTTTATCGCCGATATTCTCGCCGACAGCCTCGATGCGCCGAAATCGACGCTTCGTCTTGCCCCCTTTGAAGGGCCAGACCCCGCTCATGCGGAAATCCTGCTGACCGACACCTTGCGCGAACGGGGCTTTGGCATCGCGCCAAGCGGCATGGATTACCCGGGCGCTCATGCCGTGCGCTACAGCGTAACGCCGGTAGGCCAGAACATCATGCTGGCCCTCGATGTCGATGACGCTTCGGCCACCTGTCTGTATGACCATGCAAGCGACGGGACGACGCAGCGTATTGGACAATGCACCATACGCAATGGCCGGCTTCTGGCTCTGACTATCCCGCCCCAGACACTTCCCGGGCCAGTGGCAAAACCTGCACCCATTGTCGCAACGCCTCTACCGTCTGCGGCATCGCCCGTTCCAGCGAAAGCGGCGCCAGGTGCGCCTCTGGCGCTCACGCCCCTCGCTTCCAACAGCCCCGCTGCGAAACCGGTCACGGCTTCCATCGCTCCGGCGCCTGTCGTCGCACCCGTTGCGTGGCAGCCGAGCTGGTCTCTGGTCGAAGGTCAGCCCATCCGCGACCAGATGCTGGCCTGGGGCGATCGCGCCGGCTGGACCGTGATCTGGCCCAAGAACATGAACTGGGTCGTGCCGGTGACGACGACATTCACGGGTCCCTTTCAGATCACGGATGCGAAGGGCCAGGAAACCGGCGTGTTCTCGCAGGTGATCAGAGCCCTGGCCCAGCAGGGCAAGGCGCTCAGCCTCAGATTCTGGACGACGAACCACGTTGCGGTCGTCACCAATATGGGAGCCGGCCAATGATACTCTCCACACTCTCGCGCCGTCTCACTGCGGGTGTTGCGCTTACCGCCGTACTCGCGGGTTGCCAGGATTTCGAGGCCGCCAAAAAGCGGGAAGAAGAAACACAGAAAGCTGTCGATGCCGGACATCTCCCGCAGACGGCAACTGTCACAACAGTCGATGCCCCCTATCTTCTGGGCGAGCCCGTCAAGGACCAGGCTCTGGTCCCTGCGATTTTGCAGCCGCGTGCGTCGATCCTTATCGCACGGCCCGTCCCTTTGAGGGATGCCGCGATCGCTGCATCGCGCAAGACCCATATACCCGTCGTCGTCTCCCCCGATGCGGAGGACGACGACTATGGCAGCACCGCAAGTGCCGCCCCGGTTACGGCGAGCCCTGTCAGTTTCAACGGCCAGTCCCTCCCTGCCCCGCCTTCCCTGTCAGGCGCCTCACTCTCTGCAGGACAGTCCAACCATGCGCATGGTGTCGATCTCGCGGGATGGCGGGGCTCGGGCCCCTGGATCCAGTATGAGGGAGATCGTAATGGCATGTTCCAGGCGATCGCGACGCGTTATGGTGTCTGGGCCGAATATCGCGACGATCACGAGGAATTCTTCCGCAACAAGACCAAGACTTTCATCGTGCCGGCATTCAGTGGCGCGTCGACGATCAATGATTCGATCTCGGCCTATACGGGGGGCAGTTCGTCCGGCAGTTCCTCCGGTATGGGCGGCGGGTCCAGTGGCGGCATGTCTTCCGGATCCGGCGGGTCCGGCGGCAGCATGGGAGGCAGTTCCGGGTCCTCGGGTGCGTCAACCGGCGTATCCTCCGTATCCTACAAATCGACAGCCGATCGCTGGAAAGGTCTGCAGCAGACTGCTCAGATGATGGCCGGAGGCGGCCACGTTTTCGCCGATGAGGGTCTTGGCACCCTCTCCGTATCCGGAACGCCTGAGGAAGTTGCCCGCGTCGAGGACTGGATGCACGAGCTCAGCGAGACGATGCTCAAGCAGGTCGCGATCGATATCCACGTCTACACGCTGAAGATCACGCATGAGACCGGGTATGGATGGAGCCCGAAGGTTGCGTTCGAGAGCGCCGCCAAGACCTACGGCATGACAATGGTGCCAGTCGCAGCGCCAGTCATTTCGTCGACGACGACACCCTTCAACTTTGGGGCGACAATCCTCAATTCCGCCAAAGGAACTGCAGGACAGTTTGCCGGGTCCGGTGGCGCGATCCAGGCTCTCTCGGAAATCGGGAACGTGACCGAGCTGTATGAACGCCCGGTAGTAACAACCAACAACATCACAGCTCCCTTCCAGAACGGCGTCAACGATACCTACGCGGCCTCGACCTCGAGCGTCCTTGCAACCAACGCCGGTTCGTCGTCGAGCATTCAGCCTGGTATCGTCATGAGTGGGTTTGCAGGGCACGTCACGCCCAAGATCATCGGTGACCGCATCATGCTGCACCTCGATGCGGTGCTTCAGACGCTGCTCAATCTGTCGACCTTCGGGCAGAACGGTTCGCAGATCCAGGAACCCAAGACATCCAGCACGTCGTTCGAGAACCAGGTCGTTCTCAAGTCAGGGAGCACGCTGATGCTCACCGGCTACATCGATGACGCATCATCGCGCAATCGTACAGGCGCTGGAAGCGCCATGAACTGGCTGTTTGGCGGCGGCGGGGACGCTCAGATCAACAAGACGCAGATCATCGTGACCGTGGAGGCCCATACGCTATGACGCGTTCGCGATCCTTTTCCCCGATCCTCGTTGTGAAACGCCTCACAATGGCTCTTTGCATGGGCCCGGCGGTGCAACCCGCCTTGGCCGCCATTCCCCAATGTGCGACTCATCTCCAGGAGCCCGGCGCTGATGGCGTTCTTTCAGCACAGCAGCTTTCCATGAATGCAGCCTGCCTTCAGGCCCTGAACGATTTTCAAAAAGCCGCCGAAGCCAAAGCGAAAATCGAGGAGGTCGAGAGCCACAAGGAAAGGGGCGGCGCTCCTGTGCCGGCATCGACCTTTCCTGCGATCCTGCCCGGATATCCTGGCGTTGCCATGCCGCCTGCTCTGGCGTCAAAGCCGATCCAGACTCCGCCTCAGATGACTGAGAAACCGTCCCCACCGCAACTCCCCGTCATCGTCATGATCCTGAGCGATGCACAG
>Ga0157365_10000244_pt1 | contig 25402 bp, 18 predicted proteins | sample AttsexASBM3_FD_111478 | JGI IMG/M metagenome (GOLD analysis project Ga0157365, IMG submission 111478) | Fungus gardens microbial communities from leaf cutter ant in Ribeirão Preto, State of São Paulo, Brazil - Atta sexdens ASBM3 | ecosystem: Host-associated > Fungi > Mycelium > Unclassified ... | reverse complement strand
GAATAATTGTTGAACTTCCTATAGATGCTTTATTTACAGCTTCATGTGGATGCCTTGTGATTGCATATGTTGTTCCAATCGCAATAATAGCCACCCCTGCCAATAGAATCTTTTTGGATTCTATTGCTGTTTCTTTTAATCTGTTAATTGTATCTTGTATAGCCATCTTATAAATATCCTTATTATTGTTTTATCATAACAGAAGAAAGATTTCCATCTGAGGAAATTGTAATATCTGGAACAGGACGTAATACATAGACGGTATCACCAGATAGATTAGAATGACTTTTTCTAACCCAAATAGGAGCCATAAGTCTTTCTGATGTTCTAATATACATCATACCCTTAAATTTCCAAGCTTCAACTGATGGAGAAGATGTTTTAAGACTCTTCGCTCCCTTAGGTGTAACACCATCAACAAACCCTTGGATATCCGAATCTTGTGCAGGAGCCAATCCTTCTTCAACGAAGTCTTCTTTCGCATTTGGACCTCTTTGCATAACAGTAATATCTGCACGGTAATCTACTGTATTAGAATTCATCGCAGTATCCAATTGTAGAATAACTGGAACAGAAGCATGCTCTAACATAATAGAAACGTTGCGTCCTGAGGAATATCTTGTTCTTGGATAAATCGTTACGATATTACTTTTAACTTCATCATTCCCGGCTCCTTTAGTAACTTTATATGAGGATTCATCTGTTACGACATTTCCCACATACCAAGGAGCACCAGTTTCATCAGAGAAGGTTAATGTTGTAACTGCACCTAATGCCATATGTATTGTAGGTGGAACTTCCCCAGGTCTTAAAGTCATATTAATTGTTCTGGTTAATGGTTTCAACTCAGGTCCAACAGGTGAAGCATCTTCTCTTTCAAGAGCTGCTCGTCTCTGTCTTGCCATATGAATGGATTCTGGAGGAGGTAAAAGATTACGAAGAGCTTCATTAAGTTCTGCTCCTTCATTCTCTTTACTTCTATCTGGTAATACACTCAAACCATTATTATTATTTTGCCCATTTTTATTATTTGTATCTGTATTGTCCGAGTCATCAGTATCATCTAATGAAGCGCCATCATTATCTAATGATATATGTCCTTTTGGTTTTAAATTACTAGAATTCGCAGATGGATCAGCATCAGGAGGTGCAGGTCTGAATGTATCATCTGAACTCGCAGGTTTAAAATCAGAATTGTTACTCACTTCTTTCGTAGCAGAAGCTTTATTATTGTTTGGAGTTTTAACTTCAGGACCACCAACACTATCTGGTGCCAAAGAGTGATTTCCAACACTTTGCATACTATCTGTTAGCTCTGTTGGCTGTCTTGCTAAAGCAGAAGAATTTAATGCTGTTCCCCCCAATAATAAAGACATAAATACAAAAATATATTTTCTTTTCATTTTCTCAAAATTCCTTCAACTGATAGACTTTCATATAGGATATCTTAAGTAAGATATTTTCTATATAAATACTGATTAAAAAACATTATATCTTATTTAAGATTTATTTTTATTCGTATTTTTACATATTTTCCATAAATATACGACTAATTCCAACCCCAGAACTTTGAATGAACTCAGAAACACGGGATACTGTAATATTTACCATTACAGATGTTTTAGTATTTCCTGTACTGTTTTTATCATTACCGTTCGTAAAAAATTCTATTTGCATAGGAACAGCAATATGCCAGACATATGTTCCTCCTTCATTTCCTGAACTCACAACCGTTGGAGCTTTAGTTGGTGTTGTTCTCATAATGAGATGTTGATCTGTAACCTGATCTAAAAGATGAACAGATTGCAACATTGTCTGGAATCCTTCCCATCCATTAGATGTGAAATATTTTTGAGAATCCTGCATCTCCGAGCGATATTGGACATAATCAAATGATAGTGCTTTGGAAACAGCCTGTGTTGCCCAAATAGATACTTCTGAATCAGTAAGATTAGGCTGACTTCTAGCTACTAAATTTGCTATCTTCCCTGTGGAATCCGCATAAATATATCGTGTCGGGATACTCTTTGTTGATTGTACAATATTACCCAAAAGAGAAAGAACCAATGCACCTCCCAATATGATTGAAAAGCGATTTGTTGTTTGTTTCTTATATGAATCGAATGCTTGACGACTATATTGTGTCGCAATCATCGTTTCTATATTTCTGTCTGATCGCTTCTTGCTTCTGAAATCATTTTCAGAATTTTCTTGTGGCTGACTCATTAATATATCTCCATGGATACAATGTATAATATCATAAAATAACTATCTCTTTAATAAAGCGAATCTTTTTCCGCTAAAATAAAAATACTGTAAATGGAAAAAAATATGATTACTAAAGATTGGACCAAAAAAGAAGCAGGAATGCTTATTAGATTATGGATGAAAACTGAATCTATTTCATTGGTTGCCATATTAATGAATAGAACAACATCCTCAATACAAACACGTGCATTACGTCTGGAATTACCTGCAAGAGAATTGGAAGATTCTTTCAGACGTAGATGGACAGAAAAAGAAGATCAAAGAATACAACAAATTACAAAAGAGACAAATGTTGATATTTTTCAGCTTTCCAAAGATATGAAAAGAACAATTGATGCCATTATTAATCGAATGATGACAAAGCACCATTTAACATTAGATGATGTCGCAAAGATTATTATATTGCCTGATGCTGAAGCTATTTATAACGAAGGAGCTATTACAACAACAGGTCAGGCCAGAGAAAGGAATTGTGCAAAATGTATGAAACCCTTCTGGTCAGAAGGGTTTGGAAGACGTGTCTGTTTAGCATGTAAATCAACTGAAGACTGGCAGGATGGAGAATATTAATTCCCTAAGCGAATAATAAGACTATCAACCGTGTCATAAAGGTCAGCTAATGTACCATTATTATTGATTTGATAGTTATAAACACTTGGAAATGAATTCTCTGAACAATGAGATTCAGGAATGTGAAGTTCAGTATTTCTTGAAGGAATAACGGTTTCTTCAAGAAAAGCTATAAATAAGGCACGAATATCCTTGTTTATTCTCTCTAGCTTCATATCTGTAAATGTATTATCCCAAGCCTTTATCATATTTTCTTTGAAAACCTTATCTGAAATATAATGAGTATGGTCATAAATTTCAGATAGGATTCCTATTTCAGTTTTGCGTTTTACATTATCATGATTCCCGATGATGAGAACAGTTTTTCCACCAACAGAATGAATATCATCATCTTCATGTTGAAAACGCAAGTCATCTATAATGACATTTTTACTCTTTCGAATATTCTTGGCTCTCAACATAGAAATATTTGACCATATATTTGGATAGTTGAAATACTGTGGAAATCCACTTCCTACCATTTGAAAAAGCCAACGCATTGTTAAACCCAAATCAGGAAGTTTTGTATTCTTAAAAGAGCCATCCACACATTCAAATGCTAATTTTTCATCATATTTGCATAAAATTAAAAAATTATAAATCATGGATTTAAATGGACCAGAAAATCTAATTCTTTCCCATTTTCCAGTTTCGACAAATCGTAATGATGCCGTGGTTTTACCAGAATGCATCTTTCCAGAGAGTGCTATGAGTAATCCTTGTTCTGACATAATGTCTCCTTATAATAGAAGGGGTCTCCCCCTCCTATTATATAGCCTTCCAGCCAGGAAGGCCAGATAAAAATGCTTTCATAGCATCCAATCGGTCTTTTCCTACATAAACACCTTGTTCTGCTCTAACTTTCCCATCTACGCCAACATACATAATAATAGGAACCCCATTCTTAGAACCACTGGTTGTTAAACTACGATATTTCTCCGCGAACATGTTATTTTTAAGACGGAATGCATCAGCAGAATTCCATTCCTGACTTCCAACCTTTGCAACATTTGGAATCGCCACTCCATCTTTAGAGCCAGCACCAGAATTCCATACATTAACAATGTCAGAATTTGCAAAAAGCTGATTAACCAATGCTTCACTTCCAGGAAGAGCATTGCTCAAAATAACGTGTACCGAGAAATTATGAGTCTTCATTAAATCATTCAACATTCCCCATGCAATATGACAGAAGGGACAAGCAGGGTCAGCAACAAGATAAACAGCAGGAGCACTCTCATTATTATTGTATTCCTCAAAATAAGCTGTCTTCTTAACGTCAGCTAAGAGTTCAGAAGCAGAAATCTTAGAATTAATATAATTTGTAGAGACATCTTGATTAATAGGAGTTGAATCCGCTGGAGTTGTAATCGCTTGAGGAGCAACTGGAGCTTCAGACTTTAATCCTTGTGGTGCAGGTGTCGTTGGAAGAGGATTATTGGAAATAGGTGAAGGTGATGGACTTGAGCTTGCAGAGCCAAAATCAGATGCCGATGCTTCTGCTTTTTCCTTAAGCTGTCTTAATGCTGATGTTAATTTCTCTTCCTCTTCATTAGCAGATTTCAAAGTTAAGTTAGTTCCATTGTTGTCCATAATTGAACCAACAAAAAAGTTCTTTCCATCTGGCAACAGATAAATAATAGTTCTATGTCCATTAATTTCGGAAACATAACCAGGAAGACCAGCTTCCGTATTGACATATGCTAAATGAGCTCCGATTCTTTTTAAATATTGAACGGCTGGTGTGTTAGGTAATGATGGGGCATGCATATCATCATCGGCTAATGCAACAGTAGAACCCGTCATTATTGTGGATAACATCAAAATAGATAAAAATTTCTTCATAAGATTTCCTTTTCCTTTATCATGAGTAATTATTACTTTACACATAATAAAGGAATATTTTATGAATGTCTATAAAATTTTTATCTATTTTATTTACTTTTTTTCGGAGTTTCAGGGAAAACCATATTTCCACATCCTTTTTTATTAAAATCTCCACTATCTCTACATGACAATACAATGTAATCTTTTTTTGTTTTTTGAGATGTTATCTTCCATGTTTTCATAACACCCTTATTACATTTATCACATGTATTCCCATCTCCGTCAATCTTTTTTAAGGATTCATTGGGATTTGGGAATTGCATATGTCCACAACCTCTTTGTCCTCCTGTTTTTTCACAAACCAAAGCAATAAAATCTTTTTTTAACTTTTGAGAATAAAGTTTTTTTGTTTTTAAATGACCTTCATGACAATTAGGACATTCTTTACCTTCTCCTGGCAATGGTTTTACTGGAGGAGATGTATCAGGGAATAATATTTTTCCACATCCTCGACTTCCATCTTGATTTTCACAAAACAATGCTGTGAAATATTTATTAGCTTTTTGTGAAAATCGTTTATGTGTTTTCATAATTCCTTTACCACATTCTGGACACTTCTCTCCATCTCCGGGTAATGGTTTTACATTAACATCTTCTCCTGTCATACCAGCTAATTTTAAACCAGTATTACCATATCTTTCAATAAAATTTTTGCTCTTATTTTCTAAATCACGTTTTGTAGCATCCAAGAATTTCTCTAATGTAATCTTTCCTTCTTTAATCTGGTCAAGAAATCCTTCCCATATGGCAGTCATACCAATTGCTTTTATTTCTTCTGGTAAGACCTGAATTAAGGAACGTCCCAATGGAGTCGATTCAAGTTCTGTTTTTTTCTTTTTACCACGAATAATATAACCACGTTGTAGTAATATTTTAATAATAGGAGGACGTGTAGATGTTCTGCCTATTCCATCTGTTTCTTTAATTTTTTTTCTGATTTCAGGGTCTTTTTCCAATAAATATGGCTTATTTAGAAATTCTTCTAATGTACCATCATTCAAAATAGATGGTTTTTTTGTTTTATCTGCACCATATTCTAATTTATTAATAGTGACACTATCTCCTACTGCCATAACTGGAAGTGTGGCTTTATCATCATCTTCACTAATCATTTTATCTTCATCGTCCTCATCAGGTATTCCATCAAAGACAACTTTCCAGCCTGGAGAGACAGGTTGATTTCCATTAGCTTTGAATGTATCTTCACCACAGGCAATAATTGCATTCATTGCATTCCATTTTCTTTCAGGATAAAACTGAGCTAAATATTGTTTAGCAATAATATCAAAAACTTTTCTTTCGTCTGGGTCTAAACCATTATATTTCTGAAGACTTGCTTCTTCAGTAGGAACAATAGCATAGTGATCCGTTACCTTAGAAGAATTCCAGACTTTAGAACGTAAGGAAGTATTCGCATTGGCACAAATTGGACCTAATCCAGGGATATCTTTAATACATTCTAAAATAGTAGGAGCTTCCGCATGTTGGTCATTATTTAAGTATTCACTATCAGTTCTAGGATAAGATGTTATCTTCTTATCATATAATGACTGAGCAATCTCTAAAACCCTGTCAGATGTCATACCAAAACGTTTTGCACAAAATACATTTAATGTTGATAAACTAAATGTTAAAGGTGGCCCTTCTGATTTTGGAGTTGTTGAAAATGATTTAACTGTTCCAGATTTTCCAGAAACACGTGCAAGCAAATCATCAATTACACTTTTATCTGTAATTAAACCATCTTTATATTCATCTTTATTATATTGCCAAGATGCACTGAAATTTCCATTTGCATGAGTTCCAAGAATAAATGGTTTAAAATAATCAACAGGAACAAAGTGTAATCGTTCCAAATCCCTATCAACAATAATTCTCAAAATGACTGTTTGGACACGACCAATTGATATCAGATTATTACCACCTGCTTTTCTAACAAAAGATGTAAACATCCCTGTCATTGTCATACCATGCATCCAATCAGCTCTTGCTCTCCCTAATGCAGAATCACCTAAGGTTTTATATTTTTCATTACTTTCTAAATGACTTAAAGCATCCTGTAATCCTTGGGAGGTTAAAGACTTAATCCACATTCTTTTGACCTGTGAACTATAAGGATCAATTTTCCACTGATCTAATCCCTCATCAATTAAAAGCTGTCCTTCTCGGCCAGCATCTCCTACATTAACAATCTCATTAGAATCTGCTACAAGTTCTCTAATAATTTTGACCTGATTTTTATACCAGTCTCTTTCATCTTCTTTTATATTCATTTGCCATTTGTCATTCGGAACAATAACAGGCATATTTCCTAAATCACCAAATTTAAAACCATAAGCGTCTGGTTTAGCTTGTTCATATACGTGTCCTCTAAACCAACTCACAACATCATCTCCCACAACAAAATGGGATGCACCCATAGCAGTTGGTTTTATTCCCTTCTGCTTTCCTAAAGCTTCAGCAACTTCTGTCCCAAGACTCTTTTTTTCAGCAATAAAACAACGATTATATTTACTCAATTTAGTTACTCCAACTTATTTTATAGTTCTAATAAATTACCTTGTCTCCCATGTTCGTTTTTCTTATCATAAACGACTTCTGGATTGGTCAAAGATAATACATAGTCTATCTCTTTTATATTATAGTGCAAAGGAAACTCTTTCATGATATCTTCAAGGAAATTTTTTACTTTATCTGATGGAATCTGGAATTTCCCTACAGTTGGTGGCACATTTAATAAATTAGCACAATAGAATCCAAGTTTATTAAATATTCTTCTATCTGTAGCTTTAAAAGGCATAGAAAACTCTAATGAATATCCAACTCTTTTAAAAGTTAAAGTATTTCTTCCGACACCACAAATAAGATCAATTTTATTATTGAATAAATCATACGCAATATCTGGTTTCCAAATACGACCATTCATTTTAAAAACTTTATTTAACTCATCTTCTGCAATCATAACAGAATTACGCTTAATATTATCTGTATCCGTCCATGTAATCCAACTTCCAACACGAGAACGTTGTGTACCTAATATTAATGCTAATGGATTATCACTCTCCATAATATAATTTGTTTCTATTCCTTCTCCACTAGGAAAAGAATCAAAAGCCTGAAGAATAGAATCTCTATCATGAGCCAATTCAAATTTATTATTACTATTAATAATAGTATCTAAACTAATTTGATATGCTTTCTTTTCTCCAGGAATTACATATTTGTATATGTATTGATGCCAATCAAAAGCATCCTCTGTATTTTCAGGAATTTGAATATTAGCTAATATTGCTGGGACTCTGCGACCATATCTATCACGTAAATATGCACCAACACCTCTACGAGCATTTTCAATAAATGGTGCAATTTCATTATTAAAACGTGCATTTTCTGTTCCTATTTTATTATTTCTATATGCTGGGAACTCAGACCTATTATATGACATTAATCCATGTTGGATAGATTTAATAAACGGTTCTTTAAATTGAATCAGATAACTATCTAAATGATGTGTAAGATAATCTAATCTTTGCATAACATCTGGAGACATATCTACAACATTTGGAATGTTACGACTACTAAAAGATTCACGATTAACATATCTCTCTATCTTTGTCATATAAACAGCATCACTGAGTCCATTTTTCCCTGGTTCAATTAATATCTGTTCTTTTCTATTCCATTTATTTCCCATATCTGTATAAATAGACTCTTCATAATCTTTGGATTTAATAGCGTAGATACGAGAAAATTCATTTATTAACGCATCCTGTTCTTTTGAAGATAATACGAAACAACGTCTAAACATTGGTCCAGCATAAACACTATTCTCTTCAGAAATTATAATCCCTAATTTTTTAGCAATATCTTGATTTTTACTTAAAAGATCGCGTGCAACAGAGTTAGCTAATTCACCTAATAAGTTAGGAACATCTGCAATTAAACCACCAGAACCAGATGCAGAAACAGCAGTACTTAACTCTATTGATTTTGCATTATCTGTAGCAATTTTTATAATATTATATGGTGTTCCAATATTAGTTGTTTCATATTTAGGTCGGTATATTTGTCCTCTTCTATCAATTCTTCCAAACATTTGTTTACGCTCTAATGGGTTATCGCATCCTAATCCTTCAATCATTCTTCTTGGTCTTTGATCTATAAACTTAGAGCTACTATGAGCGGATAAACCCGTAGATGCTTTTCTAGAAGCAATGATTGCATCATAATCTCCAGAATTAAATCCAGCAATTAATGCATTTTTGGTTTCATGAACAACAGAAACATAATGACCATTTTCTATTCTACGACTTCTTCCAGAAATTTCACAAATTTTCCAAGGTTTATCAATTTTATTAGCATGAAAAAGTCTTTCACCTTCATACTCAATTTTCTCTCTAATATAATCCATAGGAGATGCTGGTAAATCACTCATATTATCAATAACTTTTAAAACATCTTCATAATATTCTTTAAATCCTTTAATATGACTGTCATCCATAATCATAACTTCAGATTTTCCCTTTGTTCCTTTCTTTTTGAAGGAGACTTCACAGAGTTTATTTAAACAGAGGCGCATTAAATCTTTAATTGTTAACGGTTTTTGAGCAAGATCATTTATCTCTTCATTAATATCAGCATCCTCATTATCATCATTATTATTATCGTTATCATCTGCAATACGTGATAATGCAGCTTCCATTGTCATATCCATAACAATAAAAGGCTTTTCATTATTTTCTAAAGATATAATAGACCTCTTGACAATCTGTTCAGCCATCATACATGCTAATAGCTGTCTTGATATAGGATGCAATCTCTGAAAAATAGGTAATGTTTTATATTCAATCTCAGAAACACCTTGTTGCGCTTCCCCTTGAATAATATTTTCAGCAAAATCACTTACACCATTAAACTCATCAACCTTGGCTGATACCAAACTATGAAATTCCATCAGTTTACGACAAGCATATGCAAACTCATCTGAAATATGTCTAAATCTTTCAGTATCAACTTCATCCGGTAAATGCATTTCCAATTCCAACCCAGACATATCATGCTCTCGTCTAAGCATACGTCCAGAGGCAACAGCTTTCTCCACAGAAAGAGATGATAACCATAACCTCTTGTCTTTTTCCATGGTTGATGCTTCATAATCAGTCATATCTTCTAACCATGGGTATATATGGATATATGAAGACATGTTTTGTATATGTCTTGCAGATGTTGCAGATGAGTTAATAGAAACATATGAATTTTTAATCAATAAACCTACGTTCACACTTGTTGTTGCACTCATCTCAACAATAGCTTGAGATTCATCTAATATTGTCGCAATATTTCGATTCTCGGATAATCTTTCAAGAAATTGCTGACGTAAGGAATTACTTGTATTCAATTGACTATAACTCAACATAATAATACCAAACTCATCCGAAAATTCTCCAGTATCAATAATGTTCTTTAATTCTGCCGTCTTGATTTTTGGGAATAATGGCTTTGCCCCCGCTTTTCTTGTATCTTCAATTGTTGACCCTGCATTAATTAATAAAGGACGTTGAAATACATGTTGTAAATTCATATCCAGAATATCAGCCCATAGATTGGAAAAAAGGTTATCTTGTAAAGTAAAAACAACAGGAAAAATATCATTCATTCTACAATAAGCAGCAAAAGCCATTAAAGGTCGCCCCTTACCAAATCCTGTTGTATCTCCCAATAACACACCACGATCATAAGGAGTTTCTCCCTTATCAAATTGATTAATCATTAATGCTAAAACATCTTGCTGTTCTGGTGATAAATAATCATTTAATTCTTCTGGAGTCCAATTCATTTTATGACTTAAAAAAATATGGATACTTCCTATCTCTTCTTTTAAGGAATCTAATGCCTTCATAGTTGATTGCCATAACGAAGATGGAATTGCGGAGTCACAGTCCATTTGTTCAGCCGATACATATTTTACCTGATTTTCATTAATTTCCTCTCTTCCTTCATAATAAATTAAATTATCAGAAAAAATAATATCCGTGTTCTCTCGACATAAAATGGTATCATTAGATAATTGTTTACGATTATTTTGAGAAGAAACAAGATGTGGAGTTTTGGGTTTACTCGTCTGGACTTTCGGAACTTGAACTCTGGGAGTAATAACAGTTTCTAATGTAGAAGGAACAGTAGAGGAACCAGTTTGAAATTCTTTAATTTGGGCATCATTTAAGATTCTAGGTCTTCTTGGGCTTCTCATAACATAATATCCTTATTGTATATTTTATTTATACAGTTATTATGACATATATCCATGATATAAACAAACAAAAAAAAAGAGAGGCCGAAACCTCTCTCTTGTATTAAAACCATTCTCCATAACTTATGGGGTAGGTGTGGACTCTTTCTTTGCTTCCTGTTCAGCAGGAGCCTTCTTGTTCTGAGTGTTGTAAGCAATGGTCTTACCGAGAAGATCACCATTCTTTCTATCTTCATTGATAGCATCAACATAAGCCTCAGGGGTCTGATTGGTGATGACATCTGCCATGAAGAAAGCTGGCTTAGGACTAAATCCACCTGCAATAGCAACTTTGGTTAATGAAGAATAGACAGTAGCAGAGCAATATCCACCTTCTGCAACCAATGCCTTACGATCAGCCCAAGAAATCTTCTTTTCTGCACTACTTAACTTTACACCATTCTCATGGTAGTAATCAGTTGCTCTGTTAATAACAGCATAATCAAGATCAGCATAACCATATTCAGCTACACTTGCCTCACCATAAACAACGTATCCTTTTTCATTACGAACAACCTTACCATCTTCATCAGTAAGAGGGTCAGCATCAATAACAGCAGAATTACGAGACAAGTCAAAACCAGTCTTGTTATTCTCATTTCCTGGAATTAAGGAAGGAGCTAATGGCAAATCATAAAGAGGAACTGTACTGAAATCCCATTCTCCAGAATTAAGAGCGTTTACAACTTCCTTATAGTAAGGATTTTCACTGCTCAGAAGTTTGCTTTCTACCGCAGATTTACCATCCTGAACCCATTCGTCAGTGCCTTCAACTTGAATGCTATATGCAATAACAGGAACAGCAACACGATTGTCATAATTGCTTGCGAACTCTTTCTGCTCTTCTTCAGAGAGACCTTCTGGCATACGCTTGTATCCCATTAAGAGAACTCCACGAGTACCCATATCGCCATCTGCCTTAGCTAATTCAGCGTCAATTTTTTCAGCAATTGCTTCTGGTGTACTTTCAATAGCTTCAGCCTCATCCTTTACAATAACAGAAGCAAGCTGGACTTGTCTTGAAGAACCATCTTCATTCTTTTTTGTAGTTGCAGGACGAACACTAATTGCACAATTTGTACCAAGGACAAATCCAGTAAGAATCTTACCATCTTCTTGTTGTTCATGACCATCTTCAGCAGGTGGATTCTTTGTTTCCATAATCTGTGCATCAGGGTGCAAAAGACCTTCAGTATAGTTTGCAAAGATTGCTGGCTTCTTATCACCATCTGGACCCGTTTCAGCAACCCAAAGCTTGCTAAGACCGACAATAGAACCAGGAGGCATTGCATCACCTGTACTATATGCCATACTTGTCTTACCCTTAAGACCCATAACATTTCTACGAGTACGAACTGTTTTAGGGCGCTTCTTCCCATCAACAACTTCCATTTCTGGTGGAGTAAATACCTGAATCTCCTTGCCCTTTTCAGCAACAAGCTTTCCATCATTATCATAAATGTTAGAGAGTGGTGAAACTACAATAAAATGCTCATCAACATTCTTGGATGAAACATCATAGGATACTACCTTAACAGCAGCATTTGCAATTTTACCAGACCCTCTAAATGATCCACCCTTATTTGGGGTAAATGCAACTCTTCTTTTATTCTCAGCCATAATTTTTGCCTCCAAATTTTCATAGCTCACGGCAATTACCCTTTACCATTTCGGGGTAACGCCTATGAAAAACATTATACAACATTCAAATACATAAGACAACGATAATAATTAAAAAAAATAAAAATTAATAAATTTTTGTATATAAAATAGGTTGATTCATATAAAGTGTACCACATGGATTATAAGATAAGGAATATGAGGACTGACTTAAACTTAAACCACTAGAACCTCCAGTGGACATATCCATTACGACCATAGAACCATTCCAATGACCTAGATAATAATTGTTATTGGTTGTCTTAATAAATCTCTCTCGCATCCATCCATAAATTTCATCCATATTGGCTTTACCAACATATTGACCACAAACGGTTGTAGCAATATAAGTAGAACCATCAGTCCATGACTTAATCGTATTTCCATATTGTAGAATATTGGTAGCCCCATTACGACTCGGTAATCCAGAAATAACTCCACTTGGACATGTTGACTTATTATTTATATTATTCAAGCATGTTATTTCCGCCTCGGCGTGATAATAATTCATATCTGCTGTTAATGAATAAGCATATGATTGTAATGTTTTTTGTTCATTCGCTGATGGGGATTCAACCAAAACCGAGAGAAATAACAAACCAACTAAAATGTAAATATATGCCAACATGTCCTTGCTCCATTATCTAGAAGTTTTAGAGAAATCATAATCAATAGGACTTTCATCTCTATTAATTTTAATTGCCTGTCTTTCAAGATCATAAGAAAGCTGTCTTGTTTCTCCCTGTGCAATTAAATGTCTTATTCTGGTATCATCATCATGAATAAACAAGCATTCCATATCTAATCTTTTTCCAGGAGAATCTTCATTCATTAAAAGTCTTTGATGAATAACAGCTTTAATTCCCATTGAAAGTTCTTGTCTAGCCAACTCCACACTTCCATTATCTGAAGCTAAAGAAACCAATCTATCTAATCCTTGTTTAACGTTACCTGCATGGATAGTGGAAATAACAACATGTCCGTTAATAGAAGCCATTAATGCTTCCTTTGCTTCCTGCCTTCCTCGAATTTCACCAAAGAAAATATAACGTGGAGTTTCACGCAATGCTCTCTTCATAGCTTGCTCAAAATTATTTTGCACAACTTCATGTTGAAAACAGAACCCATGAGCATTAGGACCATATGGACCTTCCATTAATAATTCAACAGGGTCTTCAATTGTTGAAGCGATATCCCCATAACTTAAAAGATATTCTTGTAATAAAGAACATGCTGTCGTTGTTTTACCAGAACCAGTTTCTCCACAAAAAAGAATTAATCCCTTACCATCAGATGGACGACCAAGACGACCTAATGTTTTTGAAACAATTGGAGGTATTCCTTTTAAAATAGGGAATCTTGGAATCGGCCATAAGCTACGTCTTAATGTGTACCATGTGCCTGTTATTGCTGGCATCTTCGTAACACGGAAACGCATTCCTTCGAAGTCTTCAAAAAAGCTATCGCTATTTTCTCCTTTTTTAAAGACCCTTTTCTGCAATAAAGACATCTCACTTTTTACACCCAAAGGGATACCTGTTAAGGGAGGAGTTCTATTCTTGAATTTTGTCTCCAATCCTCTCATAAATGCACGGCCATCTTCAGCCATATAAATATCATTAAAATTAAGCTTTGATAATTTATCTATTTCGTTGACATTAGAATCGTCAATAATAGCTGGTAGAGTAGCACCTACTCTTCTTAAATCTGAAACAAAAGAACCTGACATAATGTATCTCCAATCGAAAGAAAATTATACAGGATTTTACTATAAGATTTTGAAAATATTAGAATAATCATGGATTAGACATAAAAAAAAGGTCAACCGAAGTTGACCTTTTTGAAACCTTTTAATAATACGGGATGTATTATTCGAAAGTGAACTGAATGTCTGTAGAAGAGGAAGAAGGGCAATCAGTTGAAAGGTTTGCTGGTGATTCTGGACCAGTTGTGTTTGTTCCAGGAGTACGGTTAAGCATACCAGAACCGAAATCTGTGGTTAAGACTTTAACACAAGCAGCCTGAGGAACTGTACCAATATCAACTTCGAAATATGCGCTAACACCGGAGCTACCAGCACTTCCACTCTGACCAGTTACAGTCACGTTAGAACCGAATGGGTTAACGATGTTAGAACCTCCGTTTGTTCCACCTGTACCAACATATCTGTTAGGAAGCAATCCGGACTGAGCAAGAACAGAGGTGTCTAATCCAGAGTAGGAAGCCTGACCCTGATAGAGCTGATGAACTGCGTCAACGATTGTGGTAACTTCTTCAGTTAACTGGTTGGTTTTGGTTGAAGAGGTTGTCTGGGAAAGAAGGACCATGACCATACCGATCAAGACAGCCATAATTCCAAGCACGAACAATGCTTCAATAAGGGTCACACCCTTACGGCCTTTAACTTCTTCTTCTTGTATTTCATTTACTGGGGTTTCGTAAGTATTCATAAAATTTATCTCCATGTTTTGATTATCAACTTCTCATTGAAGCGACATGGATATATTAGATAAAAAAAATATTTTTTTCTGAATTTGCTATTTTTTTGTAAAAAGCTATATTTTTACTGTAAAAAAACACTTTTAAAATATATAAATATAATTTTTACCCATAAAAAAATATATTTTATTCGTTTCATATGCATTTTTGTAGAATATTAGATAAAAAAAAGGACTCCAAAGGAATCCAAATAAGTTTATAATAATAATATTGACGGAATCCTGAAAGAATGGTGCTATCAATGACACCATTCTTCCTAAAATTAACCTGCTCCTCCCTGGCTTCCTTGTACTTGCATTTCAAGATCAAAGATAGATAAAAGGAATCCGATAATAACTCCTGCGGCAAACGCCATTGCTACATTCTTCATAATAGCGGTTTGAATCGCAACTTTACCAATAGACTCCTCAATCCAAAGATCACCCAAACGTCTTAATGTGTTAGCGAAGTCTGACTGTCCTGCATATGAACGTAAATCTCTTACCGTTTCCTTATCCGGATAATCATATCCAGTTTCATAGAGAGCTTCACCTAGATTTTTACCACCTCTTAGAAAGCGTTCTGTTGATGCTAATCTTTCATCGAACCAAGGGGATGCATTTCTTCTCATCGTATTAATAATCTTTAAAGGAGGAGAACCTGATGAAAGCATTGCAGATACAATTAACATAAAGGATGAACCAGAATATAAACGATAGAGAGACCATGGTGGCAATTTATCAAAGAAGACACGAGCTCTTCCTGTCCATCTTGGCATAGATATAGAAACTGAAATCATGATTCCAAATATTGCTAAAACGATAACAATTAAATAATGTGTAAAGAAGTCACCAATATTCGCCATAATTGCCGGAGTCCCCTCCCATTTACTTCTTGGTAAGACCTCACTGAATTGTGGAACGATACGAACTGAGAACATAATAAGGAAGATACAACCAGCTAATAAAAGAACGATAGGATAAATAAGCCCTTTTATAATTGTTGAAGAAATTTTCTTTTTAGCTTCCTGAATCTTAAGCAAATCTTCGATAGCTTGAACCAAATCAGATTCTTCACCTGCTGCAATAATTGTTTGTTCGCTTTCTGGAACCCAACGTTTAATGGCTTCATTTAAAGGTTTACCATCAGCCATTTCTTTACGCCATTCAGCAATAATTTTAGCAATAGGATGATCTGGTTTTCTACCATCATCAGAGGCATGAACCCAAATCATATTAAGAGCATCACCAATGGTCACACCAGCTTTTAAACACACCCTTAATTTCTGCCATATTTTAGAACGTGATTTTGTACTAAATTGAGCTTTTTCAAAATATGAATTAAAAGCTCTCACATAATCATTCTTGAGAATTTTTTGTTGTAATGCACTACTTTTCTTGTTATCCATTATCTTATTCCTTATTTATTTCGCATCCGCATAAAGATGACCAAAAACGGCTTGACCTCTTTTTTCAATATCAAATTTAGTAAAATCACCAGCAACATCAAGAACGTCCTGAGGTGATGCAATACCTTTAGTCATTTTCTGTAACGCATGTTCCTGCATTGTTAATCCGTTATGGTCATGCAACCAGACATTCATGGCATCATTGGTTTTATCATTACGAATTGGTTCCATAAAATCTTCATCAGGAGCGATTGTTTCAGCAACAGTTGCACGTCCTATAATACCTCTTCGACAATGAGAACATCCTTCATGATTTGTTAAGAAGATACCTTGGTAAGTTTCTTTTCCTTGAGCAGCTTCATCTATCGCCTTAATCTTATTTAATAAATCTTCTTCATGAATACCACTTTTTTGAATAAGTTCTGGTGAAGCATCTTTTAACGGAATCTTACAGTGAGGACATATGTTCCTCATAAGACGCTGACCTATTAATCCAGCAACAAGAGTAGGTTCTGTTAAGTTATAAATTTCGACACCAATATCTCTGAGACGATTCATAATAGCAATAGCATTATTAGCATGAAGTGATGCATATACTCTATGTCCAGTTAATGCAGCCTTAAATGCCAAACCAGCAGAAGATGCATCACGAATCTCACCGATCATAACGGTATCAGGATCGGAACGAAGGGCAGAACCTAATGCCATATTAAATGCTTCTTTCTTTTCATCTTCATTTTTAACGTTCAAAACCGCAAATTGAGCTGCACCTAAAATCACATATTCAGGAGGGTCTTCCACTGTAATAACGTTTTTACCTGGATTATCTCTCATATCAGAAGAAATCATAACAACAAGAGTTGTTGATTTACCTGAACCAGTTGGTCCAGCAATAACAGTTATACCTTCTGATTGACGACGCATCTGATTAATCGTGTCAACGTGAACTTTCTGATATCCTAAATCTGAAATTCCTTTGGTCTCTTTTGTACCTTCTTTCAAAATACGACAAACCATATAACGTCCATTTCCTGGAAGTGGACTAAATTGCAAACGGATAGACTGCACACCTTTCGGAAGGTTAGGCATATCCAGATTGGAAATACGTGCGCCCTGATACTTGTTTTTCAAATATTGTGGGTCTGCATCTCCAGCCATAGCGAATGCAGCAGCACACAAGCTATGACCCCATCCCGGTTGTTTATGTGCGAATCTATCTAATTCACTATTAATTCTGAATGCTAAATCAGTTTCATGTTGTTTTACGAATACATGGATATCTGAAACATTTTTCTTATATGCATCTTCGATTAATCCTAAAAATTCTTTTTGAAACTCTTGGGCTTCCTGTCCATTAATCGTTTCTAATCTACGCACAGACTGATTGTTGGAATACAATCTTTCATGCGTTTCATAAAGAGAACGAATTAATGGCATTGTAACAAGGAGTTCTCTATCTATATGGTGTGAATTATGCTTTAATGTTTGCCTAACAGATGCAATATATGGACTATTTTTGTCTGATTTATCAATAACAAACCATCCATTTTCCAAATAAGCACAATGTTTCTTTTGTGTTGCTGAGATTTTAATTGCAGAGGATGTCAAAACCTCTCCTTTAAAATCATTTAATGTCTCTAATTCTTCTTCTGAAGGAATCTTGGCATTATTACTGGTTGTTGTACTTAGAAAAGCAGACGATATTGTTGGTACAGAAAATAAATCATCTTCTACCTTATTCGTGTTTGTTTCTGTAGGATCAATAAAAGTTGGCGTTAAACTTGTATCCATCTCTTTAACACGCAAATCTACTCTTTGAGGAGATTCTGATCTTGGTTTTCTCTCTTGTGTATTGCGTTGCATATTATTATTACGATTTTTAATTGGAGTAACAGGTTTTGCGACAACGACTTCTTTCTTTTTAAAGAAATTAGATAGCATAATTTATTTCCTTATAAATACAAGTATAATGATATCAAAGAAAATCTTTTTTTTCTGACCCCCAAAATATCTTTAATATCATTATACTATTAAACCTGCTTATTTATTGTCGTCTTTTTTCTTTTGTGATGGATCATCATTTAATAATGAAATAATCTCACTTCTGGTAGGAACATGAGTTCCAAAGGTTAATGTATCTGATATTCCATTTTTACTAACAATAACATTTTCACTTGTTATTGATTGTACTTTACCTATTGTGCCATCAATAAAGGCAAATTTATCACCAGAAGCAACCTCTTTAGACCCGACATATGGGATTAATATTACAGCCTTCAGATTATTTGATGGCCCAAAAATAGAAGAAATCACAGGAGGAATTGATGCAGCCAATGCTCTTCTCTGTTTGATAAAGGCATCATGTTGTTGTTCCTTTTCTCTTTCTTTTTCTAATTCTGCATTTTTTTCAGCTGCTAATTCAGCTTCCTTCATTGCCATAGAATTTTCTACAGAAGAACTTTGTGGAGCACTAACAGGTTTTTGCTCTCCCCCTTCTTTATTATTATCTTTTGCTTTAGGATATTCTCGTGCTCCATCATAAGCACTCCCCCATAGTTTCATAGCAGCATCAACTTCTGCTTGTTTATATTTCATTTCTCTTAATGTTTTTGATGCATTTATTTCTGATTTTAAGGTGCCAGAATCTTCATGTTCTTGAGTCAAACTTGCATTTAAATTAATATCAGCTAACCTTGCATCAGCATCAGATAATGCTTGCTGAACTTGATTATCAATTTTATTTCCATTTACAACCATTTTTTCAGAAGACAATGGAGTTTCCGGATTGCCTTTTATCCCAGAAGGTAATGGATCAGGCAGTTTTCCTTTTCCTGTAGGCTGTAATATAGCAATACTTTTTTCACTTGTTCCGTCTGCAAAAGCCACACTACCTGCACTTAATGACAATGCTGTAAAAACCATGAACATTTTTTTTAAATTAATCATTTTTTATCTCCAAAGATATTTGTATTATTGCATATTTTTTATTGTTTTTCTAACACAGGACCATTTTGATTAGGATTAAATGGAACAGGTGCAACATTAATCATAGAACGTCTTGGAGCGCCGTGAGGACTTAATGTTTTATACTCAACATCTTTTCCACCAACAAGATTGTGACTAACGTAAGTTGATGGCTTATGAGTATTCGCATCTCCTACCAATGGTTTCGTACTTCCACGAATTACTCTGGTTTCATTCTTACTACCCCTTAAAGGAATGTCCTTATGAGGTAATTTTGGATTATCAATATTACTCTGCCAAATAGGCTCATATGCAGAAGCATCAATAGACCACAAATATCCAACGGTATCATTTTTACTTTTACCAGAAGATACAGTTACTGAATGAACAACAAAAGATTTTATTGGATTAACATATTTAATCCAGTTCAAAGGTTCAAATTCACTACGAGCTATTTTTATGTTTAGTGTCTCAAAAACAATATGATCTACATTTTGATTACTGCCCTTAATTTTGTTTTTATTATTATTTTTATTTTTGTTAGGGTCAGTTTTAGGTGGAGTGACTACAGAAATATCAAAGAAACTATTAACTTCATCTAAATTAGTTGTTTCATCTAGCCAAATACTTTCATCAGTAACATTCCCATATATTCCGTGTTTGGTATACATATATTTTGAGAAGAGTGGAGAATAATCGTATATAACACTAATCTCTTTTCCATTATGTTGAAGATGGGGTTTCATCGTTGTCGTTAAATTAATTAAGTCTGCGACTGTCGCATAATTTCCCGTTGTCTGTTTAAATAGAACTGTAACTTCTCCAGTTTTTGGAATACATTGCATTTGTGCAAAATCATATCCAGGAAGAACAATAGATGTATGAGACATAGCAGATTGACATTCTAATAATGCATATTGACCAATAGGCTGTTCATCCCATGGCCATGATTCATTTTTAGCCATTTCCTGTGCTCTTCTTTTTGCTTCCAGAGCCAGATTAGCAGAACGCATTTTTCTTGCTTGCTCTTCAACTTGGGCTTTATGTTCAGTGTAAACATTATAACCCCAATAGGCACCATATCCAACTAATCCAATAATTGAGATTACTGCAATCTGCTTAATTAAACTCTTACTGGTAGCATCTTTGAGTCGAGCTTTTGAACGTGAAGAAGAAACGATAGTAATTAAATCTTCTTCTGAGGAATGATCGAATCCAAAAGCAGCAGGAGCAATAATTCTACTCCATTCCTCACTATCATCATCAGAAAGTTTACTATTAATATAGCTTCTAGCTTCAGCTTCATCTTCAACTCGAATATCCGAACCCGGAAGAATTATTCCATCTTTAACAGCAACAAGATAATAGTATCCTTCGATTTCAAAACATGCTAAAAAGTTATCACCCCATCTATCCATTAATGATGTGGCAACAGTTTTCATCCCTTTAGCATGGCCATATTCACTAGAACCTAAAGCATACTGTGTACTTGTTACTAAATACAAATTCGCATTATTGTTTTTAGCTTGAATACAAGCTTCTTTCGCAATTTTTCTTTTAGATAACTTTTCATCTTCAGAATTTAAATGAGGAATATCCCACAAGAGTCCCCAAGCATACTGTTTATTCCCGATTGTTAAAGCTCCACCTTGACCATGGAAACTAGAGGTTTCTGATGAGTGGCCCTCATCAGAAAATCCTAAATCATCAGAAAAATTATCATACTTATCATCGGCCATCGAAGAATCCTTTTATTTATTCTATACTATCAGAATAAGAAATTGCTTTCTGACTTAATATGGTTGGAGTAATAACAATAACGATCATAGTCTTTGTTTCTGATCCAGATTGTGATCCACCCAAACCGATAAAGCTAGGTTTACCTGTTCCAGATTTATCTGCGGTTGTATTTGTTTGCTGGAATCCAGACATTACAACAGGCTTACCATTTGGAACCATTGCTTCCTGCTGAAAGTTTCTAGCAATAACGTTTACAAGCTGAACCGTCTGGTTCCCAGATGTAAATGTATCAAATCCGTCGTTCGCACCATCAAGATCGGAAAGAGAAGAACCAAAATGCAAGAGGATAGAATCATTCCCCGGCATAACTTGTGGAAGAGCCATCATGTTAAATCCGAAGGTAACAGAACCTGGAGTCAATGTTGTCTGAGAGTTAGAAGAAGATGATGAACTTGTACTTGTTACCATTGTTTGAACTTCAGCAACATAACCACGAGTATGAGCTACCTGAATTGGAGCAGGAACACCATTCAATGTCATAATATTAGTATTTGTAGTAACCTCAACATGTCCTACTTTAGACAACTCCTGAATAAGGAATTGACTTTTACTATTAGAGAATCCTAGAACCTGTTGACCAGCATCTGTTGCAGCAGTAATCGCAGACCCAGCATAACCTGTTACGAATTTGTTAAGTATTCCCTTCATGTCAACTGTTAAAGCATCTGATGCTGTCATCTGAACAGAAAGAACCATAACATTCAACTCAACCTGCTTGGATAAAATTGCATTCTGTGTATCAATAAAGTTTTGGATTTTATCCATAACACCAGAAGGAGCGGTTACAGAGATCGTTCCAGTAGCACGAGAAACTGCCAACCATCCTTTAGAACCACTTGCTTCCATAATAGTTCTAATAGAACCTTCAATATCATCCCATATCTTAATCTGTATATCAGCAGAAGTGGACTGATTATTGTTACCACTTGCAGCTTTAGATGTCGTACCAGTACCCTGAACGGAAGAGTTCATTTCCTGAGTCATGCCTGTACTCATTTTCATACCAGCAATTGGAAGAGCAGTAATATGATAAGTTCTAGTAACATTACGATAAAACATAATTTTACCACCATCAATATTAACATATTTCCATGTAATTCCAAAATAAGAAGAAATTTCATTTAACAAAGAAGATAATGGTCCAGATTTAAACGCTACAACCATACGTTTATCATCTCCAAATGTTTCTCCTTGAGAATCAGAACCATCACCTTGACTCAAACCAAGATTATTAATTGCTGCACCTAAATTTGTTCCACCAGGACCACCAGGAGCGAATCTTGCAGCAGTCGTATTTAAACGTGATGCCTGAGTTTCTTGAGCCGATGCTCCACCGCCTCCATTTGATGCACCTGAAAACACATCAGATGCAAAATCAACAGGGATATTGGTAGCCTGTGTTATTTTTTGTGCAATCTCTCTCAAAGATAATGCTTGTTGTGGCTTCTGTAATGTGACGCCATAAGATTCCCATTGATATGGAAGAGGAGAACCGTGATCTGCACGAATAGAACGGCCACCAGTCCACACACCATTATCAATTTCATCATTTGAATCATCGGGCTTTAATGGAAGTTGACTCTTATAAAATTCATCTGCAGCAATAGATGCCTTAGTCGTTGCGACCCTATCTGCTGTACCGATTTCAGTTTGAGAACATGCACTCAAAAGACATACTGATGCAACAGATGACATTAATATTCTTGTGAACGTTTTTTTTCTTTTAATCATTTGTTATTTCCTTGGTTAGTCATAATAATACACAATATCATAATAATTTTGATAAATATTAGCTACCATCATCAAAATTATAAACATGAAGAACATGGTTCCCAACATAAAACTTATACTTTGGTTTCGGAGTAGAATATTCTTGAACAGAGCGAACTAAAGTTCTAACAACTGACATAAAGTCACCATTTAAAGTAACAGGCATATCAATTGGATACAGAACTCGTGCATCATAATCCACTTTCCAGCCATTAGCATTGGCCCATATCTGGAGAACCTGATCTAATTTTGAACCACCTGCAGCATAATATATTCCTTCACCACCTCCTGCTGGAGCATATGAAGTTCTTGGCATATTAGAGATTTCCTTAGCCTTCAAATTAGGAACAAGTAAATCACCATCCTGTGGACCCGTATATTCTGTTCTTGGAACAACACCACTATGAATAGATTGTGAGGATTTATTAGAAGGTTCTACAACGTGAGACATCGAATCTTGTACATCCTGACTTGTAGAATGTTGGATTCTAGTTGCATTACTGTCAGTAACTACTGGTCTCTGATCTGCCACGCTAGGAGGAGGTGGTGCTACTGGAGTCACAACTGGAGCTGGAGATTGAGTGTTAGATGGAGAAACAACTGGAGAGACAGATATCCCAGAATTAGCATCCTGTCCTGTAATAATAATATTTTTCCCCTTAATGGTTGACTGATAACCATTTGCTTCTGTTGTTGTTGCAAGAATATCTTTCCAATTTCTACCACCACTCCATGAAACTTTTTTAGTTTTATCAACGCCATTCCATGATATTGAATAACCATTTGGAACAATAGATGTAACTGCTATGCTGATAGGAACGTCTTTTCCGAATTCATCATTAGGGACGACATCTCCATTGACTCCTGTTGGATTGATAGCATTAGGCTCTACAGGTAATGCTGTTATAGTCTTTGAAGTGGAAACTGGTTCTACTGTTACAGTAGGGGATACTGGGATTTCAACTTTTTGTTTATGTAAATATACAACTTGTGCATTCGTATTGATAGAGAAAAGACTACCAAATACACATGTTGCCATTAAAAATCTTTTTTTCATTATAATATCTCCAGATGAAACGTCTTAGCGTTTTTCTATATTACTCAAATTTTCGTTTATTTTTGTTGTTTTTAATTTATTTATTGCTAATAAAACATTATTTTCTAAAAAAACATTCCCAATATAACGATTAATTCCATTAACCTCTCCTTGAAATGTTCGTCCATTCAATATAGGTCTGCTTTCTAATATAGTCGTTTTCTCTGTATGAGATAAATCAGAGAATCCCATAGCTATTTTATCAAACACCACTCCTGTCATTGAATCCATAATATAGAGGTCAGAAAGGAAAACAATAAATCTTAAGCTTCTGCCTTTTAAAAAATTAAGTTCTTCTTTGAAAAAATCTCCAGAATCATTCATAACAAAATCAAACCTGGATATCGTAGGTTGTAATTTATTAAAATCATCAAAATTAAAATTAATTTCATCAGAAAGGGTGGGTCCAATAAGAATAGGAAGTTTTTCAAACTCTTTGGTAAAGCCATCATTATCAGTCGCAAAATAAACATCTGACTCTTTCATCATATCAATAACGTATTGAGCAAGAGAACGCAAACTATAGATTTGCCTACTTTGTTTAATAGGAGCAATGGAATCCGCCTTGTATCTTGTCATAATATTGTTATAAAATAAGACACACCATGAATTTGTATCATAAGCATATTTCCCTGCAACTCTTCTATTAGAACATTTATAAAATTTGTTTTTAATAGGATTTGCTTTCAAACCTGAAGAGGAATCATATAAAGGTAAAATACGAGCATTCACAGGCATTTTCATAATATCTTTTATTTGCTCTCTTTTTTCATTATTATTTAAATCTAATATGTTATTCATCAGATAACCTGCTCCTGTTTAATAATTTTTGCGGCTTCCCTATATAGAATAGCCCCTTGTGCTCCATTATCTTTAGCTAAAATAAGAGCCCTTTCTAATAATGAGTTATCATTGATTCCAATAATACTTCCTAATGTTTTAATTTCTTGACGTGTTGGTCGATTTGCATCTGTATCAATATTTTGTAAGATGATAGATGGGAAAGCATTCTTCTTCTCGGTATAATATGAGAAAATCTTCTGTATTAATTTAGGACCAATCCCCTTGATCTGTTTTAAGGTCGCCTCATCACCATGCTCTAATGCTTCTAATAACTTTTCAACACCAATAGACAACAAATTAAATGCATTAGAACTGCCTAACCCTTGTATAT
>Ga0157365_10000243_pt1 | contig 25481 bp, 15 predicted proteins | sample AttsexASBM3_FD_111478 | JGI IMG/M metagenome (GOLD analysis project Ga0157365, IMG submission 111478) | Fungus gardens microbial communities from leaf cutter ant in Ribeirão Preto, State of São Paulo, Brazil - Atta sexdens ASBM3 | ecosystem: Host-associated > Fungi > Mycelium > Unclassified ... | reverse complement strand
CATCGCGTTCCGGCGGCATAGTCACTCACGTGTTTCGCGCACGTCGTCACTTCTTCGCCATCAATAATGGGCGCAGCAACTGCGTAATGGGCGGCGAGGAGTGAATATAAAACGCATCCTGATAAAAAGAGCGGCATGGGCATATCCTTAAGCGCGCATGAGATTAAAAACCTCTGATCAAACCCGCACATAATAACGCGGTAAAAAGCGTCTGGCGGGCAATACCGCGTCATTGAGGCCTTTATTGCTCACATTCAGAATCGGCTCCAGGCATTATCTGTCGAACGCGGATGCGCCGCTTAATTCGCCCGTCTTATTTAGCTGCGATTTTGTCGTCTGAACGCGTTTCTGTGACATATTTCATTGAAAATAGTTATGAAACACGCCGCATACTTTCCCCTCTGCTTATATATTGCCTTAGCATTTTTTGCTGTATGCATAACTAATTTCGCCATAAACCGTTCATAAGTTCGCCAGAGTGCGAGAAATTTTAAGTTAACCGCATAAAACATAAGCGCTGGATGTTACAAAATATCAAGATGATTATTCTGCCAGCAGGGGCGTAGCATAAATTTCCGTGCTGAAAACTCGGCCATGAGGTTTTTTTAATCTTTGTTTGCCGTTTCTCACCCCGGTTGTAAATCCCGGATAGCTGTATTGACGTTTGCCTGTTCTGTTGACAGATTGTAGGGCGTGAGGGTCATTTTACGGACAATCTGTACTGCAACTCAGTCTCCCTTGCGAAAGGAATCCCCAGCCTCACAATTAACGATCGGACCGGGCAAAAAATAAAAAAGGTCTGACGGATAACACAACACCTATCACATTGGAGCAGAAGAATGAGTATTTCCTTGAAGAAGTCAGGGATGCTGAAGTTTGGGCTGAGCCTGGTGGCGATGACCGTTGCAGCAAGCGTGCAGGCCAAAACCCTGGTTTACTGTTCAGAAGGCTCGCCTGAAGGCTTTAACCCACAGCTCTTCACCTCTGGCACCACCTATGACGCAAGCTCTGTGCCTATTTATAACCGCCTGGTGGAATTCAAAACCGGCACCACGGAAATTATTCCGGGGCTCGCGGAAAAATGGGACGTCAGCGAAGATGGTAAAACCTATACTTTCCATCTGCGCAAAGGCGTGAAATGGCAGGACAATAAAGAATTTAAACCGACGCGCGAATTTAACGCCGATGACGTCGTGTTCTCGTTTGATCGTCAGAAAAACGCGCAAAACCCGTACCATAAAGTCTCTGGCGGCAGCTACGAATATTTCGAAGGCATGGGCCTGCCGACGCTGATTAGCGAAGTGAAAAAAGTCGACGACAATACGGTCCAGTTCGTACTGACTCGTCCTGAAGCGCCGTTCCTCGCGGATATGGCGATGGACTTCGCGTCGATCCTCTCCAAAGAATATGCCGACAATATGCTGAAAGCGGGCACCCCGGAGAAAGTCGACCTGAACCCGATCGGCACCGGTCCGTTCCAGCTTCTGCAATACCAGAAAGACTCCCGTATTCTCTATAAAGCGTTCCCGGGCTTCTGGGGCACCAAGCCGAAGATTGACCGCCTGGTGTTCTCCATTACCCCGGATGCGTCCGTGCGTTATGCCAAGCTTCAGAAAAACGAGTGCCAGGTCATGCCGTACCCGAACCCGGCGGACATTGCGCGCATGAAGCAGGATAAAAGCATCAACCTGATGGAGCAGGCCGGTCTGAACGTGGGCTACCTCTCTTTCAACACCGAGAAGAAGCCGTTTGACGACGTGAAAGTGCGTCAGGCGCTGACTTACGCGGTGAATAAAGAATCCATCATCAAAGCGGTTTATCAGGGCGCGGGCGTTGCCGCTAAAAACCTGATCCCGCCGACCATGTGGGGCTATAACGACGACGTGAAGGATTACACCTATGACGTCGAGAAAGCCAAAGCGCTGCTCAAAGAAGCGGGCCAGGATAAAGGCTTCACCGTTGAGCTGTGGGCGATGCCGGTACAGCGTCCGTATAACCCGAACGCGCGCCGTATGGCCGAGATAATCCAGGCTGACTGGGCGAAAATCGGCGTTCAGGCGAAAATCGTGACCTACGAGTGGGGCGAGTACCTCAAACGCGCCAAAGCGGGCGAACACCAGGCTGTGATGATGGGCTGGACCGGCGACAACGGGGATCCGGATAACTTCTTCGCGACCCTGTTCAGCTGCGACGCGGCGAAAGATGGCTCCAACTACTCTCGCTGGTGCTACAAGCCGTTTGAAGATCTGATCCAGCCGGCGCGCGCCACCGAAGACCACAACAAACGTATCGAGCTCTACAAACAGGCTCAGGTCGTGATGCACGATCAGGCGCCGGCGCTTATCGTCGCGCACTCCACCGTGTATGAGCCGGTGCGTAAAGAGGTCAAAGGTTACGTGGTCGATCCGCTGGGTAAACACCACTTCGAAAACGTCTCCGTTGAATAATTAAAACCATCAGGGGCGCGTGAGCGCCCCGTGCCCGGCGACGCTGCGCTTATCTCGGTCTACACTTTCAGGCCGGGTAAGCGTAGCGCCCCCGGCAGCAGTGCTTTATTCCCTCACTGGAAGACGAGGGAATGAGATTTGTGAGCAATACAGACCACATCCCCTGGTTGTGCGTCACTACAGAGAATCCGGGTTATGTTGCAGTTCATCCTCCGACGTCTGGGGCTCGTTATCCCGACGTTTATCGGTATCACCCTTCTCACTTTTGCCTTCGTCCATATGATCCCCGGCGACCCGGTGATGATCATGGCGGGCGAACGTGGTATTTCCCCTGAGCGTCACGCGCAGCTGCTGGCCGAGCTTGGCCTCGATAAGCCGCTGTGGGAACAGTATCTCCACTACATCTGGGGCGTGCTGCATGGCGATTTAGGGATCTCGCTGAAAAGCCGGCTCCCGGTCTGGGAAGAGTTCGTGCCGCGCTTTAAAGCGACGCTGGAACTGGGCATCTGCGCGATGATTTTCGCCGTCGCCGTGGGTATTCCGGTGGGCGTACTGGCCGCGGTGAAGCGCGGTTCCATCTTCGATCACACCGCGGTAGGCCTGGCGCTGACCGGCTACTCCATGCCTATCTTCTGGTGGGGCATGATGCTGATTATGCTGGTCTCGGTGCAGTGGAACCTGACGCCGGTGTCCGGGCGCGTCAGCGATATGGTGTTCCTTGACGACACCAACCCGCTGACCGGCTTTATGCTCATCGACACCGCCATCTGGGGCGAAGAGGGCAACTTTATCGACGCGCTGGCGCATATGATCCTGCCTGCCGTGGTGCTCGGCACCATTCCGCTGGCGGTTATCGTGCGTATGACCCGCTCCGCGATGCTGGAAGTGCTCGGCGAAGATTACATCCGCACCGCGCGCGCCAAGGGCCTGACCCGTATGCGCGTCATCATCATTCACGCGCTGCGCAACGCCATGCTGCCGGTCGTGACGGTGATCGGGTTGCAGGTGGGCACGCTGCTGGCGGGCGCCATCCTGACGGAAACCATCTTCTCCTGGCCGGGGCTCGGCCGCTGGCTGATTGACGCGCTGCAACGCCGCGATTATCCGGTGGTGCAGGGCGGCGTGCTGCTGGTGGCGACGATGATTATCCTCGTCAACCTGCTGGTCGATCTGCTCTATGGCGTGGTGAACCCGCGTATTCGTCATAAGAAATAAGGGGCCATCATGACGCAAATGACTGAAAACAAAGTGGTGGCCGCACCGGTGCCGATGACGCCGATGCAGGAGTTCTGGCACTACTTCAAACGTAACAAAGGCGCTGTGGTTGGCCTGGTCTATGTGGTGGTGATGATTATCATCGCCGTGTTTGCGAACGTTATCGCGCCGCATAACCCGGCGGACCAGTTCCGCGACGCGCTGCTGGCCCCGCCGGTCTGGCAGGATGGCGGCAGCTGGGCGCATATTCTCGGCACCGACGACGTGGGCCGCGATGTCATGTCGCGCCTGATGTACGGCGCGCGCCTGTCGCTGCTGGTCGGCTGTCTGGTGGTGGTGCTGTCGCTGGTGATGGGCATTGTGCTCGGCCTGGTGGCGGGCTATTTCGGCGGTATCGTCGATACCATCATCATGCGCGTGGTCGACATCATGCTGGCGCTGCCGAGCCTGCTGCTGGCGCTGGTGCTGGTGGCGATTTTCGGCCCGTCCATCGTTAACGCCTCGCTGGCGCTTACCTTCGTGGCGCTGCCGCACTACGTGCGCTTAACCCGCGCGGCGGTGCTGGTGGAAGTGAGCCGCGATTACGTCACCGCCTCGCGCGTGGCGGGCGCGGGCGCGATGCGCCAGATGTTCGTGAACATTTTCCCTAACTGCCTTGCGCCGCTGATTGTTCAGGCGTCGCTGGGTTTCTCGAATGCCATTCTCGATATGGCCGCACTGGGCTTTCTCGGCATGGGTGCGCAGCCGCCGACACCGGAGTGGGGCACCATGCTCTCCGACGTGTTGCAGTTCGCGCAAAGTGCCTGGTGGGTCGTGACCTTCCCGGGTCTCGCAATCCTGCTGACGGTGCTGGCATTTAACCTGATGGGTGACGGCCTGCGTGACGCGCTCGACCCCAAACTCAAGCAGTAAAGAGGCACGAGATGGCGTTATTGAATGTAGATAAATTATCGGTGCACTTCGGCGACGAAGGCACCCCGTTCCGCGCCGTAGACCGCGTGAGCTACAGCGTGAATCAGGGCGAAGTGGTCGGCATCGTGGGCGAATCGGGCTCCGGCAAATCGGTCAGCTCGCTGGCTATCATGGGCCTTATCGATTTCCCCGGTCGCGTGATGGCGGACAAACTGGAATTCAACGGCCAGGACTTACAGCGCATCTCGGAAAAAGATCGCCGTAACCTGGTCGGCGCCGAAGTGGCGATGATCTTCCAGGATCCGATGACCAGCCTGAACCCCTGCTACACCGTGGGTTTCCAGATTATGGAAGCCATCAAAGTGCACCAGGGCGGCAATAAAAAGACCCGCCGTCAGCGCGCGATTGACCTGCTCAATCTGGTCGGTATTCCTGACCCGGCGTCGCGTCTTGACGTTTACCCGCACCAGCTGTCGGGCGGTATGAGCCAGCGTGTGATGATTGCGATGGCGATCGCCTGTCGTCCGAAGCTGCTGATTGCCGATGAACCGACGACCGCGCTGGATGTAACTATCCAGGCGCAGATCATCGAACTGCTGCTGGAGCTGCAGCAAAAAGAGAACATGGCGCTGATCCTCATCACCCATGACCTCGCGCTGGTGGCCGAAGCGGCGCACAAAATCATCGTGATGTACGCAGGCCAGGTGGTGGAAACCGGCGAAGCGCGGGATATCTTCCGCGCCCCGCGCCATCCCTATACGCAGGCGCTGCTGCGCGCGCTGCCGGAGTTTGCGCAGGATAAAGCGCGTCTGGCGTCGCTGCCGGGCGTCGTGCCGGGGAAATATGACCGCCCGACCGGCTGTCTGCTTAACCCGCGCTGCCCCTACGCCACCGAGCGCTGCCGCGCAGAAGAACCGGCGTTAAACCTGGTGGACAATGGTCGCCAGTCGAAATGCCACTATCCCCTCGATGATGCCGGGAGGCCAACCAATTATGAGCACGCATGAGGCCACCACGCAGCAACCGCTGTTGCAGGCTATCGACCTGAAAAAACATTACCCGGTGAAGAAAGGTCTCTTCGCGCCGGAACGTCTGGTAAAAGCGCTGGACGGCGTCACCTTTACGCTTGAGCGCGGCAAAACGCTGGCGGTAGTGGGCGAGTCCGGCTGCGGGAAATCCACGCTCGGTCGTCTGCTTACTATGATAGAAACGCCGACCGGCGGCGAGCTCTATTATCAGGGCCAGGATCTGCTGAAACCGGACGCCACGGCGGAGAAACTGCGCCGCCAGAAAATCCAGATCGTGTTCCAGAACCCGTATGGCTCCCTGAACCCGCGTAAAAAAGTGGGGCAAATCCTTGAGGAGCCGCTGCTTATCAACACTTCGCTCAGCAAAGAGGCGCGTCGTGAAAAAGCGCTGGCGATGATGGCGAAAGTGGGGCTGAAAACCGAGCATTACGACCGCTATCCGCATATGTTCTCAGGCGGCCAGCGTCAGCGTATCGCTATCGCGCGCGGGCTGATGCTGGACCCGGACGTGGTGATCGCCGACGAACCGGTGTCGGCGCTCGACGTTTCGGTGCGCGCGCAGGTGCTGAATCTGATGATGGATTTGCAGCAGGATCTGGGGCTCTCTTATGTGTTTATCTCCCACGATTTGTCCGTGGTGGAGCACATCGCCGATGAAGTGATGGTGATGTATCTCGGCCGCTGCGTGGAGAAGGGCACGAAAGATCAGATTTTCTCGAACCCGCGTCATCCGTACACCCAGGCGCTGCTCTCGGCGACGCCGCGCCTGAACCCGGACGACCGCCGCGAGCGCATCAAGCTCACCGGCGAGCTGCCAAGCCCGCTGAATCCGCCGCCGGGGTGCGCCTTTAGCGCCCGCTGCCGTCGCCGTTTCGGGCCGTGCACGCAGATCCAGCCGCAGCTGAAGGAATACAACGGTCAGCTGGTCGCCTGTTTCGCCGTCGATCAGGACGAAACCGGCGAGCCGCGTATTCCGTAACCCGCGCGCAAAATAAAAAGCCGACGCATGCGTCGGCTTTTTTATGGTTGTCGTTGGCGGAACGGTGGATGCGCTCCGCTTATCCACCCAACATTGCATTGATAACTCACGTAGGGCGGGTAAGCGTGCGCACCCGCCACGTTACACATTTCACACCCGCTTATTGCGGGTACGGCACCCAGTCGCCACCGCTCAGGCGCACCCAGGGTTTGCCCTGATACTGCACCACCACGGCGTTGGCGTTCTCGGACACCGGCGCGCTCTGCGGCAAATTGCTGGTCAGCTTCTGCCAGTCCACGTTATCGGCCACGAAGTCTTTGCCATCCAGCATCCGCACCACCAGCTCGGAAATCGCGAGGAAACTGCTCGGCTGATCGATTTCAATGGCCGGGCCCTGATGCGGCGCTTTCATGCCGATAAACTTAATGCCGACCGGCACATGCGTGATGGCCGGGCTCGGGATATCGCGCAGGCCGGAAACCTGCATCTTATCGCCCTGCAGCGCCGCGCCGTGCTCCGGCACCACGACCACCATCACTTTGCGGTTCTCTTTCTCAAGCTGCGTCAGGAACGCGTCCAGCTCGTCAAACAGCTTCTGCGCGCGCGCTTTGTAATCGGCGGTTTTGCTGTTGCCCGGATAATGGTTGCCGTCATGCAGCGGCAGCAGGTTAAAGAACGTGGCGCTGCGATCGCCGCTGCCTTCGCCCTTCACGGTCTGCTGCCAGCGCTCAAGCACCGCGGCGTCGTCGTAGACCGGCGAGCCGTCGAACGACAGCAGATTCACCGGCAGCCCCGACTGATCCATCAGTGGCTCCTGCATATTGCCGTTTTCACGCACTTCTTTCAGGAAGTTACCGAACACGCCGTTATGGTCCATCATCAGGTGGCGCTTAAAGCCGAGCTTCGCCAGATTATCGAACAGATAACACTGCTCACCGGCGGGCTGATACAGATTTTTATGCGACGGCTGACCGCAGCTGGCGCGCAGCAGGCGGATAGCTGCCGGGCCGCTGTAGGACGTGCCGGAGTTAAAATTCTTAAACACGATGTCGAAATGCGACCACAGCGGGTGCGACATCAGACCGGTGGCCTCGACATCGGTCCACGCCAGCGAGCAGATGTTAATCACCAGCAGGTCAAACGGCTGGGCGTCGGCCGGCAGGCTCGACGGGAACGTCGTCTGGCGCTTGGCTTCGCTGGTGTAGAAGCTGTTCAGCCAGTCGTTAATGCTCTGGGTGCTCGCAGGCGCGGTTTGCAGCGGAATATCGCCCGCCACCACATTATTGGCGGCGGTGGCGACCGTCGGCGCCGCGCCGCCGCCCGTGGTGGTCACGGTAGCGGGCGCGGTATTTCCGGCGGGCCACAGCGAGACCATCGGGCCGGTTACGGTCAGCACGTTAAGCCAGACCATAATCGCCACCACAAACACCGTCACCCGCACCCACTGGGAAAGGAACATCCAGGCGACCAGCAGCACAAAAGCGGCGCCGATCATCTGCCAGTTAATAAAGCGCGTCACCAGATCCAGCACGTAGTCGGTGCTAAAGCCCGCCACCTGCGAGCCCTGGCTCATAATGCTTTGCGGCCCCGGCAGCCAGGTGTCGTGCCAGAACAGGCCGATACCGACCGGAATGGCGACCCAGTGGCGCAGACGATGCAGGCGCAGATTCGGGATTGGGAACAGCAGGAAAGCCATAAACACCAGGTTGGCGAGCGGATGGAAATTCAGGTAGCCCGTCCAGAGCAGACCGAATTTCAGCAGAAAATAGTAGTTCCAGCCGGAAAGACCGCGCCAGTTTTGCCAGCCCGAACGGGCAAGAGGAGCGGAGTGAACGTGATTAGTCATGTTTTACATTTGCCTTGACGGTAGAGCGGCGGCGCAACGTACCTGCGGGTTTAACAAAGCGGGGGCGAAACAGCAGCGGGCGCAGCGTTTTCATCATACGTCGCTTACCCACGCACAGCGCATACCCCAAAGGAATGAACACCAGCGCGCACAGCGCGATAAGCTGAAGAATATCGCTAATCGACATCATAACGCGCGCTCCTGTGCCGGGTCGTTAAGCAACGTGACGGGCGTCGGTGCGCGGTGCGCGGCGGGTTTTGGCGCATCGGCCAGACGCGCGGCGGTCTGGCTCGCCTGACGCGTCATTTCAAGCGGCGCGGTCCACTGTTCCGGGCGCATCGCGCTCATCTGGACTATCTCCGCCGCTATCTGTTTATCTTCATGCCAGACCATGCGGTTGGAAAACAGCTCGCTTATCGGCAGCGGGAAGATATGGCTCAGCGCGGTATCAAGATCGGTTATCCGGCAGAAGGAGAGAAACAGCACCAGCCGGTTTTCGCCGAGCGTGACGATATCGCCCATGCGCCCCGGACGACAGAGCGTCAGCGCCTGCTCGACGCGAATGCCCGGCACCGGGCGCAGCGCCACCAGAATGCCTTTGTTGTCCTGCGGGATAAGCAGGTTGTTCATCAGCGCGCCGACGGCGTTACAGAATAGCTCCCACGGCTGATAGCCGCGCATTTTCAGCGGCTGCATCGCCTCCAGCAGCATATTCACATCTTCCGGCACAAAGCGGGTGAACTGCTGGTTCTGCACGCTTTCAATCAGCGTCAGGCAACGGGAGAGCGGGGCGTTCCACGGGATAACCATATTCGCGCCGCAGCCCAGCAGGAGCCGTTCGTCGGTGGCGCGCACGCTGGCTTTGTTTTCACGCACGATGATTTTCAGCGCGCTGCCGCGCTGGCGGCGTAGCGCGTGTACGTGACGCGCCAGCCCTTCAATCTGATTGTTTTGCGACAGCGAGAAAATCACCGTCGCGGCCTGCGCCTGACGGGCCTCGTTAAACAGCGCGTCGTTGCTCTCAAACAGCGTCCAGTTCTCGGAAAGCGGCGGCGCGCCTTCCAGTACGGCGATATGGCTCAGCACGCGGCGTTCGTCGCTGCGCGACTGCAACGACACTTCCTGACGCGGCACCAGCGCCAGGCGGTCATTGATCAACGTCACCTGCAGCTGCTGGCGCGCGCTCACGCCTTTATCGTTAAACCAGAACGCCACGTCATACAGCCAGGCGTCGCCCTGATAGCGCAGCGTGGCAAGACCAGAAAGGTGCTGGTATTCACTCATCAGCATCGACGTTTGCCGATCGGCCTGCGCGCCGGAATTAATAATCAGCAATGTGCAGTGATGTTCCTGCGCCCAGCTTTGGCTTTTTCTTATCCAGGCTTTAATATGAGCGGGCGCGACATCCTGCCAGGCGTTTTCCGCGCACAGCAGCACAATCAAATAGTTTTCCGGTTCAAAACTGCAAAGCAGATCGTGATGCAGACGATGAAACGCCTTATGACTATTCGGCATTGTAAACAGGCGGACTTCATCGGGGCCTTGCGGCGCGGACGGCAGTGGCGCAATAACGGTTTCCGGCGCGGCGTTCATCGTAATAACGGCCACTTTCGCCTGCGGCGTTTGCGCAAGAAGTGTTTGATTAACGAGCGTTATTGCGTCGCTATGGCGATCGCAATTTATCCAGCCCAGGCCGTCAGCGGAAATATGACGCAGCTCATCCCATAGCGAATCAATGCCAATTGAAAAAACAAGAGCCATGGCGCCCTCAATATATAAAGAGTATGACTGTCAGTTTACTAGCGAAAGCCAGGAAATAAACCTAACATTGAAATTAAAGAACATGATCATTAGCATGCAAGCCGGGATTGCGCATATTGGCTGTTTTCGTTGGCTGGCTTTAGTGATATTGCTCTAAGGAAAAATAGAATATATGCCTGAGAATGACGCTAAGGCTGAACGCCAGCCCGATCATGGCTACACCTTCCAGAACGATTTTGAAGCACTCAGCCGGGTGTTTTCACTTCCAGATCTCGACTACACCGATATTTCTCAACGTGAACAACTCGCGACGGCGATTGCGCGCTGGCCGCTGCTGGCGGAATTAGCGCGCCGTGATTCAGGAGCGCAAGAAGGATGACCGTTCTGGCATTACAGGGCGTACGGGGCGGCGTGGGCACCACCTCTTTAACGGCGGCGCTCGGGTGGGCGCTGCATCAGTTGGGTGAATCGGTGCTGGTGATTGACGCCTCGCCGGACAACCTGCTGCGGCTCTCGTTTAATATCGATTTCGACCATCCCGACGGCTGGGCGCGCGCGCTGCTCGACAATAAACCCTGGCAGTCCACCGCATGGCGTTACGCGCCGGGTCTCGATGTGCTGCCCTATGGCGCGCTGCATCAGGCTGAGTGGGAAAACCGCGGCGCGCTGACGGCGTCGCTCGGCGTCTTCGCCAGCCATCTGCAGCATCTCAAGGCGAGCGGCCACTGGCGCTGGATCTTGCTCGATTTGCCGTGCGGCTTCGACGCCGTCACCCGCAACCTGTTGCAGGTCGCCGACCGCACGTTCTGCGTCGTCCAGCCCGACGCCAACTGCCATTCGCGCTTACATCAGCAGGCGCTGCCCAACGGCTGCGATCTGCTGGCGAATTTTCGGCTGATTTCAAGCCAGGTGCAGAACGACATCTGGCAGCTCTGGCTGCAGACGCAGCGCCATCTGGTGCCAGTCGCGATACACCGCGACGAGGCGATGATGGAGAGCTTCGCCGCCAAACAGCCGGTGGGTGAATACCGCCCGGATTCACTGGTGGCGGAAGAGATAGTCACGCTGGCGAACTGGTGCCTGCTGCATTACGGGAGAGACGGGGCATGATAAGCATCTCCGCCCTGCTGCTTGCGCCGCCGGCGCGTGCGCGGCTGCGCGAGCGTTATTTGACGTACCGACGCAACGGCGCGCCGCCTTTCAGCGCGGCGCTGGGCTGCGTGTGGCTGACGCTCGCCTGGCTGCTGTTGCCGCTGGAAAACCCGCACTGGCAGGCGATCCGCGCGCAACATAGCCTGCTGTTTCCTCATATCAACCCCGACCGCCCGCGTCCGCTGGATGTGGTGCGCTATCTGCTGCAGGGCGCGTGGCTGCTGACGCTCCAGCCCTGGCGCGCCGTCGCCGCGCCGCGCTGGCGGGCGGTCTCGAAGCTTCAAATCTGGCGCGAGCGGTTTAACCTCTGGCTGGAGACGCTCCCGCAGCGCTTTAGCGACGAGACCGACCATCTCAACGACGAAAAAGAGCTGGGCCATATCAACGAGGGCCTGCGCCGCGTCGTGCTGGGCGTCGTGGTCTTTTTCTCGCTGGTGCTGGCCATCCTGTGCGTGACGCAGCCGTTTAACCCGCTGTCGCAGTTTATCTTCCTGATGCTGCTGTGGGGCGTGGCGCTGCTGGTGCGCCGTCTGCCGGGCCGGTTCTCGGCGCTGATGCTGATTGTGCTGTCGCTCACCGTCTCGTGCCGCTACATCTGGTGGCGCTACACGTCCACGCTCAACTGGAACGATCCGGTCAGCCTCGTGTGCGGCCTGGTGCTGCTGGTGGCGGAAACCTACGCGTGGGTGGTGCTGGTGCTCGGCTACTTCCAGGTTATCTGGCCGCTGAATCGCCAGCCGGTGCCGCTGCCCAAAGATCTCAACACCTGGCCTTGCGTGGATATTTTCGTGCCGACCTATAACGAAGATCTGCACGTCGTGAAAAACACGATTTACGCCTCGCTCGGCATGGACTGGCCGAAAGACAAGCTGACTATCTGGATCCTCGACGACGGCGGTCGCGAGGAGTTTCGCCGCTTCGCCGAATCGGTCGGCGTGCAGTATGTCGCCCGCACGACGCACGAGCACGCCAAAGCGGGCAACATCAACAACGCGCTGAAGCTTGCGAAGGGCGATTTCGTCTCGATTTTCGACTGCGACCACGTGCCGACGCGCTCGTTCCTGCAAATGACGGTCGGCTGGTTCCTGAAAGACAAAAAGCTCGCGATGATGCAGACGCCGCACCACTTCTTCTCGCCGGACCCGTTCGAGCGCAACCTCGGGCGTTTTCGTAAAACGCCGAACGAAGGGACGCTGTTCTACGGTCTGGTGCAGGATGGCAACGACATGTGGGACGCGACGTTTTTCTGCGGCTCGTGCGCCGTGATCCGCCGCGGCCCGCTTGATGAAATCGGCGGCATCGCGGTCGAAACCGTGACCGAGGACGCCCATACCTCGCTGCGCCTGCACCGGCGCGGCTACACCTCCGCCTATATGCGTATTCCGCAGGCGGCGGGGCTTGCGACGGAAAGCCTTTCGGCGCATATCGGCCAGCGTATCCGCTGGGCGCGCGGCATGGTGCAGATTTTCCGCCTCGACAACCCGCTGTTCGGCAAGGGGCTGAAGCTCGGACAGCGTTTGTGCTACGTCAACGCCATGCTGCACTTCCTCTCCGGCGTGCCGCGACTAATCTTCCTCACCGCGCCGCTGGCGTTTCTGCTGCTGCACGCTTACATCATCTACGCCCCGGCGCTGATGATCGCGTTGTTCGTGTTGCCACATATGGCGCATGCGAGCCTGACTAACTCCAAAATCCAGGGCAAATATCGCCACTCGTTCTGGAGCGAAATCTACGAAACGGTGCTCGCCTGGTACATCACGCGACCCACGATGGTGGCGCTCTTCAACCCGCACAAAGGGAAATTCAACGTCACCGCCAAAGGCGGTCTGGTGGAAGAAGAGTATGTCGACTGGGTGATTTCGCGCCCGTACCTGATGCTGGTGCTGATTAACCTCTTCGGCATCCTGGTGGGCATCTGGCGCTACTTCTACGGCCCGGCGAATGAAATGCTCACGGTGATCGTCAGTATCGTCTGGGTCTTCTATAACCTGATTATCCTCGGCGGCGCGGTGGCGGTGTCGGTGGAGAGCAAACAGGTGCGTCGCTCTCACCGCGTGGAGATGGTGATGCCTGCGGCCATCGCCCGCGAAGACGGTCATCTGTTCTCCTGTACGGTACAGGACTACTCCGACGGCGGCCTCGGCATCAAAGTCCATGGCGGCGCGCAGCTGTTGCAGGGCCAGAAAGTGAACCTGCTGATGAAGCGCGGCGCGCAGGAATACGTGTTCCCGGCGAAAGTCGTGCGCGTCTTCGGCGATGAAGTCGGCCTCAATCTCGACGGCCTCACGACCCGCCAGCATATCGATTTCGTCCAGTGCACCTTTGCGCGCGCCGATACCTGGGCGCTCTGGCAGGACAGTTTCCCGGAAGACAAACCGCTGGAAAGCATGCTCGATATCCTCAAGCTCGGCTTCCGGGGCTATCGACACCTGGCGGAATTCGCGCCAGCGTCATTAAAAATTGTCTTTCGCACCCTTACCACGCTGGTTTCCTGGATAGTGTCGTTTATCCCCCGTCGTCCGGAGCGGACGTCGCTGGGGGAGCGTGCGCTCCCGGTTATGGCTCAACAATGATGAAAACGCGATGAAAAGAAAACTCTCCTGGATGTGCGCCGTGGCGGTAGGAATGAGCCTGTTGCCTGTAGCGTACGGTGCGCCTGAAGCCACCAACGATCCGAACGCCACCGCCGTGCCGACGGCGCCGGTCGTCGCCCCGGCCACCGAGGGCGTGATGACCGCGACGCCTGCGCGTACCGAGGCGTTAACGCCCGCCACGCCGCCTGCGGCAGGCACCGAGCCTGCGCCCGCGACCGAAGGCGCGGTGCTCGGCCAGGTGATGCCGGGCGTACAGGGCGCCGGGTCGCCGGTGGTGCAGGATGGCGCGCCCGCGCGCGACGTCACGCTGAGTTTCGCGAACATCGCGCCGCCGCCGGGCAGCATGGTCCTCAAAGGCACCCGCCCGGACGGCTTTGTCGAGTTCGGTATGCGCAGCGACGAAGTGATTTCGAAGGCGACGCTGAACCTGACGTACACCCCGTCGCCGTCGCTGCTGCCGGTGCAGTCGCAGCTCAAGGTCTATCTCAACGACGAGCTGATGGACGTGCTGCCGGTCACCAAAGAGCAGCTCGGCAAGAAAACCACCGCCCAGGTGCCTATCGACCCGCTCTACGTCAGCGATTTCAACCGCGTGCGTCTGGAGTTTGTCGGCCACTACCGCGACGTGTGTGAAAACCAGGCCAGCAATACGCTGTGGATGGATATCGGGCGTAACAGCGCGCTGAACCTGACGTTCCAGACGCTGCAGCTGCAAAATGACCTGTCGCACTTCCCGGTGCCGTTCTTTGATTCACGCGACAACCGTCCGCTGGAACTGCCGATGGTGTTCGCCGCCTCGCCGGATCTCGTTACCCAGCAGGCGGCGAGCATCGTCTCCTCCTGGTTTGGCTCCCGCTCCGGCTGGCGCGGCCAGCGTTTCCCGGTGCTGTATAACCAGCTTCCGACGCGTCACGCCGTGGTGTTCGCCACCAACGATAAACGCCCTGATTTCCTGCGCGACCTGCCGCCCGCGAAAGGCCCGATGGTGCGCATGATGAGCCATCCGCAAAACCCGTGGGTGAAGCTGCTGGTGATTGAAGGCCGCGACGATAAAGATCTGTTGCAGGCCGCCAAAGGCATCGCGCAGGGCAGCCTGCTGTTCCGCGGCGACAGCGTCGAAGTCGGCGACGTCAAACCGCTGCTGGCGCGCCAGCCTTACGACGCGCCGAACTGGGTACGCACCGACCGCGCCGTTACCTTCGGCGAGCTGAAAAACTATGAAGAGCAGTTGCAGGCGACCGGCCTTGAGCCGAACCCGATCAACCTGACGCTTAACCTGCCGCCGGACCTCTACCTGCTGCGCAGCAACGGCATCGATATGCGTCTGAACTACCGTTACACGGCACCCGCCACGCGCGATAACTCGCGGATGGATATCAGCCTGAACAACCAGTTCCTGCAATCTTTCAATCTGGTGCCGAAAGACGATACCAACCGTCTGCTGCTGCGCCTGCCGCTGCTGCAAGGGTTACTGGACGGCAAGAGCGAAGTGACGCTGCCGACGCTGCGTCTCGGCGCGGCCAACCAGCTGCGTTTTGATTTTGAATACACCAACCCGCTGCCGGGCGGCACGCTGGAAAACTGCGTCACCTTCCAGACGGTGCCGAACCGCGTCGTGGTGGGCGATGATTCGACGCTCGATTTCTCGAACTATCACCACTTTATCGCGATGCCGGATCTGCGCTCCTTTGCGAACGCGGGCTTCCCGTACAGCCGCATGGCGGATCTCTCCGACACGCTGATTGTGATGCCGAAACAGCCGAACCCGGCGCAGCTCACCACGCTGCTGAGCACGGCGGGGACTATCGGCGCGCAGACCGGCTTCCCGGCGGTGAACCTGACAATCACCGATGATGGCAGCCAAATGCAGAACAAAGACGCCGATATTCTGGTGATCGGCGCGCTGCCGGATTCGCTGAAAGATGAAAAACGCATCGACATGCTGGTGCAGGCTACCGAAAGCTGGGTGAAAACCCCGTCGCGCGACGTAACGCTCACCGATACCGACGCCCGCGACCGACAGCCGCAGACGCAAACTGAAGTGCGCTCTTCCGGGCCGATGGCCGCCGTGGTGGGCTTCCAGTCGCCGTATCACGACCAGCGCAGCGTCGTGGCGCTGCTGGCTGACAGCCCGCGCGGTTATGAATTGCTGAACGACGCGCTCAACGACAGCGGCAAACGCGCCGCCATGTACGGCTCGGTGGTCATTGTGCGTGAATCGGGCGTCAACAGTCTGCGCGTGGGCGACGTCTATTACGTCGGCCATCTGCCGTGGTTCGAGCGCATCTGGTACGCGCTGGCCAATCACCCGATCCTGCTGGCGATTTTCGCCGCTATCAGCGTGGTATTGCTGGCCTGGGTGCTGTGGCGTCTGCTGCGTATCCTGAGCCGTCGTCGTCTTGATCCGGGTAATCATGGGTAACGTGTTATGAAAAATCTTTGCAGATGGCTGGCGGCGGGCGTGTTGCTGGCAACGGTTTCAGCCCATGCCGCCTGTAGCTGGCCCGACTGGGAGCGCTTCAAAGGCGGCTACATCAGCGAAGAGGGGCGCGTGATTGACCCGAGCGATCCGCGCAAAATCACGACGTCCGAAGGGCAGAGCTACGCGCTGTTCTTCGCCCTCGCGGCCAATGACCGCGAGGCGTTCGACAAAATCCTGCTATGGACTGAAAACAACCTCGCCGACGGCTCGCTGAAAAACACGCTGCCCGCCTGGCTGTGGGGCATGAAAGGGCCGGACGAATGGACGGCGCTCGACACCAACTCCGCCTCAGACGCCGATTTATGGATAGCCTGGAGCCTGCTGGAGGCGGGGCGTCTGTGGAAAGAGCCGCGCTACAGCGACACCGGCAAAGCGCTGCTCGACCGTATCGCCAAAGAAGAAGTGGTCACCGTGCCGGCGCTTGGCGACATGCTGCTGCCGGGCAAGGTGAGCTTCGCCGAGCCGACGCTCTGGCGCTTTAACCCCAGTTATCTGCCGCCGCAGCTGGCCCGCTATTTCACCCGTTACGGCAAACCCTGGACGACCCTGCGCGAGACCAACCTGCGTCTGCTGCTGGAAACCGCCCCGAAGGGTTTTTCGCCGGACTGGGTGAGCTATGAGGCCGGTAAAGGCTGGTTGCTGAATCCCCCGAAGCCGCAAAAGCCGCTGATGAGCAGTTATGACGCCATTCGCGTGTATCTCTGGGTTGGCATGATGAACCCGGCGGATGAACAGCAGGCGCCGCTACTCAAACGGCTTAACGCAATGGAAGCCGCGACGCAGAAAGCGGGCCTGCCGCCGGAGAAAGCGCGCGTGATTGATGGAAAAACCCAGGGCAACGGGCCGGTGGGCTTCTCCGCCGCGCTGCTGCCGTTCCTGCAAAACCGCGACACCCAGGCCTTGCAGCGCCAGCGCGTGGTGGATAACTACCCGCAGCAGGACGCCTATTACAGCTATGTATTAACCCTGTTCGGCCAGGGATGGGACCAACACCGTTTTCGCTTCACCGTCGACGGTGAGCTGCAACCCGCCTGGGGAGAGTCATGCACAAGTTCGCGTTAAGTATCACCGCTCTGGCGCTCGGCGTGGCCCTTTCAGGGCAGGCGCAGGCGCAGGCGGACGCCAGGCAGCAGTTGCTCGAACAGGTGCGGCTTGGCGAATCCGCCAAACGTGACGACCTGGTGCGCCAGTCGCTCTACCGGCTGGAGCTCATCAGCCCCGACGACCCGGACGTGATCGCCGCACGGATGCGTTATCTGCTGCGCCAGGGCGATAACACCGGCGCGCAGGAGCAGTTCGCGCGCCTTGGCAAACTCGCGCCGCAGTCGCCCGCTTATCAGCAGGCGCGGATCACGCTTGCGCTCTCCTCGCCGGAAGGACGCCAGCAGTTGCAGCAGGCGCGTTTGCTCGGCACCACCGGACATACTCAGGAGGCGCTGGCGGCTTATCAAAAACTCTTTAACGGCGCGCCGCCGGATGGCGATCTGGCTATCGAATACTGGGCGCTGGTGGCGAAAGATCCGGCGCGTCGCGACGAGGCTATCCGCCAGATGCAGGCGCTGAACGCCCGCGCGCCGGGCAACGATCAGCTGCGTACCCAGCTCGCGCTCCAGCTCTTTTCCGCCAACCGCCAGCAGGAGGGCTTCAGCATTCTGGAGCAGATGGCGAAATCGGGCGGCGGGCGCGAAACGGCGGCGGATCTCTGGTATCAGCAGATTCAGGGCATGCCCGCGAGCGATGACAGCGTCGCCGCGCTGGAGCGCTTCTTACAGGTGTTCAGCAGCGGCGAAACCGCGGATAAAGCCAAAGGACTGCTGGCGGAGCAGCAAAGTAAGCTCGCCGACCCGGCATACCGCGCCAGAATGCAGGGCATCGCCAAAGTGGAAGAAGGCCAGGGCGGCCGGGCGGTGGCGGATCTGAGTCGCGCGGTCCAGGCGAACCCGAACGACAGCGAAGCGCTGGGCGCGCTCGCCCAGGCGTATTCCCAGCAGGGCAACCGCGCGCGCGCCGTGCCGCTGCTGGAGCAGGCGCTGAAGCAGGATCCGAACAGCCCCAACAGCGGCCGCTGGCAGAGCCTGTTGCAGGTCAACCGCTACTGGCTGTTGATACAGCAGGGCGACGCGGCGCTGAAGGCCAATAATCTGGCGCAGGCGCAGCAGAAATATCAGCAGGCCGCGACGGTGGACAACACCGACAGCTACGCTGTGCTGGGGCTTGGCGACGTCGCGGTAGCCCGCAAAGACGACGCGCAGGCCGAGCGTTATTACCGCCAGGCGCTGCGCATGGATAACACCAACAGCAACGCGATTCGCGGGCTGGCGAATCTCTATCGTCGGCAGTCGCCGGAGCGGGCCGATGCCTTTATCGCCACGCTCTCCGCGAGCCAGCGGCGCAGCATTGAGGATATCGAGCGCAGCCTGGCAAACGATCGTCTGGCGCAGCAGGCCGGCGCGCTGGAAAGCCAGGGACGCTTCGCCGAGGCCGCGGCGCTGCAGCGCCAGCGCCTGGCGCTCGACCCGGAAAGCGTCTGGATTACTTACCGGCTGGCAAGCGATTTGGCCGCCGCCGGACAGCGCCGCGAGGCTGATATGCTGCTGGGGCAACTGGCCCAGCGCAGGCCGACCGATCCTGAGCAGGTCTACGCTTACGGGCTCTATCTTTCCGGCAGCGAACGCGAGCGCGCCGCGCTCACGCATCTTAATACGTTGCCGCGTGATAAATGGACGCCGAACATTCTCGAACTGGCGCAGCGGTTGCAGACCAATGAACTGATGGCGACCGCCAACCGCCTGCGCGACAACGGCCAGGAGGCGCAGGCCGTTGCGCTGTTGCGCCAGCAGCCCGCTTCCGATCGTATCGATTTAACGCTCGCGGACTGGGCGCAGCAGCGCGGTGATAACGCGGCGGCGCGCGCGCAGTATCAGGCGGTGCTGGCGCGTACGCCGGGCAGCGAAGAGGCGCGGCTCGGGCTTGCCGAAGCGCTGATTGCCGACGGCGACAACGCGGCGGCGCGTGAACAGCTCACCGCGCTGACAACGCCTGCTGCCAGCGGCGAACCGCGCTCGCCCGGCACGCAGCGCCGCCTTGCCAACGCGCAGGCGGCGCTTGGCGACACCGCGCGCGCGCAACAGGCTTTCGCCGTGCTTGCCGCCACCGCCAGAACGCAGCCGCCGTCGCAGGAGACCGCGCTGGTGCTGCGCGACGCGGCCCGCTTCCAGCGCCGGAACGGCGAACCGCAGCAGGCGTTGCAGACGTATCGCGACGCGATGGTGGCCTCGGCCATCACCCCGACGCGGCCTGTCGATAACGATACCTTCACGCGCCTCACCCGCAACGACGCCAGCGACGACTGGCTGAAGCGCAGCGTGCGCGGCGACGCGGCGGATCTGTACCGTCAGCAGGATTTAAACGTGACGCTCCAGCATGACTACTGGGGCTCCAGCGGCACCGCGGGCTATTCGGATCTGAAAGCGAACACCACCATGTTGCAGGTGGACGCGCCGCTGCGCGACGGACGTCTGTTCCTGCGTACCGATGCGGTGAATATGAATCCGGGCAGCTTCAGCGACAGTCCCTATAAGGAAAACTGGGGCACCTGTACGACCACCTTCTGTTCCGGCAATGGCAAACAGCGCGCCTCCGGCGTGAGCGTGGCGGCAGGCTGGCAGAATGAGACCTGGGATGTGGATCTCGGCACCACGCCGATAGGGTTTGACGTGGTCGATATCGTGGGCGGCGTCAGCTACAGCAGCGATCTCGGCCCGATTGGCTATACGGTTAACGCCCACCGCAGGCCGATTTCCAGCTCCATGCTGGCCTTTGCCGGACAGCGTGACGCGCCGTCCAACACCGGCACCACCTGGGGCGGCGTGCGCGCCACGGGCGGCGGGGCGAGCATCAGCTACGATCGCGGCGAGGCGCACGGCGTCTGGGCCAGCCTGAACGCCGATCAGCTCACCGGGAAAAACGTCGCCGACAACTGGCGCGTCCGCTGGATGAGCGGCTATTACTACAAGCTGATTAACGAAAATAATCAGCGCCTCACCATTGGGCTCAACAACATGGTGTGGCACTATGAGAAAGATTTGAGTGGTTACTCTTTAGGCCAGGGCGGCTACTACAGCCCGCAGGAGTACGTCTCGTTCGCGGTGCCGGTGGCGTGGCGAATGAGAACCGAAAACTGGTCCTGGGAGCTTGGCGCGTCGGGCTCGTGGTCGCACTCCCGCACGCAGGCGCAGCGCCGCTATCCGCTGTCGGGCCTGATCCCGCCGTCGGAGATAAACCCGGATGATTCAGCGTTAAGCCGTTATGCCGATAAAAACGAGCCGGGAGAGGGTGGCAGCAGCAACGGCTGGGGCTATACGGCCAACGCGCTGATTGAACGTCGCATCACCTCCAACTGGTCGGTTGGCGCGGCAGTCGATATTCAGCAGGCGAAGGATTACACGCCGAGCAATTTCTCGCTGTTTATCCGCTACTCGCAGGCTGGCTGGCAGGGTGACATGGATATGCCGCCGCGGACGCTGACGCCATACGCCGACAGGTAACGAGAATAATACCCGTTCGTTCGGCCCGGCCGCGCGGTTAAATTCCACAACAATGCAGTATACTTCCGCCCGCAATGATAATTATGAGTGATTATCATGCGGGCAGTGGCATCAGTGGAGAATCAAGTTGCGAGTCAGTCGTTCCCTAACGATTAAACAGATGGCGATGGTTTCGGCCGTTTCCGTCTTTTTTCTTTTTATTTTCAGCGTCGTTTTGCTGTTTCATTTCGTGCAATCGCACCGCTACCACACCGCCATGCAGATGGAGAGCATCGCCCGCTCGGTGCGCCAGCCGCTTTCCGCCGCGATCCTTAAGGCTAATATCCCGGAGGCGGAGGCTATCCTTCGCGACATCAAACCCGCAGGCGTGATAAGCCGCGCCGACGTGGTGTTGCCCAATCAGTTCCAGGCGTTGCGCATGCGCTTTATGCCCGAACGTCCTATTCCGGTGACGCTGGCCCGTGTTTTTGAACTGCCGGTGCAGATAAGCCTGCCGCTCTATTCTCTGGAGCGGCCCGCTAATCCGCAGCCGCTGGCGTATCTGGTGCTCCAGGCCGACTCCTGGCGCATGTACCGTTTTATCATTAACGCCATCTCGACGCTGCTGACGACATTCCTGCTGCTGGCGCTGATCCTCTCTGTGGCCATCACCTGGTGCATTAACCGGCTGATCCTGCATCCGCTGCGCGATATCACACGCACGCTGAACGCGCTCGACGCGCACGAACTGGCGCATCATCAGCTCGCCATTCCGCGTCTGCATCAGGACGATGAAATCGGCATGCTGGTGCGCAGCTACAACCGCAACCAGCAGGCGCTGGCGCGTCAGTTTGACGAGGCGCGCTCCCGCGCCACGCGCTTCCCGAAGACCGGCCTGCCCAACCAGGCGCTGCTGATGGCGCTGCTGGAGCACGCCGTGGCGACGGGCGGTGCGACCGCGCTGCTGTATGTGGCCTGCGAACCGCTGTCCGGCGTTGACGACACGCAGCGCGACGCGCTGGCGCTGGCGCGCGTCGAGAAGCTGCGCTCGGCGCTGACGCCGCGCATGGTGCTGGCGCAGATTAGCCAGGACGATTTCGCGATTATCGCCCACGGCGTGAAGACGCCGGAGCATGCGGTCACGCTGACGCAACAGCTACTGGCCGCGCTTCAGGAGCCGCTGGAGGCGCATACCGACGCCCACGCGGGCGGAGCCAGCATCGGCGTGGCGATGTTCGAGGGTCGCCAGAATGCCTCAGCGCTTTATCAGAGCGCGGTGTCCGCCGCGCTCGATGCACGGCGCCGCGGCGTCAATCAGGTCGCGTTCTTCGGCGAAAATACGGAAAACGCACCGGCAAGCGCCATTCAGAATGCGCTGGCGCGCCGCCAGTACGCCGTCTGGCTGCAACCGCAGGTGGATATGCGCACCGGCGAGATTGTCGGCGCGGAAGCGCTGCTGCGCGAGCGCCAGCCGGACGGCGACTGGACGCTGCCCGCCGGGCTTATCGAGAATATCGAGTCGAGCGGGCTTATCGTCACCGTCGGCGACTGGGTGCTGGAAGAAGCGTGCCAGCTGCTGGCGCGCTGGCAGGCGCACGGCATTACGCTGCCGCTGTCGGTCAATGTCTCGTCGCTCCAGCTCTTAAACCGCGATCTGGTGCAGACGATGCTGCAACGCCTGACGCGTTACGCCATCTTGCCCGGCACGCTGACCCTTGAGATGACGGAAAGCCAGCGCATCGCGGATACCGGCGCGGCCATCGCCATTCTGCGCCCGCTGCGCGAGGCGGGCGTGCGTATCGCGCTGGATGACTTCGGTACGGGCTATGCGAGCTTGAGCCAGCTTCAGCAGATGAAAGCGCTGCCGGTCGACACCCTGAAAATCGACAAGAGCTTTGTTGACGCGCTGCCGGACGATAACAGCGTGGTGTCGGCCATTATCAGCATGGCGAAAAACCTTAACCTCGAACTGGTGGCGGAGGGCATTCAGAACGAGGCGCAGCGCGACTGGCTGTTGAACGCGGGCGTGACGGTGGGTCAGGGCTTTCTGTTCGGCAAAGCGGCGACGCCCGCCGCCTTTGAAGACGCCTGGCTCGCAAAACCGTAATGCCGCTGCAAAGGGTGTAAGTGTGACGGAGCTGACGCGTTTCAGCTCTTAAAATTTAACATTTATGTTTCCAATTTGATGCTTCGATATATCTGACATGTTTTACGGGTGTTACTTTTAGCGCTACAGGCGGGATTTTCACACACAATTCCTGTGGTTATTACCTTCAAGGACACCCCTATGAAACTCTCTATCTTCAAGAGCCTTTATTTTCAGGTGCTGACCGCGATAGCGATCGGGATCTTGCTCGGTCACTTCTACCCGGAGCTGGGCGCGCAGATGAAACCGCTCGGCGACGGCTTCGTAAAGCTGATTAAAATGATTATCGCGCCGGTGATTTTCTGCACCGTCGTGACCGGCATTGCGGGTATGGAAAGCATGAAGGCGGTGGGGCGCACGGGCGCGGTCGCGCTACTCTATTTTGAAATTGTCAGTACCGTGGCGCTGATTATCGGCCTGATTATCGTCAACGTGGTGCAGCCGGGCGCCGGGATGAACGTCGACCCCGCCACCCTCGACGCTAAAGCCGTCGCGGTCTATGCCGAGCAGGCGCAGCAGCAGGGCGTTGTCGCCTTCCTGCTGGATGTGATCCCCTCAAGCGTTATCGGCGCGTTCGCCAGCGGTAATATTCTCCAGGTGCTGCTGTTCGCCGTGCTGTTCGGCTTCGCGCTGCACCGTCTGGGCCGCAACGGCCAGCTGATTTTCAACGTCATCGAAAGCTTCTCGCAGGTGATTTTCGGCATCATCAATATGATCATGCGTCTTGCGCCTATCGGGGCGTTCGGCGCGATGGCGTTTACCATCGGTAAATATGGCGTCGGCACGCTGGTGCAGCTCGGCCAGCTGATCATCTGCTTCTACATTACCTGTATCCTGTTCGTGGTCGTCGTGCTGGGCAGCATCGCGCGCGCCACCGGCTTTAACATCTTCAAGTTCATCCGCTATATCAAAGAAGAGCTGCTGATCGTGCTCGGGACGTCGTCGTCGGAGTCGGCGCTGCCGCGTATGCTCGACAAGATGGAAAAGCTCGGCTGTCGCAAATCGGTGGTGGGGCTGGTTATCCCGACCGGCTACTCGTTTAACCTCGACGGCACATCGATTTACCTGACGATGGCGGCGGTGTTCATCGCCCAGGCGACCAACAGCCATATGGATATTTTCCATCAGATAACGCTGCTGGTGGTTTTGTTGCTCTCATCGAAAGGCGCGGCGGGCGTGACGGGCAGCGGCTTTATCGTGCTGGCGGCCACGATTTCTGCGGTCGGCCACCTGCCGGTGGCGGGGCTTGCGCTGATCCTCGGCATCGACCGCTTTATGTCTGAAGCACGCGCGTTAACCAACCTGGTGGGCAACGGCGTGGCAACCGTGGTGGTCGCGAAATGGGTCAAAGAGCTGGATGAAAATCAGCTGCGTGAAACGCTGAATAACAAGAGTTCTGGCTCCAAATCGCCGCAAATCTCCTCCTGATCTCACTCTTTAGCCCGCCGCCGCTTGCTCTGGCGGCGGGTGCCTGCGCATAATTAACGTTTATTTCCCTCTATTGCGCGACATTTCCGCATTTTTGCGGTCTAACGAAAAGTTTAAGCGCTATCTTTGGCGGCAGGCCGCAGCAGCTTTTGTCGTCATTTGACTGTTTTTAACCAGGAATGTTGATCAGGGGTATACATGCAGGGCACAAGAATTCGACTTATCGCTGGCGGCATACTGATCGCGGCCGCCAGCCTCGTGCAGGCAGAACCGCTCCAGCCCGACCCGGCCTGGCAACAGGGCACGTTGAGCAACGGCTTTCAGTGGCAAATTCTCTCCACGCCGCAGCGTCCGAGCGATCGCATTGAAGTTCGCCTGACCGTTAACGCCGGGTCGCTTGCCGAAAACACCCAACAAAGCGGCTATACGCGTTTTCTGCCGCGCCTGGCGCTGACCCAGAGCGGCAGCCTTCAGGCCGTGCAGGCGCGCTCGCTCTGGCAGCAGAGCATCGACCCGAAGCGCCCGATGCCGCCGGTGATGGTCTCTTATGACTACACGCTGTTTAACCTGAGCCTGCCGAATAACCGTAACGACCTGCTCAAAGAAGCGCTGACCTATCTCTCCGATACCGCAGGCCGCGTCGTCATTACGCCGGAAAGCGTCACCAAAGCGCTGCAGACGCAGGATATGGTCGCCACCTGGCCTGATACGCAGGATGGCTGGTGGCGTCATCGCCTGAAAGGCTCCACGCTGCTGGGCCACGACCCGTCGGTCGATTTGAAACAGCCGGTGGATGCGAAGCAACTCGAAGCCTACTACAAGAAGTGGTACACCCCGGACGCCATGACGCTTATCGTGGTCGGCAACGTCGACAGCCGCGCGGTGGCGGAACAGATCAACAAAGCCTTCGGCGAGCTGAAAGGTAAGCGCGACACGCCAGCGCCTGTGCCGACGCTGTCGCCGCT
>Ga0157365_10000242_pt1 | contig 25497 bp, 19 predicted proteins | sample AttsexASBM3_FD_111478 | JGI IMG/M metagenome (GOLD analysis project Ga0157365, IMG submission 111478) | Fungus gardens microbial communities from leaf cutter ant in Ribeirão Preto, State of São Paulo, Brazil - Atta sexdens ASBM3 | ecosystem: Host-associated > Fungi > Mycelium > Unclassified ... | reverse complement strand
TCCCTTGTTCGAGCGCTCTGTTTTACAGGCACGGATTGCCTTATCTCAGAGATACTCAAGGGTATATTTTAACCTAAAATACCATTAGCGTAAATCTCATAATTTTTCCTGTATCGAGCCCCCTCACCCCACCTACTTCCGGTAATTTCTATTATCGGAAGTAGGTATGGGGGGCGGAGAACGGCAGTGGAAGGGCCAGAAAGCCTGCCTCAGAGGCACGGCTTCGATGCAGCGCAGATCGTCTGTCTGCCGGTACGGCCGCGCTCAAGCTCGGATGTCAGCTTCCGCCCTCATCCCGGTCATACAGGCGCTTAGGGTAGTTTCCCGAAAGCCGACATGAATCCATCCTACGCTCCGCCAACAAAGGCAGATAGTGGACTTGCGCACGAATTCCAATCAGCTGAGCTTCGAATCTCGGCAGGCGGACCATGCGGGATAGCGATGAAAACTATGCCTACTCCCTAGCCCTCTACACCTCTCCAAAGTAGGCACAAACGGACTGCACATCAGACTTCTGCTTCGCCGTCGTTAACCGAGCGCTTCTTCTATAACTTTTTCCACCAGCTCGGGCGTCACTTTGAACCATTCGGTTGCGCTGAAGGATCGTCCATCGGGTCCCGTTACCCTCAGGGCGACGTGATACGATCGAAGCGCCCGGTGGACAAGCTGCTCAGCTTCCTTTGCCGAGTGACCTACCAGTTCGAAGGTAACAAGAATGTCTACTGGTGCGAACAAGAACGTCGCCTGCATTTCAGCATGCGCGATACGATCCTCAACAACCCCCGATGTCGTGCCCACCTTAAGCAATCCTTGGATTTCGGGTTTGTCCGATCGAGAACGCAGCACGTAAACGAAACCAGTTCGCACGCCCTTGAAAAGGGGACCGACATTTGTGGTGCCGATGCGCCGCGCATTTTTGTCTTCATAAAGTCGCCGGACGAGCGATGACATCAGCAGATTGGACTCGGTGCCGTTGTCGAAAATGACGCGCAGGCGAGCGTCTGGCTTACTATTGCGCCGGTGCTCGTCGCGGAGGTCCGCAACATAGACGAGTTGCCCCTTGAGGACAAAGAACTCGCCCAGCTCGACGCGCTCCTGCCGAAAAGACTGGGGTCTGCGCGTCCCTTCTTCTACAGCCTTGCGAATGCTATCAAACAGCGGCTCGAAGCGCTCGAAATCTGGGCAAGGGCGCCGGTCGGCGACGAAGTCGGGGCGCGCCATCGGCTTTAGTTCGTCACGCACTTCGAAGATGTCAAAGCCATCGGCCAGCAGCGGATCATCGAGAGGATCTACGACACGTACCCCACCGAAGACGAGATTACGCGTATCGTAAGATGCAAGCCCATTCAGGTCAGCCTTCGATGCTCGCAGCCCAGCCAATTCATTGGCAAGCATGCGCTCTCGCACACTGCGCCCTGGCTCAGAGACCGGCTCGGCACCGGTCACATCCATGAACGCGTTGATGCGTTCGATGACCTCAACCGCACGGGCAAGGAGGGGCGTTCGCGTTGCCCTAGGCTTCTCGTCTGCTGTGATTAGAAGTTCATCGTTGAGATAGTCGATCGTTTCAGGCATCGACATGTCCCCCGTCCGCGCCCGCCATGGCAGCACGCTTTTCTCGCGAAAGTTTGCGCATGAAGGCCAAACCTTCTGCCAGTCTGACCTCGCGTCCATTAGGGGAATTCAAGTTCGGTTCGCGACCCTCGCGCTGAATGAATTCTTTGATGCGAGGATAAAGCTTCTCGGCCTCATCCTGGGTCATGTTCACCTTTAAAGCCCGAACCTCGCCGTGAAGGCGTGCGAGCAACTCCTCGGAAAGTTCCTTGGACAGCAACTCATAGGCGTCATCGAAGTCGCGTCGGCCGCCGAGCAGGTCTACCTGCAACTCCCGCACGTTTATGAACCGCTTGGCTTGTTGCACAAACCGATCTCCAGCGCTCGAGGTAATCTCGCCAGCGCCATCATTCGGTTCCGCAAAGAGAGACTGTTCCCCGTCGGACATGCCGGGCGTCTGAATAATGCTTGGATCTTTGGCGACCTCGCGACCTAGTCCGGCGCGCACTCCGAACAGGCCTACCGCGTCCTGTACCTGTTCTGCTGAAAAGCCAGGGTAGCGCCGCCTGATTACATCCGTGACGACGAGATCGTACATCACGTCTGTATGGTGGTCGTCGGGGTTAATCATAACCGTCAGCGTGCGCGAGTCATTGTGCACATCGGCAAACAGGTCATTGAAGTCGTTTTCGACCGCCTCCACGGCCTTTTCGTCGATTTCCGGCATACCAACAATTTCGATTTCACCCGCATTAGTCACCGGAACAGGCTTAGAATCGTTGCTCGGCGAGCCGTCGAACTGGTCTGCGCCTTTTTGTGTGCGAAACTTGAAGACCGGCGCCATTACCTGCTCCATCAGGAGTGAAACCGAGATGGCCTTGAGCATGTCGTTGACGGCGCGGCTGACGGCCTCGTCCTTTGCAAATGGCGCGGATACGAGGTTGGTAAATTGCGCCTCCGTCTTGCCGGGCGCATCCCGTGTCGCTCGACCGATGATCTGCACCACTTCGGTCAGTGACCCCCGATAACCGACCGTCAGAACATGTTCGCACCACACCCAGTCGAAGCCCTCCTTGGCCATGCCCAGCGCGATGATAATGTCGACATCTTCGCGGCCTTTTACGGCGCGGAGGCTCGCCAGTACCTTTTCTCGTTCGGCGCTGTCGTCTACAAGATTCGCGATCTTGAGTGTATGGCCGTCCGTCGTGAGGTGAACAAAACCGGTCGTGGCATCGATACGGGTTTTAGGGTTCTTGCCCAATCGATCACCGATCGCATCCACGATCGCGTCCACAGCGAACATCTTGCTCACACCGCTGCCTTCGGCTGAGCCAACATGCGGTATATGCACGATCGTCTTCATGTAGGGGTCAAGAGCATCGCCGATCGCGTCGAGGTAATTGCGCTGGTAGAAGCGGAAGTTAATGCGAAGCGTCTTGAGGTACGCGTAGCCGTTGAGCTGCTCATAGTAGGTGTAGATTACCTTCTCGAAACGGGCCTCGTCCTGCGGATGGAGCACCGCCGTACCGTCGCCGCGGAAGTACGATCCAGTCATAGCGAGGATGTGCGCAGCGTGGGATCCCACTTCGCCCGCCCGATCGACCAATCCGCGCAGCAGATTGCCCAGCCTGCTGTTCTCATCCGAGGAAGCGTGGTGCAGTTCGTCCACGCAAACGAGCGCGCGATCGAACAAGCTCACGTCATCCGTCTTGGCGTAGGCTGCGCGTAGGGTGGAGTGGGTGCACAGCACCGTCTGCCCGCCGCTCTCGCCGCGCAGGAAAGCTATCAGTTCATCCACCTTGCGCCCGGTTTCCGAGCCTACGGTGCAGAGGTCGAGGTCGAGCCGCCAGTCTGAGTGGAAGCCGCCTGCCGCGAGGCTGGTGTTTCGGAATGAGGAACCGATAGAGCGTTCGGGCACCGCGATTACCACACGGTCGACGGCGTGTATGCGCAGCTTTTCCAGCCCTACGAACATGGCTGCGCGCGACTTACCCGAGGCGGGTGGCGACTTAACCAGTAGGTGCTGCGCATCCCTCTTATCCCATACCCTGGCCTGCATAGCGCGCATACCGAGCCTGTCGGTGACCTTGGAGGCGCCTGTTCCGTCATAGTTGAGCGTGATGGAGCCGAGACCGCTCTCTCCCGCCTTGTTCTTCGTATCGCTCATGTACTCCCCCCTTTTTCCTTGATCTTGGAGGGCTTTACTTTTCCCACCAACATGCGTGCGTAGAGTTGCAGCATGTGCTCTACCCGGTCAGCGTCCGAGCGGTAGCGACGCGAGCCAAATATCGTCTCCATTGTCTCGTCCAGTTCTTCATGTGCGCGGCGCAGGACATGAGGCATCTTGTCGGGGACGTAAAGCTCGCCGAGCGAACGGCCAAAACCCGCTTCTTTGCGCGCCTCATCAATTGCCCACCAGTGCTCTTCTAACTCCGCCTTACGACGTTCCGAAAGGGACGGCAGTGGGAAGGTATTCCAAACGAGAGTGTTTACGTAGGACGGGTCTTCTTTCAATCTTCCTCCGACCGCTTCTAGCCAAAGGCGGTGGAGACGGCAGGAAAGGACGCCAGCCTGCCATATGGCACCATCAAAGATACCAAAAAGTCGATCATGAGTAATTGCATCCACGTCCATTATGTCGACGGGAAGCCAGATGCGGTTGAGCGATGATACTCGCGGCACCATGATAGTGTGCGAAGTCGCGGCGCCTGCCCGCTGTAGAAAGCGGTGAGGTCGGTTCGCGAACGACTTCGAAGTGTCCGATGCGTTTTCTTTGGCGCGGTCTCGTGCTACGGCATCGAACCGTCGTGCCAGTTCGGGGATGGCCTTGGCCTCATCGACCTCGTCGTCCCCCACCCACAAGCAATACCGCTCGATGCCCTTCATCAATTCCTGAGAGCCGTAGAGCCGACGTATGAAACGGGCTGCATCCGGGTGCGCCTCCAGCAGCGCGTCGCGCTCGTTGCGATCAAGGATCAGGTTACCGCCGTCGGTCGGCTTGTTGCCGAACACCATAGGTTCAAGATCGGGTGCGAGCGGCTTGCTTGCCTTTACCACGATCGCGGTGGTGCCGGGCGCGAGGTAAGGACCGATCAACTCCACATCGCGCACGGTATCGCCGTCGAACAGACGCTTGGGCGCGTTGCCTGGCACCCCCATACCGACGATGACGCAAGTCACGCCCGCGTTATGCGCTGCAAGGTTCGACCACTTAAACGAACGATGCGCGAAGCGAATTTCGAGGTCCTCCAACAGGTGCGGCCAAAGCTCGGGCACCTGTACGCCCTGTACAATCGAGTTCGTCGCCACGAAAGCGAAGGGCGCGCCGGTCGCCAGCGCATAGTCGCGCGCTTTGGCGAACCAGAGTGTCACGTAGTCGAGATTGCCCCAGTTCTTAACGCGCCCCTTGAACACGCGTGCCATGTCAGCCTTTTGCTCGGGCGACCAATAGGATGAGCCGCGGAACTGCGGGTTCCCTACCACCACGGTTTCCACCCCTGCATTGGGGGGGCAAACCTCTAACCAGTCGATCTCAGTCGCGTTGCCATTCACAATGATCCCAGCCTTCTGAAGCGGCAGGAAGTCGGTGCGCTGGCCCAAGTCCAATTCTAATTGCTGGTCACACTGATACTTGGCGATCCAAAGGCCTAGCCGTGCCGCCTGGCACGCGAAGTCGTCGATCTCGATTCCGAAAAACTGTTCTAGTGCGATACCCGACAGCCGCGGCATGGCAAGACGGCGTAAAGCTTCGGTCTCTAAAGTCCGCAGTTCCTTGTAGGCGAGAATCAGAAAGTTGCCGGAGCCACATGCTGGGTCAAAAACGCGGATGCGGCCGAGCCTTTCAAGGAAGTCGCGCAGGCGCCCCTTGTTCATTCCTGCCCGTTCGAGCTCCATTTGCAGTAAATCGAGAAGGATGGGCTCCAGCACCTTCATGATGTTGGCTGGCGATGTGTAATGCATTCCCAGCTCGCCGCGCTTCTCAACGTCAACAACGGCCTGAAGCATCGAGCCAAAGATGTCAGGATTGATTAGCTTCCAATTCAACCCCGCACAGTCAAGCAGCAGTTTACGGCAACGTCCGTCCAGCGCTGGCATAGGCACGTCTTCTTCGAACAACGAGCCGTTCACATATTTCAGTTTGGACCAAGGGCGCGTCTCCGACGGCCGCTTCGCTGGTGGTGTGTCCATGTACTTGAATGCGCTCTGCAGAAACGCAGCAAGGTCACTGCCGTCAACGTTCGATTGCCGAACGGCGGTTTCAAACACGTCCTTATCGAAGATGCCGACATCGTCCGAGAATAGGCAAAACAGAATCCGCGCCATGAAGATATTGAGCGCGTGTCGATCCGCCTCCGTCGTCCAACTCGGGTTCGCATCGCGCACCGCGTCATGAAAGCGCGAGATAAAACGCGTTGCCCTAACGTCGGCCATGCGCTCTTTTTTCGGGACGTATCGCTCGTGCCCACCAAGCGGAAAGAAAACGTCGCCTTCCAGAGAGAGCATGTCGAGGCCAACGCGCAGCGGTTCCTCGTCGAACTTTGGATTCGTGTCACAGACAGCAATGCGCTCGCCATCATAGGCTAGCAATATGCGAGGACGACGTCCCTTAGGTGTGGCCTCGGCATCCGCGCGCATCCGGTCCAGCGCCGCATCCGCTCCTCCGGATGCGGTGGCTTCGAAGCGGAGCATTCGTGCCCATAAGAATGCCCCGTCTTTGGCGGCATCGCGCAGTTTTGTGATCGTAGCGCGCGGCGCGCCTACCGCCTCCATCAACGCCAGGCCGAACTCGCCGCCCGCTGGAGGTTTCCCCGCGAGGTCGTCGAGGTTGGAGTATATTTCCCCCGGGGTCAGCATATTCTTCGACTTATTCCTAACCTTGTTGCTCTTCGCATCTGTCGTGTTTCGCCCCCGAATTAATTACCCGGGGGTGGCAGATATTTTTCCTTTAATGCATTCTTTTGCGGTATTCGACCAGTTGGCAGCAAACACATACGAGGAGGCCATTATAAGCCTGGGTCCCAAGGACTCATCATGGCTGTCGTTTATCTGCGACTGATTTCCGTAGCTAAGTTCGATCATCATCCTTCATACAAAACGCCAGCTTTAGCAGGCAGGTTACTCATAGACCTGACTTTCCGCATACTTATGTCGTCGCCTACGGCTTGGTAGATGAAGCGGCGTCTAGCCGCGCGACCGTTTCGGCCTCGGAAGCTGCCTTGTGTAGGGCGGCCCAATCGTCGGGTGGACTACCCTCGTCCAGCATTCCTTTGAAGACGTTGTAGGCATCGGTCTTCGCGCCATAGGTCCGGAGCGTTGTTTCGTCGTTGACCCAGGCAAAGATGATGACTTTCGCATTCGAGTCGTAACGGAAGAATAGGCGAAAGCGGCCGTTTCCAAACTTCGCCCGGAACCAGTGCTTGTAACCATCGCCAAGAGTCGAACCTTGCCGATAGACGGTCGCCATCGGGTCGGCCGGAATCGCCTCAAATACGAGCTTGTTCAACGTGGCCAGTAGCTTGGTGTTCGCGTTTTTTCGATAGTCCTCGGGCTTCTTTTCTTTCAACGCTTGGACGGCCCCGGTCAGCTTCTCTAACTGATCGAGGAAAAGAGGATGCGCAAGGATGGTCCAACCATTGATCGTGAGCATGACTAAAGTGCGACGACCCCGTCGATCTCGGCATCGAGGTCAACGTCGATATCGCCGACCAGCGCAGCCATACGATCCTGCAACGTAGCAGGCAGTGGTGCGACGGAGGTGCCAGGATGCTTGGTCATGTCGTGCGCGAGAAACCTGAGGAAGCGATCGACGACCGGATCGCTCACCTTTTCCGTTGCCTTCTCGACATAGACGCGGAGTTCATCATCAACTAAAAAGGCAATGCGTCCGCCATAATCCACGCCCAAGGCCTGCCGGACGGCCTTGGGAACCGTGGTCTGGCCTTTAGCAGTGATTGTGCTTTCTTCTTTCAGCAATGCGGTCATCTTCAGACTCCCAACTTGGTCACAAGACAAGGTAAGGAATTTTCCTTACTTTGTCAAATAGCAAATTTTTGGGGGAATCGCGGATCATTGCCGCTTCTATGGCTCGACGGGCCTATCCAGCTTACTCTCGGACATCTGCAGAGTGGCGAGGAACTGGCCGTACAATCTCGCTCTTCAAACGTTTCCTCGTTGGCTCAAATAGTAAGTGTGCCACGGTAAACGCTTTTAAATAACGGGCGATATTGCCATGCGGAGCGGATGGCTGTGGCGGATGCCCGTGCGCAATGGTCACGCCGAGATATCAGGCGACCCCGGCCACGGATAAGTGGTCCGCGCGCCAGGCATCGAAGCTTTCGCGTGCCCTGCCGATCAGAAGCGATAAAAACACGTCAGGATCGCCGGCATAAAGGCAGTGCCCCATGGACCAGCACGAGAATTACGGGGTTGGTAGGGCATGTGAGAACCCGTGTCGGCAGGGTAGTCACTTAAAGGGTGGTATCAAATCGAGATAGTCGGCCGATTTATGCGGCAATCGTCGGTATTCGGCGGAACATCCATATGGGATTAGAAGCATTGCATTGAATCAATTGGCTGTCGCTTGGCTATTTTATGAATAAACGGCGGTTTTCAGAAAATCTCATAGATTATCTGACGACCGTAATAGGATGAAAAAATTCGCGAGTGTCGTCCATATGGATGTCCGGCTTTGCTGATCACTCTAAACAAAGTAGAATTTCCGTTTGCCCCCCATTCCGGACAATGAGTTCCGATATGGCTTCCTACGCGTTGACCTACTTCGGATAGTTATTATTATCGGAAGTAGGGCAGCACGCGGAAAACGGCAGTGAAATGGCCAGAAAACCTGCCTCAGAGGCACGATTTTGATGCCGCGCAGATCGTCTGTCTGCCGGTACGGCCGCGCTCAATGAAGGATGTCAGCTTTCGCCGTCGTGTCGGACGTCGAAGTAGTGATGACGGTTGCCCGAAAGCCGACATCGCCAGGCGAGCCGCGATAGACCTCCCTTGTGACATTCCCGACGTTCCGGCTAGGCAATTTGAACGTCGGCTGCCGCCAGAACTCGACGTTCGAGGGCGGTGTATTTCCGACATCCTGAACACGAAAGTCTGGCCGCTTCCGGCATCAATCACGCGAATTACATGCATCCACTCGCCAACAGAGCAGACTGCCAATTAAAAATTAGGTAATGTGAGAAAGTATCCGGCTTCTACATCGATGCCGCCCTCACTTTTCAGGAGTGGTAAATCAGGCTGATTCCTCGATGATAGCCGCACCTGTCTCCGGGCTCAACAAAGTAATAAGCCAATTCGTCACGCGATCTGAGGAAGGTCCGACTTGGCACTGGTGCTTCAGCATAATGAAGACTTGCCGTTTTAGGAAATCGGCAAAGCCTTCCTGTATGTACACATGCAAGTAGCGCTGGATAAGCGTAACCAGTTCATTCCGGGAAGTCGGCGGCACCGCGTCGCGCGCGACCCAGTTTGCAAAATGGTCAAGCCAGTTCCGTAATTCTTGATCGAGAATATTGAGTTGGTAGCGCGTCTTGATATCGTAAAGTGCGTCCCAAGTTGATACCGCGTCGGCATCACCTGCCAGATCGATCTGCCATTCGGGTAGCTTGAAAGCCTTGACGGTGCCGCCCTCAAGGGGCCTGCTGTTTAGCAGTGACACGGTGGCATTCGCTTCGCCGAACGGATCGAAGCAGCGTCGGCGAACCGAACGCGCATCACGTAACGTGTCTTTATCATGCTTGTGCGGCCCGTTGCACTTGGTGCCGGTGGGCACAAGATTGCGCATGTTGACGCCGGCAAACGGATAACGGGCGAAGGGCAGATAGTGATCGAGGCTCTCACGCGGAATCGCTGGGTCCGGCGCTGTTAAGGGTTCGATGCCGCAAAAAGCACAGATACGAGCGGGCAGGTCCTCGTAGATCACCGCATATTGTCTATCGCGAATCTTAAACGGTGTAAGCATACGGAAGGCGGTGTGGAATAATGTCTTGATGCACGCTACGAGCGCGTCATAGCCGTCTGGTAGCTCGGCCAGCGCTACACCCGGATCGAAAATATCTGGAATATCGTTCTGTGCATGCATGCAGGCGAGAAAGGCAGCGCGGTCGTCCCCCGGAATATGTGCAACTCTATCGGCAACCCCTTGTAGGGCTTCGAGCAGACTAGATTTATTTTTTACTTCGTCGCGCTTGTGGGCGGGAAATTCCTCCAGCCAATCGCTCAGCGGATTGTCATCGCCATTGAACATGCGCGTGAGCAATGCGATCAGCCCGTCATGAAGCCAATTCTCGTACGTCGCTTCAACGGGGTAGCAAAATAGCATCGTAGTTTAGGATCCCGTGCGCAATTGACGGAGTCGATCGGCTAGGAACGAACGTTCGACGGATGGCCCAAGGCGGGTGAGGGCATCCACGATCTCCTCCTCCTTTCCGTTGTCCATAAGATGTTCCATCTCGTCCTGAGCGACTTGCGAGATGGGCGGGCTGACTCCGAAACAGGCATCGAGGATACGGTCGAAAGACGCACCATAAGTCTCGATTTCGGGTGGGCCGATCTCGACCCTACCCGCGGCATTTTTCGTAAAGATCAGCACCTGTTCGCGTGGCAGGTCGCATGGCACGAAAGGCGCATGGGTTGTGAGCAGCACCTCCTGATGCGCCCGAGTCTCGCTCGGCAGGTTGAGGAGCGATTTGGTGAACTGCACGCGCCAAAGGGGATTGAAGTGCGATTCGGGTTCGTCAAGAACGAACAGCGCGTCGGGCGTATCAATCATCGAGAAGATGCCGAGTATCTGCGACAGCTGATGCTCACCGTCGGAGAGCGAGACATAGTCGAGCAGCCGTGAGCCGTCGCCTGTGCGCCGGCATAGGCTGACCTGCTCGAAGCGAAACACCTTGTCTTCGTCTTGGGGTTCCGGAGGCCGCGACGCGAAACGACGCGAATCGATATCCCGCTGTAGGCGATTGCGCGCCGCCCGCGGGATCGCCAAGTCATTTAGCAGCGATATCTTGTGAAACGCCCGGTAGAGATTTCCTGCGGTCCCAAAATGGTGGGAAAAACCTTCGCGCAGGGCATCGTCAACGAAGAAGTCGAAGGTGTGAATGTCTTTCTTGTGCTCATGGTCCCAACACGTCGCGAGCTTGCGGAAGATATCAACGTAGCCCTGTAGCTCCGGCGTGAGCTTCACGCCCCCAGCTGGCGCCGCAGAGTGGTGTAGCTGAATAATGCAACGGAAAGACGCCAGGTCATGAAGATTGGCATGCTCTATGATTTTCTCCCGGAGCGGCTGCGGTGACAGCAAGAGGTTCGCGACGAGCACTTCGAGGTGGGTATTATAGTCGATCAAGAGCAATCGGTTGTCAGGGACGTCGCCGGGGACGTTCGTACGGCCGTTAGATTTGTTTGGGAGTGCCGCTTCGCGGACGTCGGTGGCATATCCGCGGCGGCTGACGAAAAATGGCAGGCTGAGGGTTTCGTTATCCCCCGATGTATATCCTATCACGAGCGACGGAAGGTTGTCGCCAAAAGAGGTGGAGTCGATCGCGACCGGATGCCACTCTCCGTCCTCGTCGCTCATAATCTCCATGCGGATGGGATTCAGGGTGCGGCCGCTATTCTCTCGGATCAGCTTAACGACGCGACAAGGCCCCGCGGACGACGAGATGCGATAACGGATCTCGAACAGAGATTCATTATTTGAGCTGAGGCGCTCTTCCGCGCTGGAATATTGATGCCAGGCGACTTGAAAAATCTCCGCAATCAACTGCAGAAGTTGCGACTTGCCCGCGCCGTTCGGGCCAATAAAACACAATGGCGCTAGGCTCGCCTCCTCATGCGGGCGCGTAACCGCCAGCTCGGCCCCGTCGAGCAGGCCCCCGCAGCTCATCGCGCGATCAACGCGCAAATAGATCAGCCTCATCGCTGCACCGCCCGGAGGCGGATCATGCCTAGCTCTCGATCGAAGGACTGGATGATTAGCGGATTTGTCTGTTGCAGCAGCGCAAAGACTTCCGCCTTCAGCGTGTCGTAATCAGCTGAGATTTCCGTTCTGATCTCCTCGAACGACGCACCAGCGGCGCCCTTCGAGGTCAGAAGCGACGCGATCTCTTTGGTTAACCCAGAGCCGGATTTCATGGGGCGTCCTTTGGCTCGTTTCTGCGCTGGTGGATCGGGTTTGAAGTCGCGCGCAGCCTTGAGCAACGCGTCGAGCTCAGGCGACGACACGTCTGGTTCTCCGCTAACATTGAACGCTGTCTGCAATATCTGCCTGCGAAGCGTTGCCAGATCATCGTCGACATTGATCAGCCGCTCGCGGATGAGCTCGATCCGCGCCGCAATGCGGTCAACCTGCTCGATGAGCAGCGCTTGCTCGGCGAGCGGGGGAAGGTTGAATTGGAATGCCGACAGTTTGCGCGCATTGATATTCGACTGACTGACGCCATCGGATTTGACCGACCAGCAATAAGCCCGTCCGGCGGGGCTGTTGAGGAAGTGCGCAAGAAGGTCGGGCATAATCCGCGGGCCGCAGCGGACGACGATGAGATAGCCCGCCGCGATCGCGGGCCGCTCGTCGTGATAGACGGCAGTCTTGCCGACGAGTTCGGGGCTGTTGGTGCGGTTGAAGAGGACGTCGCCGTCACGCAGCCGGTGCTTTTCAATCTCTCGTTTGTCGGATGTGTAAACGAGATCGCTCCAATCTAATCGGCCGCCTTTGATATTGCCCATTCGAAGCACAGGCACCGCACCGCGCACTTGCGATTTGTGGGATGAGCCATAGTTTATCTCATCGACGACCTCGCCTAGGGTGACCGATGGCCAATTCTGCTCAAGGTCTTGGCTTGCACGCCATTCACCGGTCAACGCCCCCGTAAAGGCGCCGGCCAGCGCTGCTGCCCAGACATCGTCTAACCGCTCGAGATTAATATTTGCAACGGCACGGCTCTGGTCGAGCCTGCCTAGCACATCATCGAGTTGCTGTAAGATCCTGTCCTGCTCGCCGGAAGTCGCAAGGATGACGGGAAACTGCCGCAGGACACCGAAGTCGACGCTTTCGACGGTCGTACCCGATTTCACCGCCGCTTCGAGCAAGTCATCAGCCGCAGCCTCGATCTGATATTGCAGGAACCGCGCGCGAATACCCGATACCGGCAATAGAGCCTTCACGTCCTGGTTGATAGCAGCCGCCGTGCCGGTGACTGCCGTGGGCAAACTGTGCTTCAGAATCCCGCTGCGCGTGACGAGAAGCAGCGCACCCTTCGGAATGAGGGCGGCGCTCGTCTCATCGAGCGCACGTTGCGTGATCCGGTCCCGCGATTGGTCGATCACCTCGTCGCCGAAATCCTTAGGCGAGATCCAAGGAATGTCGCCTCCGGACCAATAGGTGGAAACCTGCTTGCTTGGAGTCGTACCCCCTTGCCAATGCCCCAGTTCCCCGATCGCGACGCACCGCCACGGTCCCACAACACCGATCATTTCAGGATCTCGCGGTCAATCTCCTCGATGTGTCGCAACGCAGACTGAAGATCTTCCGAGATGCGGCCGAGCAGGCGGTCCATATCCTCAATTTCGGATGACGAGCGGCTGCGCTTCAACCAAATATAATCGAGGTTGTCCTCACGCGCGGCAATCTCTGCGCGCGAAAGGAACTTCAGCCTATCATGCTTAACGCCCGAGCTCGGAATGGCACCAGAAACGATGCCCGCGCATGTCCGTTCGAACTCATCAAATGCGGCGGCGGTCAAGGGGTGGCGCTTGTTAAAGCGGCGAACATTTGAGCGCATATCGAAAAAGGCGACTTTTTTCGTCGGCCGACCGGCCTTGAGAAACAGCACGTTGGTGTTAACGCCCTGCGCATAGAAGATGCCTTGCGGCAGCCTGAGAATGACCCGAAGCTCACATGTTTTCATCAGGTCTTCGCGCACTCGCCGCCCGACGCCTGGCTCGAAGAGTACGTTGTCCGGCAAAATGATCGCGGCACGGCCGCCTGGTCTGAGCGAGCGGTAGATGTGCTGAAGGAACATCAGCTGCTTGTTGGCGGTCTGAAAAGGCAAGTCAGATCGTCGCGGCCTGACGCCGCCCGCTGACGAACCGAACGGAGGATTGGCAAGAATCAGATCGGGTGAACTCAGCTGGGCGACGTCTCCGGTCAGCGCGTCGCCATGAATCACCGCCCCTTCCATATTGTGGAGGTAGAGGTTCATCAGGCATAGGCGATAGGTATCCCGCTCTATCTCAACGCCTTCATAACGCATGCGGCTTGCGCCAAGCGTGTTCGAGTGAACCAGATATTCGTGCGCCGAGGTCAGAAACCCCCCCGTCCCGGCTGCTGGATCCTGTATCGTATCTCCGTCTTGCGGAGCCATGATCCGGACGATGGAGTCAACTAGCGCGCGCGGCGTGAAATACTGTCCGGCGCCCGCGCGCCCCTCGGTAGCGTTACGCTCAAGCAGGCTTTCGTAGATTACGCCAAAGGCGTCGGTGGAGATCGCCGCCCAGTCAAGCCGATCTATCTCATGCACTACCTTGTGCAAGTTTTCATCGTGCGCGAAGACCGTTGTAGGAAAGCCGAATATTTCGCAAACAATGCGGCTTTTGGAATCTTCGCCAAGGCGCGTAAGCATTTTCCGGTAGCTGCCCACGAGCCCGCGCATTGGGTGGTTCACGAGGTTGGGCCAGCGGCAACCCTGAGGGAGTGCCGAGTCACGCCCTGTCTGATCGGCGATCTTCAGGAACAGCAGGTAGGTAAGTTCGGACATATATTTGTGAAACACGATGCCATCGTCGCGCAACACATTGGAAAGAGACCATATCTTACGGGAAACCTCGTCGCAGTGGATATCGTTTATGCCCACTTTTCGCCCTTGAAAATATTTGTCTGCACCACCCGGACCGCGAGCACCTAAGACGACCGTAGCACGTTTGTCACGCCGCGCATACCGTAAGGGTGAACGAATGGCAGTTTCCGGGGCCGACGGTCTACGTTTCGAATAGCAATAATGGGCGCGGTTCGTCGGACCGCACAACGGAGCAGGGATGGCGGGTTTCGGCAGGAGAGGCCATTCACGCGGGCGCTGTGGAGCGTCGTTCTTTGGTCGGTAGCCGTTATAAACATGAGCGCAGGGAATGGTCGCTTCTGGTTACTGCTTCCCGATAGCCGACATTCCGCTTGCCACCCATCCCGGACAATGAGTTCCGGTGTTGCTTCCTACGCGTTGACCTACTTCCGTTTCCTTATGTTATCGGAAGTAGGGGGCGACTGTGGTTTTTATCCGTATTGCTGCGTGCCGTAAGTTGTTTCGGCCTAAATTCTGGCGCACGTCTGCAGACGAACTGGTTGAAGGAGCGTTGTTCTGAATCCTATCGGTCTGTCGAATTTGCCATTTATCGGATTAGCCAATGATCATCAGAAATTTCGAATATCTCATTGCACTGGCGGCTGAAGGTCATTTCGGTAACGCGGCTAAAGCCTGTCATGTTTCCCAGCCTACCCTTTCTTCCGGGATCAAACAGCTCGAAGAAGACCTTGACGTGGAAATTGTGCGACACGGTCGGCGCTACGACGGGCTTACGGAGCAAGGCGAAGCGGTTCTGGAATGGGCAAAGCGAATGCAGCGTGATTGCAACTCGCTTGAACAGGAGTTGTCTGCCCGTAAGCGGAGTATTCAGGGCGCTTTTCGGTTAGGGGCGGTCACCGGGACGTCGGGCGTGGCGTCCGTGTTGAGCCGCAGGCTGGCACAGCGCATGCCACATATTCGGCAAACCATAACAATCCAAAATACCCAGCAAACGCTTGCGGCCCTTCGAGCCAGAGATATCGATATCAGTCTGTGTAATCTCGATGACGCGACTGACGAACTTGAGACGCATCTCCTCTTTCAAGAGGGGCTATTCGAGTTCAGAGCGACACGAGATCCCCAAGGGGGCAAGGTCACGTGGGATGACATTGGCAAGCTACCGCTGTGTCTTCTGCCAGATGCTCTTCCTGAACGCGCGCTGTCTCGTCTTCTCACGCAAATAGACCCTGACATCGAAACGAACTCCGTCGAAGTGCTTTCAGCTTATATTGCTACGGGCAGGTTCGCTGCAGTTTTGCCCCAGTCGTATGTTTGCCATCTCGCGCATATTCCGGATTTGCACGTCAGTGCCCTCGCCGGTCCAGACACCCAGATGAGCATCGGCTTTGCATCCTTGCACGGAGGTCTAATGAAAGGCCTTAGCCTCGGACTACTTGAAATAACGCACGAGATCGAGTTCGAAAGGCAAATAGAAAAAACTCTATTTGAGTATCGTAATTTTCAGAGAAGTAAGATTTGATGTTATATAATTACATATAGTTTTTCTATCTATAGATTGAAAAAATCGTTTTGAAAACATCTTAGATTTATGGCGTTACTCCCACAGTAACACTCTTCGTTCATCGTGTTCTGCTGTCAGGTTGGGCTCTGTTTCCATTGTGTCAGTGATCCAGTCGGGTAGATGAGAGTTGGTCAATGCCAATGTCGGCAATGACTTATGGGAGCCAGGCATGTCTCATTTCGGCAATAAGTCCGTGACCTTCGGGAAGTTACTGGGGCTGGGTGTCAATACACGCAGATTTCCTGAGTTTGTCATGCCGCGAGAAAAGAAGGCTTATCACGGCATCGTTTTCGAAAGGCGAATGCCCCTTCTAACCCCAATCATGAATATAAAATCCAGTAAGCTCGCGGAAGCCTTAAATCTTCCGGGAAGCCTGCAGTCCGGTCATTGTTCAGACATGTCAACGATCTCTACAGGTGTGGTTCCAGCTTGAGCCCACGTATGGGCCCTTGGAATTAGCGAGTGTTCCCGCCGACGAGAAACACGAATTGCTGTCGATCACTTTGCTGCCGAGCAACCTCCCAACAGATCTCACGCTGATGCTGTTCCCAATCAACGATGGTGACGTCGACACCCTGCGACCGGAGAAATCGATCTTTGTTTAAGGATAGCGAGGTGCAGCACAGCATCGCCCGCATGTATGAATGGCCAATTGGCTGTGGGATGAGCTGGGCCCAGGAAGATCTGCATTCTGACCGGTCCCGCGCATGCTTGACCTGCTTTGCTAGCTTGCTGACGCGTTTGATCGTTGCTCTGCACGGTTTCGACAGCTTGGTATCGCTCGGAAGCGCTGTCGCGATCATTATACCCGTGGTGGCCTTCGCAGGCCGGTGGACGCTGAGGCGCACTCGAAACTCCCATAACGATCACCAAGTGCGAGACTATGAGGGAGTCCTGGCATGAGCGAAGGCTTCGTCCGCGTGCAGGGCGCACGCGAGAATAATCTGAAAAGCGTTAACGTAGAGATCCCCCGTGATCGTTTTGTGGTCTTCACGGGCGTTTCAGGATCGGGCAAGTCTTCGCTCGCCTTTGGTACGCTTTATGCCGAAGCTCAACGGCGCTACCTTGAATCCGTAGCGCCCTATGCTCGACGCCTGATCGACCAGGCAGGCGTGCCCGAGGTTGATTCGATCACTGGCCTGCCCCCGGCGGTGGCTCTTCAGCAGCAGCGCAGTGCATCTGGCACTCGTTCGTCTGTCGGCAGCATCACTACGCTCTCAAGTGTGGTGCGCATGTTGTATTCGCGCGTCGGAGCGTATCCCTCCGGCCAACCTATGCTTTACGCTGAAGATTTTTCGCCCAATACGGTCGCGGGCGCTTGCCCTGCTTGTCACGGAATTGGACGTATTTACGACGCTACTGAGGCCACGATGGTTCCAGATGATAGTCTGACCATCCGAGAGCGCGCAGTCGCGTCCTGGCCGTCCGCATGGCATGGCCAGAACCTGCGGGATATTCTGGTCTCACTCGGTTACGACGTGGATACGCCATGGCGTGACCTGCCACGCAAGGATCGCGACTGGATTCTTTTTACCGAGGCGCAGCCCACTGCTCCCGTCTATCCTGGACTGACGCCGGAGCAGACGCAAAAAGCCCGTGCGCAAAGCAAAACACCAGATTATCAAGGCACCTTTACTGGCGCGCGCCGCTATGTTTTGGAGACTTTTGCAAACTCCAAGAGCGCGTTGATGAAAAAACGTGTCTCGCAATTCATCACTAGCAGCGACTGCCCGAGCTGCGAGGGCAAGCGTCTCAAGCCCGAGGCACTGACCGTGACCTTCGCCGGTATAGACATCGCGGCCTTCGGAAAGCTTACTTTTCTCGAGCTTCGCGAGCTTCTTTCGACAGTTGCCGACGGTGGTGGGGCCCCACACGACACGGTTCATGTGGGTGACACCCTCGAGAAAGAGAGCCGCGCCGCCGCCACGGCCGAACGTGTCGCCTCGGGCGGGTCGGCGCATAAAGCCGCATCCGATATTCGCAGGACACCGCATCTGTCGGACGAAAAGCGTCTCGCCGCCCGTCGTCTTTCTGCTGAGGTACTGGAACGTCTAACGCCGCTGATCGAACTGGGTCTGGGCTATCTCAGTCTGGATCGAAGTACGCCCACGCTCTCCTCGGGCGAGCTCCAGCGCCTGCGTCTGGCGACCCAGGTGTCGTCTCAGCTTTTCGGCGTCGTCTATGTGCTGGATGAACCCTCCGCGGGGTTGCATCCAGCTGATGGCGAAGCGCTGCTCTCCATCATCCATCGCCTCAAGGACGCTGGAAACTCGGTCTTTGTGGTCGAGCACAATCTGGATGTTATTCGCCGGGCAGACTGGCTGGTCGATGTCGGGCCAGGCGCGGGTGAAGGCGGCGGGATGATCGTCCATAGCGGGCCACCCGAGGGGCTGAAGACCGTCGAGGCATCCATTACGAGACGTTATCTCTATCCGGAGACGCCTGCTAAGGCGCGCCTCCCTCGAGAGCCCGACGCATGGCTGAAGCTGCGCGGCGTCACGCGTAACAACCTCCGTGAGCTCGATATCGATCTGCCGCTCGCTTGCTTCACAGCCATTACCGGCATTTCGGGGTCGGGCAAGTCTACCTTTGTCAGCCAGGCACTACCTGACCTCGTCATGTCTCATCTTGGAAGTGAGCTGCCGCTGGTGGATGACGATGAGGTCGATCCATTGCTTGACGCGCAGCGGGAGGAGACAACTGGCCGCGTTGCTGCCGGGCTCGATAACATTCGTCGCCTTGTGCATGTCGATCAAAAGCCGATTGGACGTACGCCGCGTTCCAATCTCGCGACTTATACTGGGTTGTTCGACCATGTGCGGAAGCTTTTCGCGGAGACTGAGCTTGCCCGGAAGCGACGCTATGGTCGCGGAAGGTTCTCGTTCAACGTCGCTCAGGGCCGCTGTCCTGTCTGTGAGGGTGAGGGCTCGGTCATGGTCGAGCTGCTCTTTCTGCCTAGCGTCCACGCACCATGCTCAGCTTGCCACGGTACGCGCTATAACGATGAGACGCTGCAGGTAATCTGGGGCGGCCGCAATATCGCCGAGGTGTTGACGCTCACGGTCGACGATGCCTGCACGATCTTCGCGGGAGAGGCCATACTCATGCGCTCGCTCAGTGTCCTTCGTGAAATCGGTCTGGGTTACCTTCGCCTTGGCCAGCCTGCGACCGAGCTTTCCGGCGGCGAGGCACAGCGGATCAAACTGGCAACTGAACTGCAACGCGCACAGAGGGGTGATACGCTCTACATCCTCGATGAGCCGACCTCTGGCCTTCATCCTGCAGATGCCGATCGTCTAATGGAACATCTGCATGGACTGGTCGATGCCGGGAACACCGTTGTGGCGGTTGAACACGACATGCGTTCCGTGGCGAAGGTAGACTGGGTTATCGATATAGGGCCCGGTGCAGGGGCTGAGGGCGGCACAGTCATCGCAGCTGGCTCGCCCGCTGCTGTGGCTCAAACGGCGGGAAGCATCACCGCGCCCTATCTGTTGAAGACCATATCGCCGACAGCACAGCAGCCAGCCTGAATTACTTCCATCTATGCGATGGGATCGAACCAGCCGGACGAGATCCCACCTGAATTCGCTATCTCAGCAGCAATAGGCCTGATAGCTTTATTAAAGGATTTTCTTGATGAAAGCAGTTACCTGGCAGAGCAAGGGTAAAATCTCGTGTGAGTCCGTGCCCGATCCCAAGATCGAACACGGACAGGATGCCATCATAAAGGTCACGTCCTGTGCGATTTGTGGATCTGATCTGCATCTACTCGGCGGCTTTATGCCGACCATGGAATGTGGCGATATTCTAGGTCATGAAACGATGGGCGAGGTCGTGGAGGTCGGGAAGGATAACAAGACGCTGAAGGTGGGCGACAGGATCGTCGTGCCGTTCACCATCGGCTGCGGCGACTGTCGCCAGTGTAGATGGGGTTACTGGAGCCTTTGCGAGCGGACTAATCCCAATGGTAAGATGGAGGCTGGGGTGTACGGCTATCCTCTTGCCGGGCTTTTCGGGTTCTCGCATATTGCAGGTGGTTTCCCGGGCGGTCAGGCCGAGTATCTGCGCGTTCCCTACGCCGATGTCGGTCCGATCAAGGTGCCGAATGGGATTGAAGACGAGAAAGTCCTGTTTCTATCCGATATCTTCCCTACCGGATATCAGGCGGCTGAATACTGCGATATCAAGCCCGAGTACGAAAAGACGATCGTCGTGTTCGGCTGCGGCCCCGTGGGCCTCATGGCGATCCGCTCTTGCTTTATTCTTGGTGCAAAACGCGTTATCGCGGTGGATCAGGTGCCCGAGCGTCTCGCGCTGGCACGTGCGAGTGGTGCTGAGACAATAGACTTCTCTCAGCAGAACATTCAGAAGACAATCGTGGAGATGACCAGAGGACTCGGTCCCGATGCGGTCATTGAAGCTGTCGGCATGGAAAGCCATGGTGCAGATACGACGGCTCAGAAGATCTCAAGTGCGGTTCTGTCGGCCGTCACATCGATCGAGCGACCCTTCGCGCTCAACCAGGCAATCCTCGCCTGCCGTCCCGGCGGCATCGTCTCGATGCCTGGCGTCTATGCCGGTCCTGCCGGGCCGATCATGGTCGGTCCGCTCATGAACAAGGGGCTGATCCTGCGCACCGGACAGACTAATGTGCAGAAATATCTGAACCCCCTTCTGAAGCTGATCCTGGACGGGAAGATCGATCCATCCGATATCATCAGTCATCGCTCAACCAGCCTCGAGGACGCTCCTGATCTTTACAAGATCTTCCAGGACAAAAGCGATAAATGCACGAAAGTCGTCTTCCATCCGCATGGCTGATTGACCTTGGCGAAGCGCGCGCGGATTGATGGGCGCGCTTCGCCAGCTATATCAGCCGGTCGGAGACGCTGTCCCGGACCGGCCAGTATCACGTTTGGCTTAGGCGATGATGGCAGTGCGTAGCGCCTTGGCGGCTTCCGCTGGGTCCTCTGCCCCGTAAATGCCGCCACCCACGACGGCAATGGATGCCCCGGCATTTTTTACAATGCCGACGGTCGAGATGTTGATCCCCCCAGCAACGGCAAACGGTAGAGAGCTGCCAGCGATTGTTTCCAGAAGTGTGGACACGCTATATCCTGGGGCTGCCTGCTCATCCAGCCCTGCATGTAACTCTACATGCTCAACACCAAGCTCACGTAATTCGGCGATACGGGTCAGGCGTGCCTGAGGCGGTACGCCGATAAGATCGGCGACAACGCGCTTGTTGTGTGCCCGCCCCGCCTTGACTGCGCCGACGATCGTCGCGTCATTTGCAAGTGCGAGAACGCCCACAGAGTCAGCACCGGCTTCGAACGCCATGGTCGCCTCCAGCTTACCAGCATCCATGGTCTTGTAATCTGCAAAGAGTTCTTTCTCGGGATAGGCGGCCTTTAGCGCCTTGAGGACCGCAAGTCCTTCGGCTTTGACGAGCGGCGTTCCAATTTCGATAATATCGACGGAAGAGGCGACCTTCTCGAGCAGAGCAAGCGCATCCGTCGTTGTCGGAAGGTCAATGGCTACCTGAAGTTTCATGATGTTATTCCCAGTTTGCATGACGTGCCCAAAGCACATTTGTTGCGATTTTGTTGGCCTGCCAGATTGAATGGAACAGGCTCTCCGAAGTCAGGATTGCCGCTTGCTCGAAGAGAGAGCCGGCATATTGCGTCGACCTTGCCACGTCAGAGTTCTGCTTCCCCGCTGCGGCGATAATGATTGATAAGTCAGCAAGCGCGGCGAGCGGGCTCTCTTTGTTTGTTGTCAAGGCTACGATTTGCGCACCCGCAGACTTGACCCTGCGGGCTAAGGACAGGACGCTTTCCGTTGTTCCGGAGCCGGACGGTACGACGACCAGATCACCGGGGCCAACCGCTGGTGCCGTGGGCTCGCCAATCATATGGGCGTCAAAACCGAGATGCATGAAACGCATCGCGATCATACCCATTCCTATTCCACTGCGTCCTGCTCCCGTGAAATAGAGGCGTTTAGCGGAGACGATCAGACGAGCAGCCTCTTGGCAGACTGCGGCGTCTAATGCGCTCAAGGCCACCGTAATTTCTTCGGATACCCTACGGATCGCAGATGATACATCCGCGAGTTCTGGCGGCTCCAATCCCATCGATTGCTCCTCGATAACTGCGACCAGGATGTCGTTTCCTGGTTGCCGATAACCAGAATCTAGGGAATAGAGGAAAATCGATCAAACGAATGGTTGTAATAGTGAGCATCGATCACATCAATTTAGCAAAGCTTGATCTCAACCTTCTCATTGCGCTCGATGCATTGCTGGAGACGAGAAGTGTGACGCGTGCTGGAAAGCTCATGGGTATCGGGCAGTCGGCGATGAGCCACAATCTGGGACGGTTACGGGTTTTGTTTGGCGACGAGCTACTGACCCGACGTGGTGGAGGGATGATAAGGACTCCCCGTGCGGAATCTCTCCTGCATTCGGTCCGTGAGGCGCTGCTCGGCGTGCAGACGCTTCTTGGCCGTGAAGCCACTTTTGATCCGACAACGTCTGACCGGCTGTTTCGGATCGCCATGCCTGACAGTGTGGAGATGTTGCTCATGCCGAACTTGCTTGCGGATATTCGAAGGTCGGCAGCTGGCATTCGTCTGCGGATACACAATATTGACCCCGAAGATGTCTTGCAGGCACTTGACGAGGACAGGATCGACCTCGGCATCGGTATCGGACCGTTCGGAAACGCGCAAACTCATCACAGGAGGCGCCTGCTGATGGAGGAAGATTATCTCACGCTTTTCAGCGCAGCCCAGACTGGCTTGAATTCGCCCCTGTCGCTTCCTGACTTCCTGAAATTTCCTCACCTACTGACCAGCTTGCGGGCAGGAGAAAATGGCGTCGTAGATAAGGCGCTTGCGGGGATCGGATTGGAGCGGATGATTGCTGTTACAACGCCGCGCTTCATGAGTATTGCACCATTGGTTGGCAGCGCACCCGTCTTGGCTACCATGCATAGTGGGCCGGGGAAAAAGCTTGCTGATATCTTTGGGCTCGCAACAAGCCCACCGCCAGTTGTGCTACCTAAAGTTGGGATCGAGATGCTCTGGCATAGCTCATATGGCGAGGATCTCGCTCATCAGTGGCTTCGAGCGGCCCTGCTGAAGATCGCTCGATCAGTTGAGGCGGTTGATCTTTGCGAAGATGCGGGCTGATGGGAAAGCGGATGCGACAGGGGGGCGACAATGGCTGATCTTGTAAGTGATATAGTTGGGCGGGTGAGCCGCCTCCCGCTTAAGCCGTCGGAGACAAACGCGTTGTTGCCGCTGATGGAGGCGTTCAGCAACGCGCTGCATGCCGTCAATCTCCGGTTCGGAGATGATGCCCCGAGCAAAGGGCGCATCCAGATTACCATCCTCCGCGACAGCAACGAGGTGATCGGCTTTAAGATAGAGGACAATGGGATCGGCTTCACCGACGAGAACTACCGCTCCTTCCGCACTCCTGACAGCCGGCACAAAATCGGCCTAGGCGGCAAGGGTGTAGGGCGCCTTTCTTGGCTGCGTGTCTTCGGTGGCGCGAAGATTGAAAGCGTCTACGTTGATGGCGGTCAATTTTTACGGCGCTCGTTCGATTTCGTGCTCGACGAGAGCAACCAGCTTCGGAACGAACTAAATGGCGCTGCCATTGGTGCGACTGCGCCTCGGACAATCATCACGCTTGGGGAGTTCAAAAGCGAGTACAAAAGCCGCTGCCCTTCCAAGCCGGAGACCCTGGTTCAGCGGCTGATCGCCCATTTCCTCCCCATCTTGGCATCCGGCGCCTGCCCAAGCGCCGAATTGATCGATGGTGATGACGCGTTCGACCTTCCAACCTATTTCAAGGACAAAATTGTTAACACGTCAGTCGCGGACGTGCCGGTCAAGCTGGATGATGGCAGTGAGATCACGATCTCCGTGCGGCACATGAAGTGCAACAAGGACATCCGGCCAAGAGGGCAAAGCTATAACTGGATGTTCCTTTGCGCCCATGAACGCAGCGTCACAGAGCAATGCATCGACGATCAGATCGGTCTTCGAAGTCTTGACGGCGAGTCTATCTATATCGGTTGCGCCTCCGGGGCCTATCTCGACGAGAGTGTGAACCAGGAGCGCGATGGGTTCACTTTTTCCTCCAGCGAAGAAACCTTGATCCGGCGGGGCGTAGCATCCAGTGTGCGGGAATATCTCGCGGACTATATCGCCGTCTCACGGGCGGAGATGGTGCGCAACACCCAGGCCTTGGTCCGTGAAAATCCGCAGTTTCTCTTTATCAACAATGAGATTGATACATTTGTGGAGGCGCTGCCGTTGAACAGTGCCGGGAAGCAAGAGGAAATATTCGTATCGATGAGCCGGCGGCGATACCGTCGGCAGCGTGAGTTTCGACGGCTGTCCGAAGAGATTGCGTCGCCACCCAGCCATAAGGAAGAAATTCAGGAAAAAGTCGATGAGTATATGCGCTACGTTGACGACGAAAAGAAGGGCGCGCTTGCCGAATATGTTAGCAAGCGAAAGGCGATCCTAGATTTTCTTGATGCGTTGACCGCCTATGAAGACCCGGAGAGGCGACGTCATCACCTTGAAGACGCTGTGCATGCGCTGATCTGTCCCATGAAGATTGACTCCTCACAAATTGCTGACATCGACGACCACAATTTGTGGCTTTTGGATGATCGCCTGGCGTTCTTTAATTTCTTTGCTTCCGACAAAGAAGCGCGGTCATACCTCAACACCGGAAGCCAGGAGCGGCCCGATCTGGCATTCCTTTACGATAGCTGCCTGGCATGGCGCGAGGGTGAGCAATCCGGCGATAAAGTTGTGCTGGTGGAATTCAAGCGTCCCGGCCTTGAAGCCTACCCAAATGAAGACCCTATCCGCCAGGCATTGCGGTATGTCAACCTGATCAAATCGTCGAAAACCTTCCGCGACAAGAGCGGCCGCGTCATCTCGAATGTCGGGGAGCGGACATCCTTCGACTGTTATATCGTCGCCGACCTCACCGAGGGGCTGAGAAAGCAACTGATCGGCCTGCCGTTACAACCAACCCCGGACGGCGAGGGGATGTTCGGTTATACTGACAACCCCAAGGCTTTCGTCGAAATCGTACCTTTTTCTAAACTCTTGAAGGATGCCAAGGCGCGGAATTCGGCCTTCTTCACCCGCTTAGGGCTCAATGGCTAGCGCCGGCATTCCGTTGTGGGGGACAGATTGATGATGCCACACAGTCCGCCGGCGTAGTGAGTGGGTTGTTCAGCTCAAAATGGCATTTTTCTTGGTATCGCGGGAAGTTACATTTCAAATGTATTGATATAAAATATGTTTTTCTTTCTATTTACAATCGAGTGGGAATTGTAGTTAAGCTTATTTCGAGATCTTGAATGTCCGGTTTATCAAGTTTCCATCCGAAACCGGACAGTCCGTTTACCCCATTGCGTTGAAAAACCCTCGTCAGGGTTGGTGTCGCGGGTTTTTCAACGCAATGGGGCGAGATCTGACGTCATATGGAAGAACCCTTCAGCCACTCTCCAAGCTTCGACCACCGCCGTTTCCCAC
>Ga0157365_10000241_pt1 | contig 25513 bp, 19 predicted proteins | sample AttsexASBM3_FD_111478 | JGI IMG/M metagenome (GOLD analysis project Ga0157365, IMG submission 111478) | Fungus gardens microbial communities from leaf cutter ant in Ribeirão Preto, State of São Paulo, Brazil - Atta sexdens ASBM3 | ecosystem: Host-associated > Fungi > Mycelium > Unclassified ... | reverse complement strand
GCTGTGCTGTCGGAAGAGCTACGGCATATGGAGCAGCGGGAACAGGACTGGAAACAGGCCGGGATGCTGCAGGATATTACCCGCTGCGGGCCGGAGCAGAGGTGGTGCGTGCTGACGGATCCGGAGGCCGGATCTTACGGAGATCACGGCGAGTTCAAGGTGCTGCAGGGAGGGTAACCCGGAAGAATTTACGATTGTTTAATAAAGAAAATACATGGAGTGTTCAAAAAATTCTCTTTTCCTCTGGATGAAAAATCATAACCCATTGATATTCTATACACTAAAAGCACTTGAGGATGGTTTTTCAACCCTTCCAGCTTTTTCATAGAGATCGTCATGCGTGCTGGGCGCTGAAGTTGCACGAAGGCGAAGCGTCAAGAGGATAGGAGTATATCCGTAACGGATCTTGCTACTCTGTAGTTTGGCTACAAATTTCATATTTCTATCGACTAGAAGTTTCGGCTGGTCGGAGAAAAGAACACGACGTATGCCGCCGCCGATGATGGTGGATTGACATACAGCTTATCGCTCGAAAGCCAATGAAGACCTTATGAAAAAGTAAGGCTTTGTCTCAAAGGTGCCCAGCAATAAGCTGCATTAACCAACGACTCTTTGATCCCATCACCTGCATTCCCACGAAGCCTACAATCAGCAATATGGAAATTCATAAAAACATTTATGTTTCATTAAATACTTATGGGAGATTAATAATATATATTAATCTCCCATAACATTAGAAATAGAAATGTTTGTTTTTTCAGCAGGAAATTTAATAACTCCTAACATATGTCCTGACGTTTGAACGTTAGATATTAAAACATGCGTTAAGGACGATAATGCTGACATGTCTATAGCATATGTAGCCTGATTTTTTTTATGGTGTAACATATACATGATGCCACCTCGTCCGATAAAAACATCCTGAATTCGCAACCAGTCCAACGAACCGCTCGCGCCAGAAATAGAAACGTCAGGATAATCGTACATGTTGTTATTCAGCTTAGTATTATTCATTTCAATCGCCCCACCTACCCAAGATATTTGAGTACCGCCCTCAATTTTCAAACCAGATTGAGAGTTATTTAGAGATATCGAATTTGAGAAATTTAGCTGACTTGAATGATAATTTTCGATCTCAACACCCGCTCCATTATATGAGGAAGATGCCCAACAATTTGTACACAAAAAATCGAAAACACCTCCCCCTGTGTTCGGGAAAAACCAATTCGCATCGAAACTTGTATCACCGAGCACGTTTATCATCTGAATTCCATTAACATTTTCTTCCTGCCCGGGAGTAAATATGTGTCCATTTTTAGCTCCAACGACATCTATACCATTACAATAAACTCCTGATGCATATATATAATTTATTCCATATTTATATTGGGAGATATTTACGTTACTTATATATGTATCGATATTTATTTTTCCATTTTTCTTATTTCCATCTAAAGTAATAAAGCTATTACCAGAAAATGCTGCTCCATTTTGAGGGTTGGGAATTTCCTGACCATCTAAAAATGGTGGACGGGCATAAATGTGATCCAAGTGAACATTGTTTGATCCGTAAATATACACACCATTCCAAAAGGGGCCCATAACCAGTAAATCATGCAGGTGGGTACCTGTTACGTAATTGAGATAAATAGCCGAACCTGAAATCATTTTTTTCTTTGCTATTATATTAATATTAGAAATACTCTGATAATGACCTGATAGATAAAACAAATATGGTTTTTCATTATTTATTGAAAAATAAACATTAATATTGACGCAACCTGTAGAAACGCCCGATAAACTTATACCATCTTTACTCCAGTCTCCGAATGGCTCTTCAATACGATATTCCCCGCATGGAAGTACAATATGTCTATACCGATTTATTGCATTAGATATTATCGGTTGGGCATCAATTAATCCCTTTCTTAAATCATCTAAAGAATGTCCGGTTGTGATAAATTCGCTTAAATAATCGCTTCTAAATTCTTTAGATTTATCAGGAAATTGTAAATCATGTGCGCAAGAAAATGGAGTACAAAACATCACTTCTAAAATGATAAAAATCCCTAGAATAAAATTGAGAACCATGTGCATTCATCCTTGATGTTCATTATTATGGCCTGTTAGATCTTGATATAGTATACTGTAGACGTGATGAAAATAACGAAGAAAAAGGATGTTTCTGCCTGCTCGTATCGGGTTACAGCATCCCGTAATTCCTTGAGATTTACTCACAAATTTTCGACTAGGTGAAGTGACCAAAAAACGTTAGTTGATGCGATTGGATCATGATTTCAGGTTTTTGGATACCTCGAGGGTTTTAACAGCCTTCGAGGTATCAGTGTCTATAAGCCTACTTTGATCAAGCGACTTCTGGATCATTTTTCCTTGGTGGGATGACAGGGCGAGATTTTCAGTTCCAAAGATATTTACTGAATTTGTGCGAGGCATACTCATGGTCACAGACGACATAGGTCAGTGTCTGCGCAGCAGGTTTCTTGATGGGGTTTTTTGCCCTCCGGATAGACGTCCATCTCAGGCAGACTGCATTATGTTCATCATAAGTAGCTATGCAGCCTATGCTATCATGTAAGCTCTAACAGGTTAACGTACCTAGCGTTTAAAATAAACGCTAGGTACGTTTAAAATTAAAGAATCAGGTTTCTTGGCGTGTCCCAGTTGAGTCTTTTTCGCTGAACAAGGCCGTTAAGCATGTTTTCAAATCTTGTAGATAAGAGATCCCAGTCATGCGCGCGGAGCCACTCGTACATGCCTGCCTGGATATCTCTCCTCTTTACTGTACTCTTGATCAATTCAGACATTACGTTCGCGAGTTCGGAGGGATCATTGTTGTCTGCCCATGCAACAGCTCCTTCCAGTTCTGCAAAAATCTGAACGCGAGTTGCGACTAATGGTACCATCGTCGCTAAAGACGTTCGCACAGCGCCACTGGCTGAGTCATCGCTTTCATCATAAGGAAGCGCTATAATATCGCATCCTCCCAAAAGCGCTTCAATCTCATTAACTGGCAGGAAATCCAAATGCCACTCGATAGAATTTTCCAAACCTAAATCTCTAGCTAAGCTCTGTGCTTCGAGAATGGTTTGATCGTGCTCTTTGCCAGGAAAACGAGCATTCACAAGGCGCAGCTTTAACCCTGGCCACTGCCTCTTCATAATTGCGGCGGCCTTAATGAGTTTGTCGATCCCTTTGTGTCTAAAGAAAAATCCATGACATCCAATTACCGGTGAATCACTTGGACCGATCGCGCGTGGCCAAGGTGTGTTACCCGGAGAAAATGCTCCATGTGGAAACAGGCCGAGATTTTTATTAAGCCCAAGTCCGAGAAGAAAATTCATGTCGTCTATATTGTGGACAATGACTCGTGACAGCTTAGCTAGCCCCGAAACCACTTTCTCTATTTCATCAATACCGGCACGACGAAGGTTACGAGCATTATGAAGAACTGCAACGGATACGATATTTTCTATTCTTTCGTCATGACCGATTTGACCTAATTGCTCCCACGAAATTAGACCATCCTGATGCTGGATAACAAGCGCCTCTAAATTGCGCTTCAACACCTCATCGACAATCACTCGAGCCTTATCGCCTATAAAATTCCAAATAGGATCATAACGTAACTCGCCTTCTAGTATCTCTTCAATTTGCTTAGGAGATCGATAATCGCACAGTATATTTATATTTTTTCGTTGATCATCCGACATGCGATCTAATAGGTATCCTGAATATTGAGCAATACCACATTGAATACCCCAGGTGCTGACCCAACCGATGCGGGCGGCGCTATAATCATTGTGAGCGAGCAAAGCCATTGTCACGTCTTGGAACCGACGGGCCCATGCATGCTTATCACCTTCAATACGAGATACTGCTAACGCATTTACCCGACGTTGTTCTATTTCATCGGAATTTTTAGGATCGGCCATTTCTCGAAGAGCCAGCACCAGATCATTAAGATCTGGTTCCAACCACATGGAGTGGCTGCCTTGGACATGGCTCGACGAGCGAGCGTAGCGATACTTCAATAGCCGGGCTTGCGATGGGCCACAAAAGTCTCTTTGACCGCCTTGACCTGTCACAATAACGGGTAATCCAGATGCCATTGCTTCTAGCGCAGGCAGATTATAACCCTCACCTCGTGAGGGAAGGACCATAACGTCGGCTTCCTTATAAAAATCTCGAAGTTTCTCGGGCTCTACGTCTTGATTGATGACACGCACTGGCGCCATCCGTACATTAGTACGGCGAAGTGCTTGGAGTTGTTCCTCTACATCGTTGTGAGGATTAGGGAACGTCTTGATTATCAGTTCCACGTTGTCGTCTAGTGTAAAAGCTATCGCCCAGGCTTTTAATAAAACATCAACGCCTTTTCTTGGAAAACAAGACGAAATATGTAGAAATTTTTTCAGCCTGACTTTTGACGTGCGAGTGTTAGCTATATCCCAGAAAGGCTGAAGTTCAACGGGTTGACCGATCGTGGCTACAGGGAGCCTGCACCCCGATATACTTAAAGCGTCAGAAACAAATTTAGTTGGCGATATGACGGCATCAAACCCTTCGGTCAATGTATCAACTATACCTTTAGGGACATGTGTTTCTTCCCACGGGAACAAGGAAAATGCTAATCGTGGTGACCACGATGGGGTCAAAATCGGCCAATGCTGGCTAATAACAATTTCTTGTTCAGGGGAGGGCAACGAACGAGCGCAAAGCTCGATCATTAATGGCTGTTGATCTTTTGGTACCCCTTCAGTGTGATGAATGGGATCAGTTTCATAAGGTCTAAAATGTGAGCGACCAGAAAAATTATCTTCAAGAGTTGCTGCGACACTCCGATTGATAATTGCCAAACTATAGCTACCGAGCAGATGGCCGACTACTGAGTAATGTAGGTCTGTCCCGTCACGCATAGCCTCCGCCACACGCGCAACTAATCTATCGGCCTCAATGGTAGCTGAAGGAGGTAGCTCTTCCCATTCTATGTGAAAAGGTATCGGAAATAGGTCAAGCGAAGGGCTTCCCAACTCCAAAACGTCAAACTTGAGATCTTGCTCGATAGATAGCGTCAGTATTCTTTTTACCGGTGAACTAACTTGCTCTTTACGCTTGTGAATGTCCCTACCAGAAAGCGAAGTGCGCCAAGTGTGCTTTCGAGTTTCCATCCATTTAACAAGGAGTTCAGCAACCATTCCAGCGGTTTCAAACCGTGAAGTTCCGGCGCTTGATACAAAGCATAGTCGTGCTCCTCGCTCTTGCGCATCGATTAGCACACGTGCTGATTCGTCAGCAAATGATCCGAAATCATCGAAGCCAATAATCCGGTCACCTGCTCTTATATTTACCAAATAATCTTCTGCGAATGGCGCATTTATTTTTAGAATTTTTGCAATAAACTGATTGGCCGCAACAAAATACCCTCCACCATCATAAACGGCAATTGCATTCTTTCCGACACGTCTAATTATTGAGAAAAGTTGATGTATTTCTCTTGAGTCGAGGCGACGTACTGCATTTGGTGCCGCAAATGCGGTAATGTCAATCGCGAATAATGGCTGCCGTTCATATGACAAATTTTTCTCTAGCGCCACCGAAAGTTTTGCCAGGTCTAATGAAGAAGCTGTCTGTCCTCGAACTGATCTCCGCAACTTGTTGTCGACAAGATGAAGAATACTTTCGCTATAATCTCTTGGAGATATGGCATACTTCATAAAAGCTTCGAACCACATTTTTACTTCCCGTTGGGAGGGAGGCACAACCAGAGCAGTTTGTGTCGAATAACTCTTATAATAAAGGTCTTTTTGAGAAACGATTTTGCTATTAATCTCTTTTAGAGAATTACTTTCTTCGCAAAAAGATAAATTAATGGCATTAGCATCATTTTTAAGAAGCCGTATTAAACTTTCTGGTAAATCTGAACCAATCATTAGATAATTAGCTGCAGAATATATACCACGATAATATTCTTCTAAACCATCGATTACATATCGAATTCCGTTTTCCATATGGAAAGGGTTTTCGTCGGAATCTTTTCGCTCTCTTTCGTCGATGACATGAATAACAATATGAGAATCATTTCTATTATCAAGTGAAGATCTATATGCTTCTATAAATAGCGCAGCACTATCTCTTGATGAGACAATAGCAACAAATAATATTTTATCTCCAGACACACCCATATTGTGCCTATATTTATTTGCAACTTTTACATCAGCAGATATGGGTAGAGAAGGTAGATTATTATTTTCTTCGCTAATAATATCTAAAGAAAATTGTTTATAAGATTCACCAAAAGCAGAAAATAAATAATCAGGATTATGTTGTTCAAGTCTCGCTTCAATTAATCCAGAGACACCACGAGTCTTATATAAATCTACCAGCAATGAGTCTGGTAGCGAACCGTTATTTATGTACAACGGTAGTGGTAAAATAGGCTTAATCTCTACATAAATTCCTTTATGAATAGACATTAAATTCAATAAATAACGATCTGAATTATTATTACCAACATAAAAAATTTGATCGAATTGAGATGCGTTCCAATCGAACCATCCCAGATCACGCAACTCAACTAACGCACTTGTATTTTGATCTGCATCGAAACCGGAAGGACCTACAAGAATAACTTCACAATAACTAGCTAATTGGATAATAACTCCGTTAATTCTACCAGCAATATGATGGCTGGCTTCAATATCTAGGCAAACTATTGCTATGCGTGGGTAATCTTTTTTGTTTTTAATAGCTACACGATCTATTACCTTTTCAGATAATATTTTTTCCATACCTTCCAATATTGTTTTTGCTGTTCTAGACCATGTAAACTGTTTAGCGCGATCAATACCGTAGTTCTTTAACTCAAGCCGCAGATCCGGATTTTCTAGAATTTTTTCAATTGCGCTAGCCATCGATGATGTTGAGGTAGGATCTATCAAAAGATCTTGACGACCAACCACTTCCGGTAAGGAAGTCGTGTTTGCTGCTAGCGTTGGAGCCCCGCACGCCATGGCCTCGATGATGGGCAATCCAAACCCTTCGCTCCATGATGGGAACACCAACACCGCACACTGACCATATAAAGCAACCAGATCGGAATCAGAGACGAAACCTGGCAATACTAGGCTATCATCGGCGAGCCCCTCAGCTCGAGCCAATCGGCGCAGATAGTTTTGCGCATACGCGTCAAATTTACCCGCTATCACCAATTGATGCGCGTTTTTAACGCTAGACTTCATACTTCCAAAGGAGGCGATAAGCCCTTCAAGGTTTTTGCGGTGTTCCAAAGGGCTGCTGTTAAACACGAATGGTCGAGATATCCCCAAACGAGACATCAAGTCTACCCGTGCCGCGTTACCTCCTTTTGGCGGATGAAAGCTATCATCAATGCCGTTTAGGGCGGTAATCAGGCGATTATCTTCTCCAGCCATGCGCCGTCGCGCTTCGTCAGCAACGAATGTGGAGATAGCTACAATCAAGTCAGCTTGCTTCGCATCATTGAGACGCTTAAGATAGGCATCACGATCACGTTGAGCAGGAATATACCGGTCAGGCTCTTCTAATGGGATTAAATCGTGTAAAGTTACTACACTTCGATAATTAGATTTATCGATGCTGACGACTGTACTGTCCCAAAAACCCTCAAATGGACTTGGTATAAATACGATATCTGCACCCAATTTCGAAATAAAACTTGAGTAAAGAATCTCAGCAGCATGATTTCTCCAGTAGTTCTCCGGGTCGGCAGAACTTATACCATCAAATAAGCTGCAAACAACAATGGAGTCTTGATCAATAATTCCATCTAATTCATTGCGGACATATTCGATAGAATTTTCAAATCTATCTGTTAATAAAACTATAAAGCTGTGCTGACTACTACTGCGTATGAGTTCCTTTGCTACGTTAAGGGAATAACGACCAATTCCGCGGAATTTACTACCATTCTGACAAGATTGTAGGTCAATAACTATTTTCATGGTTTATGTTACCCCTTATAGCTCAGCGAACCAGATAAATACTTAAATATCTGATTTTGTCGTGGATTTAACCAATTTTCTTCTTGTAATATTTTGTCGTTTATAAACACTAACTTATGGTTATCAGAGGTATGTGATTTATAGACTTTTTCTTCGACTGAAATAGATTTATGAATCTCTTTAGCAGAAGAGTCGGTATTCAGATGACGCTCTAAGAAAAATCTTGCCTTATCGTGTTTCCCAACCCGCAAAAAAAATAGTCCGGCTTGTCGTTGAGCATCTGAATCTTTCTCAAATTTAGTTGCCGCTTCAGTATACTTTTCTTGGGCGCCCTCTAAATCCCCTTTTTCTTTAAGGGCATGGGCAAGTTGGATTATTATCTTCGCATCATTGTTGTTTGATTTATATAATTTTTCATAATACGTCGCTGCAGAGGACCAATCTTGAGATCGTGCAGCCGATCGTGCTTTAGAGAGGTGTACTAATTTCCAAAACATCTATCCACCTATCGGTCAAAATTGACAAATTTTTCCAGCTTACTTCAGCTTGGTAACGGTTATCATTCATGCGTCTGCAATTTACACTTCAGGAGAGGGCAAGATTGGTTGAAATCAATCCATAAACTTCCGCTACTGACGACTATATCCACGAAGACAACATATTCGGCGCCAATCTTTATAACTCCCATATTTTTTGATATCCTGAATAGAGTAGCCGCGCGCCGACTGAAGCCATAAACTGGTCCACGATCAATCCTTTTCCGCCTGCTCCCAGTGGTGGCACATCAAAGTCGTCCACGCAGATGATTGTTCCTTCACCGATCAAACCTCTTGCTGCCATCATTTCGGTTGCATGATGCATGGCGCTTGGCATCGGGTCACTAAGGTCCAGATCGAATGAATCCAGGTACAGCAGAGAAGCAAAACGCGCGCTATTCTGCCCAAGAGCATGCAATGCCGGACGGGAATCATTTAAAATCGTGCTTGTCGTTCCGCTACATGCGCGTCTGGCGCTATCGATGCTTGCTGGGTTGATGTCGATGGTGAACACAGAACCTTGACGTTCCCGCGCGTACCAGTCGAATTGAAACGTGCTTTGCCCATCACCTGCCCAATTGTTTGGTACGCGCAGGCAGCCGGTTTCAATGATTAATGGACGCGGGTGCCTGTCCAAGCGGTCAAATATAACAGCGAACCCGTCGGCACGTTTATCAAGACGAGGGCGTAAATGTACATCATAGGCGGATTTAAAATCCATTGCCTGCGCATCTATAGGCAACCCCACATAAGAGAAGTCGGCTTCAATACGCCCGCTTTCCATCGTATCGATAGTTTGTGTCAGTTTTTTGCGCTGCTCTACCGCGGAACTGTTCGCAATCAGATTGAGCAAAGGGTTAATGTCGGAAGGGTTTTTTTTTAACGCGTCTAGGATGGCTGCACCACTCCCATCCGACACACCGTCCAAAAGGCTTACCAAAACTGACAAGTCAACATCGTGCAGGATTGATCTGGTATCAGTTTTTTTGTTAGACGCACGCGCTTTGCGTTTACCTTCGCCTCGTGAGGCTTCTGAATTATCCATATTCATGGGCTTTCCAGTGTGTGGTGAGCATTACTCAAGTGTTGGTTGGGGCCGACTGCCCCCAACCAACATTTAATAAGCAACTGGTTTTGATAAAAAGCATCAAACTCTAGCGTAAATATCTTCGATACGTACAATATCATCTTCGCCTAAGTACGGACCAGATTGCACTTCAATTAGAGTTAACGGAATTTTACCTGGATTTTCAAGCCGGTGGACGCTTCCTAGCGGCAGGTAGATACTTTCATTCTCGCGCACCATAATTTGGTCTTCATCGCGGGTCACGACAGCTGTTCCTGCAACGACCACCCAATGTTCTGCGCGATGGAAGTGCTTTTGAAGTGACAATTTATGACCTGGGTCAACATGGATACGTTTGACCTGAAACCGATCACCGTGGATTAGGCTTTCGTAAAAGCCCCAAGGGCGATACATGCGATTGTGGTTAATGGCTTCTGGGCGACCTGCTGCCGTCAGTTTGGAGACAACTTTTTTAACGTCCTGCGCGCTATCACGATGCGATACCATAACGGCATCTTCAGTCACAACAACAATCAGGTCTTCTACACCAGAAACAGTCGCGACAACACCATTTGACCGGACATAGCAATTTTTCGTGCTATCTAAAAAAACATCACCAAACGTTGCGTTGCCTTGCTCATCCTTGGGCGTTAGTTCCCACAACGCATCCCAACTACCGATGTCGGACCAGTCAAAGTGCGACGGAACGACAGCTGCTACCTTTGTGCGCTCCGCAACGGCATAGTCTATGGATATATCAGGTGACTGTGAAAAAGCGTCCGCATCAAGACGTTCAAAATCAAGATCTGTTTCACGGCCGCTGACAGCTGCCTGCACCGCTGCGTGAACTTTTGGTTCGAAATTCTGTAGTTCTTTCAATAGTACACTGGCACGGGCAACAAACATCCCAGAATTCCAAGAAAAACGCTCATCTTTCACAAGTTCTTCCGCACGCGCCGCGTCGGGTTTTTCAATAAACTTAGAAACTTCAAAAACATTTGGGGTATTTTTTAGTTCTGTGCCACTTTCGATATATCCGTAGCCTGTTTCTGGCTTTGTCGGACGAATACCAAAGGTCACAATATAACCCTCTTTCGCCGCTTTAACGGCTGATTCCAAAGCTTCTTCCAATAATTCCTCTTTTTGAATCGCAGCATCGGCTGCCATAATCCATAAAATGGCATCTGGATCTGTTTCTGCTGTCAAGAATGCTGCAGCAGCAATGGCTGCTGCAGAATTACGCGCAACTGGTTCAAGAACGACGCGCGCATTTGTAATATTTTCTTCGCGAAGCTGTTCGGAAACAATAAATCGATGTTCAATATTACATACTACAATCGGATCCGATAGACCAATACTGGATCCACGCAGTGCGGTCTCCTGCAGTAGAGTCTTCTCAGAAAGTAGCGGCCAAAACTGCTTTGGGAAACTACGCCGAGATACTGGCCAGAGCCTGCTACCAGAACCGCCAGATAAAATTACTGGGACAACCCCACCGTGATTATAGTTTTTTTTGACGGAATTCTCTGAGCTCATCAAACTAATCTCTTCCTAATTGATAACATGCAAGGGGCGTAAATAGCATCCAGAATCAATAATCTATCAACAGTATGTGCGAATAATGGCGATAGCAATTCACCAAGGCAGAAATCTTTGTCGTTGAGACGGCTCCGTTGCATAATTTCGTCTGTTGGCTTGAGAGATTGGTGCTATCTTCTCAAACTATGCTCAGGCCTCATAGCCGGAAAATGACGGTTGCAGCGGGGTAGGTGGAAGGTTTTAAAAGCTCTTTAGGTGTCAGTGTTTTTAAGCACACTTTGCTTAGGCGACTGGTTTTGCTTGTCGAACAGACTCCCTCAATCAACTGTCTCAGACAGACTAGGCCTGATCAGGTAACGCAGGCTGCATTATACTCGTATAAGTAGCTATGTAGTCCGTACTATCATTTAAGCTCTAGCATCCACAAAAATCCTACTATTGAGTGCATCACGTCAGCCCCAGCTCTGGAGCACGACCGAGACTTTCCTCGTGACCTACGGCCTTCGGTCCCTGGCTGAACTGGATCCGCTCCTCGAAGGGCTGAGAGGCCCGCTTTAGGCCCTTTTGGGCTCATTCTACAGAGTTTTAGGGACTGTTTTTTGTCTTTTTAACACGTGGTAATGTCCTCTTACCACGTGTTATATTATAGCTGCTTTAATTTCAGAAGAATGGCAGGATTCTCGAAAATTTTCGCGTTCGAGGATCCCCGTTTTCATAATTCTGACTACACAATTTCCTACCTTAGACGCTCAGAAATTTTTTAAAATATCGGCCTTTCTGAATACCCACAATTCAAGAACTGTAGTAAAGTACTCAAGCGGCGTATGAAAAAATCTATAACCTAGGGAAGGATTTGTATTAATTGTGACGGTTTATTTAATATAAGTTCTTTTTTCACGACCTAATTGCAACACCTAACTTTTAATAAAATAAGTTTGATAAAATTACTATTGCCATTATATTAATTTTGTTGAAAGACTTTTTGTTATATTTACATAATTAAAGTAAAAATTTACTTCATTAATTATAGTGGAAAAGAATATATTTCGAACCCTACCCCTTGAATCTTGGGTTTAGTGGAGCCTTTGGCGGAACGATGTACACTGTTTGTCGGTCGGCATCATACACCGAGGATGATTTTCCTTGGTCAAATGGCCATATTGTCGTACCACGAAGCCTCTAATCAGTGTATTGGTAACATAATTACTATGCCAGAAAATAACTGCATGTCCCGTTTCAGAGAAGTGTCCAGACCGACATGAAATCACAGTCTTTGCTCTCTTTGTTTTCGCTACAATGCCGAGTGATTGGCGCATTGATGATGCGTGAACTACACACCCGCTTTGGTCGGCATGGGTTGGGTTTTTTGTGGATTATTGGTGAGCCCATTTTGTTCTGCGCAGGGGTTGCGATTGTCTGGAGTGCCATACGACCGGCTCATGAGCATGGATTGCCGACTACTGCGATTGTTATTACGGGATACGTACCTTTAACCATGTGGCGCCATTGTATCGGGCGCGCAGTTTTGGCCTTTGAAGCAAATGGAAGTTTGCTTTTCCATAGGCAAGTTACTCCATTAGATATTATACTTGCTCGAGTAATACTAGAGATTATGGGGACAATTGGGGCAGGAATTTTAGTTGCTGGAATAGCTATGATTTTAGGATTTATGCAGCCACCTCGTAATTTTGCATTGCTTTACGCAGGTCTTTTGTTCCAAATGCTTTTCTGTCTTGCGACTGCCCTAATAGTAGCTCCACTTACTCAGCGTAGTGAATTCTTTGAAAAGTCAATTAGCATTCTAACATATTTATCACTTCCGTTGTCCGGGGCTTTTATTATGGTCGACTGGATACCACCTCATTATCGATGGATCCTTTTGGCTTCGCCCAGTGTAGACGCAATTGAGATGTTGCGTGCCGGCCAGTTTGGCTACGCTGCACACGCACATTACGATTTAATATATAGCATATGGATTAACTTTCTATTAATATTGATAGGAATATCACTCACACTAAGGTCAAAAAAATATATTTATATTAACTAATATAATACTCTTATTTCTTTTAGTCAGTTGCGGATAAGCGTTGTTGCAAAGTATGACGCTTTCCGTACTGACGTCGATTATAACATGAAGGGTTCGAAAAACCTTTGTCTGACTGTTCTTGTGCCTGATTTCAGGTTTTTGACATGTTGATTTCTGGGTTCTTATCCTGATTTTTGCTCTGCAATTTGAGCAGAGCGATGGTTTCGTGCTCTGGGTTGCTACGCGGCGGTGTTTATCCGCTCAGGAAGGAGAAAGCGGCGCATATTATAGACGATATTGGCCAGGCTGATCCTCATGGTGGCCCGGGTGATACCGACAGTCCGGACAAACAGCCCTGTCTGTGATTTCTGATCCGCAAAGACATGCTCAACACGTGACTGGATCACGGACTTTTCGGCATTCGATTTCTAGGCATGGCGGGGCATAGGTTTGAGATGCAGCTCTTTCCTGTGAACCTTCGAAACAAAGCCCTCCTTTTCCATGAAGCCCTCATTGGTGTTTGAGCGGTATGCTGTGTTTGCCCAGACCGTTGAGGTTGTGTTGCTTTTATCAGGCAGTCCTTCTCTCAAGCGTGCGCCATCGGTGCCTGCTGCAGCCGTCGTCTTCCATTTGCGGATCAGCCGAAATTTTCGGTCGATTGATATGTGCGATTTATAGCCAAAGAACGGGATGGCGAGATCGCTGGATGGCATGGTTCCATTATCCTGCCGATTCGCCTTTGTGCACTTCAATGTCCAGCGTGCATGATGAGCTTTGTGCGACAGCTTTGCGGGTTTGTCCTGCCACTCCTGTGGGATCCGTCCTTCCCGAAGATCGGCTTTCTCTGCGTGCGTATTGCGCTGCTTTGGAGTAGCCACCAGTGTGGCATCCAAGATCTGGCCTGAAATCGGCAAATACCCGACGTTGCGTAGGATTGCGTCAAAGCGATTGAACAGCCCATCGATCGCACCCGCCTGTGTCAGGCGTTCTCGAAACAGCCAGAGTGTTTTGGCGTTCGGTACCCGACCTGAAAGCCCCAGAGCAAGGAAGCGCATGAACGACAGACGGTCGTTGATCAGATACTTCGTCTGTTTATCAGACAAATTGTTTAACGTCTGGATCACCAAGCCCGCTTAAACGGGAAAGTCGCTCTTCAACATCAAAGAAACCGGGCTGTTTTATATCGCCATTCCCTTAACCAGAACCGGAAGAAGGAAATCACACAGAAGGCTCTAAAACTAAAAGGTATTTTCGGTCCCTCCACGTGTCATTTCAGGTGGAAGAAGTGTCCTGTGCCAAGTAGGACAGGGGACTGCTGGCCATAATCCTATTCTGGAAGCTGTTGCCAAACGCATGAAGCAGCGGCGTAAACCACATAAATTGGTGATCATCGCCAATGCCCTCCTCAAAACAAGCCTGCGGTAGCGTGTTAGCTCCGCCATTTAAGCACAATTTCTAAAACCCTCCACCTTTCCCGAATTTGCGTTTATGATAAGTATTACAGATTGTTATAATGTAGGGGTGGGCGATGAAGATTTCAGACTGGATGGCACACTCTGGCGTTGCATTTGGTACAAGTGGTGCTCGAGGCCTTGTGGCGTCCATGACGGACAATGTGTGCTTCGCCTACACGGTTGGCTATCTGAAGCACCTTGAAACGCTGGGAGAGTTTGCCGAGGGTACACCCGTCGCAATCGCTGGTGATCTCCGTCCCAGCACTCCCCGCATCTTGCAGGCATGTGCCGCTGCCATCACCTGGATGAAAGGGCGGCCGGTGTTTTCTGGCTTTGTCCCGACACCCGCCTTAAGCCTCTATGCTTTTTCCCACGGTATTCCATCTCTGATGGTGACGGGAAGCCACATTCCTGATGACCGAAATGGAATAAAGTTCAACCGGCCCCACGGCGAGTTTTTGAAAACTGATGAAGCGGGTATGCGGGTTCAGGATGTTGTTCTGCCCGAGGGATGGTTTGATGTTGAAGGTACGCTAACGGTAGATCTGGCCTTGCCTGCTGTTACGGATGTTATAGCAAATTATGTCCAGCGTTACTCGAGCTTCTTTGGCGAGGATGCCTTGTCCGGGCTCACTCTGGGCGTTTACCAGCATTCTGCGGTAGGGCGGGATGTGCTAGTGACTATCGTCGAGGCTATGGGGGGGAAGGCAGTTCCTCTGGCCCGCTCGGATGCATTCATATCTGTAGATACGGAAGCTGTGCGCCCCGAAGATTTTGTTCTTGCTCGTGAATGGGCTCACGATGGTATCTATGACGCTATTTTGACGACAGATGGGGATTCTGATCGTCCTCTTCTGGCAGATCAGAAAGGACGCTGGATCAGGGGCGACGTCCTCGGTATTCTTGCTGCACAAAAGCTCGGTGCAGCAGCGGTGATAACCCCGGTCAGCAGTAATACGGCGCTGGAAGCTTCAGGTTTAGCCTCTGTGCGACGGACAAGAATTGGTTCTCCCTATGTCGTTTCTGCTATGGCTGATGCTGTGGCCGAAGGTTTTGTGCCTGTTGTTGGCTATGAAGCCAATGGCGGCTTCGTGCTGGCGAGTGACATCGTTCAAAAGGGCCGAACTCTTCAGGCGCTCCCCACCCGTGACGCTGTTTTGCCGATGCTTTGCGCATTGGTTGCAGCACAGGATCGCAAGAGTGATCTGGCAGAGCTTCTGAGTACTTTGCCGCCTCGCTTTACGGTCAGTGACCGTCTGAAGGAGATCCCCACAGAGCGTAGTCAGGCGCAGCTTGATCTGCTTCGTCAGGACCTTTCAGGTATGACGGAGATTCTGGGCTTCGTAGAGGCTTGTGGTCCAATGACGCATGTGGATGAAACGGATGGTCTGCGCATGACCTTCGCGAAAGGCGATATCCTTCATTTGCGGCCCTCCGGAAATGCCCCGGAACTGCGCCTATACGTTGAATCCAATACGCAGGAACGTGCTGAGCAACTGTTGCTTCAAGGGTTAAGGAGTGTTGCGAAATGGATGGCTTAACAACTGTTAGATCGACGGTATCTTGAACATTAGCATGGGATCAAGTGGAGGACATGCTCCTTTGATCCCGTCCAGATAAGTCACAGTTCTGGAAAAGGATTCGAGTGGGTCAGTGAGCCCCTTCAATTGAGTCTCAATCTCTCACATTAAGCAGCCGGAGGGTTCGTGAAACTTTCCGGTTTAGAGCTTACCTGTGTGTTTCGATTTCTTCTGCGTAGATTGGGGTATGGATCATGAGGCGGTTTGGTTTTTTGATGTTGAAGAGCAGCTGAGGGCTAACTGACCCACTCGAAGCGTTTTTCTGGACTGTGAAGTTTGAAGTCTTCCGCCCTGATCTGGATAGAACTCTGGCGTATGTAAACAGCAGTCAAGGCGGACGTCCGCTGTTTTATGTGGTAATAATGTTCAGGATTCTAGTCATCCAGACGCTGAGCAATTTGTTCAATGAACGGCCGGAGTATCTGATCAGCGATTGCCTGTCCTTCATGCGCTTGCTGGGATTGGGGCTGTCGGACCATGTGTCTGACGCCAAAACTTCCAGGCTATTTCACGAGCGTCTGATACAGGCTGGCGTAATTAAAAGGCCGTTTGATCGTTTTGATACCACCCTGCGCAACGTTGGGGCCGCGCCAGAGCAGCGTAATATCAACGCCGAGAAAGCGGATGCTGACCATGGCGTATTTCTGAAGACTGGCAGACAAGCGGTTAAAGCTGTCCCACAAGGATCGTCATGCGCGTTGGACGCTAAAGGTCACGAAAACGAAGCGGCAGGATTAAGGGGAGTATGCTCGCAACGGGTCTGGTCCTTCAGTTCTTTGGCTACACATCCCGCGTCTCCATCGACTGAAAGTTTCAGTGCATCCGGAAATGGAAGATGATGGATACGGCCGCTGATGATGGCGTGCAATTGAGAAAGGGACTACTGGATAAAACCAATACCGCTTCAACCGTTTGGGCCAACACGGCGTATCGCTTAAAAGCCAATTAGGATTTTATGGGAGCAGAGCATTTCGTCTTGAAGTTTCATAGGAAAAAGCCGCCTCTCAAGACGATGCCCCGGCATATCCAGCGGGTGACAGACGTCCATTTGTTCAAAACGCAGGTCGAAAGATACCCTAGGAACCGTCAATCCGCACCAAGGTACATCAATTAACGGTTCTTCGATCCCTTCAGCTTCGATCATGCAACAAAGGAAATTGCGGGTTCGGCTTAAAAAAGGCCTCGGAGTTCAATTTCGACGTATACTCGCAACAAGTGTCACTATTTTATCAAAATCGTAGAACACACTAGCACGATGAACACTCGTTAAACAGCTTTTGCAAAGGGACGCATATTCTTGACTAATAAAAATCAACTGCACATCGGAATTGACGGTTTCAACCTTAGCCTAGAAAGAGGCACTGGTGTTGCGACTTATGCCAGAACGCTATCTCAGGCATTGTCGAATATGGGGCACGCAGTTGATGTTGTTTATGGAATGCAAATACCCAATCGATCTAATAAAGATTTGCGGGAAGTTAATTTTTTTGATCGACTTGGTGCGCCGCAAGATGCGAGATCACCAAAATTTCTATCCAAGCGCTGGCTACGGGAGCGCAAGGAGGATCTGATAGCACCACCACCAATTGAAGTATGCATCTCAAACCGTATTGATACGCGGTCGCTCGCGGCGCATATTCCCGCGTTTGATAGGGTTTTCAACGCGGATAATCTCTTTAACCGTGCAGCAAGGCACTTCCGACAGACAGGAAAATTTACGTCGGTCCGCATGAAATCGGCACCTGATATTATGCATTGGACATATCCAATGCCTATTGAGATTATCGGAGCGAAGAATATCTATACGCTTCACGATCTCGTGCCACTGCGGCTTCCACACACGACACTTGATGATAAAGACTATTATTTTCGGCTCTTAAAAAAAATTTCTGTTCGCTCCGACGGGATATGTACAGTTTCAGAAGCATCACGCCGAGACATTATCTCGTTTTTTCCGAAAATTTCTTCCAAACTGCACAACACTTATCAGGCATGTGACACAAATAAACCCGCTTACAATCGATCAACCGAAGAATGCCGTATCGAAATCGAAGCGGAATTTGGATTGGGATCCAAAGAATATTTTCTTTTTTTCGGATCGCTTGAGCCTAAAAAGAACATTGGGCGCATCATTGAGTCCTTTCTGGCTTCAGGTAGTGATCGTAAACTGGTCATAGTTGGCGCGATGGCGTGGAAATCAGAAAAAGAACTTAGATATCTCGAACGTGGAATTACCACAGGCAGAATTATTAAGGTTGATTATTTGCCAGAACATACCTTATTCGCCTTGCTACGACACGCGCGTGCACTTCTTTTTCCATCATTAAGTGAAGGATTTGGGCTCCCTGTGCTCGAAGCCATGCTATGCGGAACCCCAACACTGATTTCAGGCGAGGGATCGCTCCCGGAAATTGGAGGCGATGCCGCACTGAGGGCAGAAGCTTATGATACGGAAGCCATTGCCGATGGTATCAGGCGGCTGGATCACGATGAGGAGCTTTGTAAGGAATTGAGTGAAGCGGGATATCGTCAGGCCGAAAAATTTAGCATGATCTCTTATCAACGACGCCTTGCCGTGATGTACGACGCCATTTTATCTGCCAAAAGAGAGATATGAATCTTAATGTGCTTTCGTTTTACTTTTCACACTTTTCAGCATTACGGTCGAAGGCAAGCTCTACGTGGGAGCCTGGCTGTTGTTGGACTTTTGGCACTTAGTGCATGCAATACTCTGCCAGACAGCGGCCCGACCGAGCACGCGGTACTGAAGGCCGCGCAGGATAAGAAAACTAATCCCCTAGGGTTTCATATACTGCCAGTTAACCCTCAATTGGCGAGAGTACTGTCGACTGAAATTCCTCCGATGATATCCAGCATTGATAATGCAGCTACTGCGTCGTCGAGCAATGATCGAATTGGCGCCGGTGATACATTGACTATTACAGTTTTCGAACTGGGTAGCGGCCTATTTGCACCGTCGAGCGGTACGGCGGGAGCTGCAAGTGCCACTGGTCTTTCAACTGGACCTGCAGCAAACGTGACGAACCAAAATCTGCCACCCACCCAGGTGGAAGCAGATGGTACCATATCCATTCCCTATGTTGGGCGTTTGAGTGCAGCCGGTTTAACACCACAGAAACTTGCCCAAGATATCCGCAAAAGTCTTGCCGGAAAGTCCCAGAATCCCGAGGTTATGGTCCGAATTACAAGTGACATTGCAAACACCGTCATAGTTTCTGGTGAAGTACACAAGCCAGGTCGCGTGGTTCTGAGCACGGCGCAGGAGCACTTGTCTGATGTTGTCGCCATCGCTGGAGGTGCCATTTATCCGCCAGAAGACTCGCATGTTGAATTAGTTCGTGGGAATAAAATTGGCGCTACAGATCTCGGGACGTTAGAATCGTTCCCTCAGGAAGATATTCACGCACGCCCTGGCGACAGAATTCACGTTATCTATCAACCCCGTAGCTATACCGTGTTTGGCGCTGCTGGAATGCAGGCTGCAGAAACACCGTTCAAATCGCCACACGTATCGCTGGCTGAAGCGCTGGCTCGGGTGGGAGGCCCTAACGACAATCGTGCAGACCCCAACGCTGCCTTTCTTTTCCGTTTTGAAGACCCAATTGCCGCTAAACAGCTAGGGTTAGACACACCGCCAACCCCAAGAGGCATTCCTGTTGTTTACCAAATTGATATGATGAACCCAAGTAATTATTTCTTGGCGCAAAACATACCCATGAAAACGAAAGATGTTTTGGTAATAGCTAATGCTAAAACGAACAAATTTTATAAATTCGATCAGCTAATTAGCACACTTATAAGTCCAATGATTACCGCAGCTTACTTGGCGCACTGATTAAATTTGAAATAATTTACTACAACTCTTCGTAAGTGGAGATTGCTTCTTCCACATTATCAAACGGGGTAAAAGTCCCGTTTGATAATATGGCCGCACGATCACAGGTGTCACGCATAAATCCCATGTCGTGAGATACCAAAATCATAGCGCGATCCTGACGCTTAACAAACAACTCCTCTTCGCAACGCTTGTGAAAGCGCGCATCACCCACCATAATGACTTCGTCGATCAGGTAGCAATCAAACTCGATCACAATCGACAATGCAAACGCTAGGCGTGCACGCATTCCAGACGAATATGTTTTGACGGGATCTGCCAACTGAGATCCAAGTTCGGCAAAATCGTCCACATACGCACGTGTTGCGATATAATCGAGACCATAGATACGGCATATAAACCGCAGGTTATCCAACCCACTTAAACTGCCCTGAAACGCCCCGCCAAATGCCAGCGGCCAAGATATCGACATTGTGTGCTCGATGTGACCGCTAGTAATTGGCTCAACGCCGCCGATCATGCGAATAAGGGTGGATTTTCCTGCCCCATTACGCCCCAGAACTCCCAGTTTTTGACCTTTTTCAAGGCGCAAGTTAACCCGATCGAGAACCCGACGCTTTCCAGCAGCCGCAGGGTAGTCTTTCGTAACATCGATACATTGTAACATAGAAAATTTTAAACGAGCTTATGTTCACGAGCACCGCTGATAAGCAACATTGCCATCAGATAAAGCCCGAACATGGTAGCAAACACAACGGCTATATTAGCAATCGCATGAGGATATGCCGCATAATCTGGAAGGTTAGGATGTGTAATTTCGTTCAAATACAGTAATTGCCGGTCTGCCTGTAGTTTTGCAGTTGCGACGCCCGCATCGGCAGCAGAGACTTCCTTTTCATAAAGGGTTCGTTGAAAAATAAGGCTTTCATAACCGCTGATTTTGGGAACAAACGAAGCATCAGTGCCGGTGATACCCATTTCGACGTGCGATATCTCTGCATCAAGAGCAGCAAGCCTTCGCTTGTAGACCTCGATCAATGGGCTGTTTGGTGTAGAGCGTTGAAGTTGAGCGAGCTCCACACGTGTTGTTGTGGCAGTAGTCTGAAGCGCTGCAATGTCCTTCAGCACCGGCTGAGATTGCAAATTCGGATTAAGCATCGCGATTTCATCGCGATAGACATCAATCTTTTTGTTTACCGTGGACAGTTTCTGAATTGATTCATTCAATTCTTTTTCAGATGCAGCGATCGTATTTTCACGCTGCCGGTCATTCATTCGGTTGACGAGATTTTCAGCCGCATTGACAAGGGCACGTGCGATACGCTGGGAATCCTGCGCGCTAAATGTTCGAACCCGCAACGTTGAGACACCTGTCGTGGTGTCGAGTTCTGCAATTACATGCCGACGATAATAAGCATAAAAATGCTCAAATGTATGACCAGAATAAAAATTTGGAAACCGCGCAAGTGCATCTGCGGCTGGTATTTGATAGGCAGCAGCAAGATTTTCTGTACGGAGCAACAATGCTGCTGCGTCACGTGACGTGACATAATCTTGCACAGCATATGTGTCTTCGCTAGCGCTTCCCCCACCGCCTGCCTCAAGCAGCCCGGCCAACATTAGGTTGGACTGACTATGTTGACCCTGGACGATAAACTGAGCTTCGGAAACGTATTGCGGCGAGGCAAATACAGTGAAGTATATCGCTGATACAACAGTCGGTAGCACTACAAAGCCGCAGAACCCCGCATTACGCTTTATAAACAAGCGAACGCGACCTGACACTCCGTGGGGGCCATTGAAGGAACTGCCGTGAGCGAGTAATAGGTTGTTCATTTGCATCGTTTGCCTGAAACTTGCCTAGGTGGCAACTTTGTCGAACATGGAAAATTCTGCTTCGATATGTTCTAATCCCTGTTTAAGGCTGTTTTCCCAAGAAACGGGTTGCCAAGTTTGTATCCGCTCTAGTTGCGTGCACCGGCAGGTATCATCGTTGCTACAATTCATGATCGCGTCCTGCCACTTTCTTACCCATAGTGTAACACCTTGCGCCTCCCAGTTCTACGGCCGGGCACACTTCATCTCCCCGTCCCGCCCTCACGATCGATGCAAAAACCCTGAAAACCTGCATCGCTTACGAGAAAACCTCTGACGGTCCGGATCCGGACGTGATGTCCTTTTCAGGATCTGATGCCCAAAGTCTCGTAAATGCTCCTGCCCTACCAGTTTAGTCTCGTCCCCGAGAACGAGCGTCTGCAACAGATCAATCCGGCCGCCAACTGCTAGGTTTTTACCGTTTGACGCTGCTGGATGATTTCTTTGCGGGCACCTTCCTTGTCCGCTTCTGTAGGCGTCTAGGGGGCACCAGTCAGGAGTAGCGGGAACTTTTGCCAATCCGTTTGCCGCGCAGAAAGGGCTGGTGCGCTGGGTAAGGGGAAAGCAGCGTTGGGGCTATCGGGAGGAAACGGACGGATGAAAGGAAGAAACTGTCTGAAGGCGGCTTAGCGGACGCTACGCGATGTTCGCATCCTCACCATGACCCTGGCCTGGTCGGTTATGCGCTGGAGTTTCGAGAAGCGCGGGCACGTCGGGAGCGGGGCCGCTTCCTGTAACCGGTAAACCGCATGATGCACCAGGTCATGGAAAACGTCGGCCTGTTGGCCCTGCCCCCAAGAGCCCGCGGCTATATCCACCGACATTCTGCTGAATCTCATACAAAATTGGCACTGCCGTTCCCACCTTTGCATCACCACCATGAACGGCAACACCTCCGGCGATGAGGAGTAAAATATTGCTCAGAAGATGTGAGGTTAAGTTCAGCCTGTAAATCGCATAAAATTATTACATTAAATACGATTGCACATTTTTACGATTAATCGTAAAAATGCAAAAAAGGAAATCAGTATGATAATTGGTCTTCTGAATCAAAAAGGTGGGGTTGGGAAAACAACCCTAAGTGTTAATTTGGCGGCAAGCCTCGCGCATGTCGGTGCTCGCGTACTCCTTCTCGATGTTGATCCTCAAGGCAGCGCTTTAGATTGGGCCGCTGCTCGTGAAGGAAATCCACTTTTTTCAGTAGTAGGTTTACCACGAGCTACTGTGCACAAAGAGATAGGTCAAATCGGAAAAGATTACGATCATATCATTATCGATGGCCCTCCCCGTGTCACTGATTTGGCACGCAGCGCTATCATGGCGTCAGATCTTATTTTAATCCCAGTACAGCCATCTCCATATGATATTTGGGCGGCTGATGAGGTTGTTAAACTCATCGAGGAAGCTGGAATCTATAAAGAAAAACTTAAATCTTCTTTTGTGGTTAATCGTAAAATCGCAAACACGGCGATAGGGCGAGATGTAAAGGAGGCTCTTTCATCATATTCGGTTCCGGTTTTCACATCGAGCATTACTCAGCGTGTGATTTTCGCTGAGGCTGCGGCCCAGGGAAAATCAGTGCACGAAGTCGACCCGCAGAGTTCCGCTGCCATGGAAGTAGATGCTGTTAAAGACGAGTTGATGGAGTTCATCAAATGAGCGCAAAAAAAATCCAGATCGGAATGAAGCCGACGAACAAAGCAATTTCGCCATCAGCCGATGCCTGGGTCGAAACACGGAAAAATTCAGTTGAGCCAGAGGCGATGAAACGACTGACGATTGATGTCCCAGCTAGCTTACATCGAATGATTAAATCGTCTTGCGCTATGCGTGGGACCAAAATTGCCGATGAAGTTCGTGAATTACTTTTGCAGAAATACGGAAATCAGTAAAAACTGATAATCGTATTTAAGTTTTTTTAGGTGAAATGGCTGGATACAAGAGGCAATAAGATGTCCATTCGCAAAGCTCCAAAAGCAGAAAGCCAAATAGATTTTTTAGTACCTACTCTCTATGATGTAGGTACTAAGGACTCTCGTAGCATCATGGATGTGGCGGTCTTTCGCTTATCTAAACGAGATCGCCGCGCGGGCGAGCTAATTCATTATGAGCTATCAGATGGTCATGTGACAGTTTCTGGAGGCGCTGCTGGTATGGCTTCAGTCTGGGACTACGATTTAGTTCTTATGGCAGTCTCGCATCTTACCGAACAAATGAACCGCTTCCGCGAAGGAACAGCCGAACGCCCTAACCGGATTTTCCGTCCGCATGTTGCTGATGTTTTGCGTTTTTGTCGCCGAGCTGATGGCGGCAAACAAAAAGATGACCTAGTCGAAACGTGCGTTAGACTGAACACAACACACGTTGCAGTACAGAGAATTAAAAAAAATAGTAACGGAAAAACTATAACCGTCGATGAAGGGGAGCCTCTTATTAGTAGATATAAAATTATAAAAAGCGATACAGGAAAACCAGAATATATAGAAATAGAATTAGCAGATTGGATGTACAGAGAGATTACGGATGGAAAAAATCCTGAGGTTTTAACTGTTCATCCTGATTATTTTTTAATAGATCCCGGTATAGGTCGTTTTGTTTATAGATTAGCTCGCCGTGCTGCGGGGAAAACTGAAGCAAAATGGTCATTCCAAACTATTTATGATCGAAGTGGTAGTTCTGGAACTTTGAAAAAATTTACTGAAAACTTGAGAAAAATTATTAATTCTAATAATTTACCGGAATATAACATTGAAGAAGAATCAGGAAACTCAGGGCCATTATTAGTTATGACTTACAGAAATTCATCATTCCAGATAGAGAACAATGATAGCCCCTAATGTACGGGCAATTTGAAGCTGCACCTATGCCGCAAGATAGAAGCAGCCTTTTCCATTCCCAACAAGACAAAAATAGGCGCATGTATGTGAACAAACCGTACATTGGGGGCCAAATCCCGTACATTGGGGGCCAAATCCCGTACATTGGGGGCCAAATCCCGTACATTGGGGACAGAGAAAGTTCCCAAGTATCTGAAAAAAAAGAGAAATTTTCAGGTTTTTTGAGCTAAAACTATTTAAAACATTTAAAACTATTTAAAACCCGAATGCCTGTGGATAACTCTCCCCCTCCTGACCGTGCTTTAGAAGCCCTGGCTGATCGCCTGGAGACTTCAGAAGATTACCGGGTGCTCAGACGCCTGTGTCCTTCTGTTCTAAGCCATAAACCCGAAGGGAAGAGACTGCGCACCGGTCTGTTCGTCGATCTGGAGACCACGGGCCTTGATCCCCGTCAGGACGAAATCATCGAAATCGGCATGGTCCCGTTCATCTACCGCATCGATGGTCTTCTTCTTGGAACCCTGCCAGCTTTCAGCCGACTGCGGGAACCTTCCATTCCCGTACCTGCCTTTGTTCAGGATCTGACAGGACTGACACCCGAACGCCTGGCTGGACACACCATCTCACCCGACGAGGTGGCGGCCTTCGCCCCGGATGCCAGTCTGGTGATTGCTCATAACGCAGCGTTTGATCGTCCTTTTCTCGAACGCTTCTGCCCGGCCTTTGTGAACAAACCCTGGGCCT
>Ga0157365_10000240_pt1 | contig 25522 bp, 21 predicted proteins | sample AttsexASBM3_FD_111478 | JGI IMG/M metagenome (GOLD analysis project Ga0157365, IMG submission 111478) | Fungus gardens microbial communities from leaf cutter ant in Ribeirão Preto, State of São Paulo, Brazil - Atta sexdens ASBM3 | ecosystem: Host-associated > Fungi > Mycelium > Unclassified ... | reverse complement strand
TGACCAATCTCCAGCCGGTCGGTCAGCTGCGCGCAGGCGCTCCAGTCGTCGTCGGTATAGTCGAGGCCCGCCAGCATCCGCGCGTCCTCATCCTGCGCGCCCAGCACCATGCGCGCCGCCCGGTGCGCCGACGTGTCGTCCGGCGCGTCGCGCAGCGCCGAAAGCGTCGCAAACAGGCGTTCATCTTCGTCGCGCGCGACGGCCCGCGCCCACAGCTCCGGTAAGTCGGGCCGCTCGCCGCGCGCCTCATCCCAGTGAAACAGCGCGCAGAGCGCGGCAAACCGTTCCGTGGACCAGTCGGGCATGTCATCGAGCAGCGTCAGCGCCAGGCGCTGCAACTGAAGCTGGCCGTCGTAGCTTTGCAGCCAGGCGGTATGCGCCAGCGCGCGCAGCTGCGCGAGATAGCGGGCATCCTGGCCTTCCGCCAGCGCCGCCGCCATCTCGTCGGCGAAAGGCGCCAGCAGCACGCCGCGCAGGCGGGTTTGCTGCGCGGTATCAAGCGCCAGCGTCTGCCCGGCCGTCAACCACTCAAATAGCGCCTGGGCGCGCGCCGCAAGCCCGGACTCACTGGAAGAGAAATGCGACAGACAGCGCGCCAGCACTGCTTTTTCAAACGCGACGCCCTCGCCCATCGCCCGCGCCTCAAGCCAGCGCGCGTTGAGATTTTCTTCCGTCAGCCCGTCGAGCCACTGGTTAACGCGCGGCGGCGCGCTACCTGCCAAAGGCGGCGCGGGATCGATACCCGGCGGACGCGTGGGTTCAGGCTCGCTGACGCTCTGTTCGTCATCATCAAAACGCGGCGCAACGTCCGCCGGGCTTGCCGCCTGCGCCACATCCTGAGGCGCGAACGGCGCATCCGTCATCGCGTGCGTTGGTTCGTCGTCGCCCCACCGCGCGCGGGCATATTCCAGCGCCTCTTCATAGGCGTCGCGCAGCGTCTGAAACCCCTGCGGGTCTTCATCCGGGCGGCAGGTTTTGAGTTGTTTCGCGTAGGCGCGTTTAACGGCGCGCTCATCCGCGCCGGGCTCCAGGCCGAGGATCTCGAGAAAGCGCATCAGAAAAGCCACATCCCGGCTTCGATAGCGTCCGCCTTCTGGGTTATCTCCTGGCGGGCGCTGTCAATGCGCGCGTCGTCCTGGCTCTCCAGCGCCTGCTGAAAACACGCGCCGAGATAGCTGATTTCTTCACGCATCTCGCCGGTGTTTTCCTGATACAACCGGTCAAGGCGCGCCAGCAGATGGGTGTTAGGCTGACGCTCGCGGGGGTGAATTTTCAGCGCCTGCAATGCCGTCAGCCGCTGGGCTATCTCCTCGGGCGTGAGTACGCCGGGGTTGTTTTCGATAATCAGCTGATGACGCTGGCCGGTCAGCGGCACGGTGACTTCCGCCTCCAGAATACCGTTAACGTCATAGGTAAAACGCACGTCCAGCGAGACCTCGCCCGCCGGTTTTGGCGGCACCGGCACGCGCATATGGCCAAGCTCAATATTGTCTTTCACGAGGCGACTCTCGCCCTGATAAATCGTGAACGCCACCATGGTCTGGTTATCGTAGAGCGTGCTGACGGTTTTCACGCGGCTCACCGGCACCACCACGTTGCGCTCGATGATAGGCAGATAGTGGCCCTCGTCATGATGACGGCCAAACGCTTTAACGGTTTCGATGCCAAGCGTATACGGGCAGACGTCGGTCAGCACCACTTCTTCGAGCGCCGCGTCGCGTTTTTTCAGCGCCGCCTGAACGGCCGCGCCAAGGGCTATCGCTTCGTCCGGGTTAATGGATACCGACGGGAAACGGCCAAACAGGCTGGCGGCGAGACGGCGCACCAGCGGCATGCGGGTCGCGCCGCCCACCAGCAGAATTTCATCGAGATCGGCCACCCGGATGCGGGCGTCGCGCAGCGCGCGCTCAATCGGCTGGCGCAGACGGGTCAGCAGCGGCGCGAAAATCTCGTTCAGCTCGCCCTGATGAACGGTCTCGCTCCAGGTCTTATCTTCAGCGCGCAGCGTAAACGTCGCGGTGTGCAGTTCGCCGAGCGCCTGACGCACGCGCTCTGCCTCACGGCGCAGCGCGTGGGTGTGCGCGCGCGGATCCGGCAGGCCGCCTGCCGCCATCTGGCGTGACACGAAAAAGTCGATCAGCGCCTGGTCGAAATCTTCGCCGCCGAGAAAGTTGTCGCCTGCGCTGGCGCGCACTTCCATCACGCCTTCAAACAGCTCAAGCACCGAGACGTCAAATGTGCCGCCGCCGAGGTCGAACACCAGAAACGTCCCCTCTTCGCCCTGACGGTGCAGGCCATAGGCCAGCGCCGCGGCGGTCGGCTCGTTAATCAGTTTTTCAACCTTTAGCCCCGCCAGCTCTCCCGCCACCTTCGTGGCTTTGCGCTGGGCGTCGCTGAAATAGGCCGGTACGCTGATGACCGCCTCGGTCACCGGCTCGCCACAGGCGCGTTCGATATCGTCTTTGAGGCTTTTCAGTACCAGCGCCGACAGCTCCTCGGCGCGAAACAGTTTATCGCCGAGGCGGACAGTCCAGGCGGTGCCCATATGGCGTTTGAAAAGCGCGGTGGTGAGATGCGGGTGCGTGTGCAGGCGCTCCCGCGCGGCTTTGCCGACCAGCACGCGGCCTTCGTCGTCAAGGCCGACCACACTCGGCGTGAGCAACTCCCCCAGCGCATTGGTGATAAGCCGCGGGTTGCCGTCCTGCCAGACGGCGGCGAGGCTGTTGGTGGTACCAAGATCGATGCCGACGATCATCCTGTTCTCCCTTGTTCAGACAATGCGGTTGTCTTTAACAGAAATTGACGCTGCGTGGCATCTTCCTTGAGCCCGCCCCGAAAGACAAGACGACGACCAGATTTGGTAGTGGGCCTGGCGTCGGGCATAAAAAAAGCCCCGGCAAAAGACCGGGGCCTGGTACGAGCAAGCATCATATTGGGCGACATGATGTGCGGTAAAAACTGAGGGCAAAAATCATTGCGCTGACAACATCGCCGCCTTCATGGCGGCTACCGCGTTGCCATCCACCTGGTAACGGGCATATTCGTCGGCGCTGGCGTCCGATGACATCGAGACGCCGGTGTTGCGATAGCGCATGGGAGACGCGATGTGGATGCCCGCTGAGCTGTGAAGCTCGTCTATCCCCTGCGCCAGAAACAGGTCGAGGTTACTTAGCCGCACCCCTGCACCAGCCATAATGATTGGAGCACGCGACTGTCGTTTTAGTTCCGTAATTAATGAAATTCCTTTTTCCGCCGTCGCCTGCTGTCCGGAAGTGAGAATGCGCGCCACGCCGAGATCGGTTAATTCTTCCAGCGCTTTCAAGGGGCTGGCGCACATATCGAAGGCGCGATGAAAGGTGACGTCCATGCCGTCGGCGGCGCGCATTATTTTGCGCATCCGCGCGATATCCACCTCGCCGTCCTCATTTAAGACGCCGGTCACCAGCCCCGCGAAGCCGAGCTCGCGGATAAACGCGATGTCGTCGAGCATCGTCGCGAACTCATCGGCGCGATAGCAAAAATCGCCGCCGCGCGGACGCACAATCGGATGAACGGGCAGGGTTAGCTGCGTCCGCGCGCCCTTCAGCACGCCTGCCGATGGCGTTAAACCGCCTTCATTCACCGCCGAGCAGAGCTCAATGCGGTCTGCGCCCGCCTCCTGCGCGGTCACTGCGCACGCCAGGCTGTAACAACAAATTTCCAGTAACGGCATGGTTAACTCCCTGTTAATTAAAGTAGTGGTCAGCGTCGGCTAAACAACATAGTCTGGAAGCACGCTTGCATCTGGACAACCTATCATGGCATTCAATTTCGACGAAGAGATCAACCGCCGTCACAGCGACAGCAGTAAGTGGAACACTCATGATGAATCGGTATTGCCGATGTGGGTGGCTGACACCGATTTTCGCTCGCCCGCCTGTATTACCGACGCGCTGATAGCGCGCGTCGGGCACGGCGTTTTCGGCTACGGCGCGCATCCAAAGGGGCTTGCGCAGGCGTTTGTCGACTGGTGCGAGCGACGCTACGGGTGGCGCGTGGATCCGCAATGGGTGGTGTTTTTACCGGGGATTGTCGCCGGGCTGAATCTCTCGGTGCGCGCGTTTACCGCCCCTGACGAGACGACCATCGCCCCGACGCCGATTTACCCGCCGTTTCGCAAGTCCGCCGCGTTCGCCGGACGCGGGCAGATTAACGCGCCGCTACAGACGCGCGGGCAGCGCCTGGCGCTCGATACCGACAGCCTACGCGCGCAGCTTACCGGGCGCGAAAAACTGCTGATGCTCTGCAACCCGCAAAACCCTGGCGGTACGGCTTACCGCCGCGAGGAGCTGGAGGCGCAGCTGGCACTCGCGCAGGAGCGCGATCTGATTGTCTGCTCCGATGAAATCCACTGCGATCTCATCCTTGAGCCAGGCGTGCGTCACATTCCGTTCGCCTCGCTCAGCGAAGACGCCGCGCGACGCTCCATCACGCTGATGTCGCCGTCCAAGACGTTTAATATCGCCGGGCTTGGCGCATCGGTGGCGGTCATCCCGGATGCCCGGCTTCGCCAGCGCTTTAGTGAGACGCGCGCCGGGATCGTGCCGAACGTGGACGTACTGGCGCTGACGGCCGCCGAAGCGGCCTGGCGCGGCGGCGAGCCGTGGCTTGAGGAGCAACTGATTTATCTGCGCCGCAACCGCGATCGCCTGTATGACGCGATACGCGCGCTGCCGGGGCTTGATATGCTGCTGCCGGAGGCGACCTATCTCGCCTGGGTGGACGCGTCAGGGCTCGGCGTGGACAACCCGACGCGCTTCTTTAAAGAGCAGGGGCTCGGCTTCTCCCCTGGCGCGGATTTTGGCGACCCGCAGTACGTGCGCATTAACTTTGGCTGCACGGCCGCCACGCTGGAAACGGCCATCGCGCGCCTGACGCGCGCGGTTGAGGCCGCGAACGTCAGGGCTTAAACACCGCGCGCACGCAGCCGTCTTCTTTATTCTTAAACATTTCATAGCCACGCGGCGCGTCTTCCAGCGAGAAGCGGTGCGTGGCGAGGAAATCGGTACGCAGTTCCCCCCGCGAGGCGTGATCCAGCAGACGTTTCATATAGCTTTGCCCGTGCTGCTGGGCGGTGCGAATGGTTAAGCCATTATTCATCGCCACGCCGAGCGGGAATTTATCCATCATCCCGTACACGCCGAGAATCGCGAGCGTGCCGCCCTTCCGGCAGGCGCGGATCGCCTGACGCAACGCCGCCCCGATATCGGTGTGCATCTTGAGCGCCTGTTTGGTCCGGTCATAAGCATATTCCAGCCCTTCGCCGTGCGCCTCCATGCCGACCGCGTCGATGCAGCTGTCCGGGCCACGGCCGCTGGTAATTTCAAGCAACGCCTCGTAGATATCCACTTTGGTGTAATCGAGCGGGATGGCGCCGACCAGATCGCGGGCCATCGCCAGGCGCTCCGGGAAGCGGTCGATGGCGATCACTTTTTCCGCGCCCATCAGGTACGCGCTCTGCGCGGCCATCAACCCGACGCCGCCGCAGCCCCAGACCGCGACCGTGTCGCCGGGGTGGATATTACAGAAATCCGCGCCCATGTAGCCCGTCGGCGCCGCGTCCGAGAGAAACAGCGCCTGTTCGTCAGAGACGCTTTCCGGCACCACAAAACAGTCGTTATCCGCGAAGGGCACGCGCACATACTCGGCGTGCGAACCGGCATAGCCGCCGAAGGCGTGGCTGTAGGCATAAATGCCCGCGGTGGGATAGCCGAGGATTTTCTCCTGCATATGCGCGTTCGGGTTGGTGTTATCGCAGCAGGAGGTGAGGCCGTGGTTGCAGTACCAGCAGGCGCCGCACGAGATAAACGACGGCACCACGACGCGGTCGCCGCGGCGGATGTTTTTCACCTCCGGGCCCACTTCCACCACTTCGCCCATGAATTCGTGGCCGAGAATATCGCCCTCTTCCATGCTCGGGATCAGGCCGTCGATGACGTGGAGATCGGAGCCGCAGGTGGTGGTGAGCCCCACTTTCAGGATCGCGTCATGCGGATTAACCAGGACAGGGTCGCTCACGGTCTCGACCCGCAGATCGTTTACGCCATTCCAGCAAAGTGCTCGCATCGTTTATTCCTCCACCTTGTCCATGCCGCCGTGACGCCCCGCCGGCTGCGGGGTATTGGTGGCGATTTCACCGGTTTCGGCGAGGTTCTTAAAGCGCCGCAGCGCCTGGCTCAGCATCGCCTCAGGCACCAGATCGATTTTTTTCGACAGCCATTCGCCAAAAAAACCGCCCGGCGGGTCGAAGTGCAGCGCCAGCGTCACTTCGGTACCGCGCTCCTCAGAGACATGGCGGAAAGTGAGCCTGCCGGCGTTCGGCACGGTGGCCTTTTTCTCCGACGCCCAGCTGATGTAGTGACCGCGCTCTTCATCGACGATATACGCGTCCCATTCGATGTTTTTGCCAAGCGGCATGCGTACCGCCCAGTGGGACGCGGTATCGCTGAGAATAGTGATACGGGCGAAATGTTCCATAATGCGCGGCAGGGTTGAGGGGGCGCGCCAGAGATCAAACAGCTCCTCGGCGGAGCGGTGAATCAGCAGGGAGCGGCGCAGCCCCGGCTCATCACGGTTAATCCACAAATCAGTATGTTTTACGGTGTGTTGCATGAGTCTCTCCCATCGGGTCGAAAACAGGCGTCGGGTCTCTCCTTACTCTCTCTACAGCTCTCTCTACAGGGGCATGCGGGAATGGATCCCCTGAATACTATAGACAAAAAAAGGGGCCAGACTTTGCGCCAGTCGGGCCCCGGGGGTTAACGCGCGCGATTACTGCCGTTCGCTTGCGACGATCTCTTCGAGGGAATACGGGTGGAATTTGATAGTCACGATGCGGTCGGTCACGGCGAGCGTCGGGTTCGGCAGGCGTTCGTGCTCACCCGCAGGCGAACTGGTTTTCACCGCGATATCCGGTGCCATCAGGCCCTCATCGCCGAGCAGCGCCAGCGCGCGCTGGTTGAGCGTTTCCGGCGCGCCCGGCAGCACAATTTCAATATGTTCCCAGCCTTCATGCGGGTAGCGCTTCTCGCCAGGCCACGGTAGCTCGACGAGGGTAAAGCGCCACGGGCCGACGCAGACGGGCTCGTCCAGCCGGAAGAGGCAAATCGGGCGGCCATTAATCATGTTTTCGCTAAGCAGCGAGCCGCACTGCTCAAACCCGGCGCGCCAGCGCTCGGCGGTCGCGTTCTGGTGGCAGCGCAGGGAGATGTGATCGGCGTGCAGGCCGGTTATGTCGAGCGCAAGACGCGCGGCGAGCGTCTGTAGCGCCGCCTCAAAGCGCGGCAGATCCGCGCGGATATCCTGGAGGGCGTCCACGGTGTGCCAGTGGGTCATCGGTTTTTCTCATTCGGTGACAAAGGCGCTAATCTACCCTGTTTGACGCCGCCGCTCCAGCGCGCGCCGCCCTGCCCGCCGGTGCTGACGCCGCCGCCTAAATGCAGTATACTTTTGCCCTCTTTTTTCTTAAGACCGCACGCTGCCGCCCTTCGACAGGCAGCGTTATTAACGTAAGGTATCCCGGTGAATATTCAGGCTCTTCTCTCAGAAAAAGTCAGTCAGGCACTGATTGCCGCAGGCGCGCCTGCGGATTGCGAACCGCAGGTTCGTCAGTCAGCCAGAGCGCAGTTCGGCGACTATCAGGCTAACGGCGTGATGGCTATCGCGAAAAAACTGGGCATGCCGCCGCGACAATTCGCCGAGCAGGCTATGGCGCATCTGGATCTCACCGGGATCGCCGCGAAAACGGAAATCGCCGGTCCTGGCTTTATCAATATCTTCCTCGACCCGGCGTTTCTCGCGCAGCACGTAGAAGCGGCCGTCGCCTGCGATCGTGCAGGCGTTGAAAAAGTGGCCGCGCCGCAAACCATCGTGGTGGACTACTCCGCGCCGAACGTCGCCAAAGAGATGCACGTGGGCCATGTTCGCTCCACCATCATCGGCGATGCGTCCGTACGCACCCTGGAATTCCTCGGCCACAACGTTATCCGCGCCAACCATGTCGGCGACTGGGGCACCCAGTTCGGCATGCTGATCGCCTGGCTTGAGAAGCAGCAGCAGGAGAACGCGGGCGAAATGGCGCTCTCCGATCTCGAAGGGTTCTATCGCGAAGCCAAAAAACATTACGACGAAGACGAAGCGTTCGCGGCGCGCGCGCGCAGCTACGTGGTGAAACTGCAGGGCGGCGACGAATACTGCCGTGAGATGTGGCGCAAGCTCGTCGACATCACCATGGCGCAGAACCAGATAACCTATCAGCGTCTTAACGTCACGCTGACGCGCAAGGACGTGATGGGCGAAAGCCTCTATAACCCGATGCTGCCCGGCATCGTCGCCGACCTGAAAGCCAAAGGCCTGGCGGTCGAGAGCGAAGGCGCCACCGTGGTGTTCCTTGACGAATACAAAAATAAAGAAGGCGAGCCGATGGGCGTCATCATCCAGAAAAAGGATGGCGGCTACCTCTACACCACGACAGATATCGCCTGTGCGAAATACCGCTACGAAACTCTGCATGCCGACCGCGTGCTCTATTACATCGACTCCCGTCAGCACCAGCACCTGATGCAGGCGTGGACTATCGTGCGTAAAGCAGGCTACGTGCCGGAATCGGTGCCGCTGGAGCACCACATGTTCGGCATGATGCTCGGCAAAGACGGCAAACCGTTCAAAACCCGCGCGGGCGGCACCATTAAGCTTTCCGAACTGCTGGACGAAGCGCTGGATCGCGCCCGTCGTCTGGTGGCGGAGAAAAACCCGGATATGCCTGCCGACGAGCTCGAAAAACTGGCGAACGCCGTGGGTATCGGCGCAGTGAAATACGCCGATCTCTCCAAGAGCCGCACCACCGATTACATTTTCGACTGGGATAACATGCTGGCCTTCGAAGGCAATACCGCGCCGTATATGCAGTATGCCTATACCCGCGTGCTGTCGGTGTTCCGCAAAGCGGGCGTGGCGGAGAGCGAACTGACTGCGCCGGTGGTGATTCAGGACGATCGCGAAGCGCAGCTCGCCGCGCGTCTGTTGCAGTTTGAAGAAACCCTGGGCGTGGTGGCCCGCGACGGTACGCCGCATGTGATGTGCGCGTATCTCTACGATCTGGCGGGTCTGTTCTCCGGCTTCTACGAGCACTGCCCTATCCTGAGCGCGGAAACCGACGCGCTGCGCCAGAGCCGCCTGAAACTGGCGCTGCTGACCGCGAGAACGCTGAAGCTTGGGCTGGAGACGCTCGGCATCGAAACCGTCGAGCGCATGTAATCTGTGCCTGCACGCAAAAAGGCCCGTCACAGACGGGCCTTTTTACTGGCGCCGGCTCAATATTTTTGCGGCAGTTTGCCGATGGAAAACAGGCGGCCGCGCTGAATTTCGATATAACCGCCTTTGCGCAACTCCTGAATCACTTTCATGACGTAACTTTTAGATAAATTAGTAGTGCTGGTAATGTACTGGCTGGCATTAATCGTCAGGCGCGTTTCCGGCGGTAATTCGCCCAGGGTGATTAACGATTTGCGCACCAGCATATAGGAATCCGCCGCGAAAAAATGGTAATTTTTCCACAGCAAAACCTGATAATAAAATGAGATAACGTGGGTGAGTTCCTTCCAGAGCATTTGCTCTTCAACAATTTTAAAAAACTCCGCACGATTAATTTTTTTGATCAGACTATCTTCTTTTATTATTAACCGAAAATGCTCAAAACGGGCGTTATGTGGTTCGGGGGAAATACCGAGAATATTCGCACGATGGGTTTCAAAGAAAATAAGGTTATCCCAATCCCGCGTCAGCGCCAGACTGCCTGACAACAGGATATTGATATACTCTTCATTCTGCGTCAGGCATGAACCGTGAGGATATTCTTTAATCGTGCCATGACCCTGTAAAGCATTAATCAGCGCGCTTATCTGGGCCTCCGGCCGTTGAGGTAAAGGATAGTGGTTCATTTATTTATATGATCCATCAGGATTAACATCTTCACAGACAGCGTGGTTATCATGACGATAGTCATCAACCCACCCGGTGTGCGAAGTGTTATCGAGTTATGCAATCGCCGCGTACGAAGACAAAAACTATGCGTTTTTATTTGGCTAAGCCAAAAACGGCATTATTCTGCTAAAAAACACAGAATGACATACGCCAATGAGCAATAGCCGGCAAGAATATTCCTGCGCAACGCGAAGAATCACCGGCGGTAAGCAGCGAAATTGCGAGAATTACCGAGTTATTGCCATTAATAATACACATCGACAATAATGGCAGTGCGGCTCGCATTTTAAAGTCTGACAACGAAGAAACAAGTCAAAATCAATTACTTTTTTGGAGCAATTTAATATTGAAAATATATTATTGGCCGAGTAAGCGCGTTATTAATATCATCAAAGCCATAAAGAGAAAATTTCTGTCTGAATAAGCTAATACTGATGATTTAAAATTCTTACTGGTAATGCGGTAAACCGGGCATCTGACGCGGCGCTGAATGAAACCGCAAACGCCCGGTTGAATGGCCGCCGCGCGTCGGGATTGCGCGGGCGGCGGGCATGCTTAGAGGAAAGTGCGCAAATATTCCGTCAGGCAGAGAATCGCCATCGCCTGACCGTAGGGCATCGAGGTTAACGGGATCTGACGATAAAACGCCAGGTCGCTTCCCATGCCGGTGCCGAAGGAGACCTGCAGCAGTTCGCCCTGCGGCGAGACGTTCGCCACCACGCCTTTAATGGCTTTCTCCGCAACCGCGGCATAGTCCTTGCCGATATAGCGCTTGCGTACCGCTTTTAGCAGGCCATACGCGAAACCGGCCGTGGCCGAGGCTTCGAGGTAGGAGTCCGGGTGGTCCAGCAGCGTATGCCACAGGCCGCTGTCGTCCTGACATCTGGCGAGCGCCGCCGCCTGGCGCTCCAGCACCTGAATCAGATAACGGCGCACCGCGTGGTTTTCCGGCCAGTCCATTAACTCCAGAAAGTCCGGGATAACGATAGTCAGCCAGCTGTTGCCGCGCGCCCAGCGGGCTTTGGCGAAATTATGGTTGCCGTCGTAATTCCAGCCGTGGAACCACAGGCCGGTTTCCCGGTCCATCAGATTCTGCACATGCAGCAGGAACTGATACACGGCCTCGTCGACGTACGCCGGTTTGTTCAGCAGCTTGCCGATTTTGGCAAGCGGCAGCACGGTCATCATCAGCGTGTCGTCCCACATCTGCTGGTGATTCTCTTCGGCAAGGGTGATGTGCTGCATGCCGCCGTCGTCGGTACGCGGCATGTCATACATCGCCCACTCCGCCCAGCTCTCAAGCCACGGCAGCAGCCGGGTGTCGCCCGTTTCTTCGTAGCGGTAAGCGAGCGTCAGAAACGGCGCCATCGTATTGACGTTTTTGGTGGTCGCGCCTTCGGCAAAGCGCGCGGTAAACCAGTCGTCGATGATGTCGCGCATCCGCGCGTCGCCGGTCTGGCGGTAATAGTGATAGATACCGTACAACCCCACCCCGTGCGTCCACTCCCAACCCGCCCAGCCTTTGGTGTCAATGACACGTCCGTCATCCAGTCGCAGCAGGAACTGGCCGGTCTCATCCTGAATATTGATAAGGTTGTCGGTAATGTTATGGATAATCGCCTTCAGTTCGTCGCGGGCAATGAAACGTTCGGGCTGACGCAGCAGCGGGCTATGTTTTACAGGCCAGATAGTCATTAGCTTAACCTCTGTGTGGTATCAAATTCAGGCGTAGTCTCTTTGAGCGCCGGCGCGGCCGGCTTGTTACGATTCAGAAAACCGATGTTGTTGTTGCCCCACAGATTTTCATAGGGCATCCCGGCCAGCATCTCGACGGTCGCGCGGTTCGCCGGACTGATGCTCTCCGGCATGACGCGGCCGCTGGCGCGCATTCTGGCGGTCTCTTCGCGCAGGATACTGTGGGTTTTGAGGTTGAGCTTAAAGCGCAGCGAAACCAGAAAGCCGCAGGCGAGCACAAGAAGGGTGCCCACGCTCAGGATAGTCAGGATGGTATGGCTCACCGCGGGCGCCTGCGTGCTCTGGCCAGAAACAAAGCCGGACATCTGCATCACAATCCCCACCAGCATCACCGCGCCCGCCTGCGAGGCTTTGCGGGTCAGCGTCATAATGCCTGCGAAAATCCCCTCGCGGCGCTGGCCGGTGACCACTTCGTCGACATCAGCGATATAGGTATAGGTGTTCCACGGCACATAGTTAATACCGCCGCGCCCGAGGCCTGCCAGGGCGGAGACCAGCAGCAGCAGCGCGTAGATATCGCTCATGCCGGTGTAATAGAGCAGCGCGTAAGAGAGCGAGCTCAGACCAAACAGCATGACCACCATGCGATAGGACGGCGCAGGTCCGAAGCGAATACACAGCGGGATCATCGCAATGACGGCGATAAACTGGAAAATCGCCATGGTGCCGAGCAGGTTCGAGGCGACCGACGCCTCCTGCATCAGCACAAACACCACGTAGTAGGTAAACACGGCGTTAAACACGTCCTGGGCGATATAGCCGCCGAGGTACATGCCAAGATGCTGGCGGAAAATCTTAATGCGCAGCGTGGAGGAGAGTTCGACGAACAGGCGGCGCAGGCTCTGGCCGAGCGTCAGGTGTTTTTTCTCTTCTTCGGCCTGCAGCGCGGCTTGCGACCAGGCCTCACGCGGGCGCTCCCAGGTGAAAATCCACACCAGCGTCAGCATGATGGCGCACAGCACCGAGAACACCAGGCTCGCGTAGAAAAACGACACCGCGTTATCTTTGCCAAAGTGCGACAGCAGCACGCCCGGCAGGAATGACGCCAGAATGGCGGACATCTGCGCCATTGAGATACGCGCGCCGGAGAATTTGGTTTTCTCTTTAAAATCGTCGGTCATTTCCGGCACCAGCGTTTCGTAAGGCACCAGGATCATGGTGTAGACCACGTCGAACAGCAGATAGGTGAGCAGGTAGTACCAGAACCCCATCTCCCCCACCCACATCAGCGAGTAACTAAAAACGCAGGGGATGCCGAGCAAAATAAAGAACTTACGGCGCCCGAACCGGCGGCCAAACCAGGTGGTGCCGAAGTTATCGGTCAGAAAGCCCATTAGCGGGCTGACCACGGCGTCGGCGACCCTCGCCGTCGCGAAGATAAACGTCGCCTCAATCGGGCTTAAGCCGCAGAAGGTCGTGTAGAAATACAGAAGCCATGCTGCCGTCAGGGCGGTTGTTCCTGCGCCGAGGAAGTCTCCTGACCCATAGGCAAGGTAATTTGCCAGTCCTGGTTTACGCGTTTTCATCGCCGTCACCCTGTGTGTTTTTATTGGGAGCCCCGGTCGTGCGGGAGCTATCACGGCTAAAGTAAAAGTATGACGGGTGGGAAACCTTTCTTTTTCTGCCACCCGCAACGGGAACCTGGCAAAAATACAAAGAGCGCTGCCACCAGCTTCACTGATTTATAAAACAGCGTTTCGAAGGGTTCAAAGCGAGAGTTCAAAATTGCGAGCCAGCCGCCAAAAACGCGGCGGCTGAGGAAGGTAACGCGCCTGACGCATGAGGAGCGGGATTAGCGGTAGTTAACGATGACCTGGCTGCTGCGCACCTGGAGTGCCGGGAACAGCCTGCCGCCGCCGGGGACTTCAAAGATAAAGTGCAGCGACTCGGTTGCCGCCACATTAGTAAACGCGCGCGTGGTGCCGGCCTCGTCATCCACCTGCACGCAGCGGGTTTGCGAGCACAGACGCGCCACCATGCCAGCGGGCGTCGGGCCAATCAGCTCATAGCGCCATGACACCACGGTCATCACGCCCCAGGCCGAAGGATCGGCGGCCAGCACCGGCGACGAGGCCGCCATCCCGCGCTGGCTTATTACCGGGCCCATCGCGCTTGCCTGCCAGGCGCCCTCTCCGGCGGCGTTCGCCAGAGAAGAGGCCATCAGCAGCGTTGTCAGCCAGAACGCGCGCATTATTTACCTCCGATGCTCGACGTCATACGGATGTTGCGGTTGTCAGACAACTCGAGGTTCGAAAGCACCACCAGCTGCGGCAGATTGCGGCGCAGGAAGCGCGCCAGCAGCGGACGCAGCGCGTGGTTAACCAGCAGCACCGGCGGCGCGCCCAGCATCTCCTGACGCGACAGCGCCTCCTGCGCCTGCTCAAGCAGACGGTCGGCAAGACCCGGCTCCAGACCGCCGCCGCCCTGCAGGGCCTGCAGCAGCAGACGCTCCAGCGCGGTATCAAGCCCAATAACCTGCACTTCATCATTACCCGGGAACCACTGCTGGGTAATAGCGCGCCCCAGCGCCACGCGCACCACCGAGGTGAGCTCGTGCGGGTCGCTCTGGATAGGCGCATGTTCCGCCAGCGTCTCCAGAATGGTACGCATATCGCGAATAGGCACTTTCTCAGAGAGCAGGTTTTGCAGCACTTTATGCAGCGTGGTGAGCGTCACGACGCCCGGCACCAGATCTTCAGTCAGCTTCGGCAGCTCTTTGCTGACGCGATCAAGCAGCTGCTGCGCCTCCTGACGGCCAAACAGCTCGGCGGAATATTGCGCAATCAGGTGGTTAAGATGGGTCGCGACCACGGTGCTCGCCTCAACCACCGTAAAGCCCTGAATTTGCGCTTGCTCTTTCAGCGCGCTTTCGATCCAGATTGCGGCCAGACCAAACGCCGGATCGATAGTCGGCTCGCCCGGCAGAGAGCCTGCGGCGGTGCCGGGGTTAATCGCCAGCCAGCGGCCCGGATAGGCCTCGCCGCTGCCGATCTCCACGCCTTTCATCAGAATGCGGTAGCGGGCCGGCGGCAGATCCATATTGTCGCGGATATGCACCACCGGCGGCAGGAAGCCGAGATCCTGCGCGAATTTCTTACGGATACTGCGGATACGGCCCAGCAGTTCACCGTCCTGTTGCATATCCACCATCGGGATCAGACGGTAGCCCACTTCCATCCCCAGCGAATCTTCAAGCTGAACGTCGTTCCAGGTCGCTTCCACCGCCTGCGGATTATCCGGCTGAACGACCGGCGCAGGCGCGGCAGGCGCCTGTTGCTCGCGGCCACGCATCCACCAGGCGAGGCCCAGCAGCGCGGCGGTAAACAGCAGGAACACAAAGTTAGGCATCCCCGGCACCATGCCGAGCAGGCCGAGAACGGCGGCGCTCAGCACCATCACGCGCGGGTTGTTGAACAGCTGGCCGACCATCTGCTCGCCAACATCCTGATCGGTGGCGACGCGGGTCACGATAACGCCCGCCGCGGTCGAAATCACCAGCGCCGGGATCTGGGCGACCAGACCGTCGCCGATGGTCAGCAGCGTATAGCTCTCCGCCGCGTGCCCTACCGGCATGCCGTGCTGCACAACACCCACCAGCAGACCGCCGATAATGTTGATAGCCATGATAAGTAGACCGGCGACGGCGTCACCACGCACGAACTTACTCGCACCGTCCATCGAACCGTAAAAGTCCGCTTCCTGGGTGACTTCGGTACGGCGTTTTTTCGCCTCTTCTTCGCCGATAAGCCCGGCGTTGAGGTCGGCGTCGATAGCCATCTGTTTGCCTGGCATCCCGTCGAGCACAAAGCGCGCGCCGACTTCCGCGATACGCCCGGCACCTTTGGTGATAACCATGAAGTTGATAATAACGAGGATGATGAACACCACGATACCGATGGCGAAGTTGCCGCCCACCAGGAAGTGGCCGAACGCCTCCACCACTTTACCCGCCGCCCCGGCGCCGGTGTGCCCGTCCAGCAGAATGATACGCGTGGACGCGATGTTCAGCGCCAGGCGCAACAGCGTGGTAAACAGCAGAATGGTCGGGAACGCCGCGAACTCCAGCGTGCGCTGGGTGAACATCGCCACCAGCAGCACCATGATGGAAAGCGCGATGTTAAAGGTGAATAGCAAATCCAGGATGAAAGCCGGCAATGGCAGAACCATCATCGACAGGATCATCAGGATGATAACCGGCCCGGCGAGGATCTGCCATTGGGTCGATTTCAAATTGCCAGGCAGGCGCAGCATTGCCACCAGATTAGCCATCAGTGTCCTTCTCGTTCATAAAATCCAGCGCCTCAGGCACCGGAAGGTTTTCAGGTTTCTTCGGAATCAAACCGCCAGCGAGACGCCAGCGCTTGAGTTGCCATACCCATGCCAGCACTTCCGCCACGGCGGCATAAAGCTGCCCTGGGATCTGCTGACCAATTTCCGCATGCCGGTATAACGCACGCGCCAGCGGCGGCGCTTCCAGCATCGGAATGCGATGTTCATTGCCGATTTCACGTATACGCAGCGCGACCAGCCCTGCGCCTTTGGCCACCACTTTCGGGGCGTTCATCTTGTTCTCATCATACTGCAACGCCACCGAATAGTGGGTCGGGTTGTTGACGATAACGTCGGCTTTCGGCACGTCCGCCATCATGCGACGACGGGCCGCTTCGCGCTGCTGTTGACGAATGCGCCCTTTGACGTGCGGGTCGCCTTCCTGGTTCTTAAATTCGTCGCGAATATCCTGGCGCGACATGCGTAATTTTTTGGTGTGGCTGACTATCTGCCAGAACACGTCGAAGCCGACCATCGGCACCATGCCCATGACAATCAGCACGCAGCACAGCGCCACCAGATTCATGGAATCGCGCATGGCCGCGACAGGCGATTCGCTGATAAGGCGCATCATGTCCGGCCAGTTGTACCAGAGGAAACACCCGGCCACGACGCCGACCAGCGCTGATTTCATTATCGCTTTCAGCAATTCCGCCAGCGATTGCGACGAAAAAATACGTTTGATGCCGGGCAGCGGGTTCAGCTTGTTGAACTTAAACGCCACGGCTTTGGTATTGAACAGCAGGCCGCCGAGCAGCATTGGCGCGAACATCGCGACAATCACCAGGCCCATAATCAGCGGCACCAGCGCCATCAGCGACTGCTTAATCAGAAAGCTAATCTGGCCGACGACGAGCTTAGGGTCGTTAATAATGCTGTGATCGAAATGCAGGCCGTGCGCGAGCATGGCCGCCAGCTGGCGCGCCAGGAGCGAACCGCCAACCCACAACACCGCGACGCCGACCAGCAGCATCAGCATGGAGGTCAACTCTCGCGATCGGGGGATTTGCCCTTCCTCACGCGCTTTTTCTAGTCGGTGGGGTGTGGGGGCTTCTGTTTTGTCGTCGCTATCGTCTGACACGATTCGATTCTCACTACACGTTGCCTGTGCCTATCATGCCAAAGGGCGCCCGCGCTAATAGCCGAATTAGCGCTAAGAAATGATGGGGTTTCTGCCGTTAAGTGGAATTCATTGGCTGCCGTGACGGTAAACGTTGCAGCGCTTTTGCGTGCCGCCTCGTGGAATAAAGATATATTCCTGAAAGGCTTAGCCTTATTTTTCCTGCTCTGGTAGCGTAACCGAACACACACAGGAAAAGAGGTTTTTATGGATATGCAGTGGGAAAAGCTGCGTCAGCGGCTGGCGGCTTTTGAGGCGCACGCCGATCTCACGCTTGATTTCCAGATGCCGCAACAGCAGCTGACGCTCACTCTGCCCATAAAATAAAACCGCCGCCTGTCAGGCGGCGGTTTTGACTCAGAACCCGAGGCTGTCGAGCAGGTCGTCAACCTGATCCTGGCTTGCCACGACGCCTGCGGCGGTGGCGTCCAGTTGCGGGCCATTGAGCAGGCTGTCGTTCGGGCGCTTGGCGCGCGCGTTCGGCTCCGGCATGTTCTCCAGCAGCACCATCAGAAGCTGGCGCTCAATCTCCTGGATAACATCCATCATGCGCTTAATCACCTGACCGGTCAGATCCTGGAAATCCTGTGCCATCATGATTTCCAGAAGCTGGGCGTTGGTGAAGCTGGTGTGATCCGGGACTTCTGCCAGATACTGGCGGGTGTCGGTCACCAGCTCACGCGCGTCGCTCAGTTCGATGGGGTTCGCAAACCACTCGTCCCAGCGGACGCTCAGCGCTTTCGCGTCGTTTTCCATCTTGTTCTGATGAGGCTGTGAAGCCTCGACGCAGTTCAGGGCGCGTTCGGCGGCCTGCGCTGTCATCTGTACCACATAGTCCAGACGGTCGCGCGCGTCCGGGATTGCTTCCGCCGCTTCTGCAATCGCCTGATCGAGCCCCAGCTCACGCAGGCTGTCGCGCAACATGCGGGTAAGACTGCCGATACGGACAATAATGTCGCCAGTCGAATGCTCGTCAGTCGGTTTTATCGATGCCGTCATCTGCCTGTCCTCACATGCCGAGTTTTTCGAAAATCTTGCTCAGTTTTTCTTCAAGCGTCGCCGCCGTGAACGGTTTCACCACGTAGCCGCTGGCGCCTGCCTGCGCTGCCGCGATGATGTTCTCTTTCTTGGCTTCCGCCGTCACCATCAGCACCGGCATAGCGGCCATTGCGCCGTCGGCGCGGATGGTTTTGAGCAGCTCAAGGCCGTCCATGTTAGGCATGTTCCAGTCGGAAATCACAAAACCGAAACCGCCAGTCTGGAGTTTGTTGAGAGCATCCACACCATCTTCCGCTTCTTCTACGTTGTTAAAACCCAGCTCTTTGAGCAGGTTACGTACAATGCGGCGCATGGTGGAGAAGTCATCCACGACCAGAAACTTAAGATCTTTATCCGCCATAAAAACTGTACTCCTCGTTAAATACGTATTGCCTGTCCGGCACTGATTTTCGCCAGCATCTGCTGGCTGACCTGGCTTAGATCGACGACTTCGCTGACGCCACCCATGTTGATGGCCTCACGCGGCATGCCGAACACCACACAACTCGCTTCGTTTTGGGCGATGGTCCAGGCGCCCGCCTGGTGCATCGCCAGCATTCCCACCGCGCCATCGTTGCCCATCCCGGTGAGGATCACGCCCACCGCGTTGCGCCCCGCATGTTTGGCGACGGAGTGAAACAACACATCCACGGCCGGACGGTGCCGGTTCACCGGCGGTCCGTCGTGGATCTTAATCTGATAGTTCGCGCCGCTGCGTGCGAGCTCCATATGCTTATCGCCCGGGGCGATATAAGCATGGCCCGGCAGCACGCGTTCGCCGTCTTCGGCTTCTTTCACGCTAATCTGGCACAGCTTGTTCAGACGCTCGGCGAATGAACGGGTAAATCCAGGCGGCATGTGCTGGGTAATCAACACCGCCGGGCTTGAGAGCGGCAGCGGCTGGAGCACATGACGAATCGCTTCGGTGCCGCCGGTGGAGGCGCCGATGGCAATCAGTTTTTCCGAGCTCAGCAGCGGGCCCGCTTTCAGCGTCTTCGGCACTACATCCGGCAGACGGGCGGAGATCCGCGCGCGCGAGGCGGTACGCACTTTATCGGCAATCAGTTCGCTGTAGGCCAGCATGCCTTCGCGAATACCGAGCTGCGGCTTGGTGACGAAATCCACGGCGCCAAGCTCCAGCGCGCGCAGGGTCACTTCCGAGCCTTTACCCGTCAGCGACGACACCATCACCACCGGCATCGGGCGCAGGCGCATCAGTTTTTCCAGGAAATCGAGGCCATCCATACGCGGCATCTCGACATCCAGCGTTAATACATCCGGATTGAACTGCTTAATCAGATCGCGGGCAACCAGGGGGTCCGGCGCCGTCGCCACCATCTCCATATCGCTGTGGCTGTTGATAATTTCGGTCATGATCTGACGCATCAGCGCCGAATCATCTACTGACAACACTCTGATTTTACTCATTCTTTTTCCTTACTCAGGGCGTACACCGTCTGACCGCGCAGCGAGAATTCCCGGCTGAGGTTACTGAAGTTTTCTGAGTGGCCCGCAAACAGCAGACCGCCCGGCTTCAGCAGCGGAACAAAGCGTTTGAGGATCTCCTGCTGTGTTTCTTTATCGAAATAAATCATCACGTTGCGGCAGAAAATCGCGTCAAATGGCCCCGGTACGTTGTACTGCTTATCAAGCAGGTTCAGCGAGGCGAACTCAATCTGGTTCGCCAGTTCGTTACGCACGCGCACCAGCCCCTGATGAGGGCCTGTACCGCGCATGAAATAGCGTTGCATCTGCTGCGGAGACAGCGTTTTTAACTCCTCCTGCCGGTAGATGCCGCTCTGCGCCTTTTGCAGCACTTCGGTGTCGATATCCGTGCCGTAGACTTTCCAGCGGCCCGGCGCCGTGCCAAGCGTATCCGCGAGCGTAATGGCGATGGAGTAAGGCTCCTCGCCCGTTGACGCCGCGGCGCTCCAGATGCGGTACTCGCCGGTGCGCTTGCGGGCATGTTCCGCCAGCACCGGGAAGTGGTGCGCTTCACGGAAAAACGCCGTCAGGTTCGTGGTCAGCGAGTTGATAAACGCCTGCCACTCGGCGCTGTTGGCGTTCGCTTCCAGCATGCTGAGATAGCGTCCGAAATCATCCAGGCCGAGCGTGCGCAGACGACGAACCAGACGGTTGTAGACCATATCCCGCTTATGTTCGGCCAGCACAATTCCAGCGCGCTGGTAAATCAATTGACATATCCGACGGAAGTGGGTGTCGGACAGCGCGAGGCGCTGTGTCATCTGTACTAATAATGACGTTTGCCCAGCAGGCATGGATGATGTCATAGCGCCTTCTTCTTTACAGTCAGGGTGTTCCTGGCACCACCCACGGTGGTGCGGCCATCTTGTTACGCTCGTATGAGCCGTGTTCAAGGTTTAAGACTGAATCTCTTTTTTCATCAGCCGCGCCATCGTGGGCGCGATTGACCGTATTCTTTCGCGTCAGGGCGCGAATGTGCGTCCTGACGGCAGCGGCGGCGGCTCTCGTTACCCGCGTCGGGTTCGCCTTTACCGTCCACGCGCTCAGACGTTTCAACGTCGTGTAAATGTGCGCGCCCGCTTCTGCAACGTTACCGGTCCGGTTTGCCTGCATCGCGCTCCATGTGCTTACGCAAAGCGCCATCAAAAAAAGCCATCCCGACGGCATAACGATTCTGTGCAACATCCTTGCTCCCTTAGCCGGTCATAAGCCGGAATTTCTTCAGAACGTTTCCCAGTTATCCTGCCCGGCGGCGGCCGGTTTGCCCGCCGCAAACGTTGTCCCGACCGGCTCGGCGCGGGCCGCGACAGGCGCCGGACGCGCGCTGGCGCGTGTCGCCGCGAGGCGGAAGGCGGCGACCGCCTGCGACAGACGGCTGGCCTGATCTTCCAGCGCACCGGCAGCGGCAGCGGACTGCTGCACCAGCGAGGCGTTCTGCTGCGTGACGCGATCCATCTCGGAGACCGCCAGCGCCACCTGGTCGATACCGCGGCTCTGCTCGTCAGAGGCAGAAGCGATTTCGCCCATAATGTCGGTCACGCGGGTCACGGCGCCGACAATCTCCTGCATCGTTTCACCCGCGCTTTCCACCAGCACAGAGCCGGAATCGACGCGGGAGACGGAATCTTCAATCAGCGCTTTAATCTCTTTCGCCGCCTGGGCGCTGCGGCTCGCGAGGTTACGCACCTCGCCCGCCACCACCGCGAAACCGCGGCCCTGCTCCCCTGCCCGCGCGGCTTCCACCGCGGCGTTCAGCGCCAGAATGTTGGTCTGGAAGGCGATGCCATCAATCACGCTGGTAATGTCTGAAATCTTTTTCGAGCTGGCGGCGATGTCGTGCATGGTATTCACCACGCCATCGACCACTTTGCCGCCACGCTGCGCGGTTTCCGACGCGCTCAGCGCCAGCTGCGAGGCCTGACGGGCGTTCTCCGCGTTCTGCTTCACGGTCGCGGTCAGCTCTTCCATGCTGGCGGCGGTCTGCTCCAGCGCCGACGCCTGCTCTTCGGTACGCGAAGAGAGATCGGTGTTGCCGGCCGCGATTTCGCTGGTGCCGCTGTAAATCGCATCGGTGCCTTCACGCACGCTGCTGACCGTCTGGATCAGCGCCTGCTGCATGTGCTGGACGCTCGCCGACAGCTCGGTTATCTCGTTGCGCCCGGTCACGGTAATGGTTTCGGTCAGGTTGCCGCCCGCAATCTCGCGGATATGGTGGATAACCCCCGCGAGCGGCGTCAGCAGAACATGGCGAATGCCGTACCACACGAGCGTAATCACCAGCACCACCAGTACGGCCAGAATGGCGGTCTGCCACTGGGCCAGGCGGAAATCGCTGCGGCTCTCGTCCCACGCCTTTTGCGCCAGACGCACGTTCACGTCGTCATAACGCACCACAGCTTTTTCCAGCGCGTTCTGTTTGCCCTGCGTCGCCTGTGCGAAGTAAGCATCCATGTTGCCGGTTTCCAGGTACTGCACGAGCTCGCTCAGCGCCTGGTAGTAATCGCGATAACTGGTTTCGACGTCACCCGCCGCCGCGTTGATTTCCGGCACGTCCACCGTCACGCCTTTGAAAGCGTTGAAGTGCGTGTCCGCCTCAGCCAGCACCTTTTTCGCGGTATTGAGCAGGTCGGTTTTCGCGCTGCTCTGCTGGTTGCTCGCGTTCATCATCATGCGCGCTGCGGAGCGGCTTAAGTTGATGCGGGTTTGCAGCAGCAAATTCCACGACTGGTTCAGCTGCGCCTGTTGCAGACGCAACTGGTGCGAGGCAGCGAAACTCTGCTGGTTGTTATTCAGTGACGAAAAAAACAGTCCACCGGAAATGAATTGCAGCAGTGCGAAGACCACCAGCACCATCATCAGCAGTGAGACAACGCGGATACGATTCAACATGCGACACCTTCCTTCTGGTTCCTGAAGGGGTTATCGGCATGGCCTGGGGGAACTTTATCGTTGTGTTAAGGAAATTTGCGTTAGTCGGCGGCGGCGTCAGAAGGCGACGTCCACCACCAGCGTATCGGTGTAACTCCCGGCGGGCGGCGTGTTTTGCGTGGCGAGAATACGCGCCGTGTATTGATAGGATCGCAGCAGGCCATCGGTGCTGACCTGGGTGGCGCTGTCGCTTGCCCAGCGTTCGGTGCCGCTGACGCCCCAGCGGTTGGCGGTGCTGCCTTTGTAGATCTCATAGCTGAGCCGGTTGGCGCCGCTCGCCATATTGCGCACGCTGCCGACGGCGTTGTTGCCATTGTTAATGCCAACGGTGTAGAGGCTGCCTTTGGTGCAGGTGATGGCGATGGTTTGCGATACGGGCGCGAAATCTTTAACCAGCGGGGCGCTGGCGAAGTTAAGGTTCGGCGCGCTGATGGTGCTGCAATCATTGGTGACAGTGAGCGTCACGAGGCTTGTGAATGTCCCGGTGCCGGTCTGCGGGTTCAGACAGACCGCGACGCCCACCGCGCAGATGCTGTAGCTGACGCTGAAGTTGAGCGTCACCTGATAAGCGCCCGCCGCGACGTTCTGTCCCTGTAGCGTGCGAATATAGACAGGAAAGGTGTAACGCTTGTTGGTCAGAAGATTCAGCAGCGCCTGGCCGGTCCAGCGGTAGCTGCCGTTCAGGGTCAGTTCGCTGCCGGACGAACATCCGCTCTGGGCGCAGACCTGCAAGGGAATGCGATCGGTGGCGTCGCCGCTGCGCCCAAGCGTCGGGCGGGTGTCGGCGCTGGTGGTGGCCCCCGTGAGCGTCAGGGTCACAAAATCATTGTTGAGCACGTTAAACGCGGTGTCGCAATCCACCGTCAGCGTCGCCGATGTGGTCTGCACGGTGCTGTTGATGACAAACGACGTCTGGCTGCCGTAGGCGGCGTTGGTGCCGCTGACGCGACAGGCCGCGAGCGCCGGCAGGCTTGAGAGCAACAGGATCATTAACAGCAGCAGACGCGTCATGGCGCAACCTCGCGACAAATAAGCGGACCATAGGTTTCCAGACGGTGCTCGCGGGCGGGGCCGACCGTCAGCGTCACGCTGCACGTTTTGCCGTCCGGTTTGACGACGCGCAGCGGGTTTACCTCGCCAATATTTTCAAGCCACGCGATCCCGTCGTAGCCCACCACGGCCGTTGCCCGGTCGGGGCGCAGCACCTGGCTTGCCACGGGCAGCGGCAGGCCGTTCTCATCATGCAGGATAACGCTCGCCACTCGCTCCTGCTCCATCGCAAACGTCACCAGATAGCCGCTGTTGCGCCGCAGCGCAAGCCGCCGTTCGGTATCGCGAATACGGGTATCGGCCGGGAGGTTGAGCGCGTCGATGCTGTAGGTCGCCGGATAGTACGAGGTGACGCCGCTCACCAGCAGATAGCCCTCTTCGTCGGTCTCGCCTATCGGCTGGTTTTCAAAGTTCACCGTCACGCCCGGCTGTCCCTGGGTGCTGACGACCGCAAACGCGTCGTTTATCTGATTCGCCGCGAACAACTCGCCATCCAGCGTCACCAGCGAGCCGGTCGCTTCGCCCCAGCGGGTGAGGTTTTTGGTCTGGCCGTAGATCCCGCCCTGCATTTCGACATGATTATTGCGCCAGCCGAGCGTTGCCTGCTGGTAGTTATCGTCCCGCGACTGATTGGCGTAAGCCATGTTCCAGCTAAAGCCGCCGTCGCTTGGCATCGCGCGGCTGTAGTTGACGCGCTGCGTGCTGCCGCTTTCCGGCGTGGTTTCGGCGCTGAGCGCCACCGAGCTCTGCTCGCCAAGCGGGATTTGCAGCGAAAGCGCGAACGTCCAGTCGCGATCTTCATAGTCGTGGCTCGCGGCGAGATAAAGACTGCTGTTCCACAACGTTTTGTTCCAGGAGAGGTTCAGCAGCCGGGTGTGGTCGCGGTTGAAGGTCTGCACGTCGAGCCAGGCCGCGCCGACGCTGCCCGCCGCGCCCATATTAAGTGTCAGCGCATACTGCGTGGTTTCGCGGCTTAAGGTGACGATAGGCTGCTGATACTGATCGTAACGCACCGGTTGATCGTAGAGCGCCAGGTTGCCGAACCCGCGCGTGCGCCGGGTCTGCTGCGTCGAGAGACTGAACCCGGCCGTATTGTACTGATAGCCCCAGTTCCACTGCTGGCCGCTCTGCTCGCGCATCGAGCTCCAGCTGCCCGCGCCGTTGATAACGCCGAAACGGCCGATTTTAAACAGCGACCCGACGCCGCCGAGCGTCAGTCTTTCCGCCGCCTCGCCGTGGGTTTCCAGCGTCCAGAAATCGGTCACGCCGTAGCGCCAGGAGCCGCTCGCCGCCGCCGGGCCGTAGTCAAAATTTTTCACGCCGTAGTTGCGCCGCAGCGCGCCCGCGCTGAAAGCGCCGTCGCTTAAGCCGGGCTTGAGCAGCTCGCTTGCCACATAAAAAGGCAGCGTGGTGGAGACCTGGCGGCCCAGCGCGTCGGTGGTGACCAGCACGGCGTCGCCGGATCCGTTGATGTACGGCAGATTGGTGAGCGTAAACGGGCCGGGCGTGAGCTCCGTCGAGCCGGAGCGATAGCCGTTGATAAACACATCAACGGTGGAGGGCACCGCCGCCTCGCCGGAAAACGCGGGCAGCGGATAGGTAATGAGATCGGGACGCAGCGAGAAATCGCGGCCGACGTTGATGCCGCCCAGGCGCACGCTGTTGCTCCAGCTCAGGCTGTCGCTTATCACATCGCCCAGCGACCAGCTCCAGGCGTTGTCGTCGTTGGTGCTGTTAAAGGTGGTGTCGTAGCGCATATAGCCTTCATCCTGGCCCGGATAGCCGCGAAACACTTCG
>Ga0157365_10000237_pt1 | contig 25716 bp, 19 predicted proteins | sample AttsexASBM3_FD_111478 | JGI IMG/M metagenome (GOLD analysis project Ga0157365, IMG submission 111478) | Fungus gardens microbial communities from leaf cutter ant in Ribeirão Preto, State of São Paulo, Brazil - Atta sexdens ASBM3 | ecosystem: Host-associated > Fungi > Mycelium > Unclassified ... | reverse complement strand
CCCTATACCCCGCGTTTTCCCGAACGGATTGTCGATTGCGGGGGCGACTGCTTCGCCGCCATCCGTGCGCGCGACATGATCGTGCATCATCCCTTTGAAAGCTTTGACGTGGTGGTGCAGTTCCTGCGTCAGGCCGCCATCGACCCGGCCGTGGTCGCGATCAAGCAGACGCTGTACCGCACATCGCGCGACAGTCCCATCGTCAAGGCCCTGATCGAGGCGGCGGAGGCCGGCAAGGCCGTGACCGCCATGGTGGAACTGCGCGCGCGTTTCGATGAGGAAGCCAACATCCGCCTTGCCCGCGCGCTGGAAGGGGCAGGGGTGCAGGTGGTCTTTGGCTTTTCCGACCTCAAGACGCATGCCAAGCTCAGCCTTGTCGTTCGGCGCGAGGGGGGGGCGCTGCGGTCCTACGCCCATTTCGGCACCGGTAACTATCACCCGATCACGGCGCGGATCTATACCGACCTGTCGTTTTTCACCTGCAATCCCGAACTGGCGCGGGACTCGGCGCGGCTGTTCAATTACATGACCGGCTACGCCGTGCCCGCACGGATGGAGGCGATCGCGTTTTCGCCCGTGACCATCCGCCGCACGATCGAGGAACTGATCGCGGGGGAAATCGCCCATGTGCAGGCGGGCAGGCCTGGGCAGATCTGGCTCAAGATGAACTCGCTGGTCGATCCCGACCTGATCGACCGGCTGTACGCCGCGTCATGCGCGGGGGTGAAGATCACGGCCGTGGTGCGGGGGATCTGCTGCCTGCGCCCCGGTGTTCCGGGGCTGTCGGATAACATCAAGGTCAAGTCGATTGTCGGGCGTTTCCTGGAACATGCCCGCATCTACGCCTTTGGCGACGGGCACCGGCTGCCCAGTCGGCAGGCGAAGCTGTATATTTCCTCGGCGGACTGGATGCAGCGCAACATGGACTGGCGGGTGGAAAGCATGGTGCCCATGCTGGACCCACAGGTCCATGCCCGCGTGCTTGAACAGATCATGATGATCGACCTCAAGGACAACCTGCAGTCGTGGATTCTACAGCGGAACGGTGTATGGCGTCGGCTGGAGCCGGGGCGTCGGCCCTTTTCATCCCATGAATATTTCATGGAACATCCGGTCCATGCGGGACGGGGCACGGTGGGCGATGCCCCGATCCGGGTCAGTGCGTCCCAGCCATGGCATGCGGAACAGACGATTGAGGACTAGGGATTACGGTATGGGTGCGGTCATGGCATGGTGGGCTGGCGACATATGGGGCCGGATGTGACGGTGGATGGCGGGTTTCGCCGCTCGGCGGTCATAGATCTGGGATCGAATTCCGTCCGCCTTGTGGTGTTTGACGGGATTTCACGCAATCCGGCTCCCATTTTCAATGAAAAGGTGGTCCTGCGACTGGGGCGGGGCCTGAATGCGACGGGACGCCTGAATGAGGAAGCCGTACCCCTGGCGATGGAGGTCATGGCCCGTTTCAACGCCATCGCGCGCGGGATGGAGGCCAGTCCGTTCGAGGTCCTGGCCACCGCTGCCGTGCGTGACGCCAGCAACGGGCCGGAATTCGTGGCGGGGCTGAAGTCCCGGCTGCCCGGCGTGCCGATCCGTATCCTGAGCGGGGAGGAGGAAGCCGATTACTCCGCCACCGGCGTCCTGTGCGGCATACCGGACGCCAACGGGCTGGTGGCCGATATTGGCGGCGGGTCGCTGGAACTGATCCGGCTGGAAAACGGGCGCAAGCTCAATGCCTGCACGCTGCCGCTGGGTGTAATCCGGCTGAATGACCGTGCCGATGGCGACCTGGCCCGCGCCCGCGCGCTGGTGGACGAGGACCTGGCCAGGGTTGGGTGGCTGGATGACGTGCATGGCCAGGACCTGTACCTGGTGGGCGGGGCGTTTCGCGCGCTGGCCCGCATGCAGATCGCCCGGACGGCGTATCCACTGAATATCGTGCATCTGTACAGCCTTACGCCCGATGTCACGCGGGAAATGGCGGACTGGATCATCGGCGCGAGCAGGCGTTCGCTCGAACGACTGCCCGGCGTGCCGCGCAAGCGGCTGGAGGATGCGCCCTATGCCGCGACAGTGCTGCGCAGGCTCATGCGGCGCACGCATTCGACGGGGCTGGTGTTCTGTGTCGATGGCCTGCGCGAAGGCTGGTACATGCGCAACGTCGCCGCCAGCGTGGCGGAAAATGACCCGCAGGACGCCGTCGCGCGTGAGATGTGCTGCATGCTGGGCCGCAGCATGACCCTGCCTGAACGGCTGGCGGAATGGACCGCGCCCCTTTTTCCTGATGAAGGTCAGGTCGCGACCCGCCTGCGCGGCGTTGCATGCTGGCTGTCGGACGTGGGCGCGCATGACCACCCCGAATATCGCGCGGAACAGACCTATCTGCGTATCCTGCGCATGCAGGGGGTGGGCTTTACCCATCAGGCGCGCGCGTTCCTGTCACTGACGCTGGCGGTGCGGTATGGCGCGGACCTGTCGGTGGCATATCTGCAGCCGTCGCGGCAGTTGCTGGATCAGGTGCAGTTTGGCCGCGCCGTGGCGCTGGGGCAGGCATTGCGGCTGGCCTATACCGTCAGTGGCGGGACCGAGGCGCTGCTGGATGGCACGCGGCTGGACTGTGTGGACGGCGTCCTGTCGCTGCATTTCGCGCCGGGCCGCGACGTGGTGCAGGGCGAAAGCGTGCGCCGCAGGCTGGAACGGCTGGGCAATGCGCTGGATATGACGGTCAGGATCCGCGATCACTGATCCCTCTGGGCAGGAACGGAATACAGGGCGATATGGGCATGCGGCATGGACATGGGCGCGACCTGCTGCTGGTCCGTGGCGGTACGGTGGTGACGGGGCAGGCCAGCCTGCGGGTGGATGTGCTGTGTGGCGGCGTGGGCGAAATCCTGGCCGTCGGTCCTGATCTGGATATCCCCGTCGGGTGCGGGGTGGTTGATGCCGGCGGCCTGCTGGTCATGCCCGGCGGGGTGGACCCGCAGACCGCCATCGGCGCGGATGAGGCGGGATTCGCCTGCACGGTGGACGCCCTGTCCGGTGGCACGACCACCATACTCGACACCATGAGCCCCGGTCGTGACGGGCTGGATGCGGCGTGGCGGGCGTGGCGGCATGCGGCACGCCGGTCGCATGTCGATGTCGGGCTGCATATGGCGCTGCCGGATGCGGACCAGGCCGTGCTGGATGGCATGGACGCGCTGGTGGCGGACAGGGGGGTGAACACCTTTCACCTGTCCATGGCGGGCGGGCTGTCTGACCGCGCCATCCTGAAACTGTCCCGCCATGCCATGGATTGCGGTGCGTTGTGCCGGATTGCCGCCCAGAACGCACAGGCCGTGGCCTACCTGCGCGCGGAACTGGATCAGGCAGGCATTGCCGGTGGGGAAGCCTGCCTGCTGTCGGCCCCCCCGCAGGTCGAGGCCGAAGCGGTGGACCGCGCCCTCATGCTGGCGGGCCTTGTGGGCGCGCCGGTGCATGTGGGGCCGGTTTCCACCACCGGGGCCACGCAGGGCCTTGCGCGCGCCCGCCTGCACGGGCAGCGGGTGGAGGGGCATGTGCTGGCCCCGCATCTGGTCGTGGATGAAGCGGTCTATGATCCTGAAGGCGATGGGGCAGGCGAACCCGCCCCGTATCTGACCCTGCCGCCCTTTCGTGACGTAACCCATCGGCGTGCGTTATGGGGGGCTGTGGCATCGGGCAACATCGGCATGGTCGCCAGCGGGTTCCGTGCGGCGGGTATGGGGGGCGACGGGCTGGGGGACGGCCTTGCGCAGCGCATGCGCGTGGTCTGGCGGCATGGCGTGCAGGCGGGCGTGCTGACGGCAGAGGAATTCGTGGCCGTCACGTCACAGGCGGCGGCGCGCGCCTTCAACATCTATCCCCGCAAGGGGGCGATCATGCCGGGCGCGGATGCGGATATCGTGCTGTGGGACGGCGGGGCGGAAGAAACGTGTCCCGCTGCCCCGTCCGGCCTGTATGCCGGGATTACGCTGGGGGGGCGTGCGGTGCAGGTCATTCGCGGCGGAGTGACGGTGTGGAAGGACAACAGGCCATACGCTGCCGCGCAGCACGGGGCGTATGTGCCGTGCCCGGCGTTCCGTCCCGCGCTGTCGGCACGGATGCGCAGGGCGGCGCACCTGTCCACGCGTGACGGGGAATCATAGGATCACGACCTTTCTTGTTTTGCCGGGGTGACAAGGCGCAATCAGGTTCCATATATTACGTATATCAAAACAAAAGGCTGTTCCGGCTGTCTGCCTTGAGGGGGGTGAGGCAGTCATGTGGCCATGATCAGAGGGAACAGATTTGACGGGGATCAGACACGGTATCCGTTTCTATGTCGGAAACGAATGCCACACGTTGGCCGATGTCGCGCCAACGCGTACGCTGCTGGACTGGCTGCGCGAGGATCGCGGCCTGACCGGCACCAAGGAAGGCTGTAACGAAGGCGATTGCGGGGCGTGCACCGTTCTGGTGGTGCGGCTGGAGGGCGACCGGCTGGTCTGGCGCGCGGTCAATGCCTGCATCCAGTTCGTCTCCATGCTGGATGGTGCGCAGGTCCTGACCATCGAGGACGTGCGCGCCCCCGATGGCAGCCTGCATCCGGTGCAGCAGGCCATGGTGGACCAGCACGGCTCGCAGTGCGGCTTCTGCACGCCCGGCTTTGTCATGTCCATGGTGGCGGGCCGCAAGGCTGACGGGCTGGCGCAGGATGAGCACGCAATTGACGACATGCTGGCGGGCAACCTGTGCCGCTGCACCGGATACGCGCCCATCGTGCGCGCCATGCGGCAGGCCATGGAAGCGGGGCCGGACCATTTTGATGCGCAGGCCCACGCGATTGCGGATCGCCTGCGCGCCCTTCGCGATGGCGCGACGGTGGAACTCAGCGGGCCTGCGGGCCGTCTGACCATTCCCGCGACAGGGGACGCGCTGGCGCAGGCCATGCTGGCGGACCCCGATGCGCGGATCGTGGCCGGGGCGACCGATGTGGGCCTGTGGGTGACCAAGGGCATGCGCGACCTGCCGCATGTCGTCACCATAGGTCAGGTGCCCGATCTGCGCCGGATCGAATGCAGTGCGGACGGCGTGTACCTTGGCGCGGCTGTGACATGGCAGGAAGCGCGCGCGGCGCTGGCGGACATCCTGCCTCAGCCGGATGCGGAGGTGATCCGGCGCATCGGGTCCGTGCAGGTGCGCAACAGCGGCACGGTATGCGGCAATATCGCCAATGGTTCGCCCATTGGTGACGGGCCGCCGGTGCTGATCGCGGCGGGGGCCAAGCTGCACCTGCGCCGCGGGGACGCGCGGCGTGTCATCGCGCTGGAAGATTTCTTCATTGATTACGGCAGGCAGGACCGCGCGCCGGGTGAGTTCGTGGAAGGCGTGAGCATTCCCCGCCCCTCGCCGGATACCGTGGTCCGGGCATGGAAGGTCTCCAAACGGTTCGATCAGGATATTTCGGCCATTCTGGGGGCATTTTCGCTTACGATCGGCCCTGATGGCACCATCACCAATGCCCGCGTGGCCTTTGGCGGCATGGCGGCCACGCCGCGTCGTGCCAGCCGGACGGAAGCCGCACTGGAAGGCCGGAAGTGGGACGATACCACGCTGGCTGCTGCGCGGCAGGCCATGATGGACGATTTCGCCCCCATTACCGACATGCGGGCCAGCGACTGGTATCGCCGCACCGTCGCGGCCAATCTGCTGACCCGGCTTTACGCCGATTGCGGCCCACGGGACGCGCGCGCGCAGACCAGCGTGCGTGCTGCATGCACCGCTGCGGGAGAACATGCACATGGCTGATGGAAACAGCTTTGCCACGACAGCCCCCACGCCGGGCGACGGCATCGTGCCCGGTGGCGCATCACGCAGCCTGCGGCATGAAAGTGCCGCCATGCACGTGCAGGGCAGCGCCGCCTATATTGATGACCTGCCCGAACCGCGTGGCACGCTGCATCTTGTCCCGGGGCTGAGCGCGCGCGCCCATGCCCGCATCGTGTCCATGGACCTTGACGCGGTGCGGCAGGCCGAAGGCGTCGTGGGGGTCTATACCGCCGCCGACATTCCCGGTGAGAACCAGATCAGCCCTGTCGGCAAGGGGGATGAACCCCTGCTGGCGGGCTCCGAGGTCTCGTTTTATGGCCAGCCGTTATTCGTGGTCGCCGCGACCACGCGCATGGCCGCGCGCCGGGCCGTGCGGCTGGCGAAAGTGGAATATGAAGACCTGCCCGCCATCCTGAACGTGGCCGAGGCCCGTGCGGCGGGCAGCCCCATGGTCTGGCGCCCGATGGAAATGAAGCGTGGCGACGTGGTGGCCGGGCTGGAGCACGCGCCCCGCAGGCTGTCCGGCCGCATTACCGTGGGCGGGCAGGAACATTTCTACCTCGAAGGGCAGATCGCCCTTGCCCGCCCGGGTGAGGAAGGGGAGATGCACGTCACGTCCTCCACCCAGCATCCGACCGAAACCCAGCACATGGTCGCCCATGTTCTGGACCGTCCCGCCAACCTGGTGACGGTGGAGGTCCGGCGCATGGGCGGCGGCTTTGGCGGCAAGGAAACGCAGGCCAATGCCTGTGCCTGCCTTTCGGCGCTGGTGGCCGACCTGACCGGGCGCGCGGCCAAGATGCGGCTGGACCGTGACGACGACATGACCATGACCGGCAAGCGGCATGATTTCGTCATTGATTACGATGTCGGCTATACCGATGAGGGACATATCCTTGCGGTGGACATGGTGCTGGCGGCGCGGTGCGGGTGGTCGGCCGACCTGTCCGGCCCCGTGATCGACCGCGCGCTGTTCCATGCGGACAATGCCTATTTCTATCCCGATGTGCGCCTGCGCTCCGAACCGCTGCGCACCAATACGCAGTCCAACACCGCCTATCGCGGTTTTGGCGGCCCGCAGGGCATTGTCGCGGCCGAGCGCGTGATTGAGGAAATCGCCTTCGCCACCGGCCTTGACCCGCTGGAGGTCAGGCTGCGCAATGTCTATGGCACGCATGACCGCAACGTCACGCCCTACAACATGGTGGTCGAGGACTCGATCACCGCCGACGTCCTGCCAGAACTGGCGCGGCGCTGCCATTATGTGAAACGGCGCGCGGCCTGCCGTGCATTCAATGCCGGCAGTCCCTACCTGCGGCGCGGCATTGCGATCACGCCGGTCAAGTTCGGCATTTCCTTTACCGCCACGCATTACAACCAGGCGGGCGCGCTGGTTCATGTCTATACCGACGGGTCGGTACAGGTGAATCACGGCGGCACGGAAATGGGGCAGGGCCTGCATACCAAGATGGTGCAGGTCGTCATGCGCGAACTGGGGCTGGGCACGGATCAGGTGCGCATTACCGCCACCACGACGGGCAAGGTGCCCAATACGTCGGCCACCGCCGCGTCGTCCGGCGCGGACCTCAATGGTATGGCGGTGCTTGACGCGGTGCGCCGGATCAAGCGCAGGCTGGTGGAATTCGCGGCCGGTCACTGGAACGTGGCCGAGGACGACGTCCGCTTCGCGCCCGATGGCGTGCATGTGGGGCAGAAGGTGATCGCGTTTTCGCACCTGACACGGCAGGCCTATTTCGCGCGCGTATCCATGTCCGCCAACGGATTTTACAAGACGCCCAAGATTTCATGGAACGGGGATACGGGGCAGGGCCGTCCTTTCTACTACTTTGCATACGGGGCAGCGTGTTCGGAGGTCGTGATCGACCTGCTGACGGGGGAGATGAAGATCGACCGCGTGGACATCCTGCATGACGCGGGGCAGTCCCTGAACCCCGTTCTGGACATAGGCCAGGTCGAAGGTGGCTTCGTGCAGGGCGCAGGATGGCTGACCTGCGAGGAACTGGTCTGGGACAAAGCGGGCCGCCTGCGCACGCACGCGCCCAGCACGTACAAGATCCCGGCCTGTTCCGACCGCCCGCGGGTGTTCAATGTCGAACTGCTGGAAAACGCGCCCAACCGGGAATACAGCATCTTCCGTTCCAAGGCCGTGGGGGAACCGCCATTCGTCCATGGCGTGTCGGTGCTGCAGGCGGTGTCCGATGCGCTGGCCAGTCTGGATGACTACCGCACCTGTCCCCGTCTGGACGCGCCCGCCACGCCGGAAATGATCCTGCGCGTGGCCGAACGCATGCGGCACGGCAATCCGCCCGCCGCCTGATCACATGGGCATGCAGATGCGCGCGGATCTGGTGCGATGGCGGATGTCAGGCCAGCCCATCGCCCGGATCAGTGTATCGGACGCGCGGGGGTCCACCCCGCGTGAGGCCGGAACCTTCATGCTGGTCACCCCCACGGAACAGTCCGGCACGATCGGCGGGGGGGATCTGGAATGGAACGCCATCCACCAGGCCCGCAGGCTGCTGGAACATGGCGGCGACGCGCTGGTCCAGCGCATAAGCCTGGGGGGGAATTCGGGACAGTGCTGCGGGGGGGAGGTCTGGCTGAACCTTGACCTGCCCCCCGCCCACGGGCTGGACGCCATCATGGAACAGCTGGACCGTCAGCGCCGGACGCAGCCGCTGCTGCTGCTGTTCGGGGCGGGGCATGTGGGCCGTGCGCTGGCGCATGTGCTGGCCCCGCTGCCGCTGCGCCTGGCATGGTGCGATTCGCGTCCGCATGAATTCGGATCAACCATTCCCCAGGGGGTGGAGGTGCATGACGATGGCGCATGGGAACGGCTGGTCGCCAGCGCGCCCGCGGGTTCAGGCGCGCTGGTCCTGACGCAGAGCCATGCGCTGGACAGCGTGATTGTTGCATCCATCCTGGAACGGGGGGATTTTCGATATGTCGGCCTGATTGGTTCGCACACGAAGCGCCGCCGGTTCGAAGCCGGGTTCCGCCAGATCGGCCTGCCGGAAGACCGCATCGCCGCACTGGTCTGCCCGATCGGGGACCGGGGCGTGCGCGACAAGCGGCCCGCCGTTATCGCCGCACTGGTCGCGGCGGAAATTGTCACCCGCTTCCTGCACCCCGTGCAGGCGGGCGGTCATGTAAACGGGGATGACACCAGCCCATGAATGATCCGCTTTCCCGCACGCCCCGCATGATGCGGCTGCACGCGCGGGGCATTTCCTATTTCAACGCCGTGCGGGAATGCCGCTCCATCCGCGAGGCGGCGCGAAGGCTGAACGTCACGCCATCCGCCCTGACCCGCCAGCTTGCGCAGATGGAGGCGGAAATCGGCGCCCCCCTGTTCGACCGCCTGCCCGATGGCATGGTCCTGACGGAGGTGGGCACGATCATGGCCCGACATATCGTCACGGTCATGCAGGACGCCGCCCGGACGGAAGAACAGATCAACGCCCTGTCCGGCCGGCATGACGGGCGGCTGCGTATCATGGCGGTGGAAGGCATCGCGGGACAGTTGCTGCCTGCCCTGCTGGAACGCATCATTTCCGCCTATCCGGCCGTGGAGCTGCATGTGGAAGTCGGCGCGCCCAAGACCATCGTCTCTGCCCTGCAGGACGGACGGGTGGATCTGGGCATTGCGTTTTCGCTGGCGCTGTATCCCGAACTGCGGCGGGTGGCGGTAGGGCATTTCCCCGTTGGCGCGGTGGTGCGCGCGGATCATCCGCTGGCGCACCTGCGCACGGTCACGGTGGAGGAATGCACGGCCTATCGCCTGATCCTGCCCACGCGCACGCTGTCGCTGTACCGTGTCATGGAACCCATGCTGCGCCCGTGGCAGGACCGTCTGAACGTGGTGTTGCAGACCGGGTCGATCGAACTGACCAACCGCATGGTGCAGGCGGGCGTCGGGCTGGCGTTCCAGTCCCCGCTGGCGGTGGGCGTGCAGCCGGGACAGGACAGCCTGCGCCACGTGCCGCTGCGTGATACCCGGGCGGTTACGGACCTTGGGGCCTACGTGCGGGAATCCCGCTGGCTGCCGCCATTGCTGGAAACGGTAATCGAGGAACTGCGCCTGGAACTGCGGCGCGTGCAGGGTGTCAGCGATGAACGGGTGGTCTGACATGTGTTGCGTTTTGCGCAACGGAACGGTCAGATCATTATACTAGACGAAACAGGGGGAAGGCTGGTTAGATTTCCCCATCATGGTGCGGTTGGGGGAATATCCGCATGGCGTCGGGGGACGTCATGCGGGCTGCATCAACACACAGTAAAAAAAATGGATGGGAACCCGCAGATGGATACCACAACGCAGCCGAATGCCGGGACGGCCGGCGGGCTTGCTGCACTGAATGCGGCAGTGCGCCGGGATCTGGAAATCATCCGCTATCCCCGCAAGGAATGGGTTCCCCCCATGGAACGTGACGGCCAGCGCGTGCTGGACGTGGCCATTATCGGGGGCGGGCAGGGTGGCCTTGCCACGGCCTTTGCGCTCAAGCGTAACAACATCACCAATGTCCGCATCTTTGACCGTGCGGCCAAGGGGGGCGAAGGCCCGTGGGTGACATTCGCACGCATGATCACGCTGCGCACGCCCAAATACGTGACCGGCCCCGACCTTGGCGTGCCGTCCCTGACCCCGCGTTCGTGGTACGAAGCGCAGTATGGCGCCGAAGCCTGGGAAAAGCTGGACAAGATCCCGCGTGGGCAGTGGCAGGCCTATCTGGACTGGTACCGCGACATCCTGAAGCTGCCGGTCGCCAACGACCATGATTTCCAGGGCGTGACATGGGAAGGCGGACTGCTGCGCCTGACCTTCCGTCGCCCCGACGGCTCGACCCATGTGCATTACGCGCGCAAGCTGGTGCTGGCCACCGGGATCGAAGGCTGTGGTTCGTGGCATGTGCCCGATTTCATCCGCGACGCCCTGCCACGCGCGCGGTATGCCCATACGTCGGAAAACATTGATTTCGCGGCGCTGAAGGGCAAGCGGATCGGTGTGCTGGGGGCTGGCGCCTCGGCGTTTGATAATGCGGCCACGGCGCTGGAAGACGGTGCGGGCAGCGTGACGCTGTGCCTGCGACGCAAGGAAATCCCGTCCATCAACCCATATCGGTGGATGGAAAATACCGGCTTCCTCGCCTATTACCCTGCCCTGTCGGATGATCTGCGCTGGGGCTTCATGCGCCGGATTTTCGAACTTAACCAGCCGCCGCCGCAGGATACGTTCTGGCGCTGCCGCCGTCATGCAAACTTCTCCTTCCGCACGGGCTGCCCCTGGACGGGCGTGCGCATGGACGGGGATGAGATCGTGGTCGATTCGCCCACCGGCGAAATGCGGTTCGATTTCGTGATTATCGGCACGGGTTTCACAACCGACCTGTCCCGCAGGGCCGAAACGAAATCCTTCGCGTCCTCCGTCGCGCTGTGGGGCGATCGTTACACCGCACCCGCAGGGTCGGAAAGCGCCGTGCTGGAAAGCTATCCCTATCTGGGGGAAAACTACCAGTTCCTGCCACGCCGCGCGGATGACCCGCTGGCGCCCATGCTGGCGAACATCCATAACTTCACGTTCTCGGCCACGCCCAGCATGGGCCTGTCGGGCGCGTCCATCAGCGGCATGCGCTTTGGCGTGGAGCGTCTGGCCCATGGGCTGGGGCGTGACCTGTACGTGGCCGATGGCAGGCAGCATCTTGAAAGTCTGCTGGCCTATGACGTGCCGGAACTGGTCAGTCTTGACCCTCCTGTTGCATGATGCATCCCGGGTAGAGTTATCCATTCGGGAGAAAGTTGATCAGATGAGCAGTGCAGCACGCCTTTCCCCTTCCGCGCCGGTTGCCGGCGCGGGGGGGCATGATGACCGCAAGGGTCCACCCGTGGCCGATATGGCGCGGATTATCGGCCTGTCCATTCCGGCCGCCTGCATGCCCGATGTCGTGGCGAATACCGCCCTGCTGCAGGGGTATGCCGATCTGGTCAGCGGTTTTGCGCTGCCTGATGACTGCGAACCCGCCTATGAGTACACGCCATGACCGTTCAGGGGCACAAGGCGGGCGCCGCCCTTGCCATTGCGGCCGATGTGCGGGCCGGACGCCGCAGCGCCGTGTCGGTCGTGACTGCCGTCATCGCGGATATCGAGGTCCGTGATACCCGTTTCAACAGTGTGACCCGCATCCTTGGCCCCGCCGCCGTGGCGCAGGCCGAGGAGGTGGACAAGGCCGTTGCGGCGGGGCGCGATCCCGGCCCGCTGGCGGGCGTGCCCTTTGGCGTGAAGGACCTGTTTGACGTCCGGGGCGAGGTCACCACGGCAGGGTCCATTGTCCTGCGCGACAACCTGCCCGCCACGCGCGATGCAGAGGTGGTCGAACGCCTGCGTGCGGCAGGCGCCGTGCCGGTCGCGACGCTGAACATGGATGAGTTCGCCTACGGCTTTTCCACCGAAAACGCCCATACCGGCACAACGCGCAATCCGCATGATCCCGCGCGTCTGGCCGGTGGGTCATCGGGTGGGTCGGCGGCATCGGTGGCCGCGGGCCTGCTGCCGTTCACGCTGGGATCGGACACCAACGGGTCCATCCGCGTCCCGTCCTCGCTATGCGGGGTATGGGGGCTGAAGCCGACTTACGGGCAGATGCCGCTGCGCGGGGTCTATCCGTTCGTGGCCAGCCTGGATGTGGTTGGTCCGATGGCCGACACGGTCGAGGACCTGCGGGCGGTGTACGGCATCATGGCCGGCGGGGTGCATGTGGGCGAACCCGACGTGGGTGATGTGCGCGTGGCCCGCCTTGGCGGATGGTTTGCCGAAAATATCAGCCCGGAACTTGCGGCAGGCATTGACCGTGTCATGGCGCATCTGGGGCATGACCGGGTGATCGAACTGCCTGAAGTCGCGCGTGCGCGCGCCTCGGCATTCCTGATCAGCGCGGCGGAAGGGGGCAACCTGCACCTGCCGCGCCTGCGCCGCCGGGCCATGCAGTATGATCCCGCCACGCGCGGGCGGCTTATGGCCGGGGCCATGCTGCCTGCCGCGACATTCGTGCAGGCGCAGCGTTTCCGCCGCTGGTTCCGTGGGCATGTGCATGCAGCCCTTGCCCATGCGGATGTGCTGGTGGCGCCAACCACGGTGGGTGTCGCCCCCCGGATTGACCAGCCATCCATCACCGTGAATGGCAGGACGGTGTCCGCCCGCGCCAACCTTGGCATTTTCACGCAGCCGATCAGCCTTGCCGGGCTGCCGGTGCTGGCGGCCCCGCTTGCGGTTGATGGCCTGCCGCAGGGCATCCAGCTTATCGGTGCGCCGGGCGGGGAAGCGAAGCTGTTTGCCGTGGCGGCCGAACTGCAGCGCGCGGGTCTCGCGGCCTGCCGCCCGATCGAGGCAGGATACGCACGGAAGGACAGCTGATGCTGAATACGCCGCGTTCATGCCGGGGGATGGTCACATCCCCCCACCACCTGGCCAGTCAGGCCGGGCTTGACGTGCTCAAGGCCGGGGGCACGGCAATCGAGGCCGCAGTCGCCACCGCCGCGGCCCTGGCTGTGGTCTATCCACACATGACCGGGATTGGCGGGGATGCGTTCTGGCTGACCATGTGGCCCGATGGGCGCGTGGAAACCATTGATGCCTGTGGGGCGGCGGCACAGAAGGCCGATCCCGCCTTTTACCACGCCGCAGGGCTGGATACGATTCCCTGGCGCGGTCCGCTTGCGGCCAATACCGTGGCGGGCACCGTATCCGGCTGGGACATGGCGCTGTCATGGAGCCATGCCATGACGTCCGCCCTGCCACTGGGGCGGGTGCTGCGTGATGCGCTGTATTATGCGGAACAGGGCGTGCCCGTAACCGACAGCGCGGCCAACCTGACCCGCGCGAAGTTTGATGAACTGAAGGACGTGCCCGGTTTCCGGGACCTGTTCACGCCCGGTGGTCGCCTGCCGCAGCCTGGTGACATCCTGCACAATCCCCGCCTTGCCAAGACCCTGCGGCAGCTGGCGGATGAAGGGCTGTCCAGTTTCTATCGTGGAAATGTGGCGCGCGAGATCGCAGCCGACCTGAACGACGTGGGCAGTCCGCTTGCGCTTGCGGACCTGCAGGGGCACAGGGCAACCCACCAGCCCGCGCTGCATGCGCGTATCCATGGGGCGGACCTGTACAACCTCGCGCCGCCGACGCAGGGGGTCGCGTCGCTGCTGATCCTTGCGCTGTTCGACCGGCTGAAGGCGGCGAAGGCGGATGATTTCGATTACCTGCACGGGCTGGTCGAAGCGACCAAGCAGGCGTTCCGTTACCGCGATACCCATGTGGGCGATCCCGCCTACATGACCGTTCAGGCGCAGGACATCCTTGATGACCGCAAGGCGCTTGATCGCATGGCCGCCAGCATTGATCCCGACCGGGCGGCGCCGTGGCCGTGGCAGTCGCAGGCGGGGGACACGGTCTGGCTGGGTGTGATTGATTCCGACGGACTGGCCGTCAGCATGATCCAGAGCCTGTATTTCGAATACGGGTCCGGCGTCGTGCTGCCACGCACCGGCATTGTCTGGCAGAACCGTGGCACCAGCTTCGGACTGGACCCGCAGGGCTGGAATGGCCTGCGTCCGGGGCGCAAGCCGTTCCATACACTCAACCCCGCCGGTGCCCGTTTTGATGACGGGCGGACCATGGTCTATGGCACCATGGGGGGCGAGGGACAGCCACAGACGCAGTCCGCCATTTTCACCCGCTACGCGCGCTACGGCATGGAACTGCAGGAAGCCGTCACGGCGCCGCGCTGGCTGCTGGGGCGGACATGGGGCGAAAGCAGCGTCAGCCTGAAATACGAGGATCGCTTCGACCCTGAGGTCATCGCCCGGATGCAGGCGGCGGGACACCAGATGGAACGGGTTGAACCGTTTTCTTCCACAATGGGCCATGCGGGCGCGCTGGTGCGCCATGGATCGGGCCTGCTGGAAGGGGCGACCGACCCGCGTAGCGATGGATGCGTGGCGGCATGGTAATGCAGGCAGGTAAAATAATGGATCATCCCTGTGGCGCACGTGCCGTGGCGCGGTGCACCGAACTGGGCCGTGCGCCGTATTCGGATATGGAAGGGGGGCTGTTCCGCCCCTATCTCAGCCCGTCCTACCGCGCGACCTGTGGGCGGCTGGCGGAGTGGATGCGCGATGCAGGCATGACCACGCGCATCGATGCCGCAGGCAACCTTGTCGGGCGGTATGACGGCCTGACGCCCGATGCCCCGGTCGTGCTGCTTGGCTCGCATATCGACAGCGTGCGCGATGGCGGGTTCTTTGACGGGATGCTGGGCGTGATCCTTGGCATCGAGACGGTGGCCCATTTCGCGCGGCAGGGAAAACGCTTTCCCTTCGCGCTGGAAGTCATCGGCTTCGGGGACGAGGAAGGATCGCGGTTTCCGTCCGGCATGCTGACCTCCCATGCCGTGGCAGGCGTGCTGGATAGTCCCGATCCGGCCATGTCCGACTGGGCCGAGACCGCCACCCTGGCCAGCGCGCTGGAAGCATTCGGGCTGGATGTGGGTCAGATGCAGGCCGCGTCCCGCAGGGGCGACCCGGTCGTGGCCTATGTCGAGGCGCATATCGAACAGGGCCCGGCGCTGGAGGCCGAAGGCTGCGCCCTTGGCGTGGTCAGCGCCATCGCGGCCCAGTACCGCTACCGCGTGACGCTGCGCGGCATGGCGGGCCATGCGGGCACGGTGGCCATGAAGCTGCGGCGCGACGCGCTGGCGGGGGCGGCGGACATCATCCTTGCCGCTGAACGCATTGGCCGTGCCGGCGCGGACGGGCTGGTGGCCACTGTCGGGTCGCTGGATGTCATGCCGGGGGCAGCCAATGTCGTGCCGGGCGAAGTGGTGTTCACCATTGATGTCCGTGCCGGCACTGACGCCACGCGCGACCGCGCGGCGGCGGAAATCCTGGAGGAGGCCCGTCAGGTCGCGGACCGGCGTGGGCTGGAGATGGATGTGGCGCTGCAGCAGGACCTGGACGCCACGCCATGCGATCCCGCGCTGACCGCGCTTATGGAACAGGCGGTGCATGACGTGACCCATGCCCCGGCCCCGCTGCTGGTCAGCGGCGCGGGACATGACGCGATGATCATGGCGCATCTGGCCCCGGTTTCCATGCTGTTTATCCGGTGCGCGGGTGGTATCAGCCATAACCCGGCTGAATCCGTGACCGATGATGATACGGATGCCGCGCTGCGGGCGATGATTACTTTTATCGGACTTTTTGAGAGACGTTTCGGATGACCCAGACATTTTTCGGCCAGATCAACCCTCCCGCCCGGCTGCTGATGGGGCCGGGACCGGTCAATGCGCACCCGCGTGTGCTGCGGGCCATGGCGGCTGACATGCTGGGTCAGTTCGACCCGGAAATGACCGAATACATGAACCAGACGATGGACCTGTACCGTCAGGTGTTCATGACCAACAACCGCTGGACATTCCTGGTCGATGGCACGGCGCGCGCCGGGATCGAGGCATCGCTTGTCTCGCTGGTCGAACCGGGCATGAAACTGCTGATCGTGCGCGCAGGCCGCTTCGGGCTGCTGCTGTCCGAAATCGCGCAGCGCATTGGCGCTGAAATCGTGACGCTGGACATTCCGTGGGGCGAGGTCGCGACGCTGGAGCAGATCGAGGACGCGCTCACCACCCACCGTCCGCATGTGCTGGCGTGCATCCATGGCGATACCTCCACCACCGTTGCCCAGCCGCTTGATGGTGTTGGCGCGCTGTGCCGCAAATATGGCGTGCTGTCCTATGTCGATACCACCGCCACGCTGGGCGGCATGGAAGTTGCGACCGACCGCTGGGGTGTGGACGTGGTCAGTTCGGGTCTGCAGAAATGCATGGGCGGCCCGCCGGGTTCGGCCCCCATCACCATTTCCGACCGTGCGGCGGAACATATTTTCGCCCGTCGCCATGTCGAAGCCGGGATCCGCGGCGCGGATACGCATGATGGCACGCGCGTGCGCATCCCCTCGAACTATTTCGACCTGGCCATGATCATGGACTACTGGTCCGAAAAGCGACTGAACCATCATACCGAAGCCACCTCCATGCTGTATGGCGCGCGTGAAGCCGCCCGTATCGTGCTGGAAGAAGGGCTTCAGGCCCGCTTCGCCCGCCATGCCAGTGCGTCACGCGCGATGTGCGCGGGCATGCGCGCGCTAGGGCTGGAACTGTTTGGTTGCGACGACTACCGCATGACCAACGTGACCGGCGTCTACATTCCCAAGGGCATTGACGGTGAAAAGGTGCGTGGCCGCATGCGCGAGGATTTCGAAATCGAGATCGGTTCCGCCTTCGGGCCGCTGCAGGGCAAGATCTGGCGTATTGGCGCGATGGGCTACAACGCGGAAAAGCACAAGGTGCTGCTGACCATCGGCGCGCTGGAAACCGTCCTGCGCCACGAAGGCTACAGCTTTGCTGCAGGCAGCGGCGTCGATGCCGCCCTTGCGGCCTATAACGCATAAGAACGGGGGATCTGGCGTAATGTCTGGAACGGATAGCTATCCCCGCGATCTGGTTGGGTACGCGGGCAACCCGCCGGATGCGAAATGGCCCGGCGGCGCGCGGATCGCGGTGCAGTTCGTCATCAATTATGAAGAGGGGGCCGAGAACTCGGTCCTTCATGGTGACCGCGGGTCGGAAGCGTTCCTGTCGGAAATGGTCGGGGCGCAGTCGATTACAGGCGCGCGCGCGATTGCGATGGAAAGCCTGTATGAATATGGCTCCCGTGCCGGGTTCTGGCGGCTGCACCGCATCTTTACCGAACGTAAGCAGCCCCTGACGGTCTTTGCCGTGGCGGCGGCCATGGCGCGTAACCCGGCAGCTGTTGCGGCGATGAAGGACGCAGGCTGGGAAATCGCGTCCCATGGGCTGCGCTGGATCGATTACCAGCACGTGCCCGAAGCGGTGGAACGCGCGCATATCCAGGAATGTATCGCGCTGCATACGAAGCTGACCGGATCACGCCCGCTGGGCTGGTACCAGGGGCGCACCAGCCCCAATACCGCGCGTCTGGTGGCGGAAGAAGGCGGCTTTGTATACGACGCGGATTCCTACGCCGATGACCTGCCATATTATGACCGCAGCAACGGCCGCGCACAGCTGATCGTGCCCTATACGCTGGATGTGAACGACATGCGCTTTGTCGCGCTGAACGGCTTTACCGAAGGTGAACAGTTCTTCAACTACCTGCGCGATACCTTTGATGAACTGTATGAGGAGGGTGCCGACAGGCCGCGCATGATGTCGGTTGGCCTGCACTGCCGTGTGGCGGGGCGTCCGGGGCGTGCGCGGGCGGTGGCGCGTTTCCTTGACTATATCGCCACGCGCGAAAAAGTATGGGTCGCGACCCGGCTGGATATCGCCCGGCACTGGCTGGATGTACATCCAGCATGAAAAACGTGATGGATCGGGTCAACGGGGCGTCCACAGTCCGGTTTGTGGAACTGTTCGGCCCAATATACGAACATTCCCCATGGATCGCCCAGCGTGCGCATGCCCATGGCCCCTTTGCCGACAGGGACGCCATGCTGGCTGCCATGCGTCATGAACTGGACCGGGCGACGGATGCGGAAAAAATGGCGTTGATCCGTGCCCATCCTGAACTGGCGCAGCGCATGGGCGTGGACCCGACGCTGACATCCGCATCAGCGGCGGAGCAGGCATCCGCCGGGCTGGATCGGCTGACGCCGGAGGAATTCACAACATTCCGCGCCCTGAATGATGCCTATGCAGCCAGGTTCGGCATTCCGTTCATTATCTGTGTGCGGCGGTCGGACAAGGAAGGAATCCTGAACGGAATGCGCATCCGGCTGGACAATACGCCGGAAGAAGAACAGCAGGCCGCGCTGTGTGAAATCAACAAGATTGCCGCCCTGCGGCTGGCGGACGTGCTGGCGCGGCTGGAGCAGGAACCATGAGCACCCTTTCCACCCATGTCCTTGACCTTGTTTCGGGCCAGCCCGCCGCAGGCATGGCGATCAGCCTGTGGGCAGGACGCGAATGCCTGTTTCGCGGCGTGACCAATACAGATGGCCGCTGCCCGGAACTGAGCCAGACGACAGGGGACATGCAGGCGGGGGCCTACCGGCTGGAATTTGCCGTAGCGGCGTATTTCCGTGCCCGTGATGTCGCGCTGTCGGATCCGCCGTTCCTTGACGTGGTGCCCATTGCCTTTGGCATGGCGCAGGTGGCACCGGGGGAAAAGGGCGGGCATTACCATGTGCCGCTGCTGGTCTCGCCCTACGGGTTTTCGACCTATCGCGGTAGTTGAGCGGGTTGAGGGATTATTTAAAAAGTCAGCTTATGATGGCGTTTTAAAATTAAAGACAGTTTTGGTGAAACTTTTTGCAAAAAGGCGGCATTTCAAAACTTTTATTCTTTTTTCATCAATGAGTTATTTTTAAACAGTCTCTAACAGAAAGGGCCATGGCGTATGTAACGCCATGGCCCTTTTTCGTATCCCGCAGCAGACTGGCCGCCGCGGGAAAAACCGGATCAGACCAGTGCCTGCTTCAGGGCTGCGGTCAGTTCGGTCGTGGTGGCCTTGCCGCCCAGGTCGCCCGTGCGCACGGCGCCCGAGGTGATGACCTTTTCAATGGCCTTGTCGATACGGGTGGCCAGATCCTGGCGGCCCACATGCGCCAGCATCATGTTCGCGGCCAGCAGCAGGGACGTCGGGTTGGCCTTGTTCTGGCCCGCGATGTCCGGCGCCGAACCATGGACGGCTTCAAACACGGCGGCTTTTTCGCCAATGTTGGCACCCGGCGCAAGGCCAAGACCGCCAACCAGACCGGCGGTCAGGTCGGACAGGATGTCACCAAACAGGTTGGTGGTGACAATGCAGTCATACTGCCACGGATCGGTCACCAGCTGCATGGCGCAGGCATCGACAATCCGTTCGTTCACTTCCACGCGACCTTCATATTCCTTGGCGACCTTGCGGCCTTCTTCAAGGAACAGGCCCGTCAGCAGCTTCAGGATGTTGGCCTTGTGCACCAGGGTGACGCGCTTGCGGTTGTTCTTGACCGCGTATTCAAAGGCATAGCGCACGATGCGGTTGCATTCCTTGCGCGTGGTGTAGCCTGCGCTGGTGGCGATGGCATGCGGGTCGTCACCGTAGGGAATGTAGTTTTCCATCGCCGCGTAATACCCTTCGAGGTTTTCGCGGAAGATGACGAGGTTGATGTTCTCGAAACGGCCACCGGGCACGATCGTCTTGGTCGGACGGACATTCGCGAACAGGCCGAACTCCTGACGCAGTGTCACGTTGATGGATTTGAAGCCACCACCGACCGGGGTTGTCAGCGGGCCTTTCAGCGCAAGGCCGGTGCGGCGGATGCTTTCGATCGTTTCCTTGGGCAGCGGGCTGCCGGTGGCATCAAGAGCCGCGACACCACCAAGAGCCTTTTCCCATTTGAAAGGGGCACCAACCGCATCCAGGATCTCGGTAACGGACTGGACGATTTCAGGCCCGATTCCATCACCGGGAATCAGGGTGGCGGGAATTGTTTTTTCTGTAGACATTCTCGGACGTCTCCCTTTGTGCTTGCTACTGAAAAGCGTTTCAGCATGCACCGGCTTGGCGGACCCGGTTCGTTGCCGGGCGCCCCGTCGGAACTGGTTAAAAGTCCTAGGCCCCCCAGCCCCGCGTGACAATCGGGCCACCGGGCCATGGCTGTGGTTTTGCAGTCACATTATCCGGCGTTCAGCGGTGCGCATGCGACGCCAAGCCATGTGCGTTCCTGACTTCCCAGATGTGGGGCGATCATTTCAAAAACCCGTGCATGATAGGCGTCCAGCCAGGCAATCTCGTTTTTCTGCAGGCTGCCTGCGTCAATCAGCCGCCGGTCAAATGGCGCAAGGGTCAGCACTTCGAACTGCAGGAAGCTGCGTCCTTCCTCCGCCGTGGGGGATGGCTGGACCAGATGCAGGTTCTCCAGGCGGATGCCAAATGCGCCGGGGCGGTAATAGCCTGGCTCGTTGGACAGGATCATGCCTGCATGCAGCTTTACGGGACGGAAAACGGGGGAAATGGTGGCCGGTCCCTCATGCACCGACAGATAGCTGCCAATGCCGTGGCCGGTGCCATGGTCATAATCCAGTCCCCCCTCCCACAGGGCATGGCGGGCAAGGGCATCCAGCGCGTGGCCGGTCACGCCACGCGGGAAATGCGCGCGGGCCAGCGCGATATGTCCGCGCAGCACGCGGGTGAAGGCATCGCGCACCTCCGCCCCCGGTGCGTCCGGCCCGGTCCAGACCGTGCGGGTAATATCGGTGGTGCCAAAGGGGTACTGGCCACCACTGTCGATCAGGTACACCTCGTTCGGCTGCAGCCTGCGGTCGGTTTCGGGGGTGACGCGGTAATGGATGATGGCCCCGTTCGGGCCGGAACCGGAAATGGCGGGAAAGCTTTCCTCGCGGTAATCCGGGCAGGCCGCGCGGAAACGCTCCAGCTGGTTCGCCGCCTCCAGTTCCGCCGTATTCGTGGCGTTTTCATCCAGCCAGTGCAGGAAACGGCAGATGGCGATGCCATCCAGCAGATGGGCGCGGCGGCTGCCGTCCTGTTCGGTTGCGTTCTTGATCGCCTTGGGCATCTGGCAGGGATCGCCCTTGCGGATGACCGTAGCCCCCGCATCTTCCAGCGTCTGCATGAACCAGACGGCGTTGCTGACCGGGTCCACCTGCACGCGTGCGCCAGACAGGGCGCGCAGGCCGGGTTCCAGCGCATCGGGGGGGGCAATCGTGACATCTGCGCCCAGCCATTGCCGCGTGGCGTCGGATACTTTGGCCGGATCGATCAGCAATGTGACGCGACCGGTATCATGCACGATGGCGAATGACAGGCTGAGCGGCGTGTACGGCACGTCACGGCCGCGTATGTTCAGCAGCCATGCGATCGAGGCCGGGTCGCTCAGCACCAGTGCGGCATCCCCCGCATCGCGCAATCCGTCGGCAATGGCCGTGCGCTTGTCCTGACTGGACTGCCCGGCCCATTCCTCGGGCTGCGGCACGCAGGGCGTGCAGGGGGCGGTCGGGCGGTCGGTCCATATCCGGTCAACCGGGTTGGCGGGCAGCGCCACAAGTTCCAGCCCCGCGTCACTGAACGGGCGCAGCGCGCTTTCGCTGATCAGGCGTGGGTCGTAGCCGATCCGGCAGGTCGCGCCATGCCGCGCCAGCCATGTGGCGGGGGGCATCTCGCGGATATGCAGCCGTTCCCATGCGGCGGCATCGACCTGCTGATCCATCTGGGTGATGTAGCGGCCATCGGAAAACACGGCCGCCCGGTCCGGCAGTACCGCCGCCATGCCCGCACTGCCGGTAAAGCCGGTCAGCCATGCCAGCCGTTCGGCGCAGGGGGCGACATATTCGCCCAGGTGCTCATCCCCACGGGGCAGGATGAATCCGTCAACACCCATCTGTTTCAGCACGGTGCGCAGCGCATCGGGGCGGTTCGGGGCTGGGGGCATGGGCATCTCCTTCGGGTGCAGGGGATCAGGCAACGGACATGATGCGGTACAGGAACAGAAGGTCCATCCACCGTCCGTATTTCGTGCCACATTCCGGCAGCAGGCCACCATGCTGGAAGCCAAAGCGTTCATGCAGCTTGCGTGATGCGATGTTGGTGGAGGTGATGCCCGCGATCATGACATGTACCTCCGCCGCCTTCGCGCGGTCGCACAGGGCCTGTAGCAGCGCGCTGCCAATGCCACGGCGCTTGTAGGCCGGAGCGATGTACAGCGAATGTTCGACCGTGTGCCTGTAGCCGGAAAAGGGCCGGAATGTTTTCCAGCTGCTGTATCCCGCCACATGGCCATCGGGTGTTTCGGCCACCAGCACGGGAAACCCGCTGGCCTGGCTGGAATGCAGCCAGTCCAGCCGGGCGGCGATGGTGGTTTCGTGGGTTTCCCACATGGATGTGCTGTTGCGGATGGCGTGATTGACGATTTCGACAATGGCGGGAATATCCGCATCCGTTGCATCACGGATCAGCAGGGGGGGCGTGTCAGCCATTGGGTTTGCGCAGGATAAGCGTGCCCCAGTCGCCTTCACGCAGGTGGCGTTCCAGAATAAGCCCGTGGCGGCGATGGGCGGCCAGCACCATGCGTACCTGCGTGTTCAGCAGTCCCGCAAGGATGGCGGTGCCACCGGGCAGCAGGTTGCGCGCAAGGTCCGCCGCCATGCTGCACAGCGGGCGGGCAAGGATATTGGCGAAGACAAGGTCATAGGGGGCATGGTGGCGGATGGCGGGCGTGGCCCAGCCATTGCCAAGGTGGCAGTCCACCAGATTGGACAGCCCGTTCATGGCCGCGTTGCGCCGGGTCACGCGCACGGACCACGGGTCGATGTCGGTCGCAAGCACGCGTTTGTGCAGCAGGGCTGCCGCGGCCATGGCCAGGATGCCCGATCCGCAGCCAAGGTCGAGGATACGCTGCGGCCTGCGACAGGCGACCATTTCCAGCGCGCGCAGGCAGCCACGGGTCGAGCCGTGTTCCCCCGATCCGAAGGCGATGCCCGCATCCAGCGTGATGGTGATGCGCTGGGGGCTGGTGGTGCGTTCAAGGTGCGTGCCACGGATCGCGAAGCGCTTGCCGGCAAGCTGCTCGGGAAAGGATTCGTACGTGCGGGCCAGCCAGCCTTCGGATTCCGTGTGGCTGCGTTCCAGTTCCGCATCGACGCCGCTGGTCAGCGCCGCAAGGATCAGGGCGGCGCGCAGTTCGTCTTCCCCGCTGCCGGTATCCTTGACGCCTTCCACGCGCCACAGGGTCTGGCTGTCATCGACTTCAAAGATACCGATGGTGGTGCAGACGGTGGACAGGGCGGATTCGTATGCTTCGACCGCGTCCGGCGGGACGGAGACCGATATGGTTTCCAGTTCTGTGGCGTGACGCCGGGGGGAAAGGCTCATCTATACCTGCTCAACAAATGTATCGATCACCCGCTTGGGGCCTGCTTTTTCAAACGCGACTTCCAGCCGGTTTCCCTCGACCGAGGTAATCGTGCCGTAGCCGAATTTCTGGTGGAATACACGCGCGCCCACCTTCATGGCCGACGTGGCGGTGGTGGACGGGGTTACGTCATGCACGCGGCGCGACGCCACCAGCGGGAAGGGCGTGCTGCCAAACACGGCCGGACGGCCCAGGAAGCTGCGCCTGCTGTTGGATGTATCGCCGCGTATCTCGACATGTTCCCCCGGCAGTTCCTCGACAAAGCGGCTGGGAATGGCGGACTGCCAGTTGCCATATATGCGGCGGTTGGCGGCGTGGCTGATAATCGCCAGTCTGCGCGCGCGCGTAATGCCGACATAGGCAAGGCGGCGCTCCTCCTCCAGCCCTTTCAGGCCGCCTTCATCCAGCGTGCGCTGGGACGGGAAGACGCCTTCTTCCCACCCCGGCAGGAATACGGTGTCGAATTCCAGCCCCTTGGCGCCATGCAGCGTCATGATGCTCATGCTGTCCTCGCCCGACCTGTCTTCGGTGTCCATGACAAGGGCGACATGTTCAAGGAACCCGCTGAGGTTTTCATAATCCGCCAGCGAGCGCACCAGTTCCTTCAGGTTTTCCAGCCGTCCGGGGGCATCGGGGGATTTGTCGGCCTTCCACATGTCGATATACCCGCTGTCTTCCAGCAGGTAATCAATGGCGACGACATGCCCCTCGCGCCCCAGCATGTCCCGCGTGGTGGCCAGCGTGCGCATGAGGGTGGCAAGCTGTTCCTTCGCCCGGCCCTTGATGTCGCCCGCACCCAGCATTTCCAGCACGGCCGCGGTCAGCGGGATCTGGCGTTCGCGGGCGTGCATGTGCATTTTCTGCAGGCCCGTGGTGCCCACGCCCCGGCGCGGCACGTTGATGATGCGTTCGAACGCAAGGTCATCGGACGGCTGGTTGACCACGCGCATGTAGGCGATGGCGTCGCGGATTTCGGCGCGTTCGTAAAAGCGCAGGCCGCCCACCACGCGATAGGGCAGGCCAAGGGTGATCAGCCGTTCCTCGAACGCGCGGGTCTGGAAGCCAGCGCGGACAAGGATGGCGATTTCCGCCATCGGGTGGCCATCGGCGCGCAGGCGTTCGATCTCGCTGCCGACCATGCGGGCTTCGTCATCCGAATCCTGCACGGAAATGACGCGGACCTTCTCGCCTTCCGCATCCTCGCGGCCGGGGTGAAGCGTCTTGCCCAGACGTTCCTCGTTATGGGCGATCAGGCCCGACGCCGCGCCAAGGATCTGCCGGGTGGAGCGGTAGTTGCGTTCCAGCCGCACGACCTTCGCCCCGGGGAAATCGCGTTCGAAGCGCAGGATGTTTTCCACTTCCGCCCCGCGCCATGAATAGATCGACTGGTCATCATCCCCCACGCAGCAGATGTTCGATGGCTGGCCGTCGCGGTGCGCCAGCAGCCGCAGCCACAGGTACTGGATGGTGTTGGTGTCCTGATATTCGTCCACCAGGATATACCGGAAGAAACGGTGATACTGCGCCAGCACATCGGGGTGCCTGCGCAGGATTTCCGTCATGTGCAGCATGAGGTCGCCAAAGTCGCAGGCGTTTATCTGCCGCAGGCGCTGCTGGTAATCGGTATAGATTTCGGCGCACCGGCCATTGGCGAAATCCGTATCCTCCGCCGCCGTGATGGCGTCGGGCACCAGCCCGCGGTCCTTCCATCGCTGGATCACGCCCATTATGGCCTGTGGCGGCCAGCGCTTGGTATCGATACGGTAGGGTTCGAGAATCTGTTTGAGCAGGCGCAGCTGGTCATCGGTATCAAGAATGGTGAAACTGCTGGTAAGTCCCACATATTCCGCATGGCGGCGCAGCATGCGCGCGCACAGGGCGTGCAACGT
>Ga0157365_10000236_pt1 | contig 25755 bp, 19 predicted proteins | sample AttsexASBM3_FD_111478 | JGI IMG/M metagenome (GOLD analysis project Ga0157365, IMG submission 111478) | Fungus gardens microbial communities from leaf cutter ant in Ribeirão Preto, State of São Paulo, Brazil - Atta sexdens ASBM3 | ecosystem: Host-associated > Fungi > Mycelium > Unclassified ... | reverse complement strand
GTCCCCTCCGGCGCGATGACCCTGATCGGACGTGTATAGCCATGGCAGTTGGGCACATCATCACCCATGACCGAACGCAGGGCCGCATACACATTCGATTTGCAGAAGGACAGCGGTGCATTGATGCCCCCCGCAACCTGGGCCGATGTCCCGGTCCAGTCCGCCACCACCTCATCACCGGAAATTTGCAGGCTGAGGCGGAACACAACCGGTTCGGGACACTCACCCAGCCCGTCGATATGGTCTTCGAAAATGTAACATCCATCCGCTATGGCGCTGATGGCGGCACGGGCAAGCTTCTCGGCATAATCATGCAGGGCAATGGTGTACTGCTTTATGCGCTCCCTGCCATATCGGCGCAGCATTTCATGCAGGCTGCGCGTCCCGGCTTCGACCGCCGCGCACTGGGCCGCAATGTCGGGCAGCACAAGGTCGGGCGTGCGGACATTGGCGGCAATGATGCTATGGATGGCCCGATCCGGCGTTCCTGCACTGAAAAGCTTCAGGAACGGCAGACGCAGCCCCTCCTGATGGATGCTGGTCGCACTGAGCGAGTTGCTGCCGGGAACCAGTCCGCCCACATCGACATGATGGGCAATTGTTGCCGCCCATCCACACAGTTCGTCTTCAAAGAAAATGGGCCGGACAACATAAATGTCCGGCAGATGCTGCCCCGACGCAAGATAGGGGTCATTGCCGATAAAGACGTCGCCATCGGCAATATCCCCCTCATACTGCTTCATGAGATGCTTCATCGCATCATAGAAGCTGCCAAGATGCATCGGCGTGGTCAGGCCCTGGGCGATATTTTCCCCGTTGGCGTCACACAGCGCCGTGGAAAAATCCATGGCGTCGCGCACGATTGGCGAATGGGCCGTCCGCATGAGGATGATCGCCATTTCGTCGGCAATGGCCTCAAAGCCATTCTTGATGATTTCGAGGAGAGCCAGATCACATTCAGCCATCAGGAGTCATCCCGCGTTTCAAGTTCGATTACAATATTGTTGTAATCATCAAGCCATGCGCGGCAGTCGGGCGGGACAACTGTCGTGCCTTCATATTCCTCAATGATCAGCGGCCCCTGCATGGGCTGCGTGTCCAGCATGTCCCGCCGCAGGACCGGTGTTTCCACCAGCCCCCCCAACGGGCCGAAATAGGCCATGCGCACGCTCGTGCATCCGTTCTCCGCCGCACGGCCGGGGCTCTGGATTTTTGTGGTTCCACGGGGGGAGATTGCGGCCACGACGCGGATGGCGGCCAGTTCGATGGGGGTATTTTCGTGGGAGTATCCGTAGCTGCGCACATGCTCCGCCACGAAATCCTCGATCAGCCGGTTTACGATCCCGGCCGTAATATCCGACGTATCGACCGCGATCCCCAGTTCAGACCCCTGTCCGTGATAACGCAGGTGGACGGTCCTGCGGACCTGCACGCCGGACCTGGCCTGCATGTCGTCCATCACGGCGCGTTCAAGCGTTTCCAGTGCGCCCTTCAGTTTCTGGCAATCTGCCTGTTCTGCTGACAGGAGACCGGACAGCGCAAGGCTGCGCCCGGATTCATAATCCGCAAACAGCAATCCGACCGCGCTGAATACGCCCGCGCCCAGCGGCACGATGACCCGGCCCATATTGAGTTCACGCGCCAGCGCCGCGGCATGCATCCCGCCATTGCCGCCAAACGCAAGCATGGTGAAATCTTTCGGATTACGCCCACGATATGTCGAGACACCCTTGACGGCGCGCATCATCGCGGCATTCGCGACACAGTGAATGCCATAGGCTGCGTCCAGCAGGCTGACATCGGTCTGGCTGCATACCGCGCGGCGGATCGCCTCTTCGCCACGGGTCCTGTTCAGGCATACGCTGCCGGATGCAAGGGCTTCGGGATTAAGGTATCCCAGCACCAGATTGGCATCCGTTACCGTGGCTTTTTCACCGCCTGCGTCATAACAGGCGGGGCCGGGAACGGCACCGGCACTTTCCGGGCCGATCTTGATCACGCCGCCCGCATCCAGGCGGACGACACTGCCGCCCCCTGCCCCAACTTCGGATACGTCGATAATGGGCAGCTTGAGGGCATATCCGCCCCCCTTGGCCAGTGCGCTGGACATGGAAATCCCGCCGCCGACTTCGTAATCATCGGTTACGGTCAGGCCGCCGTCCTGAATCAGCGACGCCTTGGCTGTCGTGCCGCCCATGTCAAAGGTAATCAGATCCCGATACCCCGCAGCAGCCCCCAGCCGCGCGGCGCCAACCACGCCCGCCGCCGGGCCGCTTTCGACGACCGTTGCCGGTTTCGCCACGACCTTGTCCACATCCAGCAGGCCACCGCTGGACTGCATCATCAGGACATGCCCGTCAAAACCCGCATCCTTCAGCCGGGATTCCAGCGTTGTCAGGTAACGGCGGACCACCGGGCCGACATAGGCATTCACGACCGTGGTGCTGGTGCGTTCGTATTCACGCATTTCAGGCAGCACGTCGTAGCTGGTACAGACAAAGCAGCCTGCCGGCAGCACGTTGCGAAGCCGGGACAGGACAGCCTGTTCATGCGCAGGGTTCGCGTAGCTGTGCAGGAAGCAGACCGCGACCGCCTCAACCTGCAGGTCACGCAGCCGGACGGCCAGCGCGTCCACATCCGCAGTATCCAGCGATGCAAGCACCTGCCCCTTCGGGTCCATGCGCTCGGTAATTTCAAAGCGCAGGCGCCGGGGCGCCAGCGGTGGTGGCTTGCAGTACAGCGGTTCATACAGCCGCGGCACGCGGATACGCCGCAGTTCCAGCACGTCCCGGAAACCGCGGGTCGTAACCAGCGCGGTCTTCGCCCCCTTGCTTTCCAGTATGGTGTTGGTCGCGATTGTCGATGCGTGAAGCAGATTCGCGAAATGCGACATCGGCACGTCCACGCGTTCAATAATCTGGCGGATACCGTTCAGGATGCCTTCGCTATAATCATGCGGCGTGGACGGCACCTTGGCCGTCAGCAGGATACCGTCGCCCGAAAGACATGCGATATCGGTGAACGTCCCGCCAATATCCGCCGCGATACGATAAGTCATCATGCTCATTTATCAGACCGGAAAGACTGAAGCTTTTCTTCATCAACAACGATTCCGAGCCCCGGCGCATCAGGCGGCAGGAGGGCCCCGTCCTTAACAGCCATTGGCTCCGCCAGGACATCATCATCATAATAATGGCCGGCCACACGATACGGATGGGTGCCCGATGGCGCGCTGATCGCGATGACCGCCGCCAGGGAAACACTCGGTCGCGCCAACGCGAAATGCACATTGGCCGCCGTGCCGATCGCTGACTCAATGGAACCATTGACGTCACAGGCCATGAGATGTGATTCCGCAAAGTCCGCCACCTTGCACGCCCCGCCAAAACCGCCGGCCTTGGCAAGGTAGATGGAGAAGCAGTCGGCTGCCCGTTCACGGACGACATCGTAGGCGTCATGAATGTCCCAGCAGCTTTCATCCGCCACGATGGGCACGGACGACGATGCCGTGACTTCCGACATGTAACGCAGGCCCTGCGACGGCTGTTCCACCAGTGACACACCAGCATCCGTCAGCTGCCTTACGACACGCGACGCATTCTTGCCGTGGCCATATCCCTGATTGGCATCCATGCGCAGCGTGATGCCATCCCCCAGCAGCCTGCGCAGTTCCATGATGAGCGAGATATCCCGCGCGCTATCCACGCCCCCCTTGATCTGGAGGGTGCCGACACCATCTTCCACCGCCATGACGGCTTCCTGCACGGCCTCGGCCTGCGGCATCAGGCCCACCATATGCGCGACCGCCACGCCATCACGCACCTTTCCGCCCAGCAGCCTGTACACAGGCAGGCCCGTGACCTTGCCCCATGCGTCATACAGCGCGATGCTGACGGCGCATTTGGCATAGACGTTCCCGACCGCCACATGGTTCATGATCTGGGCCGCACGCGTCACATCTGAAACATCCGACCCGATCAGTGCCGGCCCCAGCACGTTCTGGACCATTTCGATAACGGTTTTGACCGTCTCGCCAGCATGACGGCCAAAATCCCCGCCCCAGTCGGGAAGCGGTGTTGCTTCACCCCAGCCGACAACGCCATTTTCCGTTTCGACCCGGACCGCGACAAAATTCCCCAGGTCCCCCAGCATGCCAGCCCAGCGGAAATCACGCCGCGTGGGCAGTGAAAATGGGAACGCCGTAATAGAGATAATTTTCAAGTTCTCTTCTCCTCATGAAGAATTGGGGATGTCCGGTCTGGCGAATGGGTTCCGATACCGGTCTGGCTGGCCAGTCCTGTCCGGCCTCCGGGAACAAGCCACGCGGCAAGAAGCAGCGTGACCGACGCCAGCCCCCACAGGATATTCCACTGCGAAATGGCCAGAAAAACAGGTGGGGCAAGCAGGCAGACAAAGGACGTTATCTGCCCGATGATACCGGATGCGAGCCCAATATCCCCTGGGGACGTAACCAGTAATGGCAACTGTGCCGTGGCTGACCCGACCAGTCCCCCAAATGCAAGCAGCCACATGACCAGACCCAGCAGGGCGATCGGGAACGTCCCATACGGGAAAAACAGCACCAGGATCGCGAATATCCCCATCACGACCAGCAGGCGGTACAGGTTCCGGAAATCCACCTTGCGGATCAGAAGGTACCCCGTCAGGACACCGCCACAGACCATGGCCAGTATCTTGGCCCCCGCAACGCCGCCGTTCGATACCTTCAGGCTCAGCCCGTACAGATGTTCAAGATAGGAAGGCGTGACCACACTGACCCCGTACGCCACGGCATTGGGCAGCGCCAGGGCAAGGGCGAGACGGGGCACGGCACGATCCAGCAGGAAAAGTTTCAGGCCCGCACGCAGGCTACGGACTTCCACGATTGCGGATTGTGCCGGAAGCCAGAACGCCAGCACGATCAGGACACAGAAAATACCACCGTCCCACGCAAATGACTGGCGCCAGTGGGTGCCTGTTGCAAACGGCACGGCCAGCAGCAGGCCACAGGCATAGCCAACCGGTCCATAGGTGGACCAGAAAGACAGCGCACGCGTACGGAGATTTCCATCAAGCCAGGAAACCAGGGCACTGGGGCAGGCGACCGCCATGCAGCCGAAGGCCGTACCTTCCAATGCCATGCCGCCATACAGCATTTCGGGATCACTGGCGCCAGCAAGGAAAATATTACCCAATGCCGCCAGAATACCGGCCAGGACCATGCCGTACCGGATGCCGATACGGTCAATCAGCCGCCCGATCGGCATGCAGGCCAGAGCGGCCGGGATCGAATAGATCGACAGCGCCATACCGGCTTGCGCACGCGATATATGCAGATCCCGCCCGATTTCGACAACAAACGACACGAATATGCCAACGCTGGTCATTGAAAGCACAATGCTTGCGTAACAGAAAGCGATCAGCATTGCGGATCTTACGTTCCGCCGGGCCACGGGCCTGTCTATTGCCGCATTCATGTCAGCCCTGCTCCAGCACGCGGTTTTCCATGGCTTTTCCCAGAAGCGCCAGCCTTTCGTAATTTTCTATTGGCACAAGCACCGGGGGCCGCTCATCCAGCCGGAACAGTTGCCGCTGTCCGGGCGTGTAACGTGGCCACTGGGGCAGGCCCGCACCGTTCGGGTTGCCGTTTCGTGCAAAATTCAGCCAGTAGCCCGACATCCTGCGCATGAGATCTTCCTGTTCGTGCTGGCGTTCGGACCATATTGGCTGGGTCTTGAACACAAAGCCTATTTCCGCGCCATGAAACGCATATCCCGGCGGCGCTGCGGTGGCATTTTTCGCACCCCATACAGCCGGAAGCGCATATCTGTAGTCAAAACGGTAGGCATAGCTTGTACTGACGCGGGCCATCATCATGGCCAGGACAATACTGTTCCAGTTGAAAACCAGATCCCCGAATACATCGCGTCCCATTGTTGTGGGCGTCGCCCCGGGTTCCGCCTGCATCAGGGACAGCACCCTGCCCGCCTCATTGCCATATATCTGATGGACAGCCTTGCCCAGGCCAGCGGCCGTGCCATTGCCGATGGGCGGGAACAGGCTGCCTTCATCATGATTATGTCCGGCCATGACCGGCACCCGGGCGCAGTTTCCGGCCGCCAGCATGCGAAAGGGATGTTCAGGCACAAGGAAACCGTCAATCACGGGATAGAACTGCCAGCTGAACCCGTATTCCCTGATCAGGATCTCTGGCGGCAGGCTACGCAGCCCGGCGAGATCGGGGTGACCGATCCGACGACCGAAAGCGGCGCCTGCCTGCTGCATTTCAGGCAGGCGTCCGAGGAGAATTTCGGAATCCGGCCGCCCCAGCGGCGCACCGCTCTGGGCAATGGCACGATGGAACAGCCCGCGTGACTGGGGCATGACCAGATGGTAGGCCACACTGAATGCACCGGCGGACTGCCCAAAAATGGTAACATTGTCCGGATCGCCACCAAAGGCTTCAATATTGTCACGCACCCAGCGCAGGGCGGCGATCTGGTCCATCAGGCCATAATTGCCCGAAACGCCCTGGGGGGACTCCCGCGCCAGTTCCGGATGGGCAAAAGACCCCAGAATACCAACGCGGTAGTTCAGGGAGACGACAACCACGTCCTCAGCCGCAAGTGCCGCGCCATTATAATGCGGATCCGCACTGGATCCCATGATGAAGGCGCCGCCATAAATCCAGACCATGACCGGACGGAGCGTCCCGCGACGCGGGGGCGCCCAGACATTCAGCGTCAGGCAGTCCTCGCTCATGTCCGCAGGGGTAAAGGCGCTGTCCGTATCACCGGAAAACGAGGATGGCGCATACGGGCTATGACCGAAATGATCGGCCCTGCGCACCCCCTTCCATGCCCTGACAGGCTGGGGAGGACGCCAGCGGAGCGGGCCGACAGGTGGCTCGGCATACGGAATGCCAAGCCATGCGGTCACACCAGGAACAGCGGTAGAGACACCTTCCAGCGCCCCGTCCTTTGTCCGTATGACGGCGGAACGGGCCTCTGCCTTACTCCATCCGAGCATGGTCAGCCCCGAGCCGATCATGAAACCGCGTCGTCCTGTCTGCCCTCGCACCACGAAGCGCCTCCCCTATTCCATAACAGTATTAAAAGCCGGCACTGACCGTCGCCATGACCATGAACGGTGTCGAAACATAGTATGTGGGAGCCCCACCCGCTGCGATTGTCGTGCCTTTCAGGCCGCGCGATGCATTGGCGCTTGTCTGCACACCATACACACCCGACAGGTAATGGTTGTTCGCCGCATTGATCATGTTGACACGGATTTCGGGCCGCTTGAGGAAACCGACATTGTTGAACCGGTACCCACCCGTCAGATCGAGCTGCACGTAAGGATCGATGGACGCATCATTCATGAAAGTCGAATACTGCCGCCCGACCCATTTCACGCCCGCGTTGCCGAAGAAGTGGCCATCGTCATAATCAAGCGCGAAACCAAGCTGGTATTTCGGGGCTTCGACAGCGCTTTTTCCCTTCGTGCGCAGATAATCCGCACCGACCTGCAGGTTGCTGTCCTGACGGGCATCCAGATATTCAGCTGAAATATAGGGCCGCAGATGGTGCCAGGGTCCCGTGCCCATTTCGAAGTCAACACCACGGGCATGTTCCCCACCGCCATTGATTTCGGACGGGATCTGCTGCGAACCGCGATAGGTTTCCGTGCTGACCAGACGGTTGGTAAAGTTGTAGTTGAAGAAGGCGATCCGCGCCATCAGGAGCTTTGAAGTATACCGGTAGCCAATTTCTTCAGTAATGGAGTATTCAGGTTTCAGGGACGTATTTCCCGCCTTGGTCTCCACGCCATTATAGGTCCCTTCGAACAGGGCATTGGATGACGGAACACGGAAAGCAGTGCTTCCATTGACATAGAACTGATGATGACGGTTGAGCTTGAACGTCGCGCCGAACATGGGCAGCGGTTCGGCATTGTTGGTGTTGGCATTATACGGCACGCCCGGCAGGGAGTTGACACCCTGACGCGTCACCATCGCTTCACGGAAACCGGCCATCATCTTCAGGCGGTCATGCAGCAGCGAGACCGTATCGGCAATGTACAGCACATTTGTCGTAACATAGGAGTGCTGCGCCATGAGCGAGATCGGATGACCGTTATACGTGTAGTAGTTCGTGGTGCCCCATGGGTCCAGCGGCGCGCCACTGGAGCTTACGCGCCCGTAATTCGAATACAGATCATCATTCTCGTACTGGAACCAGTAACCAAATGTAAGGGAGTTATGCTTCGTTTTATATTCAAGGTTCGTATTGAAACCTGACCGGGACGTTTCCTCGATATAGGGCTCATAGACCATCGAACTTCCGCCGATTTTTCCATCGCCATTCAGATCGACAGGCACGCTTGTCAGACCGGAGTAAACCGCGTTTTCACTTACGGTACCGCCAAAGCCCGTGGTGCCGAACATATAATATGTATAAGGGGTGAAGTTTAATTTCAGATTCCTGGTGATATTGATGTTGGTGGGCAGGGACACCAGCAGCGACTCATAGGGGTTATCATGCAGCTTGTAGTATTTTGAATTGGTGCCGTTAGCCCAGTTGTTGGTGTAATTGTACTGACCGCCCTGATTATACTGGGCCAGGGTCGGATAGTTGTAGTTGGAAATATCAAATTCGCTGAACGAAATCGTCAGCTTGGACCGGCTGCCATGTCCCCAGTCCTTCAGCAGGCCAAGGTCCATGTGGGTCTTGGAGTCATGACCGTAACCGCGTGTGTGGTTGCCTTCCGACTGCGAGACGGAGATGAACATGCGCACGCCAGACCGACCGATCTCACCCGTATCCACACGGACAAAGCCACGCGCCATGTCATACGAACCGCCGGTGGAATCCGCGGTAATATGGAAGTTTTTGGATGGATCACGGGTAAACATGGTGACGACACCACCGGACGCATTGACGGTTGGTGTTGAAATATCCGGCGAACCCTGATCCAGCCGCACGCGTTCCAGGTTTTCTGTATCGGCCCATTCCGCCGGATTGACCTGGCTGTTGTAGGTGCTGGTAACGGGAATGCCTTCGTATACAAACCCCATCTGGGATGAATCGAGGCCACGCACCGAAAGACCGCCCCCCCCGAACTGCATGTTGAAGGGATCGCTCGATGCGGCATTGGCGCCGGGTTCATATTTGAGCAGCTGGAATATGGACTGTGTTGGCGACTGTTTCGCAATGAAATCGTGGCTGACCGTACTGGCCGACTTGAAGCCCGTTTCAGCCGAGATCAGGCCACCACCCATCTGCCGCCCCGTAACGCCAGTCGAAGAAATGGCGCCATCGGCGGTAACGGTCATCAGTTCAACTTTCTGAGCTTCCGTCCGGTCTGCCGTTTTTTGTGCCTTATGCTGGCTTGCCCGGGTCTGCTTTGTCGCAACCGCGCTCTGAGCGCTAGATTGTTGCGAATATGTTGCAGCAACCACGCAGCTCGCCAACAGGAAAATTCGTCTACTAACGCTCATCTTTTATCTCCGGCCTGCAGAATATTACGACAATCAACCAAGTGCGCCTGACCCCGGCATGTCGTTACGGTCCAGCACCAAAAATGTAGCATCGCATGCGGTGATAAGAAACTATTTTTCCTTTCAGGAATTATCTTAGACGGCAGGTGTAGCACCAAACACACACAAAACTGCACCTTAGGGAAAGTATAAGTTGTGCTAATTCTATACTTTCAGGTCCAACTTCCCTGCATGTTCAAAACGTTGCTGCTCCAACTTCTTGCCGGCAGCCATCGCCCTACGGATCTGCATGTGAATGGCGGGGTTGTTGACGGTCTCGGCCGCGCACAGATTTTTTTCTGAATCGAAATGAAAGAATGCGCCCTTTCCATTTTCGATATCCCCATGCGTGATGGACGAGACGGCATTATCCAGAAAACCGACAGTCTGCAGCTTTGACCCCATCTGGTCAGACCAGAACCATGGCACCGGCCTGTAGGGGGTCGGATTGCCTGCAATGGTGGCGGCGACCGTCCTTGCCTGATCATGCGCATTCTGAACGCATTCCAGCCGCACCGTGCGATCAACCTGAGCAACGGAAAAGCGCGTACAGTCCCCGATCGCATAGACGCAGGGGTCATCCGTCCGACAGAATTCATCCACCATGATGCCATCGGCGCACCGGATACCTGCCTGCGAGGCCAGTTCCTCATTGGGGACAATCCCAAGGCCCAGTATGACCACACTGGCTTTCACATCCGGCTGGCCATCCAGCACGACCGCGTCCACCACGCCATCGGACGTTTCAAACCCGACCATGGGCGTATTCAGCAAAAGGCGTGATCCCGCCAGCACATGCTGACGCGCCACCCAGTCCGACAGCAGGGGTGAAGCCGACCGGGACAGGAGACGGCCGGATGCTTCTATAATAACAACATCACGGCCAAACTGCGTCCTGACTGTCGCCGCCAGTTCCAGGCCAACATACCCGCCACCCACGATTGCGACGGTCCCGTCCGTCGCCTTCAGGGTACGGACGATCTGACGCGCATCGGCAAGGGTGCGCAGGACATGCACATTGCCAGGCATTTCCCCTTTCCGCCACAGCCGGGGGCGACTGCCCGTCGCCAGCACCAGGTTGTCGTATTCCAGCGTCTCGCCATTGGACAGTGTTACGGTGCACGCTTCACGACAGATGGAGTCCGCGCGCAGCCCGCGCCTCAGTTCGACCTGTTCATCTGTATAGAAGGCGTGGCTTTTCAGCTCGATATCTTCTTCCGACACCTTTGCGCAGATGAAGGTCTTCGATAGCGGGGGACGATGGTACGGCAGGGCATCATCCTCGCCCACAAGGATGATGCGTTCGGCGTAACCTGCGTCCCTCAGGGCCGATGCACACTGCACGCCAGCATGCGAGGCACCAATGACAAGCGTCCCCTTTCCCATTAAAACTGGCACTCCGGCACATCAACGCCAAAGGTTTCCACATCATCCGGCACGGTAATCTGGCATGCCAGGCGGCTGTTGGGGCGCCGTTCCGCCGCGACACCGTCAAGCATTTCGGATTCTTCTTCATTCGCAGGGGGGATCAGCCCCACGTATTCCGGTTCGACATAGACATGACATGTGGCGCACGCGCACGCCCCACCGCACTCCGCATCAATTCCACGGACGTTTCCCTGCACGGCGACCTGCATGACGGTCTGGCCAGACTTGGCGGCGACCGATCGGGCGGATCCGTCAGGTAGGTGGAAAATCACTTCGGTCATGCTTGACATCCCCAATACATGCAATTGAGCGGTACACATGTCGTAACAAGTTTATTGTCACGAGTGCGAAACAAGCTTGCTCTTCTTCCACAATTAGCGCAAGCATAATGTCCATATACGGAAGTCTTGTTCGCTAATCGGACAAGATACAGCAAATACATCTGACATCTCGCTGGAGTACCTCGCGATATGATGAGTTCGGAACAGAACGATTTCATAACAAGAATTTCCGCCGGTACACCGGCCGGCACGCTGTTGCGCCGTTACTGGCAGCCGGTGGCGCTGTCGGACGAACTTGAAGGAAAACGGCCTATCCGGCCGGCCAGGCTGCTGGGGCAGGATCTGGTTGTCTTCCGCGATGAAACCGGCAGGCTGGGCGTTCTTGACCGTGACTGTCCACACCGGGGGGCGGACCTGGCATTCGGTCGACTGGAAGACGGTGGCCTGCGCTGCCCGTTCCATGGCTGGCTTTTCGATGTGCAGGGCCAGTGCCTTGAAACCCCGGCCGAACCTGCAGGAAGCAGGCTGTGCAGGAATATCCACCAGCGTTCGTACCCCGTCGTGGAAAAAAGCGGCATCATCTTCGCCTATCTTGGTGAAGGCGAGCCCCCGGCCTTCCCGGCCCTTGACTGTTTTCAGGCCCCCGACAGCCATGTCTTCGCGTTCAAGGGACTGATGGAATGCAACTGGCTCCAGGCGCTGGAAGTCGGGATCGACCCGGCGCATGCAAGCTTCCTGCATCGCTTTTTTGAAGATGACGAACCCGAATCCGCCTATGGCAGGCAGTTCCGAGCGACATCTTCAGACAGTGACATGCCGATGACACGCGTGTTGCGGGAATTCGATGCCCCCGCAATCGAGGTCGATAAAACCGATTACGGCCTGCAACTGATCGCCACCCGGCCGATGAGCGGCGACAAAACCCATGTCCGCGTCACCAACCTTTTGTTTCCGCAGGCATTTGTCATTCCTCTTTCAAGCGAAATGACCATCACGCAATGGCATGTACCGATCGATGATACATCATGCTACTGGTACGCCATCTTCACCAGCTTCACGACACCCGTGAACAAGACCCATATGCGCAACCAGCGTCTGGAACTGTATACACTGCCGGATTACAGGCCACGTGTCGGACGCCATAACAATTACGGCTTCAATGTCGAGGAACAGCTCCACAAGACATATACCGGCATGGGCGAAGACATTAACGTACATGACCAGTGGGCCGTTGAATCCCTCGGACCAATCCAGGACAGGACGCGCGAACACCTGGGGCAGAGCGACAAGGGCATTATCGCCTACCGGCGCATTCTGGTTGATGCGATCACCAGGGCCATGAACGGCGAAACCCCGCTTATGGTCCTGACAGCCGATGAAGCAGCTGCGATCCAGGGCCCCGCCACCATGGACGGGGTCGCCCCCAGCAACAGTATCGACACCTACTGGCGTCAGGTCGACGCCAACCGACGCAACGGAGCTTCCTGGAAAAAACGCGATTAAAAAGTAGCGAGACAATGTCCTTCATAGAAAAATACGATCTGTGGTCACTGGAGCAGCAGCAGGCGGCCAGGGAAGTCCAGAACCGGATCAGGGCTGGGGACCTGTCGGTGGTCAGGTTTTCTTTTCCTGACCAGCACGGGGTCCTGCGCGGCAAGACACTGGTCGCAGGCGGGGTGGAGGGCGCTTTTAAAAACGGCCTGACAATCGCGTCATCGCTGTTAATGAAAGATACGGCGCACCGCACGGTCATTTCCGTCTTCACGCCCCAGAATGTTCCGGGGCTGAAGGAAATGCGCGGGTCGGCCGACATGGTCATGGTGCCTGACCCCACGACGTTCCGGGTGCTGCCCTGGGCGCCGCATTCAGGCTGGGTGCTCTGTGACCTGTATTTCAGGGATGGCCGGCCCGTTCCGATCGCCACGCGCCACCTGTGCCACAATGCCATGAAGTCGCTGGCCGATCAGGGATATGATTTCATGTCGGGGCTGGAGGTCGAATTCCACCTTACGCGCATGGTCGATCCCCGGCTTGCACTGTCGGATGCAGGCCAGCCGGGGGAACCGTCCTCGGTGGAACTGACCCATCGCGGGTACAACTACTTAACGGAACTGAATTACGATACGCTGGACCCGATTCTTGAAGTCCTGCGGGAAAATGTTCAGGGCCTTGGGCTCGACCTTGCCTCGCTGGAGGTGGAATTCGGGCCCAGCCAGGTGGAAATGGTCTTCAATGTCGGGCGGGGCAGCCAGCCTGCCGATGACATGGTCCTGTTCCGTGCCGCCGCAAAGCAGGTCTGCCAGCGTCATGGCTATCATGCCAGCTTCATGTGCCGGCCCCGCCTGCCCTCGGTCATGTCAAGCGGGTGGCACCTGCATCAGTCGCTGTGCGATCGCCAGACCCACCGGAATGTTTTCGAACCATCCGGCCCGGCGGACGCCATGTCGGACACAGGGCTGCACTGGATGGGCGGCCTGCTGAAGAATGCTGCCGCGGCGGCTGTATTCTCCACCCCGACCATAAATGGGTACAAACGCTACCGTCCCTTCTCACTTGCGCCGGACCGAGCGGTATGGGGTATTGACAACAGGGGGGTCATGGTACGGGCGCTATGCGCGCCGGGCGACAGGGCGTCGCGCGTGGAAAACCGTGTGGGCGAACCCGCGGCCAACCCCTATCTGTACCTTGCATCGCAGGTCGTGGCGGGCATGGACGGGCTGGCCAGAAAGATCGACCCTGGTCCCCCGACCGAAACCCCTTATGACAACCAGAGCCCCCTTCTTCCCCAGACCCTGGCCGAAGCGGTGGATGCGCTGCAGACCAACGAAACATTCCGCGCAGCCTTCGGGGGGCTGTTCATAGATTATATAACGCAGATAAAACGATCAGAAATCAGGCGGTATGAACTGGAGGTCAGCGAATGGGAACAGCGGGAATATTTCGACCTGTTCTGACCCCTGCCACATTACGGACAGGCCACCCCTGTCATGGCCGGGATGTGCCGGTCCGTATGACATGACATATCCATGGCCAACCTGACATAAACATGGGAACCATCAGAACATGAGCCGGCTTCAGAACAGCAGCGCCGATGCACGGAGTACAAACCCGGCTGGCAGGGATTTTTCGGAAGCACTGGCGCGTGGCCTTGCCGTTCTCGGGACTTTCTCATCCGACAGCCGTGCCATGACGCTAAGTGAAATCGCACGGAAGCTGGACCTTCCCCGTGCGACCGTGCGCCGCGCGCTTCTGACCCTTGTACATCTGGGCTATCTTGCCGAAGAAGGACGGCTGTTCAGGATCCAGCCCAAGATTCTGGAACTGGCCAGCAGTTATCTTGATACCAACCCCATATCGTCCATTCTCCAGCCATTGTGCGAACGACTGGCCACCGAACTGGACGCCAACTGTTCCGTCGCGGTCATGGACCAGACCGAAGCCCTGATGATCGCCTATGCTTCCCCCGGGAAATCTCCGACGTACCAGATCCGGGAAAACATCGGCATGCGGCTGCCCGCATATTGCAGCGCCGTCGGGCGTATCCTGATTTCCGCCCTCCCGCCCGAGGAACGTGACGCATTCCTCCAGAACCTGTCACCCGTACCTCTGACGCCATTTACGGTGACGGACAAACGGCGGTTAAGTGACATCTTCGCCCATACTGCCGAGACAGGTTTCTGTATTGTCGAACAGGAAGTCGAGATCGGGTACTGTTCGATTGCCGTGCCACTGATCCGGCGTGATGGGGTGCAGGTCGCCGCCCTGAACATGGGAACCCGCGTCGAGAAGATCAGTTCCCCCGAGAAAAAAGAGAGCATTATTCCGGTTCTGCATCAGGCATGTTCGGAAATAAGGAACCAGTTACTATGATACCAAAGTCTTGCTTGCTTTTATCCGTTGCTGCTGGCCTGACACTGGGCAGCGCGCATGCAGAAGGTGTTCTGGCCCCGCTCCCGCCCTTTTATGAATGGTCGGAACCTGTATCGGCTGCTCCGGGCACGATGCTCCGCACGGAAAAACTGACCGAATCCTGGCTGCCCCCGGCGACAGGGAAAGCGCTGCGCATTCTGTACAGTTCCACGAATGGCCTGAACAATACAGAAAAGACCGCCGTATCGGGCTACATACTGTTTCCAAAATCCGCTCCCCCAAAAGGCGGCTGGCCGCTGGTTTCATGGGAACATGGCACCGTGGGCTTTGCCGATCAGTGCGCCCCGTCCCGGCGCGGGCCCAGTCCGCGCGATCAGGCCTATCTGGACGCATGGCTGAAAAAGGGATTTGCCGTTGTCGCAACGGATTACCAGGGACTGGGGACAGAAGGTCTGCATCCTTACCTGCTCTACCGGCCCGAAGCCTATAGCGCCCTTGACGCCGCGCGTGCGGTTATTGGCGACAGATCACTGAATATCCAGAACCGGATCGTCCTGATCGGACAGTCACAGGGTGCGGGTGCCGCACTGGCTGCTGCATGGGAATATCCGCATTACGCACCGCAACTGCATATTGTCGGTGGGGTGCTGACCGGACTGGTGACCGCCATTGGCGATAAGGAACGTAAAGGACAGACAAGCGTCGACAGGCATTATACGACCATCATGAAAATGGACCCTGCCTTTGCAATGCTGCGGCTGGCGGGCAGTGACCAGGCCATCGCGCCCCGGACCGACCTGCCTGCCTATCTGTCGGAAAAGGGAAAGGCGCTTTACAAGACGGCAAACGAGGGCTGTCTTCATGATCTGTTCAATCAGGCAAAGGCGCTTGATATCCATGAGGGCGGTGAACTGGTCAAGTCGGATCTTCCGCCATCCGATGCCAAATTCAACACCTATTTCGATCTGCCGGATGGCCATGTGACCATACCGCTTTTTGTCGGCACGGGCCTTTCCGATAACATGGCAGGCACCAACGGACAGTATGAAGCAGTCAAGACGCTGTGCCAGGCTGGCACATCCGTTGCCTGGTACAAATATCCCGGACTGACCCATAGTGGTACCGTCAATTACGCACTGCAGGATTCATGGCCCTTTGTTCAGGACGTCATGGATGGCAGGACAGTGCCCTCCTCCTGTCATGACCTTGCGGAACCTGGTCCCATACAGACCCCGCGAACGGACGTGAAATTCAATAACTAAGCTTCCGGTATAACCGGGATGATCGCAGTTTTCTGTTTATGGATGACACCATGGATCTGGATGTAGACTATCTTCTGGCCAACCCGACGGATCCTGAACTGGTGGCCAACCAGCGCCTGTGCCTGAACGGCAGGCATATCGCGCGTATTGTCCCCTCCCCTGATCCGGGTGGGACATCGCCCCGGGTGGCCATGCCGCCCTTTGCCAACGCGCATGACCATGGCCGCGGTTTTCCCACCCTGTCTGTTGGCATAGCCGATGGTCCGCTGGAAATATGGATGGCGCGCCTTGGGCTGGAGCCGCGCGCCCTTTCCTATCTCAGCACGGCCTGCGCCTTTACCCGCATGGCGGAAGCCGGAATCGGTGCTGTGGTACACTGCCATAACACGCAGGATGGCCGCAGATTGCTGGAAGAAGCGCAAGGCGTGGCGCAGGCAGCCCGGCAGGTCGGGATCCGTGTTGCGTTCGCCCTGCCCTTTGCGGGGGAAAACCCGTTTGTCTATGGCGAAACGGCAGATCTGGCGCGCTTTGTCGATAATCCGCAGGCTCACCCGCAGCTATGGGCAGATCGCCATAAACGCACACTGGAAGACGGGCTGCATATCTTTGAAGAACTGAAGGCGCTGGAAACGGATACTTTCACCATACAGTTTGGCCCCGTTGGCCCGCAATGGACCAACCGGGAAACGCTTGAAAGGATTGCCGAGATTTCGGCGGTCGAAAACCGCCGTGTCCACATGCATTTCCTTGAAACAAAACTGCAGCGGGACTGGGCCGATCATCACTTCCCGCAGGGTATCGTAACCTATTTTGATGAAATTGGCCTGCTCAGTCCCCGCCTTACCCTTGCACACTGTGTCTGGCTTCAGCCGTGGGAACTGGAACTGCTGACACAACGCGGCGTCACGATCGCATGCAACCTGTCATCCAACATGCGTCTGTGCTCCGGCTTCCCGCCCCTGCCCCGGATCGTCCGTTCTGGCATTACGTTTGGTATCGGCCTGGATGGAATGGCGCTGGAAGACGATGACGATATCCTGCGTGAAGCACGCCTTGTGAGGGGCATAACGCAGGCCCTGGCCCCCGGCATTGACGGTCCGGGCGACATGAACCTGATGCTGCCCGCCTGCCTGAAGGCATTGATGCAGGATGGACGGTACCTTGTGACCGGATCGCGCGATGGAGGCCGTCTGGCCACAGGGGAGGTTGCGGATGTCGTTGTGCTGGATACCGGACGCATTCATGCGGCAGGCCCCGCCATGCCCCTGACCCCTGACATACTGATGTCGCGCCTGACACATCAGGACGTGGACAGCCTGATCATAAACGGGAAAACCATTGTCGAAAACGGTCGGTGCCGCACGGTCTCAAGATCCGACATTGAAGCAGAACTGCGCAGTACCGCCCGGTTCATCGATGCAAGGACCAATATGGACAGACAGGCGCATGACCTGCAGATGCACGACGGCATAAGACGCTTCTATCGGTCCGGTGCGCATATGGCCTGACTACGGTCCAATACAGATGACATACATGCAACAGACAACATACCATGGAGAAGTGGCATGACGGCCGTCGAACGTCTTTATATTCTTCTGTGTGGATATGAAGTCATACCCAAATCCGTCTCCACCCTGGGCCATGGGCAGAATTTCATGATCTGTGCCCCGATCTGTGTCTACCTGCTGAAAACGTTGACAGGGTGGACAATGCTCGATACTGGTCTGGACCCTTTTTATATTTCAACCGAGAAAAACAAAGCCAGATATTTTTCCGATTATGGCGTAACACCGCCCATTATCCGCAAAGGGCATGATCTTGAAGGACTGCTTGCGGAAATCGGCATCGGGCTGGACGACATTTCCGACGTCATTATTTCCCATCTGCACTATGATCATTCCGGATACATAAAAAAGCTTCCCAATGCCGTCATTCATATACAGGAAGCAGAATACTCTTACGCCATGGAGAGCAAGGAATACGGCTATTTTACCGAAGACTTCGCCAGTGATGATATTGCATGGACCTTCCATAACGGTGACTGGAACCTGTGCCCCGGGCTGGACCTGATTGCAACATGCGGTCATACGCCGGGGCACCAGTCGGCAATTGTTACCCTGCCCAGTTCGGGTAAAAAGATACTGACATTCGATGCCGGTGATTTACGCGAGAACTTTGCGCATGAAGTGCTGCCCGGGGTCACCTATGATGCCGAAGCGGCCCTTGAGTCCATCCAGCGGATCAATGCCCTTTCCCAGCGTTTCAATGCGGAACTCATCCTGTTCCATGACCCGCAGGAAATACAGGAACTGCCGCTATCCCCCAATTTCTATGCCTGAATGGCCGGAATGCGGGCCGTAACGGACAAAGCGGCCCGCCCCATTTGCACCATGAAAACAGGCGGGGACCTGCCGGTCACCCGCCCTGCGCGCGTACGCGTTTCATGTTTCTTCAGCAATCAAGTGTCGCCTGCCGCTCCCATGTGGACAGATGCCCACAATAGGCGTTCCACTCCCCCATTTTCAGGTTGATATAGGGGGTGACCAGCCCATCGCCCAGCAGTCGCCGCATCGCCGTGGACGTATCCAGCGCACGGACGGCATCCAGCAGGTTCAGGGGCAGTTTCTTGGCATCCGGGACGGTATGGCCGTGCGTGTACATGTTGATGTCCAGCGGCTTGCCCGGGTCAAGCCTGCGTTCCAGCCCATCCAGCCCGGCCGCCAGCAGGGAAGCCTGCAGCAGGTAAGGATTGGCCGCGCCATCGGGCAGTCGCATTTCAAAACGCCCCTTGCCCGGCACACGGATCATGTGGGTCCGGTTGTCCCCGGCATATGTAACGGAATTGGGGGACCACGTAGCACCTGAAACCGTCCGCGGCGCATTGATGCGCTTGTAGGAATTCACCACGGGATTAAGGAAGGCGCACAGCGCATCCGCATTCTCGATCAGGCCACCGACAAAGTGATACCCCTGCGCGGACAGTCCCAGCGGATCGCCGTCCGCATGACAGACATTCCTGCCGTTGTTCCACAGCGAGATATGCGCATGACAGCCGCTGCCCGTCAGGTTGACGAAGGGTTTGGGCATGAATGTCGCCCGCAATCCATGCTTCTCGGCAATGGAGCGCGTCATGAATTTGAAAAATACATGACGGTCCGCAGTGACCATGGCCTCATCGAATATCCAGTTCATCTCGAACTGGCCATTCGCGTCCTCATGGTCATTCTGGTAGGGTTGCCAGCCCAGATCCAGCATCGCGTCGCATATTTCGGTAACGACATCGTACTGCCGCATCAAGGCCGATGCATCATAACATGATTTGGCAGCATTATCGTGCGGGTCACCAATGGCCTGCCCATCCGGTGTCAGCAGGAAGAATTCGCACTCCACCCCGGTCTTGACCGTCAGTCCGGCCTGCGCCGCCCGGACAATCATCCGGCGTAATGTATTGCGTGGCCCCTGTTCGATCCACTGCCCATGCATTTTCAGGTCGGATGCCAGCCAGCCAACTTCAGGCTTCCATGGCAGCTGGATCAGTGTCGTGGGGTCGGGTACGGCAACCAGGTCAGGATCAGCAGGAGAAAGCTGGAACGCAGCCGCAAACCCCGCAAATCCGGCCCCGTTCTTCTGCATTTCCTTTATGGCGACAGCCGGTACCAGTTTCGCCCGCTGTGCGCCAGACAGATCGGTATAGGAAATGAGAAAGTATTTTATTCCCCGTTCTTCAGCTACGGCTGCAAGATCGACAGGCGACCGCTGCGGGATAATATCTTGAACCATAAGCAGGATATCCGTGTTCAGTGTCGTCGAAAAATCTGAAAAGGAGCACCCGCGCGAAGGTACTCCGCCATGTCTTCAGAAGCCTTGCCTGCCCGGGTACCATTCCGTCCCGGCCAGGGGGATGCGGGTCATGGCGGCTGCTTCCATCGTCAACGCGACAAGGTCTTCGGGTTCAAGATTATGCAGGTGGCTCTTTCCGCATGCGCGGGCAATCGCCTGCGCTTCCATCGTCATGACGGACAGGTAATTGGCAATCCGCCGCCCCCCCAGAATGGGATCAAGGCGTGCGGCCAGTTCCGGATCCTGCGTAGTGATGCCGGCGGGATCGCGTCCGTCCTGCCAGTCATCATACGCACCGGGAACCGTGCCCAGCCGGGCGTATTCGTCCGCCAGTTCCGGGCTCTGGTCACCCAGTGCGATCAGGGCGGCGGTGCCAATGGCCACCGCATCCGCCCCCAGCGCCAGGGCCTTGGCCATGTCCGCGCCGCTGCGGATGCCGCCAGACACGATCAGCTGCACCTTGCGGTGCATGCCCAGATCCTGCAGCGCCTGCACGGCAGGGCGAATGGCCGACAGGATGGGCAGGCCGACATGTTCAATAAAGACTTCCTGCGTTGCCGCCGTGCCGCCCTGCATCCCGTCAAGGACCACGACATCCGCCCCGGCCTTTACCGCCAGCGACACATCGTAATAGGGACGGCTTGCGCCCACCTTGATATAGATGGGCTTTTCCCACGCCGTAATTTCCCGCAGTTCCTCGATCTTGATTTCAAGATCGTCCGGCCCCGTCCAGTCCGGGTGGCGGCAGGCGGAACGCTGGTCGATGCCTTCGGGCAGGTCGCGCATCCTGGCTACACGGCTGGAAATCTTCTGCCCCAGCAGCATGCCGCCGCCGCCGGGCTTCGCCCCCTGTCCCACCACCACTTCAATCGCGTCCGCACGGCGCAGGTCATCAGGGTTCATGCCATAGCGCGAAGGCAGGTACTGGTAGACAAGGGTTGAGGAATGTCCCCGCTCCTCCGGCGTCATGCCGCCATCACCTGTTGTCGTGGAGGTCCCGACCGCGCTGGCCCCGCGCCCCAGTGCTTCCTTGGCCTGTGCTGACAGCGCGCCAAAGGACATGCCCGCGATGGTCACCGGCGTCTTGAGGTGAATGGGTTTTTTCGCGAACCGCGTGCCCAGCACGACATCCGTGTCACAGCGTTCGCGGTAGCCTTCCAGCGGATAGCGGGAAATGGATGCCCCAAGGAACAGCAGGTCATCAAAATGGGGCAGCTTGCGTTTTGTTCCTGCGCCGCGGATGTCATAAATCCCGGTGGCGGCGGCGCGCTGGATTTCGGAAATGGTGAAAGGGTCGAATGTTGCGGAAAAACGCGGCTTCGTTCGCGGAGTCTTCTTGGTATTGTCTGTCATGGTGGCCTCAGTACGCCGCGGCGTTATCAACATGGAAATGGTACAGGCGACGCGCGGATCCATAGAGACGGAAGCTGTCCGCCGGATATTCGCTCACACCCGCGCGGTCCAGCAGGGACCGCAGGTGGGCCAGATCGTCAGCCGTCATGTCCTTTTCCTCGCAATCCGCGCCCAGGCTCCTGACTTCGCCACGCACGAAAATCTTCGCTTCGTACAGGCTGTCCCCCAGCGCTTCGCCCGCATCCCCACAGATGACCAGCGTGCCGGACTGCGCCATGAAGGCGCTCATATGCCCGACCGAACCACGCACCACGATTTCGATGCCCTTCATCGATATGCCGCAGCGCGCCCCGGCATCCCCATCAATCACCAGCAGCCCGCCGTGTCCCGTGGCGCCCGCTGCCATGCTGGCGTTGCCGCGCACGTGGGTACTGCCACTCATCATGTTTTCAGCAACGCCGGGACCGGCATTGCCTTCAATGGTGATGTTGGCGTGCTTGTTCATGCCGCCTGCGTAATATCCGGCCTGCCCGTCAATCACGACATCAATCGGAGCATTCAGACCAACGGCAAGGGCATGCCGGCCCTGAGGATTGCGGATGATCCATGCCCCTGTCGCATCCTCGCCCTGTAGCTGGCTGTTGGCTTCACGGAGCGTGCACCGGACCAGGTCGATTTCCTGCATGTTGCTCATGCCGCATGTTCCCAGTGATAGACGCGCTGTGGTTCAGGTTCAAAAACGGTTGCCTGCCCGATGCCTGGCAGCCGGGCGAATGCACGGTATTCGGAAGCGAACGCGACATAGTCATCCGTTTCCGCAATGACGGCAGGCTTGCATGCCACCGGGTCCCGCAGGACCGCGAACCCGTCGCGCGTGCCGACGACAAAGGTGTAAAAACCATCAAGATCCGTAAGCGAGGCCGTCAGCGCCTCATCCAGCCGTTCACCGTGTGACAGACGCCACGACAGATAGCCCGCGGCAACTTCCGAATCATTTTCGGTGGCGAATTTCAATCCTTCGCGCACCAGCTGGCGGCGCAGGGTATTATGGTTCGACAGGGAACCGTTATGCACAAGACACTGGTCCGGGCCGGTCGAAAACGGGTGCGCGCCAGCTGTCGTCACGGCGGATTCCGTCGCCATGCGGGTATGCCCGATGGCGTGGGTGCCACGCATGCCCGCAAGGTCGAAGCGGGTTGCGACATCTTCCGGCAGACCGACACCTTTATACAACTCGATGCTGTCACCGCTGGAAACGAATGTAATCCCGTGGCCGAATGCGTCGATGAACCGGCGCGCGGTCTTTTCATGTTCGGTCGGCAGAGTAATGACCGTGTGGTCATCGCGGCAGGTCATGGTTATTTCAGGACCAGCAATATCCGCCAGCCCTTTTTCAAAGCGTGCGGCCTGCGCGGGGGCGACGCCACGCACCGTAATCTTGGTCTGCCCGCGTCGTGCGCCGCCATAGACGGCAAAGCCTGCGCTGTCGGGCCCGCGCTCCGTCATGACCTTCAGCATCTGGGATGTCAGAAGCCCCAGTTCAGATTGAAGATCGGGATTTTTCAAAAACAACCCAACGATGCCACACATCGTCATTTCTCCGCCGAAAGAGGAAAAGATGTGACCATAAAGCCCTCATCTCCCCACCCTGTCAACGCAAAAGAACAAAACTTTCTTTAAAGGAAATTCCCGTCAGTCGTCCTGTCGCATATATATAATAATCGACAGGTAATTCATTGGTTTCTCTATCAATAGCTCCGGACCATGCGGGGCCTGGCAATCGAACATCAGTGTGTCCCCTGCCCCCATCTCATATGACTCGTTACCATGACGGTATAACACGCGACCGCTGAGCATGTAGATGATTTCCACCCCCTGATGGCGGAAACTGGTATACGGCTTCGCATCTTCATGCAGGGTGATCAGATAGGGTTCAACCACCAGGGTGCCATCCAGCAAATGTCCCAGCAACTGGTATTCATGACCGGCTTTCGTGCCCCGGCGTTCAATGACAACCCCCTGTCCCGCCTTGACAAAGGAACAGTCGCGCTGCTCCTCAAACGTGGCGAACAGCTGGCTGAGCGGTACATTCAGCGCACGGCATACGGATTGCAGGGTGGATAACGAGGGCGAAATCTGCCCGTTTTCTATTTTCGACAGCATGCCCAGCGATATGCCCGCGCCGCTGGCCAGATCAGCGCCAGTCAGCTCGGCCTTGCGCCGCAGATGGCGGATCTGCGCGCCCAGCGACTCTTCGAGCGTCAGTTCACGGACCGGACCGGCGGATGAGCCGGTGATCAGTTCGGTGGTCTTTTTTTCAGAACGGGGCTTGCGCGCGGTACTCATGTCTCTTCTCCCGGAAAGGCAAAAATCAGGACAGGACGTCCATCTGGTCGGCAAAGGCAGGGAAGCAGGCGGCCAGTTCACCCAGCGTCCGGTCCATGAGGACAGCCCGGAGCGATCTGGCAAAATCCAGCGGCAGACGCCCGAATTCGCGCCGCCGCGCCACCAGCGTCAGCCTACGGCGCAGCGTGCCGTTCGGCAGTGGATGACATACCAGCCCGTCACCACCATCGAAGCCAGCCTCATACATGCATAGCGGCGTGGTAATGGCGACACCCCCCAGCCTGCAGGCGGCCAGGACCCCCTCCGGACGGTCAAATTCCTGGCCATAGGGAATGTCCAGATTCAGCCGCCGCAGGTATCGTTCCACCTCCATGCCCGTGCGTGAGCGCAGGGAAAACCGCACGAAAGGGTGGGCTGCGAAAAATCCCGGCAGGTCCGGCAGCTGTGAAGGTGGCTGCAGCCCGGCGGGGCACAGCAGCATGTATGGCTCCTCGAACAGTGGCCAGCGCTCCAGATCCGCGACATCTTCCAGGTCATCGACACTGAGGACAAAATCAATCTGCCGGGTCAGCAGGGCGGTGACATGGGACTCGGTCAGGCCGGCATGCACCACCAGCCGGTCCACGCGGTCGCGCATGAAATGCGATACATCGCCCATTACGGCACGCGACAGGGAATCGACTATGCCGATACGCAGCAGGTCGACCCGGCCGGAGCGCATTTCATGCAGGCGTCCGACGATCTGACGCATCTCGACCATCAGCCCGACTGCATACTGACGCAGCACCGTGCCCGCCGCCGTCAGCACCATGGGGCGCACCCCGCGGTCAAACAGTTGCGTTCCCACCCGCTTTTCCAGCTCGGCGACTGTCTGTGACACGGCGGGCTGGGTTATGCCCAGCATCCGTCCCGCCGCCGCCATGCTGCCGTTGTCGCATACGGCAAGAAAGACGTTCAGCGCGGACAGGTCAAACGGGGGAGCGTTCAATGACATCATCCCATACCATAAGAAAAATTTATAATGTCTCCATTATGAAAGCCGTTAGCATGGACTACGGTGGCAGAGCGAAGACTTCGTAATGAAAAGTAATCATTATTCCATTTTTACCCTTCTGAGGGAAGCTCTGCGCGGGCAGGCGGGCTGGCGCCCCGTATGGCGGGACGCACGGCCACAGCCCGCCTATGACGTTGTAATCGTGGGGGGCGGCGGCCATGGCCTGGCCACCGCCTATTACCTTGCCCGGCGGTATGGCATCCACCGCGTGGCGGTCGTGGAAAAGGGCTGGATCGGCAACGGCAATATCGGCCGCAACACGACCATCATCCGTTCGAACTACCTGCTGTCGGGCAATATTCCCTTCTACGAATGTTCCATGAAATTATGGGAAGGACTGGAGCAGGACATCAATTACAACGCCATGGTCAGCCAGCGCGGCGTGCTCAACCTGTTCCATAACGATGCCCAGCGCAACGCCTATACCCGCCGGGGCAACGCCATGCGGCTGCACGGGGTAGATGCGCGGTTGCTGGACGCGGCAGCAGTACGCCGGAAGCTGCCGTTCCTGAATTATGATGCCGCCCGTTTCCCCATACTGGGCGGCCTGCTGCAAAAACGCGGCGGCACAGTGCGGCATGACGCCGTGGCGTGGGGTTTCGCCCGGGCGGCCGACCGGCTGGGTGTGGATATCATCCAGAACTGCGAAGTCACCGGCATCCGCATGCATGCGGGTCAGGCGGTCGGGGTTGAAACCACGCGCGGGTTCATTGGCGCGGGGCGCGTGGGACTGTCATGTGCCGGCAATTCGTCACGGGTCGCGGCCATGGCGGGCCTGCGCCT
>Ga0157365_10000232_pt1 | contig 25959 bp, 23 predicted proteins | sample AttsexASBM3_FD_111478 | JGI IMG/M metagenome (GOLD analysis project Ga0157365, IMG submission 111478) | Fungus gardens microbial communities from leaf cutter ant in Ribeirão Preto, State of São Paulo, Brazil - Atta sexdens ASBM3 | ecosystem: Host-associated > Fungi > Mycelium > Unclassified ... | reverse complement strand
GTTTCGGGGGAGATGGACCCCGGAATGCCGATACCGAGCGTCGAGCTGAGCTGGCCGGGCGCGGCGAGATGAGACGCGACACTGCCAAGACGCTGATCGACACTGGCAACCAGATCGCGCACTGCAATCACAGCGTCTTCGTAAATTCCCGGGTTCGGAACGCGTTCGCGCAGTTTCAGATCGCCTGCGCGATCGAGAACTGCGATTTCGATTTTCGTCCCACCGAAATCGATGCCGAGGCGATAATCAGCCATCTCATGCCTTACTGATGTTGCTTCTGAAAACTGCGGCGCATGTTGCGGACGAATACGGTCCGAGTAAAGATCTATCGGTCGCACAGCGCGCAACCTTGAAACACATAGGGCCGTGCGCGCATAGTCCCCACCATGACGACCTCCGCTCCAGAAACCCTGCTCGATGTGCGCGGCATGGCGTGCCCACTTCCGGTGCTTCGCGCGCATCGAAGCCTCAAAACCCTTCCGTCAGGCGCTCGCCTGCGCGTTCTCGCAACGGACCGGGCCAGTGTCGCCGAATTTCAGGCATTCTGTCGCGAAACGGGGCATGCTCTGGTTGCCTTGTCCGAAGAGGGCGAGACGCTTTCCTTCGTGATACGTCGCAAAATGGACACAGCTGTGGCGGCGACTGTCACGGAATAATCATAGTCGTCTCTTCCTTGGGCTTGGATAATGGAGTGCAACGGGTTATCCCTCCATCCCATCGCGCCGTCGCTTATGGCGGCAATTTTCCGAAACAGCGGAGCGGGACGGCAGTTACGGCATGGATGCACAGCTATCACAGCTCTCTTTCGAAGATACTCTGTCTGAGCTCGACAGGATCGTTCGCGGCCTGGAGAGCGGCCAGATGAAACTCGAGGACGCCATCAGCGCCTATGAGCGCGGGGCTGCCCTGCGCCGCCATTGTGAAACAAAACTCTCGGAAGCCGAAATGCGCGTACGCGCCATCACCCAGCGTGACGGCACAACCGCTACGACGCCTCTTTCCGAGTTCGACGAGAATTCTGGCGGAAAAGCCCAATGACGACCACCTCACCTCATCTAACAGCCTCGCCAGAGGCACTGGCCAAGTCGCTCGGCACGGCGGCGAAGGCGATCGAAGCCATGATCGATCGCCTTCTGCCCATGGTGAAAGGCGACGAATCGGTTCTGATCGAAGCGATGCGCTACGCTGCCCTTGGCGGCGGCAAGCGTTTGCGCGGCTATCTCGTTACCGAAATCGCCTCGATTTTCGGCGCCGAGCCTGAAGGGGCGCTGCGTGTAGCGGCTTCTGTCGAGATGCTTCACGCCTATAGCCTGGTGCACGACGATCTGCCTGCGATGGATGACGACGATCTGAGGCGCGGCCAGCCCTCGACGCACAAGCAGTTCGATGAGGCGATTGCCATTCTGGCGGGCGATGCACTTCAGACATCGGCTTTCGAGATCCTGGCCGATGAGGCGACGCATTCGGACCCGTCCGTGCGTATCGCGCTCGTTGCCGCCCTCGCCCAGGCATCGGGTGCGGCCGGAATGGTGGGCGGTCAGGTGGTCGATATACGCGGCGAAGGTAAATCCCTCCCGCTCGATCAGGTTCGTCGCCTCCATGCCATGAAGACGGGCGCCCTGATCCGTTACGCTGCCGAGGCCGGCGCCATTCTGGGCGGCGCCACACGCGTGCAGCGCGACGCGATCATCGCCTACGGGCGCGATATCGGTACAGCTTTCCAGGTCGCCGATGACGTGCTCGACACCACAGCAAGCGCCGAGGAACTCGGCAAGACCGCCGGCAAGGACGAAGCCGCCGGAAAATCCACCTATGTCTCCCTGCTCGGGATCGATGGCGCACGGGCGGAAGCCGCACGTCTCGTCGAGCAGGCCACACAGGCCCTGAATCCTTTCGGGACCGAAGCAGCCGCGCTCAGAGCCCTGGCACACTACATCGTCGAGCGCAGGAATTAAGAGAATGAGCGATACCACCAAACCGAACAACGCTTCGTCGATCCCGACAATGGGTCGTTTCCCTCATCTCGACCGGGTCGTCATTCCCGCCGATCTGAGAAACTTCTCGACCGATCAGCTCAAGCAGCTGGCCGAGGAACTACGCTCCGAAACGGTCGATGCCGTTTCCACCACGGGCGGGCATCTCGGCGCCTCACTCGGTGTGGTCGAACTGACCGTGGCCATGCATGCGGTGTTCAACACGCCAGACGACCGCATCATCTGGGATGTCGGCCATCAGGCCTATCCGCACAAGATCCTGACCGGTCGTCGCGACCGTATCCGTACGCTGCGTCAGCCTGAAGGTCTGTCGGGCTTCACGCGCCGGTCCGAGAGCGAATACGACCCGTTCGGTGCCGCTCACTCTTCCACCTCGATCTCGGCAGGCCTCGGCATGGCGGTCGCGCATCATCTGCGCGCCACCGACGATCCGTCGTTCGAAGAACGCAATGTGATTGCCGTCATCGGCGACGGCTCGATTTCTGCCGGTATGGCCTATGAGGCCATGAACAATGCAGCCGTTGCGGGTCCGGGCGCCAAGCGCCTGATCGTGATCCTCAACGATAACGAGATGTCCATCGCTCCGCCGGTCGGGTCGATGTCGAACTACCTGTCGCGTCTCATGACGTCGCGCCAGTTCCTCAGCCTGCGCGATCTTGCAGGCAAGCTGGCCAAGCGCCTGCCTGCCGGTCTGGAACGCACGGCCAAGCGTGCCGACGAGCTGACGCGTGGCCTGATCACAGGTGGCACGTTGTTCGAGGAACTCGGTTTCTATTATGTCGGCCCGGTCGATGGCCATGATCTGAACCAGCTCGTACCGATCCTGCGCAACCTGCGCGATACGGATGAAGGCCCGGTCCTGCTGCATGTCATCACCGAGAAGGGTCGCGGCTACAAGCCCGCCGAATCGGCTGGCGACAAATATCACGCTGTGAGCAAGTTCAATGTGGTGACGGGCGAGCAGAAGAAGGCGCCTGCCGGCCCGCCGAGCTACACCTCGGTCATGGCACGCGAATTGCTGCGTCGTGCGGAAACAGATGAGCGCATTACCGCCATCACCGCCGCCATGCCCTCGGGCACAGGTCTGGACAAGTTCGCCCAGAAGCACCCGGAACGCTTTTTCGACGTGGGTATTGCCGAACAGCATGCCGTGACCTTTGCCGCCGGCATGGCATCAGAAGGGCTGCGCCCGTTCTGCGCCATCTACTCCACCTTCCTGCAGCGCGCCTACGATCAGGTCGTGCATGACGTCGACCTGCAGAACCTGCCGGTTCGTTTTGCGATCGATCGTGCGGGTCTGGTCGGTGCCGACGGCGCGACCCATGCAGGGTCGTTCGATCTGAACTACCTGTGCTGCCTGCCGAACATGGTCGTCATGGCACCGAGCGATGAAGTCGAACTGACCCATATGACGGCAACGGCATGCATGTACGACGCCGGTCCGATCGCCTTCCGCTATCCGCGTGGCGGTGGCACCGGGCTCGACCTGCCCGAACAGGGTGAAGTGCTCGAAATCGGTCGCGGTCGCATCGTGCGTGAAGCAACACGTCAGCCCGGCACAAAGTCCGGCGTTGCCATTCTCTCGCTCGGCACGCGTCTGACCGAATCCCTCAAGGCAGCCGATCACCTTGCTGCTCAGGGTATCGCCGTGACGGTCGCCGATGCCCGGTTTGCCAAGCCCATCGACACGGATCTTGTCGAGCGCCTTGCGCGCGAACATGACGTGCTGATCACGATCGAAGAAGGCGCAGCGGGCGGCTTCAGCAGCCTCGTTGTACGTCATCTGGCAGAGACGGCACTGCTCGATCAGGTCCGGTTCCGCCCGATGGCGCTGCCTGACAGCTATATCGACCACAACCTGCCGGAAGTGCAGTATGACGAAGCCGGGCTGAATGCGCCGCAAATCGTCGCGACCGCGTTCTCCGCGCTCGGTGCGCAGACTGCCCAGCAGACGGCCTGATGGCCAAAAAGCGGGCTGACGTCCTGTTGGTCGAGCGCGGCCTCGTCGAGAGCCGCGCTCGCGCACAGGCCCTGATCATGGCGGGACTTGTTTTCAGCAAGGACCGCCGCATTGCCAAGGCGGGCGATATGCTTGCCGAGGATGCCGCGCTCGATCTGCGCGGTCAGGACCATCCCTGGGTGTCGCGCGGGGGGCTCAAGCTCGATCACGCGCTGAGCCATTTCGGCCTCGATCCGAAAGGGGCAACAGCGATCGATGTCGGTGCCTCCACTGGCGGTTTCACCGATGTGCTGCTGACCAACGGTGCGGACAAGGTCTATGCCGTGGATGTCGGCCATGGCCAGCTCGCCTGGAAAATCCGGTCTGACGAACGCGTTGTGGTCATGGAAAAGACCAATGCGCGTACGCTTGACGCAGCTCTTGTTCCCGACCCGGTCTCCGTTGTCGTGTGCGACGCCAGCTTCATCGGGTTGCGCACGGTGCTTCCTCCTGCCCTGTCGCTTTGCCAGCCCGGTGGCTGGGCCGTCGCGCTGATCAAACCCCAGTTCGAGGCCGGACGTGCGGAAATCGGCGCCAAAGGCGTCGTGCGCGATCCCGAAGTACATGAACGTGTCTGTGCGGAGATACGCGCCTGGTGGGAAGGGCTCGAAGGCTGGGACGTTCTCGGTATCGAAGCCAGTCCCATTACTGGCCCCGAAGGCAATCGCGAGTTCCTGATCGCGGCCCGTCGCACCTGACCCGAAGCACAAGTAAGACGGGCGAAGGGTATTAAGCCTTTGTCGGAGGGTGAGGCGGACCTCATCCCCAGCCCGCCTGATTTTCCTGTCACAGAGGCTGCAACGCTTTCCCATAGTGGTTTTGCTTGCTTTACCGGTGCTCATTCGTGATAGAGCACCCCCATGTCCGACATCTCGACCACACTCGACCTGAACGAGCAGGAGCGCGCGCGCATCCTCGCCAAATCCGCCCTGTTTGCCCCGCCTCCGGCTGTCCTGCCTGACGGGCGACGCGACCTGGTCGGTCTGTCGCGCGAGGAGCTGATCGCTGAAATGGCCGAATTCGGCGAAAAGCCTTTTCGCGCCAAGCAGCTCTGGCACTGGATCTATCATCAGGGTGCCACAGATTTCTCCCGCATGAGCAGCATCGCCAAGCCTCTCCAGGCACGGCTGGCCGAACGCTATGTCGTCGGACGCCCGGCCACCAGCCTGGAACAGACATCGAGCGACGATACGCGCAAATTCCTCTTCCGTTTCCGCGACGGTCAGGAGGCCGAAACCGTCTACATCCCCGACCGCCGTGAGGACCGGGGCGCCGTCTGTATCTCGTCACAGGTCGGCTGCACGCTGTCCTGCACGTTCTGCCATACCGGCACGCAGAAGCTTGTGCGCAATCTCGGTGCGGCAGAGATCGTCTCGCAATTCATGGCTGCACGCGATTCCTATGGCGAATGGCCCAGCCCGAAAGGTGAGACCCCTCGCCTGCTCTCAACCATCGTCCTGATGGGCATGGGTGAGCCGCTTTACAATTACGACAACGTCGCCAAGGCCATGCGTATCGTGATGGACGGCGAGGGCATCGCCCTGTCGCGCCGGCGTATCACGCTCTCGACGTCCGGCGTAGTACCCATGATGGATCGCTGTGGCGAAGAGCTGGCAGTCAATCTTGCGATCTCCCTTCATGCCGTCACCAACGATCTGCGCGACAAGATCGTGCCGCTCAACCGGAAATACCCGATCGAGGAACTGATGGCTGCATGCCGCCGCTATCCGGCCGCTTCGAATTCGCGCCGTATCACCTTCGAATACATCATGCTGCGCGGGATTAATGACAGTGAGGCCGATGCGCGCGAACTCGTGCGCCTCATCAAAGGCCTGCCCGCCAAGGTCAATCTGATCCCGTTCAATCCCTGGCCGGGGTCCGAGTTCAAACCCTCGACACGCGAGCAGCTCCAGAAATTTGCCGCCATTGTCATGGATGCCGGTTTTGCCTCGCCGATCCGCATGCCACGCGGGCGCGATATCCTCGCTGCCTGCGGTCAGCTCAAGACCGAGAGCGAAAGACTGCGGCGCAATACGAGCGCCGAGGTAGAATAAGCGCGGACGAGCCAGCCTCCTAGGCTGGCCTCGAAGCGTGCCGGGTGATAAGAATGACTCCTTATTTGTCATTTTATCAGAGGGAAGCCTGGCTTCATGACTGCCCGGGACGTAAAGAAAGTTGTTCTCGCCTACTCGGGCGGGCTGGATACTTCCGTCATTCTGCGCTGGCTGCAGAAGGAATATGGCTGCGAGGTGGTGACCTTCACCGCCGATCTCGGCCAGGGTGAAGAACTGGAGCCCGCACGTCGCAAGGCCGAGATGTTCGGCGTCAAGGATATCTTCGTCGAGGATCTGCGCGAGACCTTCGTCAAGGATTTCGTGTTCCCGATGTTCCGCGCCAATGCGCTGTACGAAGGCCAGTATCTGCTCGGCACGTCAATCGCGCGCCCGCTGATCGCGCAGCGCCAGATCGAAATCGCCAAGATGGTCGGCGCCGATGCCGTCGCCCATGGTGCAACGGGCAAGGGTAACGATCAGGTTCGTTTCGAACTTGGCTATTATGCGCTTCAGCCCGATATCAAGGTCATCGCGCCATGGCGTGAATGGGATCTGACGTCGCGCACGAAGCTGCTTGCTTTTGCCGAGGAGAACCAGATCCCGGTCACCAAGGACAAGCGCGGCGAAGCCCCGTTCTCGGTCGATGCGAATCTGCTGCACTCGTCGTCCGAGGGCAAAATCCTCGAAGATCCCGCAATGGCCCCCGATGAGATCGTTTTCCAGCGCACGATCTCCCCGGAAAACGCACCCGATGTCGCGACCGAAATCGCCATCGATTTCTTCGAGGGCGATCCGGTTGCGCTCAATGGCGTCACCCTCTCCCCCGCCGAACTGCTGACCCGCCTCAACAAGCTCGGTCACGATAACGGTATCGGCCGTCTCGACCTGGTCGAGAACCGCTTCGTTGGCATGAAATCACGCGGCATTTATGAAACACCGGGTGGCACGATCCTGCTTACGGCACATCGCAGCATCGAATCCATCACGCTCGACCGCGAGGCCATGCACCTCAAGGACAGCCTGATGCCGCGCTATGCCGAGATCATCTATAACGGTTTCTGGTTCTCGCCCGAGCGTCACATGCTTCAGGCACTGATCGACACCAGCCAGAAATCGGTCACCGGCCGCGTGCGTCTGAAGCTTTACAAGGGCAATGTGATCTGTGTGGGTCGTGAAAGCCCGAACAGCCTGTACGACACCCGTGTCGTCACCTTCGAGGATGACGAGGGCGCCTATAACCAGATCGACGCACAGGGCTTCATCAAGCTCAATGCGCTGCGTCTGCGTCTGGGCGGTCAGATCGGTCGTACCGGCGGCAAGCCCTGATCCGAAGCGACAAGAGGTTCATCATGCGTACCACCCGCTCCATCAAGACCCTCGTCGCCGGGGCGTCCTTCCTCGCTCTCGCGGCATGCGGCGGCCCGAAAGAAGAGCCGGAGCTGACGCCTGAGCAGTTCATGGCCAAGGTCCGTGCCGAACCCGGCGTGAAGACGCTGCCCGACGGTCTGGCCTACAAGGTCGTCAAATCCGGCCCCAAGGATGGCGAACAGCCTTCCAAGGGACGCCAGATGATGCTGATCTACGAGGGCCGCCTGCCCGATGGCGGCATTTTCGACAGCTCCGAGCAGCACGGCAATGGCGCCTATATGCAGATGACGCTGGACGGGCTGGTTCAGGGCTGGATGGAAGCCCTGCCCATGATGCATGTCGGCGATACGTGGATGCTCTACGTGCCGCCCAATCTGGGTTACGGCAAACGTTCCATGGGTATCATTCCGCCCAACAGCCCGCTCGTCTTCAAGATCCAGCTTCTGGGTCTCGGCGGTCAGGAACAGTAAAGGCCCGATCATGCGTGCGCCTCTTGTCATCACGCTTCTTGCGGCGCTCGCCCTTACCGGGTGCGGCAAGAAGAGCCCCGGCCAAAAGCTGTACGGTCCCAATTGCGGGATCTGTCATCATGGCGGCAGTGGGTTGCCGGGGGAGGTTCCGCCTCTCGTCGGCCGCCTCGATCTGATTGCCAGAACGCCAGAGGGTCGCGACTATCTTGCACGTGTCATGCTCAACGGGCTCGATGGTCCGATTGATGCCAATGGAAGCCGCTATAACTTTTCCATGCCAAGCTTCCGTCGTCTCAATGACGAACAGCTCTCGCTTATCCTGAACTGGCTGATTTCACGTGGCGCGACAAAACCCGCACCGGAAATCACCCCTCAGGAACTGGCGAAGGCCAGAGAGGAAGAAATCGGCTCCAATCGCGTCCACGCCATCCGTGAAGCGCTGTCCGCTAAAGGTCAGATACCATAACGCGTCGCATCGGGCTGTCTCCGCGCCAACGGAACAGCCCGGAATGCCGCGCCCCTGTTCGGGATCCGATGCGAGCCAAGAATCCTGCGTAAGGACGATATTTACGAGGGTGCTGTCCAGTGCCTGTCGCAGCGTGCCTCGTAAAGTTCCTCGTCCCCCGTTTCGAGAATCTGTCCTGTCTGTCGCTTTTTGGCGGTCCACATGGCGGGACCGTTGCACACATGGCAGCGCGCCTGAAGGCTGACATAGCGATCCGCCATATCGCGTAGCCGCGCCATGACAATGAAATCCTCACGCAGAAAATCCGTGTCGAGCCCTGCGACGCTGACATCGATCCCAGATGCAAGTACTGATTCGATATCGGCCACGACATCGCCCGTATAATGCGGCGCAATCATGAAATGCCCCTCATCGAGCAGAATATGACGGAAATCCCGGCCATCTGCAGGCCACGAGGAGACGGAACGCGCAGGGCGTGTCAGACCTGTACGGCTGTGAATACGCGCCCCGGAGCGGGTGTCGAACGCAGGCGCAAGGCACAGAACGGTATCATCCTGCGGAGTGTCGACCAGAAGATGCGCCGATTTTCCGGCAAACATCGGCCCCGCATAAACTGTCAGAATTCCCCGTCTCACCCTGTCCTCCCCCTGCATTCTCACGAAGGCCGCCTCGCATGGGGGATGCCCTTACAAGCTATTGCACGGGACGGGCAATCTTTCCCCTTGACCGTTTTCGGAGCCCATTCGACAAGAACGGTCATGCAACGCGTATTTTCCGGCATTCAGCCGACAGGTGTCCCCCAGCTTGGCAATTATCTCGGCGCGATCCGCAACTGGGTCCGCCTGCAGGACAATCATGACTGTGTGTTCTGCCTTGTGGACATGCACGCCCTCACCGTGTTCCGTGAGCCGGAACAGCTGCGTCAGGACAGTCTGGCACAGGCCGCCTGTCTGATCGCCTCGGGGATCGATCCGCAAAAGCATGTTCTGTACAATCAGTCCGCCGTGAGCGCCCATGCGCGTCTGGGATGGATTTTCAACTGTGTTGTGCGTCTGGGCTGGCTCAACCGCATGACGCAGTTCAAGGAAAAAGCCGGCAAGGACAGAGAGCAGCATTCAGCCGGGTTGTTCGTCTATCCGTCGCTCATGGCAGCGGATATCCATGCATTTCATGCAACGCGCGTTCCGGTGGGCGAGGATCAGAAGCAGCATCTCGAGATCGCCAACGATATCGCAGCGAAATTCAATCACGATTACAAGGTCGATTTCTTTCCGACGATCGAACCGCTCATTCCGCCCTCTGCTGCACGTGTCATGAGCCTGCGTGACGGCACCAAGAAAATGTCCAAATCGGACCCATCCGCCCAGTCCCGTATCGAGCTCACCGATACCGCCGATGACATTGCGCTCAAGATACGCAAGGCAAAGTCCGATACGGAAGCCCTGCCATCGGAAGCAGATGGCCTCGCCGAGCGGCCGGAAGCGCGCAATCTGGTAACGATCTACGCCGCGATGGCAGACCAGAACATCGATCAGGTTCTCTCGCGCTTTGGCGGACAGGGTTTCGGTCCATTCAAGTCGGCTCTTGCCGAACTTCTGGTCGACAAGCTGGCGCCGGTTGCTGAAGAGACACGCCGTCTGCTTGAAGATCGTGCCCATCTCGAGCAGATCCTGCGTGATGGCGCACAGCGTGCCAATGCAATTGCCGAACCTATCGTCACCGAAGCCGAACGCCTTGTAGGCTATCTGCGCTGACCGCTCCTCTCTCCCCAGCCTCTGTTCCGGCACGAGGCAGGGGATCGACCCAACGACAGGAGACAACATGAAACAGGCGTTCCACCGTCTCTCCGTACGCACACGCGGCAAGGGACTGACGATGATCACATCGCCCATCGTCGAATGGGTCGCTGAAAGCGGAATACAGGATGGCTTGCTGACCCTGTGGTGCCGCCATACCTCGGCATCCCTCATCGTGCAGGAAAATGCCGATCCTACGGTGCAGCAGGATATCAACAGCTACTTCGAGGACCTCGTTCCCGAAACGCGCAGCTATCGTCACGATTATGAAGGGTCGGACGATATGCCCGCCCATATACGTTCCGTCCTGACCAATGTGCAGCTCACCATCCCCGTCATGGGTGGTCGACCTGTGCTCGGTACGTGGCAGGGAATCTATCTGTTCGAGCATCGCCGCGCGTCTCATGGACGCGAGATCGTTTTGCATCTTCTCGGGGACTGAAGCCCGGCGCGGCGCCCCCAGTATGGAACGCCTCTTGCCCAATATGCCTCTTGCCTGAAGTGCTCCCCCGTCGGGCATCCCGTCTCATGGGGAACGCCGACAGGGAAACCGGTCCTACCAGCGCTTGATCCAGAAATGCGCAGGGCAATTATCCTGTATCTGGGGTGAGGACAGATAGCTTTGCGCTTCGGGGAATCGGTCCATTTTCGCAGGATCGAGCGTGAACCAGAGCTGCGTAAGAACAACACGCCCTTCATGATCGATGCCGCATTGCAGTTGCAAGGCTCTGGGTTGATCACTCTGCGTAGCCTTGTGGAAAAACGCCATCAGCTCGTCATGCGCAATTAGCGTGCCGGCGCGACCCGCGAGATAATATGCGACAGGAGAATGTGCAAAACGCAGCCTGAGCGCACTGGCCTGCGCAAAGAACGGACCGGGCGCATAACCGAAACATGCGCCATGTTTCACCCATTCATGCTCGACCAGCGAATGCTGCGTGTGAGGCACGATACGGGCAAGCGTCGCCCGCATGGGGTCATCCAGCACGGGCGGCGACGCCTCGGTGCCGAACAGACTGCATCCCTCGCGCCACCACTGCTCGACCGGTACATTTCGGGCCTCGAGCGTGTGAGGCTCTGACGCCCACAGACCATGTAACCCGATCAGCGGCGTTCTCGGCTGATCGGCCAGACAGCCTTGGCCAACGGTGCAGAATCCCGGCTGCCATGTCAGGGCAAGCGTGTTGTGATCGAAATCGCCATGCACGAGCGGCGTCAGGGCGCCGGACGGTGGGGCATTGCCGTGGCAGGCCGTCAGCGCGAGAGCAATCAGCCAGACGAGTTTGCGTTTCATGATGCGGCTCCAAGCACGCGGACATGATGCGCCACATGCTCGGCAATCACACTCTGGATGAACCAGTATGAGTGATCGTAGCCGTCATGATAGCGAAGCCTGAGAAACTGACCGGCGGCCGATGCCGCATCTTCGAACAGGTCCGGCTGCAATTCGCGCGCCAGAAACTGGTCGGCGGTCCCCTGGTCGATCAGGATCTCACAGGGGTGTTTTCTGCCCGATTGCAGCAGCGACACAGCATCCCACTCAGCCCATCTTGCCTTGTCGGTACCGAGATAGGCCGTAAACGCCTTCTCGCCCCATGGAACCACCGATGGATGAACGATCGGTGCCAACGCACTGACGGACCGCCACAACGCGGGGCGATGCAGCCCATGAACCAGCGCGCCATGTCCACCCATGGAGTGCCCCATAATACCGAAAGGCGCATCCGCAAGCCCCGGGAAAGTCCGTATGAGCGCCGGAAGCTCGTCGCTCACATAACTCCCCATACGGTAATGCGCCGACCAGGGTTTCTGCAGCGCATCCAGATAAAATCCTGCGCCGGTTCCCAGATCGTAGGACTCATCCTCGTCCGGCACATGCGCCCCTCTCGGCGAGGTGTCTGGCGCCACCAGAACGAGCCCGTACGCCGCTGCTTCGCCAATGATCGTGGATTTCTGCAAGAACGTTTCATGCGTGCAGGTCAGCCCGGCAAGCAGGAACAGCACAGGGCATTTCTCCCCCCGCAGGGCCTGAGCAGGGAGAAATACCGAGAAACTGGCCTTGAGCCCCAGAGCCGATGACTGATGGTCATAGGTTCTCACCTCGCCCTCATGACAGCGCTGGGCTGAAACGATTTCCAGGGTCGTGTCCGAACTCATGAGTCGAATTCCACGACCGAACGGATCGACTTGCCCTGACTCATCAGCTCGAATCCGTAATTGATCTCCGAGAGTTTGAGATGCTGTGTGATGAGCGAGTCGATGTTGATGCGTCCCTCCATATACATATCGACAATCTTGGGGACATCCGTACGACCGCGTGCACCGCCGAAAGCGGAGCCGATCCAACGCCTGCCTGTCACGAGCTGGAACGGGCGTGTGCTGATCTCCTGACCCGAACCGGCAACGCCGATAACGCAGGATACGCCCCAGCCGCGATGGGCACATTCCAGTGCCTGGCGCATGAGCTTTACATTGCCGACGCATTCGAACGTGTAGTCGGCGCCGCCACCCGTCAGTTCGACAAGATGCCCGACAAGATCGCCATCCGGGCCGAGATCCTTCGGATTGACGAAATGCGTCATACCGAATTCGCGTGCGATCGCTGCGCGGTCGGGATTGAGATCGACGCCGACGATCTGGCGCGCACCGACCATCTTGGCACCCTGAATGACATTCAGACCGATCCCGCCGAGCCCGAACACGACAACAGTCGAGTTGGCTTCGACCTTGGCGGTAAAAAGCACTGCACCGATCCCGGTGGTGACACCGCAACCGATATAACAGATCTTGTCGAGTGGCGCATCGCCACGCACCTTGGCCAGGGCGATTTCAGGCAGCACAGTGAAATTCGCGAAGGTCGAACAGCCCATATAATGATGAACGGGCTTGCCCTTGTATGAAAAGCGCGTGGTGCCGTCAGGCATCAGCCCCTTGCCCTGCGTGCTGCGTATGGACGTGCACAGATTGGTCTTGCGCGACAGACAGGACGGGCAGTTGCGGCATTCGGGCGTGTAGAGCGGTATTACATGGTCGCCGGGCTTGAGCGACGTCACACCTGCGCCGACCTCGTGCACGATCCCTGCCCCTTCATGACCCAGAATGGCGGGAAAGAGACCTTCCGGATCGTCACCTGAGAGGGTGAACTTGTCGGTGTGGCATAATCCGGTTGCCTTGATCTCGACCAGAACTTCGCCAGCGCGCGGCCCTTCGAGCTGAACCGTATCGATTTCGAGGGGGCGTCCGGCTTCGAGCGCCAGAGCTGCGATCACATCCATACGGGTATTCTCCATCACTTCAGGGTGTTCACGATACGTCACACAACAGATGACGTTTTAATGAGTTTTATCACGGGCGTCCTGTCTAAGATGCCGCGATTGAAAGACCGAACAGTTTGGGGACCAAGCTACCTTGATCGTCGATAAGAATTACGGCCTCTGGATTTTGCTACGTGAAACGGCCGTTCCGCTGGGCATTCTGGCCCTGTGGGACCTCGTGGTCGTCATTCTCTATCAGGTTTATCATCAGGAGTGGATGGAACAGCCTACCCTTCCGATTTCACTCATGGGTTCCGCTCTCGCCCTGTTTCTGGGCATGCGCAACAATGCGGCGTATGCCCGCTGGTGGGAAGGCCGCTCGCTCTGGGGCCTGATCACCAATAACTGCCGTTCCTTCGCCCGCGAAACAGCCACCCTGCTTGGCGGACGCCCCGATCTGGCGCGCGCGATGGCGGCCTATCCCTATCTGCTGCGTACGGCGCTCTCCAATCTCGAGCAGGGCCCCGAGGCCAAACGCCTTCTCTCGCCCGAGATGTACGAACGCGTCATGTCGCGCACCAACAAGCCCAACGCCCTTCTTTATGAAATCGGCCTGGGTGTTGCCGAGCAGGTCGCGCTCAAGAATATCGATGGCGCGGTCCATGGCACGGTCGATCGCATCCTGTCCGATCTCGCCAATGCGCAGGGCGGTCTGGAGCGTATCAAGAATACGCCGCTCCCTATCCAGTATTCCGTTCTGCCGCTGCTCGTCGTGCATGTCTTCTGTATCGTGCTGCCTCTCTCTGCGGTTCAGTCTCTCGGCTGGATCACGCCTCTGGGCTCCAGCCTTGTCGGCTTCCTGTTCCAGGCGCTCGACAAGAGCGGCCGTGACCTGCAGGAACCGTTCGTTCCCAGCAAACATGCGCTGCCAATGCTTACCATGTCGCGCAATATCGAAATCGATCTGCTTCAGCCGATCGGCGAGGCCGTCGGCAAACCCATAGCGGCAAGCCATGGCGTGCAGCCCTGACCACGCCCTCCCGGTTGCTTTGCATAACGCAGCCGGGATCGTTCACGAACACAAGACAAACTGTGGAATTTCTGATATAAGCCTGTGCCATGAGCACGTTCAAAACCCCTCCCAAGGGAGGCATGACAGACGCGATGGCGCGTAGCGCCGCAGCGCTGACCGCAACACAGGCTGACTCGCATGCCGGAGATGACGATCCCTTTCAGGAAGGGGATTCCATCGTCTATGCGGCACACGGTGTTGGCCGCGTCGACCGTATAGGCGTCGACGAAATCGCCGGAACGAAGCTGGAAATCATCCAGATCTCGTTCCCCGGCAACCAGATGACCTTGCGTATCCCCCTGTCAAAGGCACGCAAATCCGGCCTGCGCAAGATCGTCACGCGCGATATCGTCGACAAGGCGATGTCGATCATCAAGGGCAAGCCGCATGTCAGTAAAGGCATGTGGGCGCGTCGTGCGGTGGCCTATCAGGAAAAGATCAATTCCGGCGATCTGATCCAGATTGCGGAAGTTCTTCGCGACCTGCGGCGCAATGTCGACAGTCTCGATGGCAGCTTCAGCGAACGCAAGCTTTTCGAGGCGGCACAGGAACGTTTCGTAAGCGAAGTTGCCGTTCTTGAGAACCGCGACCCGACGGCCGTTCTCCAGTCTCTGACCGAGACCATGAAAGCAGCCTGATCCCTCAGGCATCCTTTGCCGGTCAGCGGCGTTTGACCTTCCGATGTGACAGGCCAGCCCCCGCCGGGCCGGCATTTCAGACCGAAAGGACAACGCCGCGTGACGGAACAGACCAGCAAACGCTTTGCCAACAAGAAGATCCTCATCACGGGTGCTTCACAGGGCATAGGCGAAGATGCAGCCATGCATTTCGCCACCGAAGGCGCTCAGGTGGCCATTAACGGCCGCCATGCCGACAAGCTCAAACCTCTCCTTGAAAAACTTCCCAAGCCTGTCAGCGGCAATCATCTGATCGTGGCTGGCGACATGTCGGTTGAAGAAGATGTCGACCGCGTGATGAAAGAAACGATCGAGGGGTTCAACGGGCTTGACGTGCTTATCTGCAATGCCGGTATGCAGATTGAGTGCCCGTCCGAGGACATTTCACTCAAAGACTTCAATATGGTGATGGCCGTGAATGTCACGGGGGTTGTCCTGTGCGCGCGTGCAGCCCTGAAATACTGGCGCTCGAACGATCTCACGGGAAATATCATCGTCAACAGCTCGGTTCACCAGCAGATTCCCAAGCCGCATTATCTCGGTTATTCGGCAAGCAAGGGCGCAGTCGGTAACATCGTGCGCACGCTCGCGCTTGAATATGCCCGCCATGACATTCGCGTGAATGCTGTCGCGCCCGGCGCGATCGTGACACCGATCAACGACGCATGGACCAAGGACCCCGCGAAATACGAGGCCACCGCGAAGCATATTCCTATGCGACGCCCCGGCAAGTGCAGCGAGATCTCCGACGCTATGGCCTTTCTTGCCTCGTCGGAATCGAGCTATATTACGGGACAGACCCTGTTCGTCGATGGTGGGCTCACGCTTTATGCCGATTTCGAGCAGAACTGGTCATCCTGAATTCTGCGAGAAACGCGCCCATGCCTCTCTCCCCTACCGTCCTTGTCGTCGAGGATGACTTTCTCATCAGGTCATGCCTGATCGAGTTCCTTGAGGACAGCGATGTTCGGGTTCTTGAGGCCGATACGTGCGAGACGGCGCGCCGGTTCATCCATAGCGATGAACCGGTGGACGTCATGATCATGGATATCTCCCTGCCCGACGGTAACGGTGCCGAGCTGGGCCAGGAAAGCCGGGCACATCGCCCATCTCTTCCGATCATCTACACGACCGGTCATGGCGTGAACGTCGATCAGACATCGGGGCTGGACCGGGTTATGACCAAACCCTACCAGCTGGACGCCATTCTGAGCGTGGTACAGGAACTGGCACCGGGCGCCTGAGCGCTGCCCGGTCGTTTCGCCCTGCCTGTCAGCCATGACATCCGCTCACGCCCCCGACCTACAGACGTTGCAGGACGCCTTTCTCAAGGGCGATGACGCCCGTTGCCTTGCCATGTCCGAGGCCCTGTCACCCCGTTCGGGCATAGGGCCGCATCCCCTCGAAACCCTGCTTCCTGTCGCTGAAAGCCATGACCGTCGTGAGGCATTGCTGGCCCTGGCGCGTCTTGCATCCAGCAATGCCCCGCAGGATTGTCGTCTGATCGAGCTCGTTGCGACGCTCGAGATGCAGAGTGGCGATCTCGATGCCGCCATTGCCGGACTCAATGAAGCGCTGCGCAGAAGGCCCGGGCATCTTCCCGCTCTGGGTACCATGGCCTGTGCACTGACGCAGGCCGGTCGTTTTGGCGAGGCGCGTGACGTTCTGCGGCACATGCATGATCTCGATCCTTCCGACCCCAGCGCCTTGTCCAACATCGCCTATCTTACGGTCGCGATGGGGGACATGAACGAGGCGCTCAATCTCTATCGTCAGGCAATCCAGATCAAACCGGACCATCCTCAGATGCGTCTGAACTACTCGATTGCCCTGCTCAAGGCCGGTTACTTCCAGCAGGGATGGGCTGAGCACGAATGGCGGTTCCGCCTGCCCGGCCACACCAGTCTTCCCATGAATCGCCTGTTGCCCAACATCACAGCCGGGCTCGACCTGCGCGGCAAACACGTGCTCGTGACCCAGGAGGAAGGCTATGGCGATACGTTCATGTATCTGCGCTATCTGTCTTTACTGGCCGATAGGGGTGCAGTCATCCGCGTCTGGGGGGCAGATATCATGGCTGACCTCTGCGCACGGGTCAGGGGAGTCGAGACGGTGCAGGTCGGTGGCGATATACCGCCTTACGACTATCATTGCCCGTTCATCAGCCTTCCAAGAGCCTTCGCAGCCTCGGCACATCCCTTCGGGCTTATGCCACCCTATATCACGGCGGATCCGGTCAAATCTGCATATTGGGCCGCACGCCTGCTCCCGGACCGCAATCTGCGGGTAGGGCTCGTCTGGTCGGGTGCGCCGCGTCGCGATCAGACCGAGTCCTACATGCTCGACCAGCGACGCTCCATGAAACTCGAAACGCTGTCTCCACTTTTCGACCTGTCTCGCGTCACATTCTACAGCCTGCAAAAGGGCGATGCCGCAAGGCAGATCGAAGGATCTTCTCTGAAGATCGTCGATCACATGGCGGGGATCGCCAACATGGACGACACGGCGGCGTTGATCGATAATCTCGACATCGTGGTCTCGGTCGACACATCCATGGTCCATCTGGCCGGAGCGATGAACAAGCCCGTCCTGCTCATGGATCGGGTCAATCCCTGCTGGCGCTGGATGACGGACAGGGAGGACAGCCCCTGGTATCCCTCCCTGCGTATCCTGCGTCAGGAACGCGCCTGGGACTGGAGCGGCGTCGTCTCCTCGGTGCGTCGCCTCCTGGAAGACGCTGCGGAGCGCAAGACTTCATGACACCCTCATACGATAGCGCGCGTCAGCGTATCGATGCGCTGCTCAGACGCCCGAACCGCGTCATCCTCGGCCTTGTGGGCGCACCCGGCGGCGGAAAGTCGACTCTAGCCGCCAGGATCGCTGCCGATTACCCGGATGAGGCGCAGGTTGTCCCGATGGATGGTTTCCATCTTGCCAACTGTGAACTGGCACGGCTCGGGCGCGCAGGCAGAAAAGGTGCGCCCGACACATTCGACGCCCATGGTTTCGTCGCCCTTCTCGAGCGCATTCGGCGGCAGAATGACGACATCGTCTACGCGCCGCTTTTCGCAAGAGAGATCGAGGAGCCGATCGCCGGCGCCATTCCGGTCCTGCCGGAGCGGAAGCTCGTTATCGTCGAAGGAAATTACCTGCTCTGCGATGGCGCTTGGCGGGGTGTGCGCGGCTTTCTCGATGAAAGCTGGTTCGTCGCAACCGATGAAACCCTGCGTAACAGCTGGCTCGAAGCGAGACATATCCACTATGGCCGCACGCCGGAAGAGGCACGCCGCTGGATCGAAGTAACTGATGCACCCAATGCGCGCATCATTCTGCAGACAAAAGACAGGGCCGACTGGATTTATACCCCCGATCCCGAACCACAGACCGCCCATTGACGCGGTCTTGAACGGCTGGAGCCCAGCTCCGTCTCTCTGACCGGTTCTACACGGCACTCCAGAAAGCTACGGGTTCAGTAATCGAACCCGTAGCTCAGACCGATGCTCGATCCCGGGTCGTTTTCAGGGGTCGTAAACCCGGTGATCTGTCCGCCGGTGCCCACCGTCGTATTCAGCTTCAGCCGTTTGGTCAGATCGACCTGAACCTGAGCCTGCGTTCCCGAGCCGCTCGTGGCCTGTTTGGCCCCGACGTAAACGCCCTTCATCACATATTTTCCGGCCTCGACGCTGGCGCCACCGTTACCGACCGCGCTCCCTCCACCAACGGCGAGACGATCAAGGCCAAGGAAACCGCGTACCTTGTCGAGCGGATCGAAACTCGACCCCCCGGTAATCTGTGCGACCGCCGCGGCAAGACTGGCAAGCTGCGTCGGTGAGAGCGAGGCGGTGGTGCTCCCGAAAAGCAGCATGGCGAGAACCTGATCGCGCGGCAGAGACGGCTGGGAGGAAAAGTCGATTTTCGGGGCGCTGGCGTAGCCACCGACCAGCAGGCTCGCCAGCGTTCCCTGAACATTGCGGTCCGCCCGAAAATCGAGAGACGGATCGAGCTTGTGATCGACGCCCGACCCATCGAACGCAACGCGCCCCTTGGTAAAGGTCAGATTGACCCCGGCCAGATTGAAGAAACCGCGCTTGAGATCGAAGCCACCCGAGATGTCGGGTGCCGTACTCACACCGCCGATATGCAGCTTGCCCGACATTTCGGCGTCCAGCCCATGCCCGCGTACGAAGAAATTCCCCGGCGAAATCACATTCATATCCAGCCCGATTACCATGGATCTCGTCACCGCCTCGCGTGTCTCGCCTGGACGGATGACCGTGAGTTGGGGGATGGAGGCCGGCATGGAACTCGGAATATTCACGATCACAGAGGGCAATCTGATATCGCCATCCACATCGATACGCGTCGAAAGCTGCCCATGGGCACGCAGATCCGTATCGATCACCGCTGTCAGTAGATCGCTCGTGACCGGCTGCGCCTTGCGTGCCGTTACATGGATATCGAGCGGCAGCCCCGGTCTGAGGGCGCCGACCGTGCCACTTAGCGCAATGGTCCCCTTGCCCGCGTGAGCAAGAATATTCTGCAGGGTCAGCGTATCGTTGGCGGCAAGGATAACGCCATTGATATCGCTCAGCCGGACACCTTGCCCGTAATGGGCGAAATTGATCTGTTCGAGTGTAACACGCCCAGATGCCATCGGCGCCGAGACAGGACCAGACAACGCCAGATCGATCGCGGTTTTCCCCGTCAGGGACATACCCTGTGCGCCAAGCACAGGATTGGCCACAGCGAGATCGACACCGCCATCGATCTTGAGACCGAGCGCGCCTGTCGCACCTGTCGGGACAGTTCCGGCAACACGCAGATTGACACTTTTACCGGCACTGGCCTGCGCCCTGATCTGCGCCATCGTCCCGGCCAAGGTGGCATTGGCCTGCATCGATAAAGGCGGCAATGCCTCTGCCGTTCCAGAGCGCATATGCAGATCGGACAGCGTAAGCGCGATCGTTCCGGCAGGACGGGCCAGATCGCCGGAAAGATCAGCCTGTGCAGCGAGCACCCCGGAAGCATCGAGACCTGGGGCAAAAGGCTTGGCCAGTGCTGGCGTCACATGGGCCACACGTACATGCAGATCGAGCCTGGGCTCGAAGAACCCGGCGATGTCGATCGTCGCAGGCGAAACACCGGCAGGAGCCACGCTGGCCTGCAGGCGGTCCACTCCCATCTTGTCGCCGAAGCTGATCGTGCTTGCACCGGAAAGACGCAGGGTCTCACCTTTCAGGACCGCAGCGAGACGCTCAAGACGAACATGTTTGCCGGGCAGATCGAGGAGCATCGCCGTATCGAGCGAAGCAGGTGCAGCCATGACATTGCTGAAGGCTGCCTTGGCGTTCAGGGCAAGCGCATCGAGTGGACCGCGCGCGCCGAGGGTCGCGTTGCCGGTCATCGACTGAAAAGCGACCCCGCCAAGGACAAGCCTGAGATCGAGATCGGGTTTGTCGACAGGATTGGCAATTCTGCCAGTCAGATCGATATTGCCGATACGGGCAGGCGCAGCCTGCACGCTGCCTTTGACAGCAAGACTCATGACAGGCGGCACATTCTGCGCCGGATCGCTGGTCTTCACATCCAGCGCCACATGCCCTCCAAGAGCACGTCCAGCCAAAGCACTGAAATCGTTAAGATTTTTTGCAAAGACCGATACTGTACCCAAAGGCAGCTTGGCACCCGATGCAAGGGTCAAATGCCCTTTACCCGCCAAAGAAGCCCAGTCGAGCGTGTTGAGAAGGAGATCGGCCGATCCGTCCTCATGACGCGCGAATGACGCATCGAGATCGAGCTTGCGCCCGTCCAGGCGTCCCCCTGCCGTTAACGTTCCCTGCGGCGCATTCGGAAGGTGAAGCACCGAGAGATCCAGCGTCAGTGGTCCTGGCGGCACATCGCTGGCACCGATCTCGCCCTTGAGCTGCGCCTTTGCTGCGAGATCGTCCACGGGGCCTTCGGTATGGGCACTCAGTGTGGCATGACCATGCAGCTGGGGAGCGACTGCCTTGAGATCGGCAATGGCGAGAAGCGCATCGTTACTCAGGGCCATTTTCTGCCCGAGTGTCACGACGCCCGTGTCGTGCAGATGCAGCGCCTTGCCGTCGACTGTAATGTCATTGAGAGTCAGGGTACGCGCACCACCGCTTTCGGGTGACGCCGCCACATCGAGTTTGATCGTCGCATTCGCGCCGAGCAATGCGACGGCCTGTTTCATCCCACCTGTCACCGCAAGGCTGTCATGCAGGGTCAGATGAGACTCCCCTTTGGGGCGATAGGTGAAATCGGCATGGGTAACGCTGTGTCCGGCCAGATCGACCTTGCCAATGGCAGCGAGCGAGGCCAGATCGGGTAGAATCAGATCCAGGGCACCCTGCATGTCGGGCTTGAGGCGCGTCGCCGCACTGAGCTGGAACAGAGGATGCGTGACCGAGAGGCTGACATTCTGTTCTGACGTATTGGGCAGCGCCGTCATACGGGCAAGCACCGGTGCCTGTGCCAGGAGGGCAGCCGGCACACCGGGGGCGCGCACGCCATCGGCGCGCAGGGCGAGCGTGATTTTATCGGCTTTGGCGGCTTGCCCTTCATCGCCTGTAAAGCGCAGGTTCAGATGCCCAATACCTGCGTTGGCCGCGGCAAGAGAATCGATATCGAGAGCGCCGCTTCCAGACGGGGCGATCAGATCGCCATGTAGCTCTGCATTGAGTGCAATGGCAGACCAGGCGATTCCCGTCATGGGTGACATGGCGGGCGTTGATGCATTGATCGCAAGATCGCCCTGATGACGGGTCAGGTCGACTGCGCCTTGCGCTTTGGCCGCAATAGCCCCCGCGCGAAGCGATAGAGCGAGCGTGTTTCTTACGACAGGTCCCTTGAGGTCTAGCCTGAGCGACAGCGGATCGAGCACCGCCATTTTCGTTGCCTGTGCAACAAGCCCGTCCGCACTGTCATCGAAAGCGAGATGAAGATCGAGTGTCTTCGCCGGGGTCGCCAGTGAGAGATTTATATTGGCGGGTTTGTCCAGACGCCTGATATCGAGCCCGAGCGTTGCGACCGGCAAGGCACCGGGTTTGAGGCCATCCAGCACCGGAGCCAGATCGGAGAGCCGCATATGCCCCTGGGCGGAGGCCGATAACGGGAATCCGGCAAGATCCTTGCCCAGATCGATGCGTCCGATATCCAGACGGTCGAGATCGATCCCGTAATGCAGCGTCGACGGGGTCGATGGCGTCGATGGTGCAGGGGGTGCTGCCGGATCGGATACAGGCAGACGGTCGAAACGCAGGCTTTGTGCGGAAAGCAGCGACGCATGTACCGTCTTGTGGACAAGGGCGAATGGCGACCAGTTCAGTCTGGCATCGTCGAGCACCAGATAAGGGCCGAGATGGTCGTGAATGGTGAGGCGTCCGATATGCAGGCGGGTCGGGAAGAAACCACCCATCCCCTGTATCTCGACCATTCCGCCGGTAAGGCTGAGCGTCTGGCGTTCGATCGTGCGCTGCCCATAGGGAATATTGGCAAAAATCAGTATGCCGCACAGCGCAACAACAATCAGGCTGACAGGCAGCCCGACGAGCAGCGCAAGCGCCCAGTACAGGATGCGCTTCCAGCGTGGTCGACGGGGCGGTTTGCCTGCGGGGGCAGCAGCGCGTGCCTTTTCCTGCCTTGCAGTTGCCGTTGTGGCATCGGGCTGACGGTTCATCAGAAGGTCTCCCCGAGGCCTATATAGAGCTCCCACTTATCGCCATGGGGCGGCCGGTTGGCAGGTAACGCGATATCGACACGCACAGGACCGATGGGCGTATAATATCTCACCCCGGCACCGTAACCGACGCGAAGCTTGCCCTGGAACGGGCGGCTGCCCACCCCGACCTGCCCGGCATCGACAAAAGCAGCTGCACCGAAGCTCTTGAGGAAACGCTGCCGGAACTCGACCGAACCTGCATCGAGCGATGTGCCGCCAATGCCGTATTTCCCGTTCTGCGGGCCCACACCCTGATAGCGAAAGCCTCGTACAGTCGCGGGACCACCGGCGTAAAGCCGCTGATCGGGCGGGATCTGATAGGTCGATGCCCCCTGCACGGACCCTACGATACCGCGCACGGCAAGAACCGAACGACCCGGGCGGCTCAGACCGAAATTATGAAAATCGAAATAGGTCGAGGCACCGGCGCTCATGATAGTGAAAAACGTACTGCCACTTTCGAGGGATTCCGACGGCGTGATGTTGATATTCGCCCGCACACCATGTGTCGCAGGGTCGATCGGATTGGAGAGCTCGGTACTGTCATAGGTCGCACCCAATGGCAGCTGCACGATCAGATAATCCGTGGAAACACCGAACTGCTTGATGTTTTCCTGTTCGGCCAGCACGCTTCCCGAGACACTCCAGAATTTGTTGAGACGCCGGATAAGCCCGCCACGCACAAGCAACGCTGTCTGATGATAGGAATAAAGCAGCTGCCTGATACCCTCGACACGCAGGCTCAGATTCTGGTCGCGGCGCAAAAAATCCGGCTTCAGAAAATCGGCATACACGTCATAGCCCAGTCCCTGCTGCGCACTGCCCCCAACACCGGTCACCAGCGCTGTCAGTTTGAGCTGCTCTGCGCCACCCAGAAGGTTATGATGGGTCCAGCTCGCACCGACACGTCCGCCGAGATCGGTCGAATAGCCGATCTGGCCCGATACAGTGTGGCGCTTGGATTCCTGCAGCGAGAAACGCAATGGCATGGCCTGTGTCACGCCGGGGGTTCCAACGCCTTGCGCCAGCGCAACCAGAGGCGGCGCATCATGCACGGCAACCGATGAGAATATGCCGACACCGGCAAGATCCTGACGGGCTGCCTCGATCTTGCTGGGCTGGTACAACTGCCCCTCACCGATCAGAAGCCTCTTCCTCAGAAAACTCTCGCGCACATGTTTCTGGCCGGTGAAGCTGATGGGGCCGATATCGACCACCGGTCCGATACCGACCGAGACCTCGATATCGAGCGTCCGCGTGGCGGGCTTGAGATAGGCTACAGGCGTCCCGACAAGGGCCTCGGCATGTCCCTCTTCGAGCAGGGCACTTTGAAGAGAGGATTGCGACGCAAGGATATTACCCGCAATCGCTTTCTGACCGCTGGCGAGACCGAACGCCTTCTGCTCAGCGGCGCTCAGTGTCACCGGTGTGGCTGCCTGCTGTGAGGCGCCCGGTTGCGCTGCTGCGCCCCGAGAGGGTGTCTTCCCCCGATTGTCGGCCGTGCTTTTCGTCGCTTTGGCCGCATTTCCGGATGGCAACGCCTTGTTGTCGCCCGTTCCGGCACCCGGGTTGCCACTTTGCTGACCCGTAGCACCTTGGCTGGTCGCACTCTGGCTGGTCGCACTCTGGCCACTCGTGTTCTGGCCAGTGGTACCAGAACCATCGTTGAGAGGTCCCGGAACGAGAGAGACATGGCCGACATGATATTGCGGACCGGTCTCCGGCTTTATGGTGATCAGCAGCTTTTGCGTAGCATGCAGCGATGCAAGCCTGTCCGGTAGTGCGGGATTGCGTCCGTCAATCACCGTGCCGTCAGGCAGGCGCACGGTGATGATCACCTTGCCTTCATAAAAGCCCCGGCTTTCGAGAGCTGTCTGAACACGGTCATAATCGCCACGGATACGTCCAGCGAGTGCATAAGGGTCGACTGTTTTCGTTTTCTGAAGCGAGACGAGCGTCGATGCCGCCTGCACCATCGGATCGAGTTCAGGATCGGATGTGGGCTCGACGTCAACGCGATAGGCTGTATCGGAGGCGCCCGGCGCTGTCCCCGTTTTGGCACCTGCACCGGTGTTCGCCACGGCATTCGTTCCGGTGTCGGCACCGTTACGATGCTCGTCCGCGCCAAATGCGTCCTGCCCCTGAACCCATGCGCCCACCAGCCCGAGTACCATGACAAGACGAAATGACCGCGCAGGCCTTATCGCGCCTGTCAAGGACGAGGAAAGACATCTCGCCCAATCACGGGAACGAGGGCGCGGGGCATGGTAAAACGACAGCAATACAACTCCTGCTGTTTGGTCGAACCCTGAAATCTCTGGCAGAAAACCGTGTCAGGATCATGTCACGCCTTGCCTGACAAGAAAAGACACGGAGCATTGCAAGGCGTTGCACACCATTGATCTTGAGGGACTCATCCACAGCTTTCGTTCAATCTTCATCAAAACCCCGCTGTATCGCTGTTGTCGGCCTTGCGCGTTTCGCGTTAGGTATTGTGCAATGACAGACGCGATTACGCGCCGCCGTCCTGCAAGTGACGCACCCGGCCCCGATTCATGGACCGCCCCTCTCGAGCCTGCCCTGGGGAATGGCATCATCTGCAGGCTTCGGGCAATCAGGCGCATGAGCCTGTCCTGTTTGTGGACTCTCGCTGCCTCGATACCCCAGCGCGTGCTTCTCAAACGCCCGGGCGCTTCGAAGATCGTCTTTGCCCGTTTTTATTGGGCAACGATCTGCCGTATTCTGGGCCTGCATGTGCGCGTCGTGGGTGAACCGGCCGGAACGATACGCGACAGCATCGCCGTCAAACAGGGCGAGAGACCGGTCATTTTCGTGGCCAATCACTCCTCCTGGCTCGATATCGCTGTTGCAGGCGGCATTCTGCCCACTGTCTTCGTGGCCAAGCAGCAGATTGCAGACTGGCCCGTGATCGGCACACTTGCGCGTCTCGGCCGGACGATTTTCGTCAGCAGACAGCGCAACAACACGGGTCGCGAGCTTCAGGCCATGACGGATCGCCTCAATAATGGCGATAACCTCATCCTGTTCCCCGAGGGCACATCGAC
>Ga0157365_10000230_pt1 | contig 26149 bp, 23 predicted proteins | sample AttsexASBM3_FD_111478 | JGI IMG/M metagenome (GOLD analysis project Ga0157365, IMG submission 111478) | Fungus gardens microbial communities from leaf cutter ant in Ribeirão Preto, State of São Paulo, Brazil - Atta sexdens ASBM3 | ecosystem: Host-associated > Fungi > Mycelium > Unclassified ... | reverse complement strand
GGGTAAGCGTTAGCGCACCCGCCAGCCACACTTCACCCCACCCACACCTCGCGCCACCCTTAAAACCTCGCGGTTACGCGAGGCGCGGGTATCCTTCGGCTATCGGGCTGCCGGTGAAATTCGCAATCCATCCTTCGGGATTATCGAAAATACGGATCGCCGTAAAATGCGGCTGCGAGCCCATATCAAACCAGTGCGGCGTCCCGGCGGGCACCGAGATTAAATCGTTTTTCTCGCACAACACCTGATAGACCTTATCGCCGATGTGCAGGCAAAACAGCCCTGCGCCTTCAACGAAAAACCGCACTTCGTCTTCGCCGTGGGTATGCTCATTGAGAAATTTGCCGCGCATCGCCTCTTTTTGCGGGTTATCGGCCCGCATGCTGATCACATCCCAGCTCTGATAGCCCTTTTCCGCCACCAGACGATCAATGGCGTGCTGGTAGGCGGTCAACACCGCCTCCGGCGTCGGGTTACCGCCGAGATCGCGGTCGGCCTGCCAGCGTTCGAACCGCACGCCCTGGGCGTTAAGCTGTTCGCGAATCGCCTCCGCATCGGTGCTCTGCCACAGCGGTTCGCGGGCGTCGTTATCGGCAAAAATCGTCAATGCGCTCATGTCGGGATCTGCTCCGGGTGGATGTCATCGAAACTGGAAACCTGGCGGTGGGTGCTTTGCGGGTCCGGCTCGCCGCGAATCAGCTGAATGGTTTTCCAGCCCGACTCGCGCGCGGCGTCAAGCTCCTCGCGGACATCCGAGAGAAACAGCATCTGATGCACCGGCACGCCGGTTTTCATGGAGATATTACGGTACGACGACGGCTGACGTTTGGCGCCGACGTGGGTGTCGAAAAAGCCGCTCAGCAGGCCCGAAACATCGCCTTCATCGCTGTGGCTGAACAGCAGTTTTTGCGCCGGAACGGAGCCGGAAGAGTAGATATAGATATCGATATCCTGATCGCTCCAGCGGCGCATCGCGGGCACGACGTCCGGGTAAAGGTGACCGGTGAAGTCGCCGTTTACGTAGCCTTCGCGCCAGATATGGCCCTGAATGGATTTCAGCGCCGGGGATTTGCTGTCTTCATCCATAAATTTGAAGAGGGTTTCCAGCAGCTGATCGACCGAGGCCGCCGGTTGGTGGATCTCGCCGCGCAGTTCGTTGAGCAGCAGATTTACCGGTTCGCGGTGTTCGCCCGAGCGGATAAAGCGCTCCAGGCGCTTGCGCGCATACGGAAACAGAACGTTATGAACGAAGCGGATATCGGTCGTGGTGCCTTCAATATCGGTAACAATGGCGCGGATCATGCTCTCTCCAGCAGGCGTCGCTGCATTTCACATTCAAACAGGAATTCGAGCCCCTCCAGATGGCGACGCGCTTGCACGACATCTTCCCCCCAGCAGGTCAGCCCGTGGCCGCGCAGCAGAAACCCGTAGCGCAGCGGAAACTGGCGGTGATACTGCGCAATGCGCTCCGCCAGAGCACCAATATCCTGATCGTTATCGAAAATGGCAACAGGCACGTTATCAAGATGGGTGGTTTGTCCGGCGAGCGATTTCTGCATCTCGTAGCCGGTGAGGCGCAGCGCGTCGCTTTTCTCCACGCGGGAGAGCACCGTCGCGTTAACGGTATGCACGTGCAGCACGCAATTCGCGTCAGGAAAGAGGCGGTAAATCAGGGTATGCAGGCCGGTTTCGGCGGAGGGTTTACGGCCAGACGGCGCGCGCGAGGTGGCGATCTCCACCTGCAAAAAGTCCTCCGGCGTCAGGCTGCCTTTATCTTTGCCTGACTCGCTCAGCCAGCACCAGCGCGCGTCCTCGCGCAGCGACATATTGCCGCCGGTGGCGGGCGCCCAGCCCTTTTCGCCTATCCAGTGGCAGGCCGCCACCAGTTGCTCCAGTTGGCTCTCTTTACTCATCGCATCCCCGCAGGCATATCGTTAGCGTTTAGACGTCTAAGCGTCTTGATTGCCAGAGAGTAGCATCGTGTTATAGTGTCGGCAACACAAAGACAACACCATAACAACACAGACCGAGCGAAAGGATCAGCCGTGATGAGCCACTCCCCTTTGACGCCAGAAAGTAAGCTGCCCGCGCTGGGCACGACCATCTTCACCCGCATGAGCGCGCTGGCGCAGGAACACCAGGCGATTAACCTGTCGCAAGGGTTCCCCGATTTCGACGGCCCGCGCTATTTGCAGGAGCGGCTGGCGCACCACGTTGCGGCGGGCGCAAACCAGTACGCGCCGATGACCGGCGTGCAGGCGCTGCGTGAGGCGATTGCCGATAAAACCGAGGCGCTCTACGGTCATCGCCCGGACGCCAGCCTTGACGTGACCGTCACGGCAGGGGCCACCGAGGCGCTCTACGCCGCTATCACCGCGCTGGTGCGCCCTGGCGATGAAGTGATTTGCTTTGATCCGAGTTACGACAGCTACGCGCCTGCGGTGGCGCTCTGCGGCGGCGTGTTAAAGCGCATCGCGCTGACGCCGCCTGACTTTCGCGTAGACTGGCAGCGGTTCGCTGAACATTTAAGCGAAAAGACCCGGCTGGTTATCCTTAATACGCCGCATAACCCGTCCGCGACGGTCTGGCGCAAGGCGGATTTCGCGGCGCTCTGGGCGGCGATTGCGGAGCGTGAAATCTACGTGCTGAGCGATGAAGTCTATGAGCACATCTGTTTTGCCGAAGCGGGGCACGCCAGCGTGCTGGCGCATCCGCAGCTGCGTGAGCGGGCGATAGCGGTGTCGTCGTTTGGTAAAACCTATCATATGACCGGCTGGAAAGTGGGGTACTGCGTGGCGCCCGCGGCGCTTAGCGCCGAGATTCGTAAAGTGCACCAGTATCTGACGTTCTCAGTCAACACCCCGGCACAGCTGGCGCTGGCGGATATGCTGCGCGCCGAGCCGTCGCACTATCTGACGCTGCCCGACTTTTACCGGGCGCGGCGCGACACCTTTATCGAGGCCCTCGCCGCGAGCCGCCTTAAGATTTTACCCTGCGAAGGCACCTACTTTTTGCTGGCGGATTACAGCGCCATCTCGTCTCTGGACGACGTCAGCTTCTGTGAATGGCTGACCATCGAGGCAGGCGTCGCCGCCATTCCGCTGTCGGTGTTTTGCGACGCGCCGTTCCCGCACAAACTCATCCGGTTGTGCTTCGCCAAACAGGAGGCGACGCTGCTCGCCGCGGCGGAGCGGCTGGCGCGGCTATAAGGTTGGCTGATCCGGCGACGCCGCGTCCTGTTTGAGCGCGGCGGGCACATCGTGCAAAAAGTGCTGTTCGATGCGCGACACAAAGCTCACGAACGACGCATTGGTTAACGATGAGCGGTTATAGATAAGGTAGTAGTCTATCTGCGGCAGGTCGATGTTCAGCGCCACCGGCCGCAACCGAAAGACCGAGCGATAGCGGCGCAGGGTGGAGGCAGGCAGAATGCCGACAAAATCGGTTTTGCCAATCACCGCCATGATCGACGACGGCGAATTGCTGGTAAACGCGATTTGCCGTTCGCCGATAAGCTCGGAAGACTTCACATGGAAATGCTTCTGGCCCTCTTCGGTGCCGTTAAACAGCGTAAATTTCTCCTGCGCCAGCGCGGCCGCGTCGGCGCGCTCCCCCAGCCGCGGATGGTTCTCGCCGCACACCAGTACCGTCTCCTCGCTAAAGCAGTGTTTGCAAATCACCGAATGGCTGACGATGGGCGTCATGCCGATGATTAAATCCGCCTTGCGATAGGCCAGTAAGTCTTCCGCGGTTTCGCTGGCGAGCGTGGTGTCGTAATGCTCCAGCTCGAAATCGTAATGCTCGCGAAACGCGCTCACTAACGCCGGCAGATGATCCGCCGCCAGCGACGGCGGGCAGTAGAGCACGAAGTTTTTACGCAGCGGCGCGCCCTGCATCATGTTGATGGTCTGCTCAAGCTGATTGAGGTTGTCTTCGAGATAATGATGCAGGTTGGTGCCGACGGTGGTGGGCGTGATGCCTTTGCCGGAGCGGACAAACAGCGGGTCGTTAAGCTGGTTGCGCAGGCGCTGCAACGACTGGCTTATCGCCGAGGGCGTGAGAAAAAGCGCTTCAGCCGCCTTGCTGACGCTGCGATGCAGATAAATGCATTCAAAGATAACCAGAAGATTGAGGTCGAACTTTTTCAGATCCTGCAAATTTGCCATGACAGCCTCGCAACGAGACGAAAGGGTTTTTATGGTTTATGCATTCTCTGTAAATAATAGATAAGGAATATGTTTTTTGTGCATCCGGGGCGGGTCGTAATCTGAAAAACGAAGCCGCCTTCACAGAAGCGGAGCGGCGGCAGGGCGCATCGTTTTCCTGCGCGTAACGGTAAGAAAAGCCTGCCGGTACAAGGCGTTCAGTCGCCCGTCGTCAACACGCATGGCGCGTTGTCTTTTGTTAAGCTATGCCTATCAGAGCCATAGACGGGAATAATCTTCGCCTGCGTTGCCCTCAGAGCACGAGAGTGTTCTAATCGCAGGAATGCCTGTGTCGCACCTGCGGCGCAGCGCTTTTGCCAGCACGCTGGCTCTGACGTTACCTGCGGGTATCTCAGCGACTCAGGCCGCCCGTTCAGGTGGCTTTTTTATTTTTCGCCCGTTGGGGTGAAACGTTCATAAGGTTGTCCCGAACGTGTTGTTAGCTATCACTTATTGATTTGATAACGCAAACGCATTGGCCCGGGTTGCTAAAATTCGATACCTTACGTCCCATCGAAAACACGGAGGAAGTATAGATGTCCTTGATTAATACCAAAATCAAACCTTTCAAAAACATGGCGTTCAAAAACGGTGAGTTCATCGAAGTTACCGAGAAAAACACGGAAGGCCGCTGGAGCGTATTCTTCTTCTATCCGGCTGACTTTACCTTCGTATGCCCGACCGAACTGGGCGACGTGGCTGACCATCACGACGAGCTGCAGAAACTGGGCGTAGACGTTTACTCCGTTTCTACCGACACCCACTTCACCCACAAAGCGTGGCACAGCAGCTCCGACACCATCGCGAAAATCAAATACGCGATGATCGGCGACCCGACTGGCGCCCTGACCCGTAACTTCGAAATCATGCGTGAAGACGAAGGTCTGGCTGACCGCGGTACGTTCATCGTTGACCCGCAGGGCATTATCCAGGCTATCGAAATTACTGCTGAAGGCATCGGACGCGACGCGTCTGACCTGCTGCGTAAAATCAAAGCGGCGCAGTACGTTGCTTCCCACCCAGGCGAAGTTTGCCCGGCTAAGTGGAAAGAAGGCGATGCGACTCTGGCTCCGTCTTTGGACCTGGTTGGCAAAATCTAATTTTTTCTGTCGTCTTTCACGCCACGGGTGCGTTGGCTGCGCTTACTCACCCCGGTCACTTACTTTTGTAAGCTTCCGGGGATTCCTAAGCTTGCCGCCTTCCCGTAACGCGAAATACTCGGAAAAAAAACGCTATCACGGGTGCAGTTCTGCACCCGTTTTTTTGAAAACGCTTTTACGCGCTCTCATTTAAGTTGCAACGCGGCGCGGCCTGTACGAGGCGGCTTAAATGAGGAAGCGTAAGCTCAGGAGAAAATTATGCTCGACACAAACATGAAAACCCAGCTCAAGGCCTATCTTGAGCGTCTGACAAAACCTGTTGAGTTAGTGGCCACGCTGGATGACAGCGCGAAATCAGCAGAGATCAAAGAACTGCTGACGGAAATCGCTGAGCTGTCTGACAAAGTCTCCTTCCGGGAAGACAACAGCCTCGCGGCGCGTAAACCTTCATTTTTAATCACCAACCCAGGCTCCACCCAGGGTCCGAGCTTTGCGGGTTCGCCGCTCGGCCACGAGTTCACCTCGCTGGTGCTGGCGCTGCTGTGGACCGGCGGTCATCCGTCGAAAGAAGCGCAGTCGCTGCTTGAGCAGATCCGCGATCTGGATGGCGATTTTGAGTTCGAAACCTACTACTCGCTCTCCTGCCACAACTGCCCGGATGTCGTGCAGGCGCTGAACCTGATGGCGGTTCTGAACCCGCGCATCAAGCACACGGCTATTGATGGCGCGGTGTTCCAGAATGAGATCACCGAGCGCAACGTGATGGGCGTTCCGGCGGTGTTTATGAACGGCGTGGAGTTTGGCTCTGGCCGTATGACGCTTGCGGAAATCGTGGCGAAAGTGGACACCGGCGCGGAAAAACGCGCGGCGGAAGAACTGAACCAGCGTGACGCCTACGACGTGCTGATTGTCGGCTCCGGCCCGGCGGGCGCGGCGGCGGCGGTATATTCCGCGCGTAAAGGCATTCGTACCGGCCTGATGGGCGAGCGTTTCGGCGGCCAGGTGCTCGACACCGTGGATATCGAAAACTACATCTCTGTGCCGAAAACCGAAGGCCAGAAACTGGCGGGCGCGCTGAAAGCGCACGTGGACGACTACGATGTGGACGTTATCGACACCCAGAGCGCGACGAAGCTTATCCCGGCGGCGACCGAAGGCGGCCTGCATCAGATCCAAACCGCCTCCGGCGCGGTGCTGAAAGCGCGCAGCGTAATCGTGGCGACCGGCGCGAAATGGCGCAACATGGGCGTACCGGGTGAAGATCAGTATCGCACCAAAGGCGTGACCTACTGCCCGCACTGCGACGGCCCGCTGTTTAAAGGCAAACGCGTGGCGGTGATCGGCGGCGGTAACTCCGGCGTGGAAGCGGCGATTGATCTTGCGGGTATCGTTGAGCACGTGACCCTGCTGGAGTTCGCCCCTGACATGAAAGCCGACCAGGTATTGCAGGATAAACTGCGCAGCCTGAAAAACGTCGACATCATCCTGAACGCGATGACCACCGAAGTGAAAGGCGACGGCACGAAGCTGACCGGTCTGGATTACCAGGATCGCGTCACCGGCTCCGTGAAGCATCTGGAAGTGGCGGGGATCTTCGTGCAGATTGGTCTGCTGCCGAACACTACCTGGCTTGAAGGCGCTATCGAGCGTAACCGCATGGGCGAAATTATCATCGACGCCAAATGCGAAACCAGCGTGAAAGGCGTGTTCGCGGCCGGCGACTGCACCACCGTGCCGTACAAACAGATTATCATCGCTACCGGCGAAGGTGCGAAAGCGTCGCTGAGCGCCTTTGATTACCTGATTCGCACCAAAACCGCGTAAGAATAAGAAAGTAAGACACCTGCGCAAAAGCCGCCCACAAGGGCGGCTTTTTTATTGGCGGATTGGGCGGGCAGGGGGTAGTCACTGGCGGATGCGCGTTGCTTACCCACCCTACGAAACTGAAGCAAGATTACGCGCAGCAAAAAGATTTCACGCAGATTATTTTAATGCCCGGTCGTTCTGTTATCTCCGGGGTTCCATCCATCGCACTGAAAAATATCCGTCATTGATGCCTTCAGCACGTTGCACATCATGCACAAACCACGCATACAGTTCATCCGGCGCGCTGTACCACATAACTGGCAGCGGCTTGCCATCAAATCCTGCAGTGCCGCATTTAATAAAATGATTTGCCCGGACACAGGCCGGTTCGTAAATATGCTCTGTAAACAGCGGTGGCGGGTTACGCAGCTTCTCGGTCAGTAACAAATTGGCCGCATTGGCTACATCCGACAGCCAGCCCCAGTGCGCTTTCAGGATATGAATCTCTTCATCCACCTCACTTAAGGCCTGTCTGGCTCGTGAGGTAATGCCAGCCAGTCCCATTGACGCACCGGGAGACGACAGAATACCCGACTTGATGCTCTCCAGTCGGTGAAGCTCGCTCTTATATTCATAGTGCTGTTTACCCAGCCATTCGAAATAGCTGTTCAGATGCCGGTTCATCGCCCGATAACTAAGGAATTTATCAGGCATCGCTTTCTGATAGCGGCTCACCCATTGCTCCGCAGACTGGTTCTCCACGCCATCACTCAGGTCGAAATAAGACCATACCAGTCGGTCAGTCTTATACAGCGTGTTGAAATCAGGGAAGGGTACGGCGGCCTTCATGGCTTCAAGGTACATCCTGCGCAGCGATACCCGGCACAACTCCGCGCTCGGCTTCTGTACATTAGGTTTCAGCCCGCCGCCAATATCCTCGCTGCATCCGGGCATCAGTAACTCCTGATGACCTGACTCGCTCCGCCCGGTGCGGTATACGCACCGCCAGCGCCGCCGCTCATGGGCCGCCACCAGGTGCAGCGATTTTTTGACCGCTCCCGGAAGCGGTGACATATGTTCAAGGTATTTACGCCCGAAGAGTGTACCGACAGCCCCAGCGGTTTTGGCGACCGGTCCGGGCAGCCAGCTGGCCGCCGATGCCGCATAATCCAGACCGTCATCGCTACTCTCCGGTGTATCCCGCGAGCAGTCAAACAGCCCAGCGAATCCAATATCCACAGGAACACCCCGAAAGGTGGGATTATCCCCCGTATTTTTGTCACATATCTCACCCAGCAGCACGTCGATAAACTGCCGGGCCAGCGTGCCGCCCATGTCAAAACCAAAGACTGACACCGAAATCAGCCGCACAGGAACTTCACCGTTTTTTACCGCCTCCTCATATGACCGCTCAAAGCGTGCTTTCGCGCTGTTAAGGCGCGTCTCAACGCCGGTTACAAAGTTGTAGGCCATCAATGCGGAGTCGCGCAGCCACGGTGTCGCCTCGATGCTAACCTGCTTCAGGACGTTTACTGCCGAGTCTTTCAGCAGCCCCAGACGCCCTTTCGGCGTCAGAAGTGTGTCCTTCATTTCGGTCAGTATGTCCTTACCGCTGGCACCGCCCAGCGACGAATGAAAAGCCTCTTTGGCCATATCAGCGGGTTTATCTTTCACAAAGTCCACTAGCGAACTCAGGGATTTATCCATCATGCTATGAAGACGTTCCGCTGTCGCCTCATCAAACGGCGTGCCCAGGCCTGAGATGTAGTGCGCCTGGTATGAATCTGTAGAGCTGTTTTTTTCAGGCACTGGATATGCACGGTACAACCGCGCAATATTGCTCAGACGGTTCCCCGGCGCGTCATGCTCGATATTGCGGCCTACTCCGTCAAAGAAAAAACCGATGTGCAGTATCCGCGAGCAGTTACTGAGCCGGTAATCGCAAGCCTGCGCCGCCCGGTTTGCTGCCGCGATAATCGCGTCCAAATCCATTTCCATGGTTATTCTCCTTTCAGGAACGCCGAGGGGGTATAGTTAGGGCTACGAGGATCGTAAGGCGAGAACGCGTTATCACTCCACCCCAGCAGCACCTTATCCCCCGGTAAAAAATAAACGTGCAGGTCGTTTTCACCCCGCTTACGCTCAGGTAACGACATAACCACCCGCCGCTGTTCCGGCCGCATTCCCGCTTCGTACTGTGGTCCGGTGACGCTGAGCGTCCAGATCACTTCTGCGGTTTTTCCCTGAATCGAGCCGCAACAGGTAGTTTTACCATTTTCACCTGCATACTTATTACTGGGGTCGAATGCTCCGGCATTTCCTCCAGCCACGCCGTTTACGCTAAACCCCAGAATAGGTCTGTCAATTTTATTGTGAATAATCAGCGTCACGCCGCCAGCGGCCGGGGACCAGAACATCACCCACACGATCCAGCCCAGCAGAAACATCACCGGCAGCGACAACACGCCCCAGCACCACACTTTATGTCGGGCATAAAACCGGTTTATTACCGTATCAATCCGTTCCAGTCGATCATAAAAATCCATTATTCATCCCTGTTTATCGTTAAAACGTTTACTCCATTGGGGGGCGTCATGACCTTTCTGCTGCTGTGAGTGCTCCGGTCCAAGAGTTTCGGGGGCTCATGGGTAGGGATGATACTGAGGCTTGCGCGCCAGTTGACATGATCCCGCTCGTGAAAGAGGATTCAAAGTCAACGTAGGGCGGGTAAGCGCCAGCGCACCCGCCATTCATGCCCAGCGCACCCGCCATTTATGCCCAGATCACCCGCAATTTATGTGACTGACGTTACCGGACCACAAAAACCGGCACATGGGCGTGCCGCACGACGCTTGAGGCATTTGAGCCTAACAGGTGGGTGCTGATTGACGGATCGCGCGAGCCGATCACCACCACGTCGGCGCTTAACGCTTTTGCCATCGCGTTGACTTCATCGCGCACGCTGCCGAACCGGATATGGCTGCGCAGGCGGTCTTCCGGCAGGGTGAAATGGTGCTTCAGCGTTTGCAGACGCGCGTTCGCCTCGGCTTCGAGATGCTCTTCAAACCGGCGGATATCGGCGGCGAAGCGGTGGAGGCTCAGGTTGGCCGAGCCCGGCAAAACATGCAGCAGATGAATAATCCCTGACTGCTGCGCCAGAAACTCCGCGTGGGCAATCGCTTTGTCGCTCAGTTCCATTTCAAACACATCAACAGGCATCAGAATGGTGTTGTACATCGTCACTCCTCCGTTAGCGGTTATCAACGCCTGCATAAAACCACAATTTCAGCACGGATAATTTTATACACCCGACAAATTTGTCCTTTTTTACGCTGCCCTTTCTGCCAGGAAAACTCTCAAAGCCGCCGCCCCACAAGCCGATCCCGCGGCGGGCGGCCCATCCGGTCTACCCTTGGTGTAGACCAGATGAACATTCGCACTGGAACCTGTCTCTTTTTACTCTCTGCCAGGAGGTTGTAATGAAGGCGTTAACCTACCACGGGCCGCATAACGTTAAAGTTGAGAATGTCCCTGACCCGATTATTGAGGCGCAGGACGACATTATTCTGCGCGTCACGGCCACTGCGATTTGCGGTTCCGACTTACACCTCTATCGCGGCAAAATCCCGCAGGTGCATCACGGCGACATTTTCGGCCATGAATTTATGGGGGAAGTGGTGGAAACCGGCAGCGCGGTAAAAGATATCCGCAAAGGCGACCGCGTGGTGATCCCGTTCGTTATCGCCTGCGGGGAGTGTTTTTTCTGCAAGCTCCAGCAATATTCCGCCTGTGAAACCACCAACAAAGGCACCGGCGCGGCGCTGAATAAAAAGCAGATCCCGGCACCGGCGGCGCTGTTCGGCTACAGCCACCTCTACGGCGGCATTCCGGGCGGGCAGGCGGAATATGTCCGCGTGCCGAAGGGGAACGTCGGGCCGTTCAAGGTGCCGCCGGTGCTCTCCGATGACAAAGCGCTGTTTCTTTCCGACATCCTGCCGACCGCCTGGCAGGCGGTAAAAAACGGCCAGGTGCAGAAGGGCTCTCAGGTAGCGATTTACGGCGCGGGTCCGGTGGGGCTTCTGAGCGCGGCCTGCGCGCGGCTGATGGGCGCCGAGCAGATTTTTATGGTCGATCATAACGACTATCGCCTCGCCTTCGCCAAAGAACGTTACGGCGTTATCCCGATTAACTTCGATGACAACGACGATCCGGCGGCGTTTATTATCGAAAACTCGCCGGGCAACCGCGGCGTGGACGTGGTCATTGATGCGGTCGGCTTTGAGGCCAAAGGTAGCCTTACCGAAACCGTGCTGTCGAATCTCAAAATTGAAGGCAGCAGCGGCAAAGCGCTGCGTCAGTGCATCGCGGCGGTGCGTCGCGGTGGCGTGGTGAGCGTGCCGGGCGTTTACGCGGGCTTTATTCACGGCTTCCTGTTTGGCGATGCGTTCGATAAAGGTATCAGCTTCAAAATGGGCCAGACGCATGTGCACGCGTTCCTGCCGGAACTGCTGCCGCTTATCGAGCAGGGGCTGCTGACGCCGGAGGAGATCGTGACGCATTATCTGCCGCTGGAAGACGCCGCGCGCGGCTACAAGATTTTTGAGAAGCGCGAAGAGGAGTGCCGCAAGGTGATTCTGGTGCCGGGTGCGGCGACGCCGGAGGCGGCGCGAGACAAAGTCACCGCGCTGATGAATGCGCCGTTGCAGCCGTAGAACGGGCGTATAAACAGAGAGAGGATGCCGCAGCATCCTCTTATTTTTTGCCGCACAGCGGGCTTAGCGGTGGTATTCGCCCGCCGCTTCCGGCTGGTAGAGCAGTTCCAGCACTTCGATATGGGTTTCGCTGCCGTCCGGCAGCGGCCAGCGGATGGCGTCGCCTACGCGCAGCCCCAGCAGCGCCGCGCCGACCGGCGCCATTACCGACAGCGCTTCATCGCTGCTGCCCGCGAGCTGCGGGTAGACCAGCTGGCGCTCGTACGTTTCCCCGCTCGCCAGATCGCGGAATTTCACCCGGCTGTTCATCGTCACCACATCCTGCGGCATCGCCTGCGGGCTGACCATCCGGGCGCGATCCAGCTCATCGTTCAGCGCGTCGGCGACCGGCAGACGCGCGAACGCGGGCTGCTCCAGCAGGCTATCGAGACGTTCGGCATCGAGTTCGTTGATGATAAGGGCAGGTCGGGACATTTCTCACTCCATGTCGTTGAATCAGGCGGCGTTTCGCCGCTAACAAGCGTCCAAAGAAAAACCCTCACCGTCAAAACGATGAGGGTCCACGTCAGGGGATGATACTCAGCCTTGCGCACCGTTTGAAGTGACCTGGGTCACGAAACGGGGCTTAAAGCAGGATGCTCCCCACCGCCGCCAGCAGGAAGGCGATAGTGCCCAGCAGGGTTTCCATCACGGTCCAGGTTTTCAGCGTGGTTTTCTCGTCCATCTCAAGGAAACGGCCCACCAGCCAGAAGCCGGAGTCGTTAACGTGCGAGAGCACGGTCGCGCCGCCCGCGATAGCGATAACGATAAAGCAGAGGTCGAACTGGCTTAAGCCCGGCGTCGCCTGCACCATCGGCGCGACCAGCGCGGCGGTGGTGGTGAGCGCGACGGTGGCCGAGCCCTGCGCCACGCGCAGCGCGGTAGAGATAACAAACGCCGCCAGGATAACCGGCATGCCGGTGTCCGAGAGCACGCCCGCCAGCGCGTCGCCGATGCCGCTGGCGCGCAGTACGCCGCCGAACATGCCGCCCGCGCCGGTCACGAGAATAATCCCGCAGATAGGCCCGAGCGCGCCGTCGCAGATTTTTTCCAGATGCTGACGGCTGTGGTTGCGGCTAAACACCATCAGCGCGAAAAACACGGTGATGAGCAGCGCGACCGGGGTTTTGCCGAGCATACGCAGGAAGTTCACCACGCTGTTATCGGCGCTGACCCAGCCCAGCACTTTGGCGGTGTTAAGGCCCGTATCGAGGAAGATAAGCACCAGCGGCAGCAGCAGAATGGTTAGCACCATGCCGAAGGACGGCGGGCGATGCGTCGGGTCCGCTTCCACTTCGCCAAGGAAAGACGAGGGCAGTTTGATATCGAATTTCTTACCGGCGTACTGACCGTACAGATAGCCGCCGAAATACCAGGTGGGGATCGCGATAATCAGGCCCACGATCACCAGCAGGCCAATATTGGCGCCCAGCAGTTCGCTGGCGGCGACCGGGCCCGGATGCGGCGGCACCAGCGCATGCATGGCCGCAAACGCGCCTGCCGCCGGGAAGGCGTATTTCAGCGTCGAGCCGCCAAAGCGTTTCGCCACGCTGAAGATGATAGGCAGCATCACCACCAGACCGGCGTCGAAGAAGATAGGGAAGCCGAACAGCAGCGAGGCGACGCCCAGCGCGAACGGCGCGCGGTGTTCGCCGAATTTATTAATCAGCGTGTCGGCAAGAACCTTCGCCCCGCCGGAGACCTCCAGCAGACGGCCTATCATCGCGCCGAGCCCGACCAGCAGCGCAACGCCCGCGAGCGTGCTCCCAAAGCCGGTCAGCAGCGTTGGCACGACTTTATCAAACGGCACTTTGGTCAACAGCGCGACAACGATACTGACCAGGGTAAGAGCAAGAAAAGCATGCACTTTAAAGCGCATGATAAGTATCAGCAGCAGCACGACGGCGCAGGCGGCAATGCCCAGCAGCGTACCGGCGCCATAAGCATAAGTGGTTTCTGTCATCGTTATTATCCTCAACATGGGTACAGTGAAACCGTAGCCTGGTCGGCGGTTTTCTCACTGATACCGGTAACATGATACTGGTAACATGCGGAGGGTTGTAAACAGGGGTTGTCATATTTATTAACATTTTGAGATCACCGTCAAACTCCCGCGTGAGGCGGGCTTTTCGTCTTCCACCGCATATATCGCCTCGCGGATCTGTCAAATTTTCCGGTGCATTTTTTTCAGCAAATCGCCAGATTTGTTGGCTATATCGAGCTTTTTTGTCGTGAAGTGGCCGCGAAGTTGTCGATTTGGCTTGCCGTTAACTAGCTTAGGATCGTGATGATTTGCCGTACATCGCGCTGTATACGGCGGCGCAACGCCGCCGGACCCCATCAGTGCATAAGAGGACATCATGAAAAAGCTCACCTTCACGTTTCTGACCGTGGCGCTGGCGGGCACCAGCCATTTCGCGTTTGCCGATACCCTGCGCATGGAATGTCCCGTCTCGCCGGGCGGCAAGCAGTACTGCCAGTACATCAAAGAACGCTTTGAGAAGCAGACCGGCAACCAGCTCGAATTTATCGAATTTCCGGCCGCCTCCGATGAAAAGCTGGCGCTGCTGCAACAGCTGTTCGCCGCCAAAGATGAAAAAGCGGTGGATGTGTTTCAGTCCGATACCATCTGGATTGGCCTGCTGGATAAGCAGACGCTCGATCTCACCGACGCCATGGGCGGCATGGAAAAAGAATTTTTCCCGGGGCCCTGGAAGAACAACACCGTGAACGGGCGCCTGAAAGCGGTGCCGTCGTATATCGACACCGGCGTGCTGTTCTACCGCAAAGATTTGCTGGAGAAATACCACGAGCAGCCGCCGAAAACCTGGGAAGAGATGACGCGTATCGCCACCAAAATCCAGGCGGAAGAGCGCAAGGCGGGGCGTAAAAATTTCTGGGGCTATATCTTCCAGGGCAAATCGTATGAAGGGCTGACCTGTAACGCGCTGGAGTGGATTGATTCTTACGGCGGTGGCACGTTTATCGACGAAAAAGGGAACGTGACCATCAATAACCCGAAAGCGGCGCAGGCGCTGGATATGGCGCGCGGCTGGATGGGCAAGATAACGCCGAAGGGCGTGCTGGGCTACAAAGAAGAGGAGTCGCGCACCGTGTTCCAGAACGGCGACGCGCTGTTTATGCGCAACTGGCCTTATGTCTGGCAGCTGTCGCAGGCGGATGACAGCCCGCTGAAAGGCAAGGTGGGCGTGATGCAGCTGCCTGCCGGGCCGGAGGGGCGTCAGGCGACGACGCTCGGCGGCTGGCAATGGTCGATTAACGCCAATACCAAAAACCCGCAAGCCGCGATCGCGCTGCTGAAAATCTTAAGCGATGACGATTCGCAAGTTACCCGCCTGAAAATCCTCGGCCACGCGCCAACCCGCGTCGCGCTGTATGAGAACAAAGACGTGCTGGCGCTGGCCCCGGAGCTGACCCAGTTCCGCGATATCTTCGCTCAGGCGGTGCCCCGCCCGGCGACCGTTGCGAAAGCGCAATATCCGCGGGTGTCGAACGCGGTGTTTAACGTGACGTTTAGCGTGTTGAACGGCAAAGAGGACGGCAAGAAAGCGACAGCGGACCTGCAAAAACGGTTGACCCGCGCGAAGGGAACCGGCTGGCGGTAAGGAGCGTGTGGGGCGAGGTGTAGATGGCGGGTGCGCTGCGCTTACCCGCCCTACGTTAGACGTGTTGGTTTTTTCGGTGGCGGGTGCGCTGCGCTTACCCGCCCTACGTCAGACGCGCTGGTTTTTTCGGTGGCGGGTGCGCTGCGCTTACCCGCCCTACGTTAGATGCGCTGGTTTTTCTGGTGGCGGGTGCGCTGCGCTTACCCGCCCTACGTTAGACGCGCTAGTTTTTTTGGTGGCGGGTGCGCAGCCCTGTGTGCGACGCGCTGGTTTTGTAGGGCGGGTAAGCAGCGCGCACCCGCCGTGCGGCGTTAACCCCGGGGCTCGCCCGCCGGGGTGCGCGGCAACACGATGGTATCCGTCAACATGCTCAACGGAGCGCTTATGAAATCCGATAGCCTTACGCAGCCGCCGGCAGCCCGGCGGCACAAGGTCTCCTGGCATCAGCGCCGCCGCCGCGTGGCGTGGGGGCTGGTACTGCCCTCGCTGCTCCTGCTGGCGCTGGCGGCGGGCTGGCCGCTTGCCCGTACTATCTGGTTCAGCTTCACCAATGCCATGCTCGACGCGCCGCAGGAATACCAGATGGTCGGCGTCGCCAACTATTTTGCGCGTCAGGATGGCGTCAGCATCGGGGTGCTGAGCGACCCGCTCTGGTGGCAGGCGGTGGGCAACACGCTGTGGTTTACCTTCACCTCGGTGGCGCTGGAACTGCTGCTCGGCATGCTGCTGGCGCTGCTAATGAACGAGAAATTTCGCGGTCAGGGACTGGTGCGCACCGCCATTCTCATTCCGTGGGCGATCCCGACTATCGTCAGCGCCAAAATGTGGGGCTGGATGTTTCACGATCAATATGGCGTGGTAAACGATCTGCTCGGCAAAATCGGCCTGCCGTCGCACCTCGCCTGGATTGCCGAGCCGTCGCTCTCCATGTGGGCAGTGGTGATCGCCGACGTCTGGAAAACCACGCCGTTTATGGCGCTGATGCTGCTGGCGGCGCTACAGCTGATTCCGGGCGATCTCTACGAGGCGGCGAAAGTGGACGGCGCGAGCCCGTGGCAGCGCTTTAAGCGCATCACGCTGCCGCTCATTATGCCCGCGCTGGTGGTGGCGCTGATTTTCCGCGTGATGGATTCGATGCGCATCTTTGACCTCATCTACGTGCTGACCTCTAACAGCGAGGCGACGATGTCGATTTCCGGCTATGCCCGCGAGCAGATTGTTTCGTATCAGGATATGGGCATGGGCTCTGCGGCCTCGGTGCTGGTGTTTATGATGGTGGCGGGCATCGCGGCCTGCTTTATCCGCGTCGCGCGCTTAAACGACAAGGAGAAGAGCTGATGAAAATCACGCGCTGGCAGCGCAGGGCGGGGCATAAAGCGGTGATTTTTATCGGCGCGCTGATGGCCTGCCTGTTCTGCGTTTTTCCCTTCTACTACGCCATTATCACTTCGCTGCGCGCAGGCCAGGAGCTGTTTACTCCGGCCTATTTCCCGACCGGCTGGCACTGGGATAACTATGTGGTCGCGCTGGTGGATAACGGCATCGCCCGCAGCCTGCTCAATTCCGTGCTGGTGGCGGTGGTGACGGTGGGGCTCTGTCTGCTGGTGTCGGTGACCGCCGCGTTCGCGCTGGCGCGCGTGCCGTTTCGCGGGCGTCGCGTGCTGCTGTTCACCATCCTGTGCGTCTCGATGTTTCCACAGGTGGCGGTGCTGACCGGCATGTTCGAACTGGTGCGCTTCCTCGGGCTGTATGATTCGCTCGGCGCGCTGGTTATCTCCTACACGACGTTTTCGCTGCCGTTCACCGTCTGGGTGCTGACGACCTTTATGAAGTCGATACCGGTGGAGCTTGAAGAAGCCGCTATCGTCGATGGCGCGACAACCGGCACCATTATTCGCCGCGTGTTCGCGCCGGTGCTGGCGCCCGCCCTGGTCACGACCGGGCTGCTGGCGTTTATCGGCGCCTGGAATGAATTCATGTTCGCGCTGACGTTTATTATCTCCGGCGACAAGCGCACCGTGCCGGTCGCCATCAGCATGTTCAGCGGCGCGTCGAGCTATGAGCTGCCGTGGGGAAGCATTATGGCCGCGTCGGTGGTGGTGACGCTGCCCATTATTGTGCTGGTGCTTATCTTCCAGAAACGCATTGTCAGCGGGCTCACCAGCGGGGCGATTAAGGGGTAAATCATGGCGCAACTCCGTTTAGAAAAAGTGCAGAAACGCTACGGCTCCCATGCCGAGGTAATAAAGCCGCTCGATTTGCAGATCAACAGCGGGGAGTTTGTGGTGGTGGTCGGCCCGTCCGGCTGCGGCAAGTCGACGCTCCTGCGCCTGGTGGCCGGGCTTGAGGAGATAACCGACGGCGATATGTATATCGACGATCTGCGGGTAAACGATGACTCGCCCTCCGAGCGCGGCATCGGCATGGTGTTCCAGTCTTACGCGCTCTACCCGCATATGACCGTGTACCAGAACATGGCCTTCGCGCTCGAAATGGCGAAAGTGCCTGAAAAGGCGATCGACGAGCGGGTGCGAGAGAGCGCGCGGATTCTACAGCTGGAGCATCTGCTGGATCGCCGCCCGAAAGATCTCTCCGGCGGCCAGCGCCAGCGCGTGGCGATAGGCCGGGCGATTGTGCGTGAGCCGAGCCTGTTTCTCTTCGACGAGCCGCTCTCCAACCTCGACGCCTCGCTGCGCGTGCAGATGCGCATGGAGATAGCGGCGCTGCATAAGCGCATTCACGCCACCATTCTCTATGTCACCCACGATCAGGTGGAGGCGATGACGCTCGCCGACCGCATCGTGGTGCTCAACCAGGGCCAGATTGAACAGGTCGGCACGCCGCTTGCGCTTTACGACTCGCCCGCCAATATCTTTGTGGCGCAGTTTATCGGCTCGCCGAAGATGAACCTCATTCCCGGCAAAATATTGCGCATCATGGAGCACGCCTGCGAAGTGGAGCTGGAGAACGGCCTGCGCCTGACGCTGCCGGTGCAGGCGGCGGCGGGGCACGAGGGCGACGCGGTGCAGCTTGGCATTCGCCCGGAGCATGTGGAGATCATGACGCTTGCCAAAGCGGATGTGGAAGGCGAGGTGCTGTTTGTCGAGCACATGGGCAACGAGACCCTGATTTACGTCAACGGCGGTTATGGCGCAGAACCGCTGGTCATGCGCCATACTGAGAGGCTGGAGATACGGCCGGAGCACCATCTGGGCCTGAAACTCCCACCGGAACACTGTTATCTTTTCGACAGCGCGGGCAGGGCGTTTGTACGGCTCAGCGGCCCGAAAAACCAGCACTAAGGGAGCGTGATGAAAGCAATCGACAAGAAGTGGTGGCACAACGCGGTGGTCTACCAGATCTACCCGCGCAGCTTTATGGACGCCAACGGCGACGGCGTGGGTGACCTGGCCGGGATCATCAGCAAACTCGACTATCTGCAACAGCTTGGCATCAACCTTATCTGGCTCTCGCCGGTCTACAAATCCCCGATGGACGACAACGGCTACGATATCTCCGACTACGACGATATCGCCGCCGAGTTCGGCACGATGGCCGAAATGGAGCAGCTCATTCAGGAGGCGAAAGCGCGCGATATCTATATTCTGATGGATCTCGTGGTGAACCACACCTCCGATGAACATCCGTGGTTTATCGAAGCGAAAAAGGGCAAAGATAACCCGTACCGCGATTTTTACATCTGGCGCAAACCGGCGCCGGACGGCGGCCCGCCCAACGACTATCGCTCCCACTTCGGCGGCAGCGGCTGGGCGTATGACGAGGCGAGCGGCGAATATTATCTGCATCAGTTTTCCGTACGCCAGCCCGATCTCAACTGGGAAAACCCGCGCGTGCAGGACGAGATCCACGCCATGATGAACCGCTGGCTTGATAAAGGCATCGGCGGTTTTCGTATGGACGTTATCGATCTTATCGGTAAAGAGGTCGACCGACAGATCATGGCGAACGGTAAAAACCTGCATGTGCTGCTGCGCCAGATGAACGAGGCCACCTTCGGCCCGCGCGACGCGCTGACCGTGGGCGAAGCCTGGAGCGCCACGCCGGAAGACGCGCTGCTCTACAGCGACCCGGCGCGTCAGGAGCTGTCGATGGTGTTTCAGTTCGAACACATTAAGCAGACCTGGGATGAGAAAGCCGGTAAGTGGCGCAGTAAGCCGTTCGAGCTGCCGCGCTTTAAAGCGGTTATCGACAAATGGCAGACGGCGCTCGCCGACCGCGGCTGGAATTCGCTGTTCTGGAGCAACCATGACCTGCCGCGCGCCGTGTCGAAATTCGGCGACGACGGCGAATTCCGCGACGTCTCCGCCAAAATGCTCGCCACCGCGCTCCACTGCCTGCGCGGTACGCCCTATATCTATCAGGGTGAAGAGATTGGCATGACCAACGTGCGTTACTCCACCATCGACGAGTACCGCGACATCGAGAGCCTGAACTTTTATCGCGAGCTTATCGCAGGCGGCCTGACGCACGACGAAATGATGACCGGCATCTACGCCAACGGGCGCGACAACGCCCGCACCCCGATGCAGTGGGACGACAGCCCGCACGGCGGGTTTTCTACCGGCATGCCGTGGCTTGGCGTCAATCCGAACTATCGCGAGATAAACGTCGCCCAGGCGCTGGCCGAGCCCGACTCTATCCTCTGGCACTATCAAAAGCTGGTGGCGCTGCGTAAGCAGCACCCGATTCTGGTCTATGGCGATTACCAGATGCTATTTGCCGAACATCCTGAAGTGTTCGCCTGGGTGCGCCGCTACGAGGGCGACACGCTGCTGGTGATTAACAACTTTTTTGGCAATCACCTCACGTTGCCCATTCCGGAGGCGATGCAGGCGTGGCATGGCGAATGCCTTATCAGCAACTACGCGCCGCGCGACCAGCTCGCCGTGAGCCTGGAGCTGCAGCCTTATGAATCTTTCGCGCTGTTAATTCGTCATCAGGAGGGGTAATGATTGAAGCAACGACGCCGGTAAAAGGCCGCTGGTGGAAAGAGGCGACGGCCTACCAGATTTATCCGCGCAGCTTTAAAGACAGTAACGGCGACGGCATTGGCGATCTGAACGGGATTATCGAAAAGCTCGACTATCTGAAAGATCTCGGCATCGATCTTATCTGGATCTGCCCGATGTACCCGTCGCCCAACGACGATAACGGCTACGACATCAGCGACTATCAGGGGATCATGGCGGAATTTGGCACGATGGCCGATTTTGACCGGCTGCTGGAAGGGGTACACCAGCGCGGCATGCGGCTTATTCTCGATCTCGTCGTTAACCACACCTCGGATGAACACCCGTGGTTTCTGGAGTCGCGCGCCTCGAAAGATAACCCGAAACGCGACTGGTATATCTGGCGCGACGGCAAAAACGGCGCCGAGCCGAATAACTGGGAGTCGATTTTTAGCGGCTCGGCCTGGAAGCTCGACCCGGCGACGGGGCAATATTTCATGCACCTGTTCAGCAGCCGCCAGCCGGATCTCAACTGGGAAAACCACGAGATGCGCGCCGCCGTCTACGACATGATGCGCTGGTGGCTGGATAAGGGCATCGACGGGTTTCGCATCGACGCCATCGCGCACATGAAAAAGGAGCCCACGCTCAGCGACGTGCCGAACCCGGATAAACTGCCCTATGCGCCGTCGATGGTCTCGCACCTCAACTATGACGGCCTGCTGGATTATGTGGACGACATCTGCCGCAACGTTTTTAACCACTATGACATCGTGACGGTGGGCGAGATGAACGGGCTGGATGCGCACCATGCGGAAGAGTGGGTGGGCGAGAATCGCGGGCGACTCAATATGGTGTTTCAGTTCGAGCATGTCAGGCTCTGGGAGCCGCAGGCGGGCCTGCGCCCGACGCCAGCCGTGCTGCGTAACATCTTCACCGGCTGGCAGCAGGCGCTGGAAGGTAAGGGCTGGAATGCGCTGTATGTGGAAAACCACGACGTGACGCGGGTGGTCTCGCGCTGGGGCGATACCGAACGCCACTGGCGCGAGAGCGCGACCTGCATCGCGGCGATGTATTTTCTGATGCAGGGTACGCCGTTTATCTATCAGGGCCAGGAGATTGGGATGACCAATACGCGGTTTGCGAGCCTTGATGACTTCGACGATGTCTCCGCGCACAACAAAGCGCGCGACCTGCGAGATCAGGGCATGAGCGAAGAGGAGATTGTCGAATTCCTGACGCGCACCGGGCGCGATAACTCGCGCACGCCGATGCAGTGGGACGCCTCGCCGTATGCCGGTTTCAGCACCCATGAGCCGTGGCTGAAAGTGAACCCGAACTACGAGATGATCAACGTTGAAAGCCAGCAGCACGACCCACATTCGGTGCTCAACTTTTACCGGCAAATGATCCATCTGCGTAAGCGCGAACCGGCGCTGATTTACGGGCGCTACGAGCCGCTGCTAAACGATCACGAGCAGATCTACGCCTATGCCCGCACGCTGGGCGCGGAGCGCGTGGTGGTGCTCTGTAATCTCTCCGGCAAGGCCGCTGAATGGGATGCGCAGGCGCTGTCGCTTGAGGGGGCTACCTGCGTGCTCGCCAATTTCAGCGAGGCCCAGGAGGGGCATCGCCTGAAAGCCTGGGAGGCGCGGGTATATAAAGCGGCGACCTGACGCCTTGCTTGTGACGTAACCGTGTTTTTTGGAAGACAGATCGCGCCACAATGGCGCGATTTTTTTCATGGACGTCAATGATGATACGTAAAATCGTTGTGGCCGCGCTGGCGTTACTGGCCGTGTGGCAGGTCTCGCCGGCGCTGGCGGCGTTAAGCGACGATCAGGTGAAAGAGCAGATTATTCAGGAATCCATCGCCGATTATCCCGGCAACTGCCCGTGTCCGTACAACACGATGCGTAACGGTCGGGCCTGTGGCGGGCGCAGCGCCTGGAGCCGCGAGGGAGGCTATTCGCCGGTGTGTTACAAACGCGAGGTGACAGCGCAGATGATCCGCGAATGGCGCGAGCGCAACGAATAAGCGCGCCCGCGCGAGCACCTTAATACCCGACGGTATCCAGGATAAAGTTTTTCCCGCAGTTGCCCGGATGCGGCTGCGGGGCGAACGCGTCGGCGCGAAGCGGCGCGTTGATTTGCGCGGCGTTAAGCGAAATCTGCATCTCGGTAAGATAAGCCGGGTTACCGTTACAGGTGAGCTTCACCGCCCGCACGCTCTGGCGGCCAAAGGCTTTGGCGACGGCGGTGTCAAACGCCTGACGGCTGACCGCTTTGCCGTAGTTAGCCGCCAGAAACGCGCCAAGCGGGCTCTGCTTGATCTCGTTGTTCATGCGCACCATCGTGCCGAAATAGGCGTCGGGATCGAAGCCGAAGCAGACGCCGTGTTTGGCATATTCGTAGCGCTCAAGGCAGGAGTCGCCACCCGCGCCGGGCATGGTCTCGCTCAGTTTTTCCGCGGTTTCCAGCGACAAACCGGTTTCCGCCGCCTGGCATTTTTTGTCGGCGCGGGCGAGCGGCATATTCGGGACGGGACGCGTGGCGCAGCCAAAACGCATCCAGCGCTTAGCGTCGACGCCGCGCGCGGCGATGGATTTCGGCAGATCAGGCCACAGGCCGTGTACCGTCAGGTAGTTGCGCTTATCGTCTTCTTCTTTCTGTAACGCGCATTCGGTGGGCTCGTCGCGCTGACGCTCATGCATGCTCTGGCAAAAACCGGTCTGCCATGAGAGCGCCAGCACGTAGCGATCGAAATCGCCATACTGCTTCGCTTCCAGCGGCTGTGCGGCGGCGGTCGTCGCGGCCATCGCCAGCAGCGTGCCTGCGGCGAGTAAAACTTTCCTGTTAACCATGGTATGGGTCCGAAATCGACGGGATAAATGACAAAGATGTGTCATTTAACCATAAAAAAAGCGCCGCGAGGGCGCTTTTCGGACTGATTCCGCTTAAGGGCAGACGATTATGCCGCCACCAGCAGCTGCGTGGCGAGGATCACGACGATTAATCCTACCAGCACCGGTACTGAGGTGCGTTTCACGACCTCAAACGGCGAGATCTGCGCCATCCCGGCGACCGCGACCACGACGCCCGACACCGGCGACAGCGTGCGGCCCAGGTTAGAGGCTTGCAGCATCGGGATAGTCAGATAGGCCGGGTTGATGCCCGCGCTGTGGGCAAGCTTCGGGATCATCTCCACAAAGGCGTAGAACGGCGCGTTGCCGGAGCCGGTGGTCATCGCAGCAAGCATGGTAAGCGTCACCAGCACCAGCATCAGAATAATGCTGGCGGAGCCAAACGAGGTGGCGACGGAGATGAGGCTTTGAATAAAGCCGATGGTGCTGAGGCCCTGGGCGAAAACCCCGGCGGCGACCAGCAGGATGACGACGCCCGCGAAAGCGTCCGCCATGCCGCGGTAAGCGACTTCCAGCCCGGCAAAGACTTTTTTGCTGTCAAAACTGCGGATGAACTCGATGAGCGCGGTAAGCACGATGCAGATAACGAGAATGGTGATGATATGCAGCTGCGGACCCCATTTGCCGTCGAAAATCAGCACGCCGATGATGGGGCTGAACGGCAGGATGGCGTAAAACGCGGGCGCGTTGGTTTTGATCTCGTTTACGTCGAGCATTTCATGACTGACGTGCTCTTTTTTATCCAGCCAGCGCTGCCAGAAGTAGTGCGCGATAGCCATGCTGATAATCGCGGCGATGGAGATAGGCAGCGTGGTTTTAAAGGCGAAATCGATAAGCGGCATCTCAGAGGCCTGGGCGGCCAGCACCACATCGCCGGAGGTGGGGGAGAGAATAATCGCCGCCGGTGAAGCGCAGATGGCCGCCGCCGCGCCGCGGCTGATGCCAACGTTAACCATGACCGGGAACAGCGTCGCCATCAGCAGCACGCCAAGGCCGGTGGCGGAAGAAACGGCAAGCGACATCAGGCAGGCCACAAAATAGGCCGCAATCATCAGCAGATACGGCGAGTTGATATAACGCAGCGGACGCGAGGCGAGCTTCACAACCATATCGTTCGCGCCGGTGTGCGTCATATAGGCTGCAAAACCGCAGAGCATCATAATCATCATGCCGAGATCGCCGCCGCGGCTCATCAGCAGAATCTTAATGTATTCAAAAATATCGCTGATGGCATAACCGGTGCTGGTTTCTTTTGCCGGTAATATCGCATGACCCATTAGCGCGCTAATGATTAACAGCAGCAGGCCGCCCACAAAAAGCACGCCGGTGGCGGAATAACCTTTAATGATATAACGCGCGACTCCCACAATAACCACGGCTCCTGTGAGGAGTTCCAGAATTGTTCCCATAATTGCCTCTGTTGAGCGACCGGAAAATAACCTGGTGACGCGACGCGTATGGCCCAGGCGAGATGCGGGGGAATGTGCCTTAATTACGCTGAGCGTTATCTGATACATATCAATAAACCTTCTGCTAGTGGCGAAGGCGCAAGGAGGGAAAATAAAGGCTCATTAAATTAATGGGTTGCGCGAGGCCGTGCGTTTACAGTGATGCCTGAAAATGTGCAAGGCGCGTGCAATGTGGAATTTGCGTTAGGGAATGGCGTGCATCGCGATTATTGGCAGGTATTATTATGGCGCGTTCAGGAATAAAGAAACGGAGGGTTTTTGGCGGGCGCTGGCGGCCTGCAATTAGGTTTTTGTGGTGGGAAGCGTCTGAAAAAATCGTGCGTGGCGCGCCTGCGGGCTCGCTTTCGGAATTAACCGGCATCTGGTTAAGTCTTCATTGAGGCACGATCGCTCAGAATATGGCTTCATACTAACAGTGGTAATTAAGACGTGACCGTAGTTAATAAATCCTTCCTGACTATTTTTTTGTTTTTCTGCCAGATTGTGTTTCCCCTCAAGGCCTCCGCGCTGGAAGCGCCCCACACCGTGAAGGCGTGGGCGTCGGTTCTCGGTGATAACATCGCCGACACCTGGAGCGAGCCGCAGCATGTGGATCTCTATGTGCCCGCCATTACCTGGCATGCCCGCTTCGCCTACGACAAAGAGAAAACCGATCGGTATAACGAGCGTCCGTGGGGCGCGGGTATCGGCAAGTCGCGCTGGGACGAAAAAGGCAACTGGCACGGCCTGTACGTAATGGCGTTTAAAGATTCCTACAACAAATGGGAGCCCATCGCCGGATATGGCTGGGAGGCGACGTGGCGCCCGCTGCCAGACGACGCGTTTCATGTCGGACTCGGTTATACGCTTGGCGTGACGGCGCGCGACAACTGGGATTACATCCCGATTCCGCTGGTGCTGCCGCTGGCGTCTGTGGGTTACGGTCCGGCGACGTTCCAGATGACTTACATCCCCGGTACCTACAATAACGGAAACGTTTACTTCGCCTGGCTGCGGCTGCAGTTTTAAGCGCAAAATATTTTCAGACATAAGAAAATGCGCTAAGCCAGAGTAGACAAGGCTCACAAGCCCAACGGCAAAAAAAGTTCGCGACTTTTATCACTTTTTCTAAAAGTTCGACTGGACAAAAGCCACCACAATTGATGTACTGATATCCGACACAGCATTTGTGTCGATTTTTCATGTAAAGGTAATTTTGATGTCTAAGATTAAAGGTAACGTTAAGTGGTTTAATGAATCCAAAGGATTCGGTTTCATTACTCCGGAAGATGGCAGCAAAGACGTGTTCGTACACTTCT